>JAABVA010003187.1_pt1 | contig 15826 bp, 14 predicted proteins | sample 5560331 | NCBI WGS metagenome assembly JAABVA01 (sample SAMN12812661, study PRJNA571458) | rock metagenome | isolation source: Antarctica rocks | place: Antarctica: Victoria Land, Mt New Zealand sud | collected 2016-01-07 | reverse complement strand
CATCTATCGGCGCTTCATCCGGGAGGACGTGCGCGCCGTAGCGCGGCCCGAGGACGCGGTCGAGGCGGCGATCCAGGAGGCGTGGCGGCGACTGGTCCGCCACATCGGGTCTCCGGAAACGGATGTGTCGGGTTGATGGCTTTTTGGCGTGATTTTGATCGGTAACTGGCGTGCGGGCTGTCAGAGGGGGCCGATAACCAGGTTTTCGCGCGCCGTCTCGATGACCTCTTTGGTGATGAGGCTCAACTCGTTGATCTGCAAGATGCGCTCGATCTGCGTGAACAAGCGCTGGATCAACCGGAAGTTCCCACCGGTGACGCGGGCGATCGCCGCCATCGCTTCGGCGTCGGTGAAATCATCCGGCGCGAGCGTCAAGCCCAGCCGCTCCCATTTGTGCGCCAGGATGAAGCGCATCTCCTCGGCCGAGAGCGTGCGGTACTGATGCACGAAGCCGACGCGCGAATAGAGCTGCGGGTAGCGGGCGAGTTGCTTCTCGATGCCGGGCATGCCGATCAGGATGAGCCCGACATTGCTACGGTCGTAGAGGTCGCGTAGCTGTTCCAGGCTCTGCATCTTGAGCCGGTCGGCCTCGTCGACGATGATCAGCTCGGTCCGGTTGTGGTTGGGCCGCTGGCGCGACGCCTCGTCGTCCGGGTAGACTGCCTCGTCGATGGCCCACGTCAGCGACTGGCAGAGAAAGCGCAGATGCTTCTCGATGGTCGTCGGCGCATTGACGACCGTGGGTGTATAGACAATGGTGGCCTGCGTGAGTAACGCCGGCGCGGGGGCCTTGGCCCAGTACCACTCGCGCAGGCGCGGCTCGAGCGCGCCCCACTGGGCGTAGTGGCGGGCGGAGAGCGTCTTGCCCACACCCGGCGGCCCATAGCAGAGCCCGATATAACGATAGCGCCGCACGGTGTCACACAGTTCGGCGAACCGCCGGGCCTCCTTGGTGAGTAGGAATTCGACATCGGACGAGAGCGAGGACGGTGGCACGCTAATCATTGTAGTACCGCTTCAGATGCGGCGTGGCCGGCGGCGTCGGCTCGGAAGCGGTTGACGCCTCCTCCTGATGCGCGGATAGGAACGTCTCCACCACCCGTGCCCGGTCCGAGAGGTCCTTGCGTAGGGAGCGACGCCGCTCGTTACGCGCCTGGATGACCTCCTTGAACCCGACCGTCTGGCCGGCCAGATCCTGGCACACGGCGCGACAGAGGAAGAGGCCTTCGTGGAAGACGCGGATCTCTGCCATGTCGCGGGGATCATACCGGATCATGACGTCTTCTCCCACATATGCCGCCAGGGTCGGGTCGCTGAACCGCAGGCCAGCGACGTGGATGCCGTCACGCTGAATGCGCCGCGCCCTGGCCACGGTCAGGAGCAGCAGGTCAAGCTGCTCCAGGCTCTCGGGCAGGTGGGGCAGGAAGCCACCGGACTCCCAGCGCGCCTGCGGCGGCTCGCCGGTCTCGCTGTGCGGCCGCTGGTGATAATCACCGACGATGAAGCGGCGCAGGCGGGCGTCGAGGTCGGAGAGCGTTAGTGTGGGCTGGTCGGGCGGCGCGGTCCCGGGAGGCGTGTAGCCGGGGAGCGTCGCGAGGAAGAGCTGGTTGACGGTGCCGAAGAAGCGCTCGATCTTGCCGCGGCCGCGCGGCGCGCCGGGGAGGGAGAAGATGAGATGGATATGCAGGTCGGCAGCGACCTGCTCCAGGTGGCGCGAGGTGAAATCCGCGCCGTGGTCGGTATAGAAGTCGCGCGGGATGCCGCACACCGTCCAGGCCGCCAACCCCGGCGGCTCACCCTTGCGCCAGATGGCCTGACGCAACGCCAGCGCGGTCTGCAGCGCCGAGGGCGGCTGCACGTTGAGCGCGTAACCGGCGACCGCCCGCGAGTAGTCGTCGAGCACGATCGTGAGCCAGGGCCTGACCGGCCGCCCCTTGTCGTCGCGCACCCACAGGTCGAGGGGGGTGTGGTCGGCCTGCCAGACCTCGTTCGGCCAGCTCGCCTCGCGCCGCACGACGAGGTCGAAGGCCTCCCCGTACGCCTTCGTGCCCGCGTGGGCGAGGGTGAGCAGGGCGGGATCGAGGGCGCGCACGATGGCGTAGACCCGCGCATAGCTCGGCACGGGCCATCCACGCTCCTGGGCGACAGCGGCGATCTGCCGGTGGATGGTGGCCACGCTCGGCCGCGGCCGGCGCAGCGCCAGCCCCTCGATGAGGGCGACCTGGTCCGCCGGGAGTCGGCGCTGGCCAACGTCGGAACGCTCCTTGCGGACGAGGCCCGTCAGGCCCTGCGCCCGATACTGTGCCACCCAGCGTTGGACCGTCCGCACGGCCAGGCCCACCTGCTGAGCGAGACGGGCGGCCGGCACACCGTCGTCGCTCGCGCGCAACGCGACGAGTCGCCGGAGCGCCTCGGCACGCTCTTGTTCGGTCAGCGCCGTCGCGCGACGCACGGCGGGGACGGATGCGTCTGGCTTTTCTTCGTCCATCGTTTCCCTCTCGCGTGTTATGACCAGTGCGATCGTCCCAGGCGTCACCCATCCCGCAAGTCGCTCAACCGCGACGAACGCCTCGGCTCATGCGACGATGGCCCGGTCACGCCCTCCGCCCCCGCGCGGCCCGCCCGCTGCCGCCTGCCAGGGGTCTCACACCGTGTCGCCCGTCTGGATGCGCGCGCCCGACCATGCGACAGCTCCAAGCCCCAGGGCCAGTAGCACGGCCGCGATCACCGCAGCCTCCCGGTTTGTCGCCGTCTGGACCGGCCACGCCCAGCGAGGGCTGGGCCCCACCAGCGCGGCCAGTGCCCCGTACCCGAGGGGGACGATCCACGCCGCGGCACTCCCCGCGAGGCGGGCGGTGAGCAACGCCAGGCCCGTGAAACCGGCCAGGTCGCGCACCAGCACCCCATCCGACGCGCCGCCGATCGCTAGGAACCCCAGCGCCGCGAGCCCCAGGAGCCCGCCCAGGTGGACGAGGCGCAGCGGCGGCAGGGCGCGGCTCGCCGTGGCTTCCAGGTCGGCGAGGGGCGAGGAGGTCATGGACCCGATCACGGAGGCGGCCGCCAGCGACGGGACGATGACCAGCAGCGCGTCGCCCAGCGCATCGCCCGCGGCCACCCGTCGCCAGAGCCACGTCGCCGCGACGACGGCGACCACGACGGCGAGGGCGAGGCCGGCCCGCCGTGAGCGCAGGTAGAGGCTGGTCGGCCTCATGGGATGTCCCGCAGGCGGATGTGGACTTTGTTCAGGGCGTCGTCATGGGCGCGCAGCCACGCCCGCTGCCGATCACGCCCGAGCGTGCCGAAGCGATCGGCGACGGCCGACTTGGAGGCCCAGTCCACGCCCCCGAAGTACGGGTGGATCGTCGTCCCGCCGATGGTGACCGTATCGAGGCGCAGGCCAGCCCGGCGCACCAGCCAGATGCCGATGGCATCCTGCGCGTCGAAGCACGATTGCAGCGTGGGGTCGCCGGGGCAGGCCCCGTTAGACAGCCCGCGCCCGTCGAACATGTAGCTCGAGACAAGAGCCTGGACGATCGGGCCGAAGAAGAATTGATCGGTCGGCGTGGCCCCGTTGTCCGGCAAGAAGGCGAGCACGCGGCCGAAGACGCCCTGCTCATTGTGGGGGCGCTGCTCGGCACGCGCGGGCACGCCGGGCACGCCCGCGAGCGGGGCCATCAGGCGGTTGATGACGCGCGCCTCGGCGCCGAGGCGCGCCCGATAGGCGGGATGGACGCACACGGGCACGGGCGTGCCGGCGCAGACCGGTGTATACGGGATGAGTCGGTTGTACGGGGCGAGGAGCCGGTTGTACCGGGCGAGGAAGGGGGCGGAGCCGCCTATCTGGCGCACGGCATCCAAGAGCATTGCGCTCGGGGGCGCGGTGGCGAGGAGAATGGCCGCGGCTGCCCCGGAGAGGGCGCCGCCCGCGAGGACGCCGCCCCACGCGGCGCGCTCGCGCCGGCCCTCGCGGTCGCGCAGGGTCAGGCCCCCGAGCGCCAGACCGGTCACCCCGAGGAGGAAGAGCGCCTGGGGCCACCCGACGTCCGGGCGGACGCCGTACCAGACCGAGGGGTCGAGCCTGGCGACGGGCGAGAGGTAGCGCAAGGCGTCGAGCCGCGACGGATACACCCCAAATCCGGACGTGGCCCCCACGCCGTATCCCACCAGCACCGGGACCGCTAGCAGCGCGAGCGGGGCGGTGAACCGATGGGGGAGCAGCGCGCCGAGGGCATAGCCGATCGCGCCGTAGGCGGGGACCGCCACGAGCCCGACCAGGATGGGCCACGCCACGGGTGCTCCCCAGGTTGCCTGTCGCGCGGCGAGGGCGAGCACGCAGCCGCCGGCCCCGCCGTAGGCCAGCAACCCCCACAGCGCGATGGCCGCCCACGTGGTGCCCCGCCGCGCCCAGACCGGCCGCGGCGTCGTCGCCAGGAGGTCACCTATCGCGCGGCGCCGCTCGCGCCCGCCCATCCAGGCGGCGGCCCCCGCGATGGCCGGCCCGATGATCAGGAGCCCGTCGCGGACCAGGACGCTGGCCTGGACCCAATAGCTGGCGCGCCAGGCGAGCCCCGCGCTGGACTCGAGGAGCAGCGCGAGCCCCACGAGGAGGGGCCAGACCCACAGCCCGACGCTGCGGCGCGCCTCGATGCGCAACATCGCCGCGTTCATGGGCGGGCCCCCGCCAGGACGGCGCTGTAGCCGCGCTCCAGGGCCGAGTCGCCGGCCCCATCGTCCGCCCCGCGCGCCATCAGTTGGCCCGGCGTCCCCTCGAACACGACCCGCCCCGCCTCCATCAGGGCGACCCGCGCGCAGGCCGCGCCGACGTCCTCGACCAGGTGCGTGCTCACGATGACCGTCCCGCGCGCGCCGACCTCGCGCAGCAGGGCGCGGAACGCCACGCGCTGCGCGGGGTCCAGGCCCGCCGTGGGCTCGTCGAGCAGCAGCAGCTCGGGCTCGTTCACGATGGCCTGGGCGATGCCAACGCGCCGCAGCATGCCGCCCGAGAGCGTCTTGAGCTTGGCCCGTGCACGGTCGCCCAGTTCGACGCGCTCGATCGCCCGCGCCACGGCCGGCCGCACCGTGGCGGCGGGCATCTCCTTGAGCAGGGCGATGTACTCCACGAACTCGAAGACGGTGAAGTGCGGGTAGTATCCGAGCGCCTGCGGCAGGTAGCCCAGGCGGCGGCGCACCTCGCGGCGTTGGCGGTGGTCGGCCACGTCGTGGCCGAGCAGCCGCACCGCGCCGCCCGTCGGCGTGAGGATCGTGGCGAGCGTGCGCAGCAGTGTCGTCTTGCCGGCGCCGTTCGGCCCGAGCAACCCGAACACGCCCCGCCCGACCTCCAGGTCCACACCGCACAGCGCCTGCCTGGAGCCGAAGCGCTGGGTCACGCCCCGGATGTCCACGTTCATACCCATTGTCTCCTCCCACTCCTCCCGTTGCTTGTCACGTAGAGCGCCACGCCGAGACAGGTGAGCGTCCCCAGCACATACGCGGGCGCGAGCGCGCCCTGCGTGACCGCCGTCGCGAGATCCTGCGTCGGAACCGTGCCCGCCAGGACGATGATGCACCACCCCGCGAGCGCCGCCACGACGCCCACGTTGGCCGAACGCGCCAGCGTCGCGGCGGCCAGGGCCAGGGCCGCGACCGTGGTCATCGGCACGAGCCAGCCGAGCGTGATCCCCGCCGCGCCCGCCGCGAACAGCGACGCGACCAGGCCCAGCGCGGCGTTGACGCCGAAGACGGCGAGCCCGCGCACGAGCAGGATCATGCGGTCGGAGATCGCCATCGTCTGCGTTAACTCGAAGGCGGGGTCGATCCCCGGGCCATAGGCGTAGGCGATCCCAATACCGGCCAGGGCCGGCGCCAGCAGTGACACCCACGGGACGCCGGTGCTCCGCGTGACCACCACCCCGACCGCCAGGACGGCGGCGCTGGCCACGAGCCAGGACACGACGAGCGAGGGGGTCGTGACCAACGCGCGGGCGAGGCCCGGCGAGCCGAGCAGCCGCCCGGCCAGCCGCTCGATCGCCCCGACCGGCCGTGCCCACACCTCCGCCGCGACGCCGGTCCAGACCCGCCCCAAATCGACATCCAGAGCGGCCAGACCGGCGCGGGCCTGGCAGTCGGCGCACCCGGCAACGTGGGCCGGGTCATCGGGATGCAGCGGCATCATCATCACCCTCCTTGTCCAAACCGTAAGGCGGCTTGCAACAGACGCCGCACCGTGAAGACGCGGCTCTTGACCGTGCCCTCGGGGATACCCAGGTAGGCGGCGGCATCGGCCACTGGCCGATCCTCGACGAAGATCAGGCGCGCCAGTGCGCGCTGCGCGCTATCCGCCGGACCGAGCGCGGTGAGCGCGCGTTGCAGATCGACGCGGGCGGCCGCGGTGTTCGCCGGATCGTCGCGCGATGACCCAACCACATCGGAACCATCCGCATCGATGGTGTCGACGCGCCCCTGCGTGCGCACCCAGAGGGCCGCTTGCCGATAGGCGATACCCCAGAGCCAGGCGCCCGGCGTGCCCGCCGGCGTGTAGCGCCCGGCACCGCGCCAGACGGCGATGAACGTCTCCTACAGCACGTCCTCGACGGCATCGACGGGCAGCGCCCGGCGTAGCCGCGCCGTGAGCCAGGGTGCGTGCCGGGCAAACAGGTCCCGCAACGCGCCGTCGTCCCCGGCGGCGAGCGCGGCAATCAATCGTTCATCGTCCATCTCACTTACTCTATTGCATCTCGCGGCCATTCGGTTCACACCAAGATTCCGCATCACCCGCGCCGAGTGGCGCGCGTCGGAGAGGCGCCGTTCTCCGACATGCACCCGTACCGGCCGCGCCCTGACGCGTCGGAGAATCAGCACGTTCCAGGGGGTTGACAGGGCGCCGCGCCACGTCGGAGAATGCGTGGTGTGGGATGGCGGGCCGCGCATGATCGTCCACCGCTTCCTTATTTACAATTGGAGCAAGAGGGGGGATTGATGCACCCGTCGATCGACGGGTACCTGGTCACGCTCGAGCGGAAGGGCCGCTCGCCGCTCACGCTCAAAGCGACCCGCCAGGACCTCGCGCGTTTCGTGACCTGGTGGGAAGCCACGCGCCACCGGCGCTTCGACCCCGCGCTGCTCCTCGATATGGATGTGCGCGCGTGGCGGATCGCACGCCAACGCGACGACGGCGCCGCGCCGGCCACGATCAATCGTGGCCTCTCGGCCCTGCGTGGCTACGGCGCCTGGGCCACGGCCGCCGGCGTGCTGACCGAGAATCCGATGGCTGATGTCGCCGACGTGACGCTGCCGCCGCTGGCGCCGCGGAGCCTCCCTCCCGACGCCGTGGACGCGCTGCTCCGCCCTCCCGACGCCGTGGACGCGCTGCTCCGCATGGCGCGCGGCCAGACGGACACACCATTGCGCCTGCGGGACGAAGCGCTGCTGGCCCTGCTTATCTACACCGGCTTGCGCGCCCAGGAGGTGTGCGACGTGCAACTGCGCGACCTGGATCTCGCGGGGGGGACGGTCATTGTGCGCAGCGGCAAGGCGGGGAAGGCGCGACGCGTCCCGCTCCACGCCGACGCCCAGCACCTCCTCCGACGCTATCTGACCGGCATTCGCTGCCCGAGCGGGTTGCCAGCGGTAGGGAGCCCATACGAGCGCGAGCCGCTCCTCGGGCGCATCGAGATGACAACGCCGGGGCGACCGCTGCGACCGGGCATCACGCAACGGGTGGTGCAGCGCGTCGTCGAGCGACTAGCGGCGCAGGCGGCCACGCGACTCCGAACAGAGGCGCAACGTGAGCAGCATATCGAGCAGGCGGCCCGCTTGCTGGACCTGGCGCAACGCTTGGAGCACGCCACGCCGCACACGTTGCGGCATAGTCTGGCGCGTCGATTGTTGTCGAGCGGGGCTAAGCTTAGCGAGGTGCAACGCGTCCTGGGGCACAGTCGGCTGTCGACAACCGGCGTCTACTTGACGCCAAGTGAGGATGGGGTCAGGCAACGACTCTTTCGTAGAACAGCCATATTACATAACGTTGTGTTTTCGACGCTACATTAGCGGTTCAGTCGTGTTAGCGGCCCAGGTTTTAACCGGATCAGCGCGCGTACTGGGCCGCTAACACGACGACCATCGCCTAAACTCGACCGCTAATTGCCGTTTGGGGACCAGTTGCGCCGCCTCTCGGCTGTTATTGGTCAAATGGCTGTTCTACGAAGCTTTCGTTGTCCCACCCCAGGATGACGTGCGGGAGGCGATTGGTCGCGCGGGGGTCTAGCGGCAGGGTATGTCCGCCCTTACGTTGATCATCGTCTTGTATTCCTGTGCCGCAAAAGGCGAGTGAGCGCCACATATCGATCAAGATCGCGCCGGAAATCGCTCAAAGCGACATGTGATGCCGTAATCCGTGCGGCAGGCTGTAAAGTCGACCGCACGGCCCTGCGCCCACCGGCCGTCATTTTTTATGTCGAGCAGTGGTCGCTGTGGGGTTGTCGATAACATCAATTATCGACAAAGAACAGGTGGTATAGTGCGCGTGGAGGCGTAGGGGCTCTGCCGCGCATAGAGTGGATAGGGTAAGCGCAGGGCCATGGGTGCCAGACAGGCGAGGGGAGAGCAGCCGGATGGACGGAGCGAACGAGGCGAACAGGTTAAGCGGTCCCGACGGGTCGAAGGCGGCGCGATCTGTGGTGGCATACGAGCCGGCGGTCGCGCTGGCGCGCTCGGATGCCTGGTACCTGCTCCCGGCCGACGAGCGCCGCCGCCAGGCGGTGGCGGCCTGCCAGGACCACGACGCCGCGGCGCTCTGGCGCTTGACCGAGGCCTTCGTCCTGCGCACCGGGGCGGCCGGGGCCCGCGTGTCGGCCCACACCCTGCGCGCCTACCGGCGCGGCGTCCTCGACCTCGTCGCCGCCTGGCAACAGGAGAACCTGCTCCATCCCGCGCGCGAGGCTGGCCAGGGCTGGCTCCGCGCACTGGAAGGCGCCGGCAAGACGCCCGCGACGGTGCGGGTCCGCCTCGCCGCTGGCCGTACCCTCTACGCGGCCCTCGCGCACACCGGGGCCACCGCCGACGCGCCCTTCACGAGTGCGAAGCCGGCGCGCGAGACGACCGCGCCCTGGGACAAGCGGCGTCCCTACACCGACGACGAGGTCGCCGCCCTCGCGCGCGCTGCCGGCCCCGAGGATCGCGCCCTCGTGCTCCTGGGCGCGCACGCCGGCCTGCGTGTCTCCGAAGCCCTCGCCCTTACCTTTGGGGACATTGTGGCCGGGTGCGGGCCTGGGACAGACGGGCGAGCCCCGACCGGTGAGCTGCGCGTCCGCCACGGCAAGGGCGGCAAGGCGCGCACGGTCCCCCTCTCGCCCACCCTCGCCGCCGCGCTCGTCGCCTGGCGCGACGACCGTGTGGGCTGCGGAGAGGCGGGGCCGGACACAGGGTCGGACGCACCCGTGCTGCGCTACCGTCACCAGCTCGACGCCCGTCGCCACCTGGCGCGCCTCGCCCGCGCGGCGGGCGTCCCCTACCGCGGCGTCCATGCCCTGCGCCACGCCTGCGGCACCCGCCTGATGCGCGAGAAGAAGGATCTGGAGGTCGTCGCCCGTATGCTCGGCCACAGCTCCCTCGAGACCGCCCGCATCTACGCCAAATGGGATGACACCCGCGCCGCCGAGGCCGTCGCCACCTGGTAGCCCCTCCGCGGTCGGACGCGAGTCCGCCGGCCGCCGCGACTCATAGGGCAAATTGTCTATCTATTTTAGAGTACTAAAAAGCTATGTGCAGTTGTGCTGGCCGATTAGTACGTCCGTACCAGGAGCGCTGGCGGACCGCAGCGTCCGCCAGAGATAGCGAGCAGAGTTGGCATGTCTTGCATGCTTTCTTGAGGGGCAATGAGGTAGCTAGAATGGAGATACGGCGAGACACATCGCTGGTCCACTGTCGATGATCGTCACCCATCTCAAGGAGCACCCTCTTATGCTCGTTCGCCTGCTGCGGTATCTCGCGGGTGCAGCTCGTCCCGTCATGCAAACGCTGCACCACCGCCTCCTCGTCGCCACGAAACCAACCGCTGCTCCACTCGTCGTCGGCACACTGGCCGATCTGGTGCGGAGCAAACCTGAACTCATCGCTGAGAATGCGCTCCTCCGTCAGCAACTTGTCATCCTGCGGCGCGGCGTCAAGCGCCCGCATTGCACGCCAACTGACCGGACCTTGCTGGTGTGCTGGCCAGCCGCCTTCGCAGCTGGCATCATGCCCTGCTCATCGTCCAGCCCGACACCCTGCTGCGGTGGCACCGCCAACTCTTTCGCCAGTTCTGGCGCTGGAAGTCGGGCGCCACGGCACCAGCGCATCGGCCTCCCATCGCGCCCGAGGCAATCGCGCTGATCCGCGAGATGGCTGCGGCCAACCGGCTGTGGGGTGCCGAGCGCATCCGCGGTGAGCTGTTGAAACTCGACATCCGCGTGGCCAAATCGACGATCCAGAAATACATGCGCGAGGCGCGCCCGCCATGCGGCGCGGGACAGACCTGGGCCACCTTCCTGCGCAACCATGCCCCGGACATCTGGGCCTGTGACTTCCTGCCCATCACGGATCTGCTCTTCCGGCCACTGTACGCCTTCTTCGTGATCGAACTGGCCTCACGGCGCGTGGTGCACCTGGGAGTGACGCGCCATCCGACTGACGCCTGGGTCGCCCAGCACTTGCGCGAGGCCACGCCCTTCGGCCAGCATCCCACGTACCTCATCCGCGACAATGACAGCAAGTACGGCCCCGCCTTCTCCCGCGTCGCTGCGACGAGCGGCGTCGAGGAACTGCGTACCGCCTACCGGGCACCGCAGGAGAACGCCATCTGCGAGCGATTCCTGGGGAGTGTGCGTCGCGAGTGCCTGGACCATCTGCTGGTCCTCAGCGAAGCGCACCTGCGCCGCATCCTTCACGCGTATGTGGCGTACTTCAATCAAGCGCGCCCGCACCAAGGGCTGCTGCAACGGATTCCCGAATCTCCTGAGGGGCAGACGCCAGGGACGGGCACGGTGCGCGCGCTCCCAATCCTCGGCGGCCTACACTATACCTATCGGCGAGCAGCGTAACGATACACGGACCGACTTAACGGCCAGAACAGGGACTTGAGGGAACCCTACATCCGGCAGTGCCGGTCGTTTCCCTCCCGATCCTGGGTAGCCTGCACCACGATTATCGACGAGCAGCCTGACCGCCTTGTCACTCACGACGATGTAGCGGACGGCGAGGGGAGCCAGCACAAGCCCTTGACACCGTCGTTGCCGCAGGCATAGCGCGACAACGTTACATAGCGGGGCGACCATGACGGACTAGGTAGTCGCGCGTGGTCTCGATCATGGTGACCGCCTTCCCTAGACTGCCTTCGTCGAGGGCCGGGTCCTGGGCAAGAAATGTAATCACGTCGCTAAAGAGACGCTCCGCCTCTCGATTGGCGTTAGTTCGTCCAGCGCCTGGGACGCGGCGGTCATAGCTCTCGACATGGACAACGTTGTCGTCAACGACAGGTGCGCCTTGCCGTGACTGCGCGCCCTCGCTGCCCTCCTTTGTAATCGTTCGCGGATGGTCGAATGTCGTGTCGATCACGCCGGAATGTTGATTAATCAACATCTGAGGTTCTGCAACACTTCTCGCGTCCGAGGCTCCATCGGCCGGCGGGCCAGCCGCATTATGGGGGATGTCTCCCGTCCCGCTGTCATGGTCAGGGCGTTGATTAATCAACGCCCTAGCCGGGACGAGCGTGCCCGGCACCGGCGGGGGAGGGCGCCGATGGCCCTCTCTCCACTGACGCAACGCCTCCGCAGCCTGTGCCTTCGAGCGGATCTCGCCCGCTCGGATACGACCGATAAACGGGGCCAGGTCGTCGTCGTTCAGAGAAACGAAGTCGGACGCCGTCCAGGCCGAGATCAGGTTTTCATGTACGAGGGCCGCGAGCGCCGGGCGCTCGGGGACGCGCGAGAGCTTACTTAGCCCCCCCACGTCGCGATGCGTGTGCAGGGCAATCTGTCGCAGTGACCAGTGAAAACGCTTCTGCAACGCGATGATCGCCTGCATGACTTCATCGGCCGATAGGTTTTGCCGCTGCAGATTCTCGACCAGGGCCAATGCGTACGCGGTATCCTCGTCGACATCCCGCAGAAGGGCCGGCAGATCCCGCACGCGCTCGCGCGCTTTCAAGTTCCGCTGGATGCGGACTCTCTCTCTGTCATCCTCAGGGATGTCGCCCTCATCATCCGCAAGGAGGTCGACAGCGTCGGTGGCAAGCAGATGCGCGGCGGCTAGGCGTCGGTGTCCCGCGATCAGGATGTAGGTCCCCGGATCGCTAAGATCGGGGCGCGCAAGCAGGGGCTGGAGCAACCCCTCGAGCGCGATGGATCGCGCGAGGGCGTGCAGAGCCTCATCGGCCATGATGGCGCCGCGGGGCTGCGCGGTCATTTCTTTAATCTGGTCGCGCGGGATCATTACGGCCCGATCCAGGCGATCCAGTGACAATTCGGCGGTGTGGGCCTGTGCCGCGGGAGGCGCGGCGGCCGCGCGCGCTTCCGCGACCATCTCCTCGGCCGTGCGGCCAAACGCGGGCTTAGAGCGCGACATAACGGAACAACTCCTCGGCTGCAGCGTCGTATTCGTGGGTGGAGAGATTCGGTTCCTGCACCTCGGAGTGATCCGGAATATGCGGGAGGACGAGCAACGGGGGGTCCTGCATGGAGGCCAGCGCCTGAATCTTCTCGAGGTTGATGCGATGCAAATTCGTGCGCTTCACAATGGTGGGCAAGATAGCGACCAGGCGCATATCTAGCCGTCGATTGTGTATGACGTCGGACACACGTTGCAGATAGATGTTCAGGCTTTCGACATTGAATTCAGTGGGTGGACAGGGAACGACGACCAGGTGCGCCTCGCGCAAGGTCGCCAACGCATCGGCCCCGGGCGGCGTATCGATTAAGACAAGCTCAATGCCGCTGTCCGCCGCCGGCAGAGACGTTCCGTGCTGGAGCACGATGGACGCGCGCCGCACATCCGAGCGTCTCGCCCACATGTGTGAGAGATGCGCGTCGCGATCGCGATCGACGATAGCCACTTTGGGGTGCGCGGCTGAACTGCGGAGTTGTTCGGCGGCCCGAGCAGCCAGGTAGAGGGTCGTGGTCGACTTACCGCACCCCCCTTTTTCCGACCCGATGGCGAGGACCTTCATGCTCCCGCCTGTCGTGTCGACGCTATCTCGCCGCGGCCGCCAGCAGCTAAATGCGTCCAAACAGTAGTCGCAGGCTGTTGAACCCCGGCCGTATCCCCGTGCGACCACAATCGCCGTACGCGGCCCTGCGGCCGCAGTCGTAGGCATACCCCGCTATCCCACCCAGTCAAGCTGGAATCATTTAGGGACCGCGCCCAGGATAATCGCCCGCTCCCCGTGTGTCGGCACGTCATACATCCTCCCCCTGCTCGGACGGCCGCCGTACAACGCGATCCTCCTCGGCGTCGGCCGTGGGCGTATCGCGTCCGTAGTGCGTGCGCGTCAGCAGGTACTCGCGCAGCGCCTCGCGCGGCACGCGTATCAAGCTCCCGATTCTGGTGTACGCCAGCTCTCCCCGATCGATCCGTCTGCGTACAGCCTGATGATCGCAGCGACAGATGTCGGCGACCTCTTCGATGTTCAACATCAGCGGATAGGCTGATAGGTCGAAAAACCGTGCGGCGTCGCCGTCCTGTAGGGGACCGGGATCATGGTGTGGTGGCATGCTGTCTTTCTGCTCCATAGTGAGCAAGATATCACCACCAGCGTGTCTCTGTCAACTAATAGAGATATATGGTGATAAAGAAAAACAAAGGGAAACAATGCTTTCTCTCATCCGCCTCCCGCGACAGCTATTAATCGCCGGCGTTTCGGCCATGTTGTCGCCGTACTGTACATTAGCCGGCGCGGCTCACGCAGCGGCGGCTACGACGACCTCGAACGCGACGCGAAGGCCCGGCGCTGTCCTGGCCATCACGTCCTCAACCCGGTGGCGCAAGCGGGTATCCAACCACCATTGGTGGAATGCGTCGGGCACACCAATGCGCAGCAGATCGTCTTCCAGGCCGAGGACACACGTCGGCACGCACCATCGGCGATAATTATCATCCGTGAACCGACGCCCCAACTCGGCGAGCGTGTCGCGCCACTCCTTGAGCATGTCTGTCGGGGGCGGCTCCGGATGGTTATCATCCCGCTTCTCATGGATTGCGTCATGTCCCGCGCGCGTCAGGTCTCGGGTGCGGGTACGGTCCCGCCGACCCTGTTTTTCCCCACCCCCCCGTTTCAGGTCGACGGTGCGGACAGTGGGGGGCGCCGGCTCCAGCAAGGCGCGCATGACCCGGAAGAGATACGGCATGGCATTGGGCCGCCCGCTGTTGTGGCAGAGATAGATCCTCGGAGCGTACACGCGGGTGCGGTCCGCCGCATCCTCGATGAGCGATAGGAAATCGCCTATCTCGTACCCATGCGCGCGCATTAGATTCAGTGCTTGGCCAAGGCTTGAGCGCGGATGCGCGTCGCCGAACTCGGCGCTCAGGGCCACGAGTGCGTCGGCGAGCGGCCGCTCATCGACACTGTACGAAATTCGTTGCGCGTCCATGGCTCCTAGGGCAGATGCGGGCGGCTGAGTCCTCCACGCCTCCTGTGTGTGCGGCTGCTCTCCATAGCGATTGCCCGTGCTCTGCATCGGCGGAAGCTCTTCGCGGGGCGGCCTGTTCGTTACTGGGCGAGATGGGGGATTAGGGGGTATCGAATCTTGATCGAAATTTACTTCGACTGTGTTTACTTTAGGCGCAGGATTTTGCGCCATCGTCGCTTCGTTCTCTGCATTCGCCGAGTTGCCGTCGATGTGTCCGTCTAACCTGGCAAGCCCCTCAACAGCATGGAAGAACGGCCGCAGGTTGTAGCTATTGTTGTTCGGACGGCGGTGGTCATCGGCGTGCGAGAGAACCTGCAGATACCCCTTCCTGCGTAGACTCGTGATGTATCCCTGGATGGATCGCTTGGACTTGCCCATACGCCGGGCTATGGCCTCCTCACCAGGATACGGGTCGCGCATGTCCCACCAGTACGTGCAGAGCTGTTGGACAAAGACAAACTCGGCTTCGGTGACGCCTAAGCGCGCGTAGTACATCCACGCGTATGTGGGGAGTGAGGTGTGCCCACCGGTGAGGAGGGCGGCGCCGAAGCGCCGCTCGAGGCGCCCGGGGTTGTTGGGGAGGATTTCGTGAGTCGGATCGGACTGTTGACGTGCGGAACTGGAACGCGTATAGTGTACATTAGACATTGGTACCTCTCCTCGACAAAAGGGGTATAACGTACCTGTCAGGTCCGGAAGACTGTTTTGGAGGTGATAACTCCACTCAGGCAACCGGCCCGATTTTGTGGCGGCTCTGGTGAGCAGACTTCCAACACTTCCCACCAGCGCCGACGATATGTAAGAGTAGTCATGGCCCGCCGGTTCTACCGGCGGGTTTCGTGCATTGAGCACGCAAGCCATTAGATCATTGGTTGTCCTCCTTGTTGAGCATATTACCGGCCTTTGGTCCGACGCGACAAGGACGACGGCTCGTTTTATGACCTGCACAATCGTTTTATGACCCGCACATTTACTGTACGACCTGCACAAAAGCGCCTATCCAAGCATTTCTCCCCTTTTACGACCTGCACAATCGTTTTATGACCCGCACATTTACTGTACGACCCGCACATTTACTGTACGACCCGCACATTTACTGTACGACCCGCACAGGGCAGAGGCGAGGTGGCCTGCAGCGCTGAGTGAGGGGCGCGGGAGGCACGGGTGTA
>JAABVA010003184.1_pt1 | contig 15835 bp, 16 predicted proteins | sample 5560331 | NCBI WGS metagenome assembly JAABVA01 (sample SAMN12812661, study PRJNA571458) | rock metagenome | isolation source: Antarctica rocks | place: Antarctica: Victoria Land, Mt New Zealand sud | collected 2016-01-07 | reverse complement strand
AGCGTTGCCGCGCTGATCTTGCTTGAGGACCTTCAGGATGTCGGGAGGGTACGACCCCTCCCGTTGATCTTGCTCATCCACAGATTTCAAGCATTGCTCTCCTCGAAGAGCCGGCGGCCCTGACCGACGGCGATGGGGTGGACGAGCAGCTTCAGCTCGTCGAGAAGGTCATGGTTGAGGAGCCAGCGGACGGTAGTCGCGCTGCCGGACATGCCGATATCGCCGTCGAGGCCGTCCTTGACCCGTTGGACGGCAGTGGGGTCGCCGGGAACGGCGGTGGTGTTGTTCCACTCGGGCTCCGTCAGCGCGCTGGAGATGACGTACTTGGGGATGGTGTTGAAGTAGCTGGCGAACGGCTCGTCGGTGCCGAAGCTGCGTGGCGGTTCGCCCGACGAAGTGCATGAGCGACCGTGAGAGGTGGGGCTGGTCGTAGTACCCCAGCCGGTGGACAACGTCGATTGTTGGGACTCCCTCACCAAGCAGGATCGCGGCCTGGCGCGCGCGCTCGATCTGGCGGATCGCCCCCTGGGTGAGGCCCGTGGTGGCGGCGACACGTCGCTGCACCGATCGGGTGCCGATGCCCTGCACCCCGCCGGCCGCGACGACGTCGTGGACGAGCGGGTCGCGGATGAGCACGCCCTCGCGCACCAGCCGGTCCACGAACACCTCGGCGTTGTCGAACTCGGGAAGCTCCCACTCCTGGCCGCCGAGGACGAACGAGCGAGGAGTCGCGTGCGGCGTCTCCAGATATGAGTCGACCAGGCGGGAGACCGGAAGGTGCGCCATCGACGCGCCGTGCGCGAACGTGATCCCGAAGGATGCCGAGTCGTCGGGCACGTCAGCGAGGCTCGCCGCGGTCTCCGGGCCGCGTACGGCGACGTTGATCGATCCCCGGTGCTCCCAGACCACGAGTTCCCAGTGCGACGTCGCCACGGACGTCATCTGCTCGACGCCCGAGCTGTAGCTGCGCCAGACGCGGACGACGTAGGGCGAGTCGGACGGCCGGTCCTCGATGTCCAGCGCCATCAGTGTCCCCTCGTCGAGGCGGCGGACGACGTCCACAAGCCGCCGACCGCGTCGGCGTCCCGGCGCCGCCAGCCGCTCGCCCCAGCTCGGTCTGGGACCGCGCCGAGCCGTAAGCATCCGCGTTCACCGCGACCGCCAGCCTCAGCCAGCTCGACAGCTCATGATCAGACCAGGCCAACTTATCCGTCGCGTGCCGCTGCCACTCAGCCGATGCGCGACCCGTTCGCGTAAGCGTCCGCAGCGGCGTAGACGCGGCGTCCGTATGCGTCGGAGTCGTTGTACGACAGCACCGCCGCCCGCCATCCCGGACCGGTCGAGAGGTCGCGTCCCCCGGCGCAGAGGTACCGGCCGGCGGCGAGGGCGGCGTCGTCGATGTTGTTGGGGTCGGCCACGCCGTCGCCGTTGCCGTCGGAGCGCCACCGCGCCCAGCTCGACGGGATGAACTGCAGTGGTCCGACCGCGCGGTCCAGGGAGGGGTCGCCGTCGAGGACGCCGCCGTCGGTGTCGGAGATGGTCCGGTTGCCGCTCGTGCCGTCGAGGGGGACCCCGACGATGCGGGGGGTGACGTCCCCGTCGCCGGCGATCTGCGCGCCCCGGTAGCGGCCGTGGTTGGACTCGATGCGGGCGAGGCCGGCGACGGTGACCCAGGAGAGCTTGCAGCCCGGCTGCTGCTGGCGGAGCGCGAGGTCGGCGATGCCGTAGGCCTGCAGTGCCCGGGCCGGGACGTCGATGTTCCGGGCGAGGGAGGTCGCCCAGCTCGCGAGCGTGGCGCGCCCGGACGAGGACGCGGGGCCCGCGGAATCGGGTGTGTTGCCGGGCAGGAGGGTGGACGCGGGCGGTGCGAGGCCGGCCGGCTGCGCCACCGTCCCGAGCTCGACCGGGGCGGGCTCGACCTCCAGCGCCGGGATCTCCTCCCGCGCGGCGTCGTCGCGGCCGTAGTCGGAGCGCTGCGCGGTCACCACCACGGCGCCGACGACCACGACGAGCAGGACGAGGACCAGCCCGAGCCGGCCGGCGAGGGCGAGGCGACGCCGCGATCGGCGCGGTGGGCGCGGTGGGCGGGGGGAACCCGGTGGAGGGGACGGCGATGCCGGTGCGGGCGAATCCTCGGACTGCCCCGGGCCCGGCGACGGCGTCGGGGAGGGATCGGTGAATGCGCTCATCGTCGGGCCAGGTTACGGCCGGGTAGGTGTCCGGGGTACACCGGATTCACGCGCCCAGGAGCTCCTGGCCCCACCACGTGTCGGGTCCGAGTCCCCCGGGGCAGGCGAACACCGCCGAGCCCGTGTGCTCGATGTACTCCATCAACCGGTCGTTGCGGGCCAGCGCGCTCTGCATGGCCACGAACTGCCGCTGCGGGTCGCGCATGAACGCGACGAAGAACAGACCGGCATCGAGGTGACCGGCCCCGTCGCTGCCGTCGACGAAGTTGTAGCCCCTCCGCAGGATCTTCACCCCGCCGAGGTTGTCGGCGGACGCGAGCCGGATGTGGGCGTCGCGGGCGACGAGCGGTTTCCCCCCCGCTCCGCGGGCGGCGAGGTCGACGGGGTCGAACTCCGCCGCGGCCCCGATCGGCGCGCCCTCGCCCTTGGTGCGTCCGGTCAGGTCCTCCTGCTCGGCGCGGGAGGTGCGGTCCCACGTCTCGACGTGCATCCGGATGCGCCGGGCGACGAGGTAGGTCCCGCCGGACAGCCAGGCCGGCCCGTCGGCGGGGTCGATCCACACGTGCTCGCGCAGGCTGGCGGCGTCCTCGGCCTTGAGGTTGTTGGTGCCGTCCTTGAACCCGAAGAGGTTGCGGTGGGTCGCCTGCGTCGTGGAGGTCGACGATGTCCGGCCGAACCCGAGCTGCGACCAGCGGACCGCGGTGGTGCCGAAGCCCATGCGGACCAGATTGCGCACGGCGTGCACCCCCACCTGCGGATCGTCGGCGCACGCCTGGATGCACAGGTCGCCGCCCGAGACGGCCGGGTCGATCTGGTCCCCGGTGAACGCGGGCAGGTCGGCGAGCGCGAGCGGGCGGGGGATGCCGAGCTTGTCGAGCAGGGTCGCCCCGACGCCGAAGGTCAGCGTCAGTGACGCCGCGGGCAGCCCGAGCGCCTCGCCGGTGTCGGTGGGGGGCGCTTCCGGGTTGCGGTTGACCGCGCCGCCCGGCGCCGCCTCCGCGCCGGCGGTCATCCGCTCCGCCGCGAGGGTCCAGCGCTGGAGCAGCGCCGCGACCGCGGCGCGGTCGGCGGTGGTGACGTCGAGGGCGACGAAGTGCAACCGGTCCTGCGCGGGGGTGACGACGCCGGCCTGGTGCTCGCCGCGGAACGGGACGATCCCGTCCGGCAGTGGCTCGGCGCCCACCCCGCCGGCGACGGCGAGACCCCCGACGGCACCGGCACCGACGAGCGCGGCCCCGGCCCCTCCCCACCCGAGGAGCCGGCGTCGCGAGAGGGCGCCGCCGCTCATGCCGAGACGACTCCGGCGACCTGGCTCACGGGCTCACCCAGGGCGTCGACGGCCTCGCTCATGCGACGGGTGTCCTCGGGGGTGAGCTCGGTGTAGAGCCTGAACCCGTCGCCCACGCGGTAGGTCTCGAGCAGCCGGTCGACGTCGGCGAAGCGCTGGTCGAGCGCGGGGCCGAGCGCGGGATCGCGCTGGTCGAGGGCCGGGCGCAGCGCGGAGACGGCGGCCTGCGAGCCGTCGATGTTGGCTTTGAAGTCCCACAGATCGGTGTGCGAGTAGCGGTCCTCCTCACCGGTGATCTTCCCGGTGGAGACCTCGTCGAGGAGCTCCTTGGCGCCGTTCGCCATCTGCACGGGGGTCAGCTCGACGCTCGCCACCCGCGTCTGCAGGTCCCGGACGTCGGCGACGAGGCGGTCGGCGATCGCCCCGGAGTCGGGCTGGAGACCGGTCGCCCACAGGTCGCGCTCGAGGCGGTGGTAGCCGGTGAACCCCACGCCCGGGTCGCGCTCGTCGTCCTCACGGCCGTCGATCCTGGGGTCGATGTCGCCGAACGACTCCGCCACCGGCTCGACGCGCTCCCAGTAGGTGCGGCTGACCGGGTAGAGCGCCTTCGCGCCCGCGACGTCGCCGCGCTTGACGGCGTCGGCGAACTCCTGCGTGCGCGGGACGAGTGCCTCGACCTGCGACGTCGTGTAGCGCTTGTAGCCCGCGACGGCCGAGGCGAGGCCGGTGTCGGCGCCCGCCGAGCCCGGGACGGCACCGGTCACGGTGAAGGGGGCACGGATGCCGTCGCCGACCATGCCCGGCTTGCAGGCGGTGGTGTAGGTCCCGCCCTGCGGGATCTCCACGAGGAGCTGGCGGGTCAGCCCGGGCCCGACGTTCTCGACCTCGCCGAGGATCCGGTCGCCCGGGCCGTAGACGTAGAACTCGGTGACCGTGCTCCCGGAGTTGACCACCGAGAACGCCACGTTCCCGGCGGGCGCCGTGGTCGTCGAGAGCGTGCAGGAGGTGTCGCCGGCGGAGACCGTGACGGGCCCGCCCCCGCTGCCCCCGCCCCCGCCCGCGACCGGGGCGGTGCTCGTGCAGCCGGCGAGCAGGGCACCCGCGGCGAGGACGGCGACGGCGGCGGCGCCGCGGACAACCGGGACGAAGGGGACGAAGGGGCGCAACGGGTTCTCCTCGACGACGTGCTGGGGAGCGGGCGGGCGGTGCGGGACGGGCCGAGTGGGACGGACGCAGCGGGACGGACGCAGCGGGACGGGCGCAGTGGGAGGGACGTGGCTCAGGCCGTGACGGCGGACTCCTGAGGCCGGTCGGAGCGGGCGGGGCGTCGGCGCGGCCGGAGGAAGAGCGTGCCGACGACGCCGACGTAGAGGATCCACACGACGGCCTGGAGCAGCGTCGTCTGCGGGGAGAAGTTGAAGATGCCCTTGAGCAGGACCCCGTACCAGGAGTCCGCGGGGACGGCGGCGCTCACGTCGAAGGCGAGGGTCCGCAGGCCGGGGAGGATGCCGGCCTCCTGCAGGTCGTGGACGCCGTAGGCGAGGATTCCGCCGGCGACGAGCACGAGCAGGGCACCGGTCACGGTGAAGAAGCGCCCCATGTTCAGCCGGAGCGCGCCGCGGTAGACCAGGTAGGCGAGCACGATCGAGACGGCGATCCCGGCGAGGAAGCCGGCGAGCGGCCCGGTCGTCTCGCCGGCGGCCTGCACAGCGGCGAAGAAGAACACAGCGGTCTCGAGGCCCTCGCGGCCGACGGCGAGCGCGGCCATGACCACGACGGCCGCCGACCCCACGGCCACCGCCCGTTCCATCCCGCCCTGCAGCTCGGCGGCGATGGTCCGCCCCGCGCGCCGCATCCAGAAGATCATCCAGGTGACGAAGCCGACCGCGATGATGGAGAGCGTGCCCCCGAAGGTCTCCTGCGCCTCGAACGTCAGCGCCTGCTCCGCGAGCGTCAGCCCGAGGGTGACCCCGATGCTGACCGCGACGGCCAGCCCGACGCCGAGCCACACGCGCGGGAGCTCGCGGCGTCGGTCGGTGCGCACCAGGAAGGCGACGAGAATGCTCACCACCAGCGAGGCCTCGAGTCCCTCACGAAGGCCGATCAGCGCGTTGCCCAGCATGCGTCCTCCTGAGGGTCGCCTCACCTGACAGCAGGTGAGGCTAGCCTTCGTTCGACGAACGCGCGAGCCCCGGGGCGGTCCAGTGCCGCCGCCACACCTCCGACCCGTTCCGGACGTCCTCGCCGGCCGCTGCCGCGACGACCTCGACGGCCCGGATCCGGCCCGCGAGCGCGATCGCGGCGGCGCGCAGCTCCCCCTCGGGGTCGCGGCCCGCGACCGCGACGTCCACGGCGAGGCGCACCCACGGCCCCCCGTCCCCGCCGTCGGTGAGCAGCTCGTCCGGGACACCGGCGCGTCGCGCTCGGGAGACGTACTTGGCCAGCAGGGCGGCCCCGGGCTGCGCGAGGGCGACACCGTCGAGCACGGAGTCGCGCCGCTTCTCCACGGCCTTGAGCTCCTCCCAGCGCCGCTCCTGGTCGGTGGCCGTGGCGACGGCCTCCGACCCCTGGACCCCGAAGACGTGCGGGTGGCGACCGACGAGCTTCGCGACGAGGTCGGTCGCCACGTCGTCGACGCCGAACCCGCCGGGCTCCTCGCGGGCTAGCCGGGCGTGGAAGAGGACCTGGAGCAGGACGTCGCCGAGCTCCTCGCGGACGGCGACGGTGTCGGCGGCCGCGAGGGCGTCGTAGAGCTCGTAGGTCTCCTCGACGAGGTAGTGCATCAGCGACGCGTGGGTCTGCTCGGCGTCCCACGGGCAACCGCCGGGCGAGCGCAACCGGTCCATGACCGCCACCGCCTCGACGAGCTCGACGCCCTCCGGGGCGGCCGGGTCACGGCCGGCGACGAGCAGGACCGCGTCGCCGGGGGAGGTGCTCGGGGAGCCGGCTGGGACCGCCCCGAGGTCACGGGCGAACGCGGCCGCCGTGGTCGCGGGCAGCGACGGATCGAGCAGCACCACCGACGCCGCCGCGACGCTCCGGACCGCGGCCGCGGGCAGCACCGCGCCGAGCCGGGGGTCGACGACGACGCGAGAGACCCCGCAGCCGGGGGTGACGGTGCCGCGGCTCACCGGGCCGGGGCGGGAACGGGAACGAGGGTCGGCACCGAGGCCGGTACCGGGGCGACCGGAACGATCGCCCCCGCGGCCGACGGCGGCGCGACCACCCGCAGCTGCGTGGTGTCCCAGGTGCCGAAACGCGGGTTGACCGACACCCCGAGGCGCCCGGCGAGCGGCTGGAGCATCCGGAGCCCGAATTCGATCATCGTCTGGTCGTCCACCTGCGCCGCGGGCAGCACGCCGGGAGCGGGCGGGCCCGCGTCGAGCGCACGCCTGCGCACGTGCACCACGCTCCACGGCTGGGTGGTGGGCTCGGGCTGGTCGGTCCCGGGCTGGCCGCGCCGCGCCGACGACGTCACGGTCACCGTGTTCTCCGGCAGCCCGAACAGCAGCGACGTCGCCGCGACCCGCAGGCCGGCACCCTGATCGGTGCCCGGGCGCAGGACGGCGTCGGTGAAGGCCGTGTCCGGCGGCAGCGTCGCGAACACCGGACCGGCGGGGTCGGCGGCGACCCGCGCGGCGAGGGCGTCGGCGGCGGCGCGGTCGGGCACGGTGGCGTAGTCGATGGTGACCGTGAGCCGGTCGAAGACGCGGCGTCCGATCTCGGCGGTGGCGACCTGGTCGGCCACGAGCTCGCGCACCGTCGCCGCGTCGTACCCGCTGCCCGCCGCGAGCGCCTCGGCGCCGCCCGCGCGGGTCAGGCGGGAGTCGACGTCGGCCGGCGTGACGACGATGCCGTCGGCGCGGCTCTGCTCGGCGATCAGCTCGTGCAGCACCGCCTGGGTGAGCAGCGTGCGCGACCGCGCGGCGAGGGTCTCGGCGTCGAGCCGGCCGACGGTCGAGCCCTGGGAGGCGTTCTGCTGCTCGATCGCGGCCCGCAGGTCGGGCGCGGAGGTGCGCACCCGTTCCTGGATCAGCGACACCGGGACGGTCCGGTCGCCGACGGTCGCGGCGACGTCGCCGGTGGCGGACGGAGGCGCGGAAGGGCCGGCCGCGCAGCCCGTGACCACGAGGGCGGCGGCGGTGAGGGTGGTGGCGAGCGGCCACAGGCGACGCACGGGCGTCACCTTCTCATGCGCTGGCGGGCGCATGCCCCGCCACGTCAGCGCGGGGAGCGTCGCCGGAAGTCGGTAGCGATCTCGTCGAACCGCACGAACCGCACGCTCTCGTGGGACCGGAAGTGGGCGATGAGCCGCTCGTGCATGAGCAGCGTCTGTGGGCGCCCGGAGACGTCGGGATGGATCGTCATGGGGAAGATCGCGGTGCCGTCCGTCATCGACCCGGCCTCGCGGTAGACCCAGTCGAACTGGTCGCGCCAGAGCTCCTCGATGTCCCGCGGGTTGACGAAGCCGTGGCTGTTCGGGCTGGCCTTGACGAACATCAGCGGGGGCAGGTCGTCGAGATACCAGGACGCCGGGATCTCGACGAGGTCGGCGAGCTCGCCGCGCACCAGGGGCTTCATCCAGCTCTCGGCCGTCGCCTCGTAGTCGATCTTCGTCCACGAGTCGCCGACGCGGACCCAGTGCGGCTCGTGGTCGTGATGCATGAGCGAGTGGTCGTAGCCGATCCCGCGCTCGACGAGCAGCTCGGCGGTGTTCGACGAGAACTCCCACCACGGCGCCACGTATCCGGTGGGGCGCTTCCCGGAGCGGTCCGCGATGAGCCCGATGCACCGATCGAGGATGGCCTCCTCCTGGCTGCGGCTCATCGACAGCGGGTTCTCGTGGCTGTACCCGTGGACCCCGATCTCGTGGCCCGCGCCGACGCAGGCGTCGAACTGCACTCCGAACGTCTCGATGGAATGCCCGGGCCAGAACCACGTCGTGTCGATGCCCTCGCGGCGGAAGAGCTCCAGCAGCCGCGGGACGCCGACCTCGCCGGCGAACATGCCGCGGGAGATGTCGCAGGGCGAGTTCTCACCGCCGTACGAGCCGAGCCAGCCGCCCACGGCGTCCACGTCCACGCCGTAGGCGATCAGGACCTCTGTCATGGCGTCACTCCTGCACTTCTCAGCCACCCGCGGGCGGCGTCGAGGGGATCGGACGGGCGGGTGGCGATGGCGACCGACAGCAACAACCGCGTCTGCCACGGGCTGAGGTCGCCGGCGAACAGGGCGCCGGCGCGCGCCAGGTCGGCCCCGCCGCCGGCGTAGAGGCCCTCGACGGGGCCGGCACCGGCGCGGCTCGCGACGGCGACCGGGACGCCCCGCGCGCACAGGCGCAGCGCGGCGTCGGTGACCGCGGGCGTCGCGTTACCCGCCCCGAAGGCGGCGACGACGATTCCGGCCGCCCCCCGCTCGAGGGCGGCGTCGAGCGCGTGGGCGTCGGCCCCCACGTACTGGGCGACGACGTCGACGCGCGGCAGGACCGACGGCGGGTCGGCGAGCGGTGGCACGACGGAGGCGGCGTGCACCCGCACCCCGGCCCGGTCGACGCCGGCCAGCGGCCCGCGGTCGGACGCCGCGAACGCCTCGAGCCGGGCGCTGTGCACCTTGCGCACGCCCACCGCGGGAAGGACGTGCCCGGCGAAGGTGACGGTGACCCCCGGGACGCCGTGCGCGGCCCAGCGGAGCGCGGCGGCGAGGTTGTGCGGGCCGTCGGGTGCGGCGTCGTCGGCGGGTCGTTGGGCGCCGGTGACGGTGACCGGCGTGCCCGCGTCGTGGGTGAGGGCGAGGAGGAACGCGGTCTCCTCGAGCGTGTCCGTGCCCTGCGTGACGACGACGCCGTCATGGTCGGCGGCGGCCGACCGCACGTCCCGGGCGAGGTCGGCGAGGTCGTCGAGACCGGCCGCGAAGCTCAGCCGTCCCGCGGCGTCGATCGCCTCGACCCGGACCCCCTCGGGCAGGCCGACGGTCTCGGCGGACGCGAGCAGCTCCGCGGCCCCGAGGGCGACGCTGCGCCCGGCCTGCGACGCGCGGGTGGCGATCGTGCCGCCCGTGGCGAGGAGCGCGAGGTGAGCCATCGCGGCTGACGGTAGGGGCCGGACGGTGTCCGCGGCCACCCCCGCCCCGGGCGATGGCCGAAGGTGACGACCACCGGACCGTCATCGCGCCGCAGGCCGTCGACGAGCAGCGCGCCCCCGACACCGAAGATCGGCGATCCGAGGAGCGGTTACGGCACCACCAAGCGACGTTCGAGGCCATCGCGCTCACCGCCGACCGGTGCACGCTCGTCTGGACCAGAAGGAGACCCTCGAGCGGGCCCGCCCTCCTACGCTTTGGCCCGCCTGCGCGGTCGCGACTCGGCGCGGCGCATCTGTCGCCTCTGCGATCCTTCGGTCTGCGGACACTGCCGCGGCGACTGCCCGGTGACGACCGCCGTTCACGCCACGATAGAACGGGAGCCCCTGATGCCCACGTTGTTCGAGTACGCCGGCGGTGCAGAGGCCATCCACCGCCTCGAGCAGATCTTCTACGCCAGCGTCCTCACCGACCCGCTCCTGCAGCCCCTGTTCGGAGCGGGGCGTCCCGAGCACGTCGATCACCTGACTGCGTTCACCGCCGAGTCCTTCGGCGGACCGGACCGCTTCTCCCGCGACCTGGGCTTCGACCACCTCATCTCCGTGCACCGCGGGCTCGAGGTCACCGAGGCGCAGCGCCGCCGGTTCGTCGAGCTCTACATGACCGCACTCGACGACGCCGAGATGCCCACCGACCTGGAGTTCCGCGAGGCCGTGCGTGAACACGTCGAGTTCGGTTCCCGGGTCGCGATGCACCACGTCCACCGCGGCACGTGTCGCAGAGGGTGCAGCTCGTCGTCGCTCTCGGATCCAGCACGTCGACCTCGACCACGCCGGGCACCGGGTCCGGGGGTGCCGCTGGCCTCGCCGCAGAGCTGCCAGGTACCGACCAGACGGTCCAGGCGACGCACCGGTTCGTGGCCGGACTCCTCGTCGATCTACGAGCTCGACGGTGACTCGCTGACGATCTGGGGCGGCGAGAAGGGCTCCCCGGCGTACTTCCGCGGCACGTTCGACCCCGAGGGCCGCCGGCTGCGCGGATCCTGGGTGTGGCCGGGCGGCGGCTACGACGCGACCATGACCCGGACGGACTGACCGGCGTCCCGACGCAGCGCTCGACGGAGGAACCGTGAAGTACATGCTGCTCGCCTACACCCCGCGGGACGCCTGGGACACGATGGATGTCACCAGCGAGGAGTTCCAGGCCGCCTGCGCGGTCTACGTCGACCTCAGCCAGGAGCTGGCCGCCTCCGGGGAGCTGGTGTCGACCGAGGGCCTGGGGCACCCGTCGCTGTCCCGCACGATCCGCCCGAGCGCGGACGGCCCGCTGGTCAGCGACGGGACCATTCGCCGAAGCCAAAGAGGTCCTGGTCAGCTTCTCGATCATCGACGTCACCGACCACGACCGCGCCCTGGCGATCGCCGCCCGCGTCGTGGCCGGGGTCGGTGACGCCATCGAGCTGCGCCCGATCATGGACGGCCCGTCGGAGGAGGGACTGCCCGACCGGTGACCAGGTGGGACGGCGAGACCGAGGACCTGCTGCGCATCCTGGCGCCGCAGGTCCTCGGCGCGCTGGTGCGACGTTACGGGCACTTCGACACCGCCGAGGACGCGGTCCAGGACGCACTGCTCGCCGCGGCCCGGCAGTGGCCCGATCAGGGTCGCCCCGACGATCCTCGGGCCTGGCTGATCCAGGTCGGCGCGCGGCGGCTGGTGGACGCGCTGCGCAGCGACGCGTCCCGGCGAGCACGGGAAGAAGCCGACGCCCGTCTTCTCTCGGTCGACGATGCGAGGTCGGAGTCCCCGGAGCCGGCGGACGACTCGCTGGTCCTGCTGTTCCTGTGCGTCCACCCGGCGCTGGCCCGTCCCGCGCAGGTGGCGCTGACCCTGCGCGCCGTCGGTGGGCTCACGACCTCGGAGATCGCTGCCGCGTTCCTCGTACCCGAGACCACCATGGCCCAACGGATCACCCGAGCCAAGCAGACCGTGCGCCGCTCCGGCGTCCCTTTCCGGCTCCCGACCCCCGAGCAGCGACCCGCCCGGTTGGCGGCCGTGCTGCAGGTCCTGTACCTGATCTTCAACGAGGGCTACGTCGCCAGTTCGGGACCGGATTTCACGCGCGTCGAGCTCGGCGCGGAGGCTCTGCGACTGACCCGGCTGGCGCACCGGCTGATGCCCGACGAGGGCGAGGTCGCCGGGCTACTCGCGCTGATCCTGCTCACCGAGGCCCGGCGCGAGGCCCGTACCGGTGACGACGCCGTCCCTATCCCTCTCGACCAGCAGGACCGCGACCGCTGGGACCGGGAGGCCGTCGCCGAAGGAACAACGCTGCTGACCGCCACCATGGCCCGCCACCCCGCCGGTCCGTACCAGCTGCAAGCGGCGATCGCCGCGCTCCACGACGAGGCCGAGCACGCCGACGACACCGACTGGACCCAGATCCTCGCCCTCTACGGGCTGCTCGAGCACCTCACCGACAGCCCGGTGGTCACCCTCAACCGGGCGGTCGCGGTGGCCATGGTGCACGGCCCCGAGCACGGGCTCGCCGTGGTCGAGCGGATCGCCACCGACCCGCGACTGGATCGCACCCACCGGATCGACGCCGTGCGCGCCCACCTCCACGAACGGGCGGGGCGCACCGCGCAGGCCGCCCGGCACTACCGCGAGGCCGCGCGCCGTGCGACCTCCACGCCGGAGCAGCGCTACCTGCACGCCCGAGCCGTCCGCCTCGAACCCGACTGAGAAATCTCCACAGCAGACCGGCCCGCTCCTGTCGATCCGGTCGGGTGGACTCCGACGTCCCGGGCGCCGCATCCACCCGCTGACCGACATCGGAGGACCCGCCATGACCACCATGACCGTCACATCCAGCACCGACCCGACCAGGCCGAGCGACCCCGTCGTCACTCGCCGGCTCCTGCGCTGCGGCCTCGCCGCCGGGCCGGTGTTCCTCGGAGTTGCTGCCGCGCAGATCCTCACCCGCACCGGATTCGACCTGACCCGCCACCCGATCAGCCTCCTCGCCAACGGCGACCTCGGCTGGATCCAGATCGCGAACTTCGTGCTCACAGGATCGCTGGTGATCGCGTTCGCCGCCGGCCTGCGCCGCACACTCCACGGCCGAGGGGGCGGCACGTGGGGACCACGACTGCTCACGATCTTCGGAGTAGGGCTGATCGTGTCCGGGGTGTTCGTCGCCGACCCCGCGAACGGGTTCCCCCTCGGCACCCCGGATGAGATGACGCCGAGCTGGCACGGGATCCTGCACGGCGTGGGCGCACTCGGGGTCGACGCCTTCGCCATCGCCTGTCTCGTCCTGGCCCGCCACTTCCACACTCGCCGGGCACGCGCGTGGACCATCGCCTGCATCGCCGCCGGCGTCGGGCTCGAAGCCCTCCTCGCCGACCCCACCGCCGCGGCGATGTCTCTGCGGATGGCCGCAGGAGGAGTCGTGACATACACCGTCATCGCAGCGCTGGCCCTGCACACCCTGGCCCGCACCCGCCATCCCTGAGCCGGCCCCGGCCCCGGCCTCGGGTCACCGGGGCGGCGCCCGAACATGGGACGTTGGATCGTGATGCCCCTCCACGTCGCCGCCGGGTCGAGCACCCGGTGGGCGTACCTCGCGAGTGCGTGGTGCGTTGCCTTCGCCCTCCTGCACGTCTTCTGGGCCCTCGGCGGGGAGATGGGGTTGGCCGAATCCGCCGGCGTCGATCTCGCCACCCGCCGCCCCGCGTCGTTCGTCCTGGTCGGCCTGTGGGGGATGGCGGGCCTGCTGATGCTCGGGGCTGCCCTCGGTGGGGCACTCGTCCACACCCGGCCGGGCGGCCGGCCGCGACGCCTTGCGATCCTCGCCGGCCTGCTCGTCGGGATCACCCTGCTCGTCCGCGGCGTCGTCGTCGACATCGTTCTCCTTCTCGACGCCGGCGGAATCACCTCGTCGGTGGGGCCGGCGCAAGCCCGCTGGAGCCTGCTGCTCTGGAACCCGTGGTTCATCCTCGGCGGGGCCGCGTTCCTGTTCGCCACCTACCGCTGCGCCCGGCCGCGGCGACGGCTCTGGACGCGTCGTTCCCGAGCCGGTCAGGGCGGTCCGCGGTAGCCAGGGGGTACGGCGTCGTTGGTGATCAGGTCGCCGGGCACGGCCTGGTCGTGGAGGAACGCGGTGACCGCAGCGAGGAAGGCGGCGGGTTGGTCCTGCTGCGCGTTGTGCCCGGCGTCCGGCAGATACAGCAGGTCGGCGTGGGGCAGCCGATTGCGATAGTCGATGGCCGAGCGCCAGGACTGGTAGTCGCAGCCGCCCTTGACGATCAGGGTGGGCGTCGGCAATCCGGTCAGGGCGGGACGGATGTCGATCGGGGCGAACGCGGTGGTCGACTGCGGGTACTGCAGGGCGTAGAAGCCGCTTCCGGTGACCGGTGGCAGCCCGGGCGGCGGGCCGTGGCAGAACAGTGCCGGTTCGGCGAGGGTGAGGACCGCGTCGTTGCGGGCGTCGGCCTCCTTGTCTCCGAGGAATGCGTGCGCTGCTCGTGGGTTCACCTGGAGTAGCAGGTAGCCCAGGAGCGGCCGCGGAGCCAGGACGTGCGCGTACTGCTGGATCTTGCGCCGGAGGTCCAGGTCGGCGGTGGCGCGAGTGGGACTGGTGTCGGCAGGATCGAGCGGGCCGGGCGAGACCAGCACCAGGCGCTCCACGTGCTCGCGATGGGCCGCGGTGTAGGCCGCGGCGACGTCGGCCCCGTGGGAGTGCCCCAGCAGGACCATCCGGTCCAGGGCGAGCGTGCTGCGCAGTGTCTCCAGGTCGATCACATCCCGGTCGCGGCTGTAGCCGCGCGGGTCGGGCAGGCGCGCCGAGCCGTCGCTGCCCCGCTGCGCGTACACGTACACGTCGCGGCCCTGCGCGGTCAGGGGAGCGAGCGCAGCGGTGTTCGCCGCGAGGTCAGGGATGCCTGGTCCACCGTGCAGGACCACGATCGGCGGCCCGTGTGCTGCTCCGCGCGCAGGCAGCCGAAGCACGCTCAACCAGGACCCGTCGGCGAGCCCGACCTCGCGGGAGCCTGCCGGACCGGCGGCCGGCGCCATCGGCGCCGGCGCCAGGGCCACGACGAAGGACGCCACCAGCGCCAGTCCGACGCTGGAAGCGAACAGGCTCCACCCCGCCATTCGCCGCCGGCGAGGCTCGGTGCGCCGCGCGACCAGAGCCGCACCCAGCGCGTCGACGACCAGGAACGTTGCCGCCCCGGCGGCCACGAACACCGTCGGGGTCGGCGTGGCCATCGCCGCGGCCAGCAGCATGACGGCTCCGGCCAGGACAGCGACCGTCACCGCTCCGGCCGCGGCCAGTGCCGTGACCACGGTCACCGCGCGGCCCGGCCGTCGGGGACCCGTGGGCTCGGCGCTCATGCCGGCCAGCCCAGCACGTCCGAGGGCGTCGGCCCATCAGGGATCACCCTGGCGTTGTCATCAAATGATCATGCTGCACGGTTGGCGTAAAGGTCGCGCAGCAGGGCGATCTCGGCGCCGTGGTGGATTACCTCCCGGTGGACGTGTAGGACCAGGGTGGCCATGGCGCGGTCGGCGAAGGGTCCCTCGGTCGGACCGCAGTGCTGGGCCAACCCGGCTTCTCCGAGCTCGCGGACCCCGGCGATCCAAGCGGCGTGCCCACGGTCGAGCTGGTCGAGCGCCTCCGCGGCCGACCCTGCGTAGACGTGGCTGTCGTAGCCGATGGGCGGGCCCCCGAAGTGGACAGCGACTCGCCCGCCGAGGACGCCGACGACGAGGTGGGCGATGCGCCAAGAGACCGTGGTCACCGGCGCCGGTGTCGGCTCCGGGAGCGCGAAGTCGATGACGAGATGGCCCCCGCCGGTCGCCATGGGTGTACGTGCCTCGGCTCGGGGACGAACGCCCCACGCGCCGGGTACCGGTTCCCAGTGGTATTCCTGGTCGCTCAGCCCCACCAGCCGCGGCCGGAGTTGGTGGTTCCAGTGCCACTCGAGCTGCTCACACAGCTCAGCGTTGTAGTCCACGTAGTTCACGCCCATCGCTACCCCCTTCGGGTCCTGACCCGGCAGTCACGACGATAGGAGCAGGAGCCGACGTCGCCCGCCTCCGCGCGGTTGGGGTGCCGATCGGTGTGCGCCGCGCCCCCGGCGGTATTCACATGGAATACTGCGGCCATGTCCGACACCACCATCAAGGTCCACAAAGCGGTGCGGGATCGGTTGGCGGTGCTCGCGGCGCAGCGCCGATCGAGCATCCGCGAGCTGGTCACTGAGCTTGCACGGGC
>JAABVA010003183.1_pt1 | contig 15837 bp, 13 predicted proteins | sample 5560331 | NCBI WGS metagenome assembly JAABVA01 (sample SAMN12812661, study PRJNA571458) | rock metagenome | isolation source: Antarctica rocks | place: Antarctica: Victoria Land, Mt New Zealand sud | collected 2016-01-07 | reverse complement strand
CCCACCGGGTTGCCCCGGTGGGTTAAGGCTATAACCAATATTGTCCGGCTCTGGTGTGACGGCCTAGGAACCAATCACCATCGCCGCTAGAACGGGACCGAAACCTCGACCGGGTTACTACCCCCAATAGAGCTTTCGGGACTCACAGGGGAGCTTTGTGCTTCCAAGGAGTACCTATGAGCAATCATACGGGACCGGCGCGTGTATGTCAATCTTCGCCCGACCCCGACGCTAGAGAAACTACACCGTCGTCCTTACCTGCCCTCGACGGAATCGACCGGCGCCTGGTCGTCCGCTACGGGGCCTGGCTGCTCGTGGGCGGGTACACGGCGCTGCCGACGTACGCCTGGGTCTACTACGCGCGGCTGGGCGTCACAGAGGCCGAGATGGTCCTGATCGCGCAGCTCTGCACCTACTGGTGGGACGCGCGCGACCCGTACCCCGGCGAGGCGGCGCTGGCGGCGCGCATGGGCAAGACGGTGCGCACGATCCAGGGCTATCTCCGCTCCTTGGAGGGGAAGGGGCTACTGCACATACAGACACGGCTCTCCACGCACGGCCAGCAGCACACCAACGCCTACGACCTGCGCCCGTTCTTCGTCGCCGTTGAAGGGCTCGCCCGCCTCGACGGGTTGCTCCCCGCTGACGACGCGACATCGGCACGCTCTAGCCCCGCTGTCGTGCCGCTAGGAGAACAGAGGCCGCTATGTGCAGATCAGCCCGCAGAGGGAGAGAGGGGTAAAGGATCGCGCGCGGGAGGGGTGAAAGATCCTTCACCCCAAGTAAACCCAGTCGAAATAGACAACTTCGATCTCGATTCGATGCCCCCTACCCCCGTTAACGCATCATCGGGACCGACATCCGGTGTGAGCGACAACGAGGCGCGGCCACCAACCAGCACAGACCTAGACGACCAAGCGTTCACGGCCGAGATTGCTGCCCTGAGCGCCGCGCTGGGCGACGATGCGCCGCGCTCGAGTCTCGGCCGCGCCCGCAATCTACACCGCGACGCCAGCGTGTCCCTCGACCGGTTCCTGCGCCTGCTCGATGAGGCGGCGGCCCGGACGCGCGACCGGCAGGCGAGCATCGTCAAGCGCCGGCGCGATGGCCTAGCCCCCAACGGCATGCCCTATCTGTTCGCCGTTCTGCAAGACCTCCTGCACCCGGCGCCGGCGAGAACCCATGTGGCTAGCCCTAACCCGGATCGCCGCCGCGACGAGCGGCCAGGTCCTCGACGACGCCGGCGTGCTGACGGCCGCGGCGAGCCCGCCAGTTCCTACGCCGCGTGGTCCGATAGCCCCGCACCCCTGCCCATCGTCGAGGAACATCCCGTGTGGCGCACGGTCCTCGCCGAGCTGGCCCAGGTCATGACCAGCGAAAACTTCAACGCCTGGTTGGGGACGACGCGCGCCCTGGATCAGGACGGTGAGGTGCTGCGCGTGGCCGTCCCCGCCGCCTTCAACAAGGTGTGGTTGGAGCAGAAGCTGGCCGGCAAGGTGCTGGGCACGCTGCAAAAGATCGACAATGACGCCCTCGTTATTGAACGCGTCGGACGTGTCGAGTACATTGTCGATCCAACCGCGTGCGCCCTGACCGAGGCCGCAGCACACGCATCCTGAACGACGACACGAGGTACGAGAGGAGCACATCCGACGCATGGAAAGCCTCCAAATCAGGCGCGGATGAACCAAGAGGCTAGCAAAGGGCGCGATGATGCGGGAACTGGTTGGCAGCCTGGAGTGTAGTATGTATGAAACGGCTGGATTCGAGTAGTATCTGTGCAACAGCCGCGCAGGAAAGGATGCCGCATGATGGGAAACGCAGATGCGCGCGTGACCGGCGCACGAAGGGGACTGCTCTGGGTCGCGCTGGCCATCAGTAGCTTTGTGGGCGTTCTTCTTGGGCTCGTGGTCCCCGCGCGTGTATCGGTCGCGCGGGCCAGCGCGCCATCCGCCTGGGCGCAGGGATGGGCCATGGTCGGCCACGACCCGCAACAGACGGGGCGTAGCCTGAGCACGGTGCGTCTGCACCCGCGCCTGATCTTCACCTACACCGATGACGCGTGCGGGACGCCGCTTGTCGACGGTGCCGGGGGTATCTACGCCTGGTGTGGCAAGGGACTCACCGCGCTGACGATGACGGGCCGGCGTCGGTGGCGGGTGGCCCTGGCGCCGATTGAAGGAGGGCCGCCCGCCCTGGCTCCCAATGGCCTGGTGCTCGCCAATGCGAATGACGGGATGACGACCTATCGCCACCTATTCATCATCGGGCTGGTGGCAGCGACCGGACAGCAGCGGTGGATTGTCCACTCCCTGCCCTGGGCATCCGCCCTCGGCGCCGACGTCCCCAACAGCAAAGGTGCGGCGCCGCTGGTGACCGCCGCCAATCTCCTCTATGTGCCGTTCCTCGGCCCGTCCCCCTATCACGGCATTGGCGTGTTCGGGCCGGCCGGCCAGTCCCTGCCGCGCCTCGTCCTGCCTGCGGCGCCAACGGCCATGGCCGTCGCACCCGACGGGACTGTGTATGACCTCAGTGGCACTGAACTGATCGCACATGCCCCAGGCGGCGCGGTGCGCTGGCAGCGCCCCAGCTACGCCAACGCCGTCTTGATCGGCGCACGGAGGACGATCTACAGCGCGGACGGGACCAACGGCGTCGGCGCCTATGCGCCGAGCGGCCGTCTGCTGTGGCACTGTACGACGGGGGATGAGGTCATACGTCTCGCCGAGCGGGCCGACGGGACGGTACTGGCCCTGGGCCGGACCGGACTCAGCGCGGTGAGTCTAGCGGGGCGCCGGCTATGGCGTCGCCCCGTAGGCCACCAATTGCGCACGCCCTCCGCGCAGCCGCCGACCATCGCCGTCGACGCCGCGGGCCGCGCCTACCTGGGCAGCGACGATGGCGCCGTCCGCGTCATTGCGCCGGACGGCGCCCTCCTGTGGACGCTCCCCGCCGGTGGCCCGACCAGCCTGGGTCACACGCCCTCGATCAGTCTTGGTCCCGCGGGGACCCTGGTGGTGGCGCGGACAGACGGACGTCTGAGCGTCTATCAATAGGCGTACGCGCGGATGGCGAGCGCCAGGGTGTGGCAGGTCCAGCCAGGAATGTAACGACGTGTCACTCCTCTTCTCATGCCCTGTGGTCGCCGCTTAAGTCGGGGCGCGCAACGCCGCTTTGGGGAAGGTGGGGCCAGTTGCGTAGCGAGGCTCCGCAGGACGGTAGCCAGGCGACCAGGCGGGGGCGGCAGGTCGTTGAGCTAAGCGTCCTGCGGGGGCGGCAGGTCGTTGAGCCAGGCGACCAGGCGGCGGCGGTCGGCGACCCTGAGGGCGAGCGTGACGACCTCGCCGGCGAGCAGCGCGTCGATGAGCCGGCTGGCGCTGCCCTCGCCGGCGTGCGGTCCCCGCGCGGCGTAGAAGCCGTGGCGCTCGGCGATGGCGCGCAGGGTCGCTTCGTCCTCGGCTGACAGGGGCCGCATGTCGCCCTCCTCAGCGCGTGGGCATGCTGAAACTACCTAACTTATACTCTCGTGCGAGTGGTGGTGTCAATGCGCGTGGCGTACGTTGTCGAGGCGGTCGCGTGTGTGCGCCCACCGAGGCCGCGACGCGGGCATCCCGAGCGACGCCACGAGAGACGACACGAGAGACGACACGAGAGACGAAAGTCTATGTGGGAGACATAAGTGCCGGGCGAGGATATGGTCCAGGCGATGTCGGCGAGCGCAGCCAGCACCGCTCCCTGCCGCAGTCGCCCCGCGCTCAACGACTGTTGTCGTTGCCCCGGCATGTCCACTTTGACGCGTTCGTGTGTATTCATAAGATGCCAAGCGCGATGGTATCTGGCGTGTGGGGCCTGCTATCCCCGCAGCCGGACACACGAAGGACAGGGGAGTGCATGCATGACACCATAGCCCTACCGTATGGGGGTAGCCACGCGGCGATGGAGGACGAGGACGCCGCGCTCCGGGCGGCGCGCGCGGACCCGGCCGCGTTCGCGCCCCTCTACCGGCGCTATCGGGATCGTGTCTACTGGTACGTGCGCGCGCGCACGGCGACCGACGAGGACGCGGCCGACCTCACGCAACAGATCTTCGCGCAGGCGGTGGCGGCCCTCGGCCAGTATCGCTCCGGGCGCGGGTCGTTCGCGGCGTGGCTCTTCGCCATCGCCCGCCACGCGCTCGCCAACTTCCGCCGCCACCACCGGCCAACCATCGCCTGGGACGCCTTGCCGGCGGCGTTGCACCCTGTCGCCGCCGACGATCCGTTGACAGCGACGCTGCGACGGGAGGACATCGGGCGCGTGCGCGCCCTGGTCGATGCGCTCGACGCCGACAAACGCGAGCTGCTGGTGCTGCGCTTCGTCGCCCGCCTGACCATCAGGGAGATCGCCGCGGTGATCGGCAAGAGCGAGGCGGCGACACACAAACGGCTTACCCGGACGCTACACGCGCTCGCCGTACAGTTTGAAGGAGTGGACTAATGATCCGAGATCGCCATGACACCAACCCGGACACGTACGCCGACCTCCTCGGGCCGGGCAGCATCCCCGCCGTCGCGCGCGTCGTCGCCGCGCTCGACGCGGCCTGCACCCCCGCGCCATCGCCGCAGGCCGCGCGCCTCGACGCCGCCATGGCCCGCACGCTGCATACACAGCTGACGGCGCCGGCACGCCAATACCGCACGGGCGTGGGGATGCGGCGACGTGTCGCCCCAGTGGCGGCCGCGTTCGCACTCACCCTAGCCGGCATGGTCACCTATCTGCGTTGGCCAGCCCCGACGCTGGTCTCGGCGCAAAGTATCCTGCGGCACACCGTGGCGGCCTTCTCCGCGTCCGGCCCAAGCCAGGCAACGCACGACGTGCTCGCGGTCCACACTTCCTGGACTCCCGGCGTCGCAACCGGCGGCCTCACGGCCGCCGACCTGATCCCCAACACCACTTACGATGCGTGGGTCCACCGCGATGCGAGCGGCGCGATCGCACGCGAGGATATTAGGGCGACCGACGCGCGGGGGACAATGCTCCTGCGCGCCGTGCAGGACGGGCAGACGCTCACGGTCTACGATGCCAAGACAGGGACGACGCAGATTACGACCCAGGACGCGGCGGCACAGCCGCACAACGCCCTCTTCCCCGATCCGCTCGACGCGGACAGCCTGCGCCAGTTCGTGCTCGCCGCGCAACAAGGCACGGACCAGGAGGCGCATGTCCTGCCGCAGCAAACCATCGACGGGGCGACGGTCGATGTGGTCCAGGTCACCCGCATGCAGCTACTCGACGCGCGGGGGACGGGCGTTCCGACGCCGCATCGCTACACCGCAACGCTGTATGTCGATGCGGCGACGTATATCCTCCGTAAGCTGGAGATGGAGATCGACAATCCCGCAGGGGCGGTGGTGGCCTCCGGCGTGGTCCAGGATCTCCGGCACGAGGTCGTCTTCCTGTCGGATGTGCCCGCGAAGGTCTTCCTCTCGTCGGATGTGTCCGCGAAAATCTTCCTCTCGTCGGATGTGTCCGCGAAAATCTTCCTCTCGGATGTGCCCGCGCAAAGTCTCTCCCCGCAGATGTCGGCCCACCGTCTGGCTGGACACTAGGGCAGCGCTGCCGCGACCCCGCCCCTTCTTTTCCAAGTAGCCCGAGCCGCCCGCTTGCGACCGCTGCCGGCGACCGTGTAGGCTGACGGTAAGGGTGAGCGCAGCGAAACAGTACTCACTACGGGTTGTGCTCGCTGGCGCTCGCAAACTCTGCGCGCGTCGAGCGCGCAATCGCGCAGCGATTGTGTAGTGAGTACACTCTCGACGGGTCGCCGATTTCGTAGGGGTACGAACGTGAAGCGCGTCAAGAGCGGCCGAGCGGTGCGGCCCACACCAGAGGGTGATCGACCCCGGCGGGCGGCGGGGGCAACGGTGAGGCGCGTCGCCCTGCTTGCGCTCGGCCTGGTGCTCGTCGCGGGTCTCGCCGCCGCCGTCGCCGGGCAGCGCGTGCCAGAGCAGGTGTACACGGTCGCGCAGGTGCGCGCTGGCCTCGCGCGTCAGCCCGCCGTGTGGGCTGGCCAGACGGTCCTGGTGCGCGGGGTTGCAGCCATGTCGTTTTGGGTCACAGGGTCGTCGAGCGCCCAAGGCATTTCATGTATTGGACTCCCCACTTCCGGCGGCCCACAGTCCTGCCCGCTACCCCTAGCTGCCCCCAGTAACACTACCACGAGTAAGACGACCCTGTATCTAACGCTCGTCGACGACTCCGTCCGGCTCGATCCCAGGCGCCCTGTCTTCACGTCTCAGCAGGTCAATAGGCTGACCCTCGTCCTCGTCGTGCAGCCCGTCGCGCCCAATCCCCTGATTGCCCTCGCGCGCCGGCTGCCTCCGCTCGCGCGCTTTTTTCCGACACAGGCGCAGGTGCCCGGGGGCGGCGCCCGGCGACAGGGGCGCCGGCTGCCTCCGCTCGCGCGCTTTTTTCCGACACAGGCGCAGGTGCCCGGGGGTGTGTCACGTCTCTACCGCATCCGCCTACGGCCGACTGGCTCTGCCCCATGCACCGGCTTGTCGTTTACCTGCGCTACCGGCGTGTTGGTGGATGCCCAGCCCTAACGCCACCCCGCGATCCCTGCGCCTGTGACCCCTGGCTACTGGGAAAGAGGATCGCGCCCGCCCCATCCTTTTCCCGGTAGCCCCCGGCACCCATGAGGCGCTACACTGGGGGCGACGGCCGCGTCCCTGGGGGCATTGCGTAAGCAATGTGGACTCACTCCCCATTCGCGTACCTGAGTGAGGGACGAACGAAGGGCGAATGGTGCGTTCGCTTCTCAGGCAAAGGCTAGGTACGACTCGTCTGAAAATAGCCGCCGCTGACGCTCCTGGCCCCACGCTCCGCCACGATTCCCTGGTTCTGCGCCTTTCTCGGTGAAGCTTGTTTTGGGGCTTGAGCAGCTATGTGATGAGTAACGACGGCTGTAGACACTAGATGTTGTGTTATAGCCCACGGACGGGGAGGTCTAGCCCAAGCTCTTTCATCCACCTGATGAGTGGCAACCTCCAGAGCCTCTGAAGACGGTGAATCACGCTCAAACCGATGGCTTTTCGCTCATTTTGGCGTCACCGAGAAAGGCGCAGAGCCGATTCCCTTTACACATATTTGCAGTGGACGGTGAGACGGTTTTGGGCCGTGAGTGACCCCTGACGCGGCCCTACCACGCGTGAAATCGCTCTAACCGGCAGGTCAAACTGGTGTTTTCCATCTCATCGTGGACTGCACGTATGTGTCAACCTAATAGGCTCTGCGCCATTCTCGGTGAAGCTTATTTGGGGGCTTAGATAGCTATATGTGGGGTAAAGACGGCTGTGGACACTATATTTTGTGTTATAGCTGACAGATGTGGCGACCTATCCCGCTCTCCTTCATCCCCCCGATGCGTAGCGACCTCGAGAGCCTCTACAAACGGGGGCATCGCGCTCAAACCAGGACCTTTTCGGTCGTTTTGGCTTCATCGAGAATGGCGCAGAGCCACCTAATAGTGGCGGAGTGTCCTCCTGCCCTGCCCTATTTTCATGCGGGATGGTCGCGGCGCGCCGCGGGACCCACTAGGGTGAAAAGGGCCGCTACTTCGCTACCTGTAGGATGCGTTGGCCGATCTGGACGACGGTTTGTTTCGGCGCGTTGGAGGTGACGAACAGCGAGAGATTGCGGTCTGGGACATTGGCGCGTAAATCCCAACGGACATACGTCCCTCCCCTTTGGGGGCGGTAGGTCGTCGTGCCGAGCTGGACACGATCCGGGGCGATGCGGCCGACCGTCTCGGCGACGACGACAAAGCCGGACGCTCGGGGCGACCACGACTGGTACGACGAGAAAGGCCCGAAGAGGTACAGTAGCCCGATGCTGGGGGGGAAAGTGCCGCGGACGACATAGACGGCGGTGAGCGGGAGATGGACGATCCGCGCGACCACAGGGATGGGACTGACGGGCGCGACCGATAAGTGTCGCTCAGCGTCGGCGAGCCGTGCGGGCGCGTAGCAGGTGGTCATCGCGTGTATCAAGTACAAGGTTGGACATCCGGTCGGCGGTGTTGCCGCGCCCATCGGATGCGCGGGGAAGGTGAACACGCCGACGAGTGCGGCAACACCAGCTAGACGAAGCGACGTGCGGGTCCGACGAGGCACAGGAGATTCCTTCTACAGGGGGATGTGTGTGTATGTCGCCCAGATGACGCCATAGCCCGGCGCTTCGACCTCCACAGTCCACCGCGCCTTATGGCCCGCGATCATACCTGTGGGGGCGACGACAAAGCCGGACGCTCGGGGCGACCACGACTGGTACGACGAGAAAGGCCCGAAGAGGTACAGTAGCCCGATGCTGGGGGGGAAAGTGCCGCGGACGACATAGACGGCGGTGAGCGGGAGATGGACGATCCGCGCGACCACAGGGATGGGACTGACGGGCGCGACCGATAAGTGTCGCTCAGCGTCGGCGAGCCGTGCGGGCGCGTAGCAGGTGGTCATCGCGTGTATCAAGTACAAGGTTGGACATCCGGTCGGCGGTGTTGCCGCGCCCATCGGATGCGCGGGGAAGGTGAACACGCCGACGAGTGCGGCAACACCAGCTAGACGAAGCGACGTGCGGGTCCGACGAGGCACAGGAGATTCCTTCTACAGGGGGATGTGTGTGTATGTCGCCCAGATGACGCCATAGCCCGGCGCTTCGACCTCCACAGTCCACCGCGCCTTATGGCCCGCGATCATACCTGTGGGGGCGCGGAAGCGGCCGCCTCTGATCGGCCACCCACCTAGCCCCCAGCTAGTGGCGTAGGTCAGTTCGCTCACGGCCGTGAGCGGCGGCAGGGGGCCACCGGCGACGTGGACATAGACGTAGACGTAGAGGCCGGACGCGACGAGACGGAGCGTCCGGCCCGGCGGCGCCGTCGGCGCGACCGCAATTGGAACCCTGACGGGATGATCGTCGGCGTAGCCAGTGTACGCGCCGGCGCGCATGAGCGGGCGCAGGGCACGCACGCGGATGACGGCCGCGCCGCTGGACACCAAGATCAGGCTCGTGGGGACGCTCAGGTGACCGCCCGGCGCGATAGCCTGGGGCATCGGCGCGGGGTAGCTCATGGCTTCGTAATTGATGGGTGGCGTCATGCGCGGGGCCACCCCGCCCTCTTCGGCGACCCATTGCCAAGGCATGAGGCGGACAACCGCGATCGGCCGCGCTGTCGGGTTGCGGAGCGTCAGCGTGATCGGCAGATACTCGCCCAGGAAATACGGGCCGGCTGGCAGGTCGAGCGCGGCCTCCAGCCCGCCATCATGCCCGACGATGTGTGTCATGGACACCGCGGTCGATGCCACGCCCCCTGACGCGTGGGCCATCGAGACGCCGCCGATCGCGACGATCTCTGCCACGAGCCCTGCGCGCGCCGCGCATAGCGCCGCACCGCCCGCCCTGATGCTCAGGGTGGGCGGCCGTGTCCGAGTACGTCCCATACGATGTCCCTTTCTACTCTCAGACTCTACCACCATACATAACGCGCGACGGGGACGCGAAGTAACAGGAGGGTGGGGCGAGCCGTGTCACGCGGCGTGTCCCCTCCTCAAAGAAATTGGGGTGCGTGCTCCGCACAGGGCGGGCGACAGACGGGGGTGCCTCGGGACACGCGGGTCAGACTACTTGACGGGCTCACGGCACCAGTGGGACCCGACCTCGCGCGCGACCGTCTACCCGTAGCATAGCGCGCCGCCCGCCTATTTTCATGCGCGGGGGTGCCCCGCAGGGGCATGAGGGGCTACTTGGAAAAAGAATGGGCGGTGCGTGGCCCCGGCAAGGGTGCGCGGAGCAAACCAGTAAGTACTCACTACGGTTTTCGCGGGAGGCCCCTCAGGGCCTCCCGCGAAAACCTACGTTCGCCCCTGCGCCTGACGGCGCTCGGGGGCCATGCGGAGAGGCGCGACGGGGCCAATGCATCCCAAAAGAACGTCACGCACGGGCTCTCCCTCCTTGGAAAAAGAAGGGGCGGGCCGCGACCAGGCGGCTAGACGGAGGCGACGATGGCGGGGCGATCCTACGTGGTGTTCCGGACGCAGAAGCTGTCGACGATGCAGGAGGTCGGGGCGGCCGGCAAGCACATCGAGCGCACGCGCCCAATCCGCAACGCGGACCCCGACCGGCTGCTCGACAACGAACGGCTCGCCGGCAGCGGCGACCTGATGGCCGACGTGCAGGCCCGGCTCGACACGCTCGACCGGATACGCGCCAACGCGATCCGGGCCGTCGAGTACGTGCTGGGGGCGAGCAAGGAGTGGTTCGACGCCGCGCGCGCCGAGGAGATCGCGGCCTGGCGCGACCGGAGCATGGCGTGGCTGCGGCAGACGCATGGGGCTGAGAACGTCGTCGCGGCGGTGTTCCACAAGGACGAGCTGACGCCGCATATCCAGGCGGTCGTGGTCCCCATCGACGAACGCGGCAAGCTGGGTAGCGAGTAGCAACGGAACATTGCGACACGAAGTCGCGCATGTAGCTGTCAGGACGAAAGGACCTGACCTGAGGTTCTGCCCTCAGTGCCCTACCGGAGCATGCGAGCGGAGCAATCTGCTGGTGTGAAGCTTCCGGGACAATGGAGCCTCACCCGCAAGGTGGCGTGGAAACCGTGAGGGGACCAGGCGACTGCCAGCATCACGGCGGTCGGGAGCTAGGGCGTGATGGGATGGCTAACATATGTGAACTGCTGATAACCGTCGTCATGCTACACAAGCCAAAGGTGCTGAGAGGCTTGGCCCAAAAGGGATGTGGTCCGGTCCAGCGACTTGTTCCTTCGCTGGCGCAGACAGAACGACCACCGGCGGACAGGCAGAGCCTACTCCATCAGGGTATATGCGCGAAACGTGGTAAGCCCATCACCCTCCCGTGAGGGACAGCGCCTTGTGAAGGGCGCCTATGGGGTGGCGGGTACAGGAGGAGGGAGGAAGCGAACGCCAGGTTGCAATGACCCGGATAGGGGTTGAGTCGCAGGCAACATCACCCCACGCGAAAGCGCGCAGACGTCCCTCTGGTCTCTCGGCACGAGAGAGCACGGCTAACCGGCAAAGGAGGCAAAGCAGATGACGACAGGGCAGACCGCAATCAGCGCGCCGCTGGCAGCGGACCCGCCTGTTGGTGCGGCCCCCCAGGAGACGACGGACTGGCACCAGATCGACTGGTATCAGGCCCATCGCCTCGTGCGTCGGCTCCAGGCGCGTATCGTGCAGGCGACACAGGCGGGCCGGTGGGGCAAGGTCACAGCTTTGCAACACCTGCTCACCCACTCGTACAGCGCCAAGGTCTTGGCGGTGCGCCGAGTGACGGAGAACCACGGCAAGAAGACACCGGGCGTGGACGGAGACCGCTGGGACACGCCCGAGAAGAAGATGGCGGCAGTGCAGACCTTACGAGCGCGTGGCTACCATCCCCAGCCGCTCCGACGCGTGTATATCCCCAAGAGCATGGGCAAACGACGCCCCTTGAGCATCGCCACGATGACCGACCGGGCCATGCAGACGGTCTATCTGCAGGCGCTCGATCCCATCGCGGAAGTCCTGGCCGATCCGAACTCCTACGGGTTTCGGCGCGACCGCTCTCCCGCCGATGCCATGGCGTACGCCCACATTCTACTGAGCCGCCGAACCGCAGCGCAGTGGATACTCGAAGGCGATATTCGTTCCTGCTTCGACCAGATTTCGCATGACTGGTTACTCGCCCACGTCCCCATGGACACGGCCATCCTGCGCAAATGGTTGAAGGCAGGCTACATGGAACGGCGCATCCTCCATCCCACAGAGGACGGGGCAGCCCAAGGTGGTCCGCTCTCACCCGTCTTAGCGAACCTGGCCTTGACCGGCTTGGAACGCGTGCTACGGGACGCGTTCCCCAAGAGTCACCGACCAGGGACAGGGTCCAAGGTCAACGTCCTGCGCTTTGCCGATGATTTCATCGTCACCGGGCAGTCCAAAGAGCTACTTGAACAGGAGGTGAAACCCCGCGTGGCCCTCTTCCTGCGTGAGCGTGGCTTGGACCTCTCGGCGGAAAAGACGGTCATCACGCACATCGCGGACGGATTCGACTTCCTGGGGCAGCATGTGCGCAAGCACAAGGACAAGCTGCTGATCAAGCCGTCGCGCAAGACACTCCGCCACTATTAGGTTGACACATACGTGCAGTCCATGATGAGACGGAAAACACCAGTTTGACCTGCCGGTTAGAGCGATTTCACGCGTGGTAGGGCCGCGTCAGGGGCCACTCACGGCCCAAAACCGTCTCACCGTCCACTGCAAATATGTGTAAAGGGAATCGTGGCGGAGCGTGTCGCGCAAGAGCGTCAAGGCGCTCCTAGACAAAGTCCGCCAGCTTGTGCATGGACACAAGCAAACCACGGCTGGGCGTCTGATCCTGCTGCTCAATCCCCTCATCCGGGGCTGGGCGCTCTATCACCGGCATGCCGTGAGCAAGCGGACCTTCGCAGCGGTAGATTCAGCCATCTTCCGTATCCTGTGGCACTGGGCCACACGACGCCATCCCACCAAGAGCCGCGCGTGGGTGCGGACCACGTACTTCCATACGCGCGGGGACGACCACTGGGTCTTCAGTGGGACGGTGCCAAGCCCCAAGGGCACATCGGACGTGGTGTGGCTCTTTTCGGCGGCGAAGATGCCGATCACGCGGCATGTCAAAGTCCGGGAAGACGCCAACCCTTACGACCCGACGTGGGAGGTGTATTGCGAGGAGCGCCTCGGCCTGAAGATGGTCCGCCATCTGGCCGGTCGGCGCAAACTGCGGCATCTCTGGATGGAACAAAACGGGCTCTGCCCGCTCTGTCAACAGAAGATCACCACACTAACAGGGTGGCACAACCACCACATCGTGTGGCGCTCTAAAGGCGGCGGTGATGGGGCAGAGAACCACGTCCTCCTCCACCCTAATTGCCATCGGCTGGTGCATAGCCAAGGTCTATCCGTAATGAAACTGCGTCCGGCAACGGGCGTTTGAGAGGCTTGAGCTGCTTGCGGGGAAACTCGCCCGAGCAGTTCTCAGGGGGCGGGGTGGCGGCAACGTCATCCTGCTACCCGGCGAAAACCCGTCTAAGCCAATCTCGCTGGTAGTTGGGTACTCAGTTACTGAACGGAAACCCGTCCTAAAACAGCGAAAATAGAAGACGTACGCCGCTAGACAATCGGAGATTGTCTCTGCCTGCCCCATTTTTACATGCCCGTAGCATGTTAACGCTACAAGCATACTTTTCAAGGTTCTGGCTAAACGGAAAGTATCTACGATGGAGTAAGGAACGTTGGCGCGATATGCACAACAGGGATGGGGGAGTGTTTTATGCGCGTTCTCGTCATCGGCGGCACGAAGTTCATCGGCCCGGCAGCGGTCAAGCGCCTGCACGGACTGGGCCATGACGTGACGGTGTTCCACCGTGGTGACACTGAGTCTAGCGACCTACCCGACATTGCGCACCTACACGGCGACCGCCAGCATCTTGCGGATTTCACGTCCGACTTTAAGCGCCTCGCGCCCGATGTCGTGCTGGATACCGTCGCCTACACTGACCGCGACGCGCGGTCGGTTATGGGGGCGTTCGTGGGGATCGCACGGCGGATTGTCGTCTTGAGCAGCATGGATGTGTACCGCGCCTACGGGCGGGTGAAAGGGAGCGAGCCCGGCCCTCCCGATCCCGTGCCCTTGACGGAGGACGCTCCGCTGCGCGCCTCGCTCTATCCCGATGCCGCCGACGTCCCGGATGCGCGCGACTACGACAACATTCTCGTCGAGCGCGCGGTCATGGGTGATTCCGCCCTCCCCGGCACTGTCCTGCGGCTACCGGCCGTCTATGGTCCGCATGACTACCAGCACCGCCTGTTCCCCTATCTCAAGCGGATGAATGATCGCCGCCCCGCCATCGTGCTCGATGAGCAGATCGCGCGGTGGCGGTGGACGCGGGGGTACGTCGACAATGTGGCCGTCGCGATCGCGCTCGCCGTCACCGACGAGCGCGCCAGTGGGCGGATCTACAACGTCGGTGAGGACCACGCCCTGACCGAGGCGGAGTGGGTACGCGCCATCGGGCGTGCGGCCAGCTGGGAGGGCGAGGTTGTAGTCGTGCCGCGGGATCGCCTCCCCATATCGCTGCGCTGGTGGGGGGATGCCGCCATGGAGCAGGAGTGGGCCGTCGATACGTCCCGCCTCCGCGCGGAACTGGGCTACGCGGAGGTCGTCCCGCATGACGAGGCCCTACGGCGCACGGTCGCCTGGGAGCGCGCCAATCCGCCCGCGGACTTCCCGCCCGCGCTGTTCGACTATGCCGCTGAGGATGCCGTCTTGGCTGGTACCTAAAGCCTACTGATAAGCGCCCAGCTTGTTGAAAAACCCCTGCCTGTCCGTCGGCAACATCTTGGCAGTCCCGTTTCATATGCTATTAGCGATGTTGACGAGATTTAAAATAGGCCATTAGCATATTTAATAACGAAGCTCGATTGATGTGGGCTGGCCAGACACGTCAAGAGAGGGGTTTTTCAACAGGCTCCGCCATTATACGCAGGTTCCTCCCCGTAAAGCTGCTGATAACACGCTTCTAAGGCGACGGTAGAGGGCGAAAATTGCTGCTGATAACACGGGGGTGTCAAGCTTAGACGGGTTTTCTGTTCCGTTGCTACTCGCTACCCGTCACGGTCCGCACGACCGCTCCCGTCGCCGTGTCGAGCACGCTGATTTGACTCGTCGTCGCATCGGACCCGACAGCGAACGCCCGTCCCGCGCGCCCGTCCACGGCGACCGCGAACGCGACGCTTTGAGAGTCGGCGGTTGGGCCGAGCGGCACAACCGCGACAATCGGATCGGGTGCCTCGACGCGGCGCGCTAGACGCGACGCGCCACCGAGGACCATCGCTAGGAGCAGAAGTCTGCTCATACTACGGATCATGGCCCGCCAATCCATCATGCTCCCCCTCGCGCGTTGCGGAGGCGCACACCCAGCCACTACCCTCATCGGCCGCGCCTCGATTGTCGCATGGTGTGGCCGTGGCCGGATGCTTCAGACTAAGGCGACACAAACACGCTCTCTGAGATCAGGATACTTCTTTTCGCACTTGACGCTAGCGAGTCGCACCCGCGACAAGCGCCGTGTGAGCGCGATGCACTCTTCAATAAGCAGAACTGGTTGATGAGCCCTTTGTACAGATCGTTCAGTGTATTCCTGTGGATGCGGCGGCAGTAGTCTAGGTAATCCGGGTTCGATGGGCTTGGATTACGATTACTTAGGCGCTTCACGCCGCCGTTCGTCGTGTACAACGCCAGTAGGCCCAGGACTAGAGAACGTGCTATCAGCCGCAATGGTAACGTAAACAGAGTCATGTCGTTTTCTCGGCCGTGTTTTTCAGCACATCCGGGTCGTTTCGGCCCAGTAATTGAGACTGACCATGGTTAAGAGGGCGATCGAACATGGCCGAGAAAGTTTGTTCTCAGCCATGTTCGACGCTGATTAGTTACAGTGCGGATAGGGACATAGCGGATGGGGCTAGGGCAGCTCGCGCCCCGGCTTTTGACCAGTCAGTACAGGGGGCATCAATGCTCATTGATCGGCCGCGCGTATGCTCGCTGTCTCCCGCCCTGCTCGCTGCGGCCTTCCTGCTCACGGGCTTGCCGGCGCGCCGGTCGCCGGTCGCGCCCCCGACGGTTGTCCCCATTGCGGCTATAGTCGACGTGCGCGCCTTCGGTGAGGGCGCGGCGTCGCCCGTCGCCTACGTCGCGTCGTCCTCCGGGTTGTACCGCTCCGCCGCACCCCCCTACGCGGCGTGGGCACGCCAGAGCGCGCGCGGCGACATC
>JAABVA010003182.1_pt1 | contig 15839 bp, 12 predicted proteins | sample 5560331 | NCBI WGS metagenome assembly JAABVA01 (sample SAMN12812661, study PRJNA571458) | rock metagenome | isolation source: Antarctica rocks | place: Antarctica: Victoria Land, Mt New Zealand sud | collected 2016-01-07 | reverse complement strand
GGGATGCTGCCGACCTTGCAGGCATCGATTCCGCCCGCGATCAAGATTAACGTGGCGCTGGATCGGACGACGACGATTCGAGCTTCGGTGAAGGACGTGACATGGACGCTGGTTATCTCGATCCTGCTGGTGATTATGGTGGTGTTTCTGTTCTTGCGGGAGGTGCGATCGACACTGATTCCGAGCGTGTCCGTGCCGCTGAGCCTCCTGGGGACGTTTGGCGTGATGTACCTGCTGGGGTACACGCTCGACAACCTGAGCCTGATGGCGCTGACGATCTCGACCGGGTTCGTGGTGGATGATGCGATCGTCGTGATCGAGAATATCTCGCGCCACCTGGAGAGCGGGATGACACCGTTCGATGCGGCGATGAAGGGATCGAAAGAGATCGGGTTCACGGTGCTGTCGATGAGCACGTCGCTGATCGCCGTGTTCATTCCGATTCTGCTGATGGGCGGGATTGTGGGCCGGCTGTTTCGCGAGTTTGCGGTGACGCTGTCGACGGCGATCGTGGTGTCGCTGTTCGTCTCGTTGACGACGACGCCGATGCTGAGCGCGAAATTTCTGCGGCCACATGGCGAGGGGCAGCATGGGCGCATGTACCTTTGGGGCGAGAGGGCGTTGAACCGGATGACCGCGGAGTACGAGCGCGGGCTGCGGTGGGTGCTGCGACACCAGGGGCTGGTGCTGACGATCACGGTCCTGACCTTTGGCCTGAACGTGTATTTGTTTGTCCTGGTGCCGAAGGGTTTCTTTCCGCAGCAGGATACGGGTCGCATTGGAGGCCAGATCCGCGGACAGCAGGACGTTTCGTTCGATCTGATGAAGCAGAAGGTAGCTCAGATCTCGGCCGTCGTGCAGAAGGATCCGGGAGTACAGAACGTTATGTCCTTTACCGGCACGGGACCCGGTGGAGGCGGGGGTAACTCGGGATTCATGTTTATGTTCCTGAAGCCCGACTCGGAGCGGCAGAAGAGCGGTGACACGGCCGAGGCCATTGTGAACCGCTTAAGAGCCAAGACGGGCGGAGTGCCCGGAGCACAGCTCTATTTACAGGCTTTCCAGGAGCTTCAGATTGGCGGGCGAAGTTCGCCGACCCAGTATCAATACTCCCTGACCTCCGACAACCTGAACGAGCTGAACGAGTGGGCTCCGAAGCTGATGGCAGCCATGCAGAAGCTGCCGGAGCTGAAGGATGTCGCGACCGATCAGCAGCAGAATGGTTTACGGGAGCAGCTGGTGATCGACCGGGATACGGCGAGCCGGCTGGGCGTCTCGCCGCTGGCGATCGATGCGACCTTGTCGGATGCCTTCGGGCAGAAGCAGGTTTCGACGACGTACCGGCCGCTGAACCAGTACCACGTGGTGATGGAGATCGACCAGCCGTACCAGCAGGACCCTGACGCAATCAAGAAGATCTACGTGAAGAGCACGACGGGCGCGATGATTCCGCTGTCGGCTGTGACGCATCTGGAGACGCAACGGATTCCGCTGACGGTGAACCATCAGTCGCAGTCGCCGGCCACGACGTTGAGCTTCAACCTGACGCTGGGCGCCTCGTTGAGCGAAGCCACGGCAGCGATCGAGCAGGCGCGGATCAACATTGGGATGCCGTCGACGATACGGGGTGGGTTTCAGGGTACGGCGCAGGCGTTTCAGGCGTCGCTCGCGTCGGAGCCGTATCTGATTCTGCTGGCGCTGGTGGCGGTCTACATCGTGCTTGGGATTTTGTATGAGAGCTTTATTCATCCGCTGACGATCCTGTCGACGCTGCCCTCGGCGGGTGTGGGGGCGATCCTGGCGCTGCTGATCTTCAACATCGACCTGAGCGTGATTGCGATGATCGGGATCATTCTGCTGATCGGCATTGTGAAGAAGAACGCGATCATGATGATCGATTTTGCGCTGGTGGCCGAGCGGGAGCATGGAAAGACGCCGGAGGAGGCGATCTACGAGGCGTGCCTGCTGCGCTTTCGGCCGATCATGATGACAACGATGGCAGCGCTGCTGGGCGGGCTGCCGCTGGCCCTGGGGCGGGGCACGGGAAGCGAGCTGCGGCGGCCGCTGGGGGTGACGATTGTCGGTGGACTGATCGTCTCGCAGGCGCTGACGCTATTTACCACACCGGTGGTGTATCTCTTCTTCGACCGGCTTCGGTTGCGAGTGGAGAAGGCGAAGAACCGGACTGGCAAGCGCACGCTGGCTCCGGAACCGCAGCCTGCGGCTGGAGATTGAGGTTCGCTTCCGCTGGGTGTTGCTTGCGTCTTCTGTTCGCCTTAGATTTGAGGGCATGGGTCTAGCTCAGAGGATGGTGCGGATGTCGGCGGGAGAACTTCGACGCGAGTTGAGTGCGCGCAATCTCGTGTTGGCGCAGCAGGGGGCGCATGAGACGACGTACGGATCGGTGCCGAGCGTTATCTACACGGAAGAGGCGGGCGGGGCGGAGCACGGCAACTTTCTGAGCGCGTCGTATCGCAGGATCTGCGCGGACGAGAGTTGGCGGCGACGGCTGGAGAAAGCGTATACGGCGAGCGGACGGGTGACGCGGAGGCATGATCGCCGGCGGGCGGAGTTGGAGTGCGCGAACAGCTCGGATGCTTTGCTGATGAATGTCTTCTGCTATCCGGGGATGATGCGGCGGCGAGGGATGTGTCGGTTGCTCGGATGCGACGAGGATCTGCGGCCGGTGTTCGGAGTGCGGGTTCAGGTGCCGCTGGGGAGCGGCCGGGTGGATCGGACAGAGGTCGATATGGAGATGGGCGGTTACCTGGTGGAGGCGAAGCTGACGGAGGTGGGGTTTCAGCAGGCGCGGCCGGCGCTGGTGGAGCGATACCGGGATCTGGCCGAGTTGTTCGAGGTGGAGGAGCTTCCGCGATGCGGCGAGGGGGAGGCGGCTCCGTTTGCGGAATATCAGCTTGTTCGCGGGGTGCTGGCGGCGCATGCGCGCGGGCAGCGCTTTTTGGTGCTGTGCGACGGGCGTCGGCAGGAGATGATCGAGAGCTGGTTCCGGGTGATGGGCGCAGTACGCCGGTGGGAGCTGCGCGACCGTCTGCGGCTGCTGACGTGGCAGGAGCTTGCGGCGGAGACGCCGAAGGGTGTGCGGAAGTTCCTGGAGGAGAAGTACGGGATTGTTGTGGCGGGCTGAACGACACCGCCTCCGGTCCGGTAGACGGGAAGCGGTGCGGGAAGCGGTGCCGGATGGGTTAGGGATTAGACGAGCGCGGCCTCGTGCTGGACGCTGGCCACGGTCGAGTCGATGGGCTGGTGGGTGAACTCGACGAGTTCGGAGATGGCTCCGACCTCGGCGGGGGGCAGGTAGGCGTTTGAGAAGTACTGGGCCAGCATACGGTGCGTGTTGAAGAAGGTTCCATTCATGGCGATGCAGTGCTGCTGCATGCGCGCCCAGCCGGCCTTATTGGCGAAGAGCGGGGCGATATTCTTTTCGAGCTTGTCGTAGAGGCTCGCGGCTTCTTCGGCGGCGGTGTCGAAGTCGTCGATGGCCCAGCCGGTGATGTCCTCGGCGCAACCCTCGATCCACCAGCCGTCGAGGGTGGAGAGCGACGGGACGCCGTTGAGGGCGGCCTTCATGCCGGAGGTGCCGGAGGCCTCGTAGGGGCGTAGCGGAGTGTTGACCCAGACGTCGACGCCCTGCGTGAGCTGTGCGCCGAGACCCCAGTCGTAGTTCTCGAGATAGACGATCTTGAGCGCGGACGAGTTGAGGTGGGCGGCGGCGGCGAAGACGTCGCGGATGAGGGCCTTTCCGCCCTGATCGGCGGGGTGCGCCTTGCCGGCGAAGAGGATCTGCAGGCCACCGATCTTTTCGGCGATCTGCGTGAGGCGAGCGGGGTCGGTAAAGAGGAGGCTGGCGCGCTTGTAGGTGGCGACGCGCCGGGCGAAGCCGAGGGTGAGGATGTTGGGGTCGAACTGCTGGCCGGTCCGCTCTTTGATGCTCTCCATCAGAGCGACCTTGCCGACGTGGTGGGTGGCGGCGATCTGCGCGGGAGCGATGCCGTAGACGGAGCGGAGGTACTGGTTGTCGGTGCGCCAGCTCGGGATCTCGTGATCGAGGAGCTTCTGGAAGGGCTCGGAGAGCCAGGTGGCGGCGTGAACGCCGTTGGTGATGGCGTGGACCGCGACCTCGGGGAACATGTGCTGTGAGACCTTGCCGTGCTGCATGGCGACGCCATTGACGAAGCGCGAGAAGCGCAAGGCAAGGTAGGTCATGTTGAGGCAGCCGTTATGGATGGCGGCGGCGCGCTCAATGACGGAGGAGCGCTCGGGGCCAAGCACCTGGTACATGTGGTCGAGACCGAACTGGTCGTGGCCCGCGGGAACGGGCGTGTGGGTGGTGAAGACGCAGGCCTGCCTGACCGAGTCGAAGTCGGCTTCGGTTGCGGTCGAGATGGGACGTCCGCCGAGGTGGCCGAGTTGATCTTCGAGCAGGCCGATGGAGAGGAGGGCGGCGTGCCCCTCGTTCATGTGGTGGACCTCGGGGCGGCAGCCGAGCGCGTGGAGGAGGTGGATGCCGCCGAGGCCGAGGACAGTCTCCTGGCAGAGACGGTAGAAAGTATCGCCACCGTAGAGATGATCGGTGAGGTGACGATCCCAGGGATCGTTGCCCTCGATGTCCGTGTCAAGCAGGAAAACGGGGATGATGTGACCGGTGACACCGATTACATCGAAGCGCCAGGCGCAGATCTGGAGGTTGCGGCCGTTCATGAAGATGTTGATGGTCTGGCCGGCGCTGGGCAGGGTCGTCTCGGGCGACCAGGGCACGTCGGTCTCCGTCTGCTGGCCGGCGGCGTCGAGGTGCTGCCGGAAGTAGCCGCGGCGGTGCGCGAGCGAGATGGCGACCATGGGCGCAGCGGTGTCAGCAGCCGAGCGGAGCGTGTCGCCGGCGAGCATGCCGAGACCGCCGGAGTAGGTCGGCACGTCCGGCGAGAGGGCGATTTCCATGGAGAAGTAGGCGATGGTGCGCTGGGAGAGATCGAAGGGTGCAGTGGGAGTGGAGTTCGTGGGACGAATCATGCGATGGCCGGTCCTTTGGTGTGGCAACGATTTGCGATCAGTGTCTCGACTCCCGAGCTCGAGGTTTGTAGGAAGCCGCCTCAGGATTGGTAGGAAGCCGGGTAACTGATATTAAGACTAGCAAATCGTACGGAGAACGCTCGTATCTCGTAAGGTGCAATTCGGGTATTGACAGCACCCACAGGTGGCTGGTGCGAGCCCAAAGGCACCATAAGTAACCAAGTTGAGTGCCTGTTGCGCAGCTGAGAGTACTTAGGATGAGGGAATGAGGTTGCGGCTCTTCAGGGGAGGTTGGATTCGAAGATGACGAAGCGGTGCTCGAGTTGCCATTGTTCGGCGGCCTTCTGGTTGGAGCGGAGGAAGTTTGTGCAGCGGGGAGCCGGAGCGTCGGCGCCGATGGGTTGCGCGGCGCAGGCGGGGTCGAGACGCGTAAAGAGGTCGGGCGAGGTCCAAAGGCTGGCGCCTGGAAGGAATGAGTGCTCGAGCGAGGTGCGGGCCATCTGTTTGAGGTCGAGATAGCCGAGGTTGAAGTCTGTGGCGGCGCGGGCGTACTCGTGCGTGAGGTCGATGCGGCTGACGCCTTCATCATCGGTCGAGAGAGCGATGGGCACGCCGGCGGCGCGGTAGGCAGGGAGGGAGTGGCGGTTGAGCGAGACACCGAGGATGACGTCGTTGGAGGTGAGGTTGATCTCGACCATGATGTGGCGCTCGGCCATCTCTTTGAGCAGAGCCTGCGGATCGGTCTCGTACATGATGTCGACGCCGTGGCCGATGCGTTCGGCGTGGCCGAGGTCGACGGCTTCCCGGATGTGGAAGCGCAGGCCGGCGGGGGGGACGAGGCCGGGCGCGAGCTCCCCCGCGTGGAGGGCGATGTGGACCTGCGGGTAGACGGTGTGGAGGTAGTCGAGCATGCGCATCTGGCGGGTGTACTCGGTCATGGCCAGGAAATCGTCCTCGGGCTGGACGAAGTTGAGGCCGACGACGATGGGGTGCGCGGTGGCCGCCTCGGCCGCGGCGACTTCGAAGGCTAGGAGAGTCTCGCCGAAGACGAGTTGCGGCGGGTTGGAGCGGAGTACCTGAAAGAGGAAGCGGATATCGACGGAGCAGGCGGAGGAGGCGTTTGGCTGGCCGCAGTGCTCGATCTCCTTGCGGGCGGTGAGCGCGGCGGCGAGGTCACGGCGGTCTCTGGCGACGTCGTCGCGGAGACCTCCGGCGAGCAGCTTGTCGCGGAGCTGCGCTAGCTCGTCGCGGGAGGTTCCGGTAATGTCCTGGGCCTCGAGCGAGATTGGCGCTGAGGGGGCGTGGGGCCACTCGATCTCGGAGGCGAGGCGAAGCTCGTTGGGGAAGGGCGGCGTCTCCATAATCTCGAGGTACTGCTCGTTTTGCGCCGCGGCACGGGTGGCGACCTCGTCGAGCCACTCACCAAGGTGCGACTTGGCGATGCCTCCGAAGCGCGCAAAGGTGGCGAAGAACTGGTCGTGAGCGCTGATGCCGGCGCTCGGAACGAAGGAGCGCATCGAGAAGCTATCGACAAGGGCATTGTAGAGGTGCTGGGCGTCGGGCATGGGCGGAAAGGCGGAGTCGGCGCGGACATTTCCCTCGGCACAGACGGGCTGCGGCGGGATGCTGCGGGTGGTGCCGACATTTTTGACGAGGCTGAGGGTGCGCGGATCGACACAGAGGAGGTCGGCGCGGGCGTCGTTGAGAAAGGTCTCTGCGTAGACGGCGCCGCTAAGGTGCATGTGGAGGTCGGCGCCTTTGGGCATGCGGGCGAGGAACGCACGGAGTTCGAGTGGACTTTGACGGGCGAGGTTGAAGGCGCGGACCGCGCGAGCTTCTGAAGCGGGAGCGCCAGCAGCGACGTCGTGCTGTTTCCGATGAGGCCTCGCGGGGGCGGGCTGCGCGGGGGCGGCCAGCGGCTGCGCCACGGAGAGCAACGTGCACAGCCCAGCAATCGTGAGAGGGGTGAGTCTGCGAAACATCAGGTGGTCCTTGACGATCAGGTTCCCCCGAGCATAGCGCGAAGGCTCGACAGAAGGTGAGAACACGCCGGCGCCGGTCAGGGAATGCGCGGAAATAGGAGATTGGAGCTGGTGTTGGCGGTCAGCCGCGAGGTTGCTATACTTGGATTGCGTTTGCCTTGCTGGTTCCCTTTTCCTGTGTGCTTCTCCCTGGGGACTGGCTGGTACGGCAGGCGTTGCGGGGTGACGTTAGCTCCGCGGCTACCGTGGCGTTCTTGGCGGCTCACGGGTGTGTATCTCCTTTGCCAAGGCCAGATAGCTCAGTGGTAGAGCGCGGCCCTGAAAAGGCCGGCGTCGGCGGTTCGATCCCGTCTCTGGCCACCACTTTGTGCCAACTAAGATGAAGGCCTTACCGCCACCTTAGTTCCTGCCCTTCTGCGAGGCACGCAAGTTCACCCACATCGCCCGACTATTGCCGATCGACATAACCGAATTCCGCACCACCTGGAACAACGGCCACGTAACTACTTCATCGCAAACATGAACGGATGACTCGTCGTTCGTTATGCGGGGACCTCATTACGCGACTTGCTTAAGACGATGGGGATCGGCGCGAAGGATCCTTCTACAACACTCTCAATGAGTTGAGTCGAACTTTCCCGACCGGTGTCTATCATTGATAGATACCGGTACGTTTGCGTATCAGGGAGGGCTGTCTCGACTAGTTCCGCGTCTTTAGATCATCTAGAACTTTGCGATAAGCGCGTTAACGACTCACCAGAGAAGCCCACCCAGCGTTCTCCAGAGGTGGATTGGGTGGTGATCCATGCGGAACCAGCCGAAGTGATCCTCTTGCATAGCAAGTGGGACCGCAGGGTAGCGACCCAGGGTCATCAACTTCTGCTTGCCCTCAAAGCAGTACGTCCACCGCCAGAACTTACCGAAGGCTGGCGTAACCCACAGAAGGAGGCCGCTCGAATCCCTAAGTTTGTAAGCTTTCGCCTTGGTCTTCGCCTTGCGGACTTCAGTGTCGGTAAGTGCCACGGTCCTGTCCTCATTTAAGCATGTACCCACACTCAAAACGAAACATACCCACAGATGTACTCACAATCACGTGGGGCTTTAGTAGGACATGGCTGGACACTATCGGATCCCTAAACCCTAACCTTTGCGAAGTTTGGCAAGGACTAAGGACGCCGTAGGGCCTCAATAGGAAGGAGTTATGGCGGAGGGAGAGGGATTCGAACCCCCGTTACCCGTTAAGGTAAAGCGGTTTTCAAGACCGCCTGTTTCAACCGCTCACACATCCCTCCGCGGCCCCGGGCGCCTCGTCGAGCCACCCCGAGCCATAAGGTTAGCAGGAAAGGTTGCACCACTGCGATACTCAGAGACGTCCAATCCCTACAACCATGGCAACCCCGTCCCTGCCCAAGCCCGGCACCTTCGATGCAACCCTCGACGCCGCGCGCTCCACGATGATCTTCAGCGAGATCACCCGTCTCGCGCTCGACAGCTTCCGCGCCTCCAAGGTCCGCTTTCTCCTCACCATGCTCGGCATGGTCATCGGCTCTGCTTCGATTATCCTCGTTGTCACCCTCGGCCTTACCGGCAAGCAGTACGCCCTCTCGCTCATCCAGTCCATAGGACCGAACATGATCGAACTGCAGTTCAACGGCGGCACCCAGCCCGGCCCCGAGAACACCTCCATCCCGGACTACATGACCCGCGAAGACATGGCTGCTGTCATCGAGGCCGTGCCCGGCATCGTCGCCAGCTCGCCCATGCTCGAATTCCACGATCGCATCTCCATCAGCGGCGTCGCCAAGGACACCATGCTCCTCGGCGTCTCTCCGCAGTACAAGGACGTCCGCAACCTCGCCGTTGATGCCGGCCGCTTCTTCGACGATCAGGACGCCGTCTCCCACACCAAGGTCGCCGTCATAGTCAAACCCTTCGCCGTGGCGCTTTTCGGCTCACCCCGCAACGCCATCAACCACTCAATCACCGTCCAAGGCATTCCCTTTGTTGTCATCGGCGTCTTCCACGAGAGCGTCGAAACCTTCGGCCAGTCCGAGGTCTCCGACCAGACCATCCTCGTCCCCTACCCCGTCGCCCGCTACTTCACCGGCACCGATACCGTTAAACAAATCTTCTTCACCATGCGCGACCGATCTCTCGTGAAGCCCGCCTCGAAGGAGATCCTCGACGTCATCCGCTCGCGCCACCGTGCCACCAGCGTCTACACGGCCTTCACTCTTTCGGAAGTGCTCAACGTGATGGCGCAGATCGCCAACATGCTCACCATCGTTCTCACCCTCGCCGCCGCCATCACCCTCGTCGTCTCCGGCGTCGGCATCATGAACTCCATGCTCGCCAACGTGCAGGCCCGCATCCGCGAGATTGGCATCCGCAAGGCGCTCGGCGCCACCAGCAAGGAGATCCGCCTCCAGTTCCTCACCGAGGCCGTCTTCCTCTCGCTCTCCGGAGGACTCGTCGGCACCGTTCTCGGCCTCGCCCTCCCACTCTCCATCGGGCTCCTCACGCCCTACAAGATTCCCGTCTCCATGTGGTCCGCGGTCATCGCCCTCTCCACCTCCGTGCTCGTCGGGGTCCTCTTCGGAACCCTCCCCGCTAACCGCGCCGCACGCCTCGATCCCGTCGAAACCCTCAAGTACGAGTAGCTCTCCCTGCGTCCCCTCCTGCGCGTCGCCTCCTCTCCAAGGGCCGCATGGGATCGGGGCAGCACGGCAGGGACCACGCAGGGTCGGCCCTTGCCGGCCCTGCTGGGCCGAGGGATCCTTTCTCCCACAGCAGGGAAATACATCCAACACGTAAAGGAGATTGCATGACACAGCAACAATCCCCGGTATGGTTCATCACCGGCTGCTCCACCGGCTTCGGCAAGGAACTCGCCAGGCTGGTCCTCTCCCGCGGCTGGCGGGCCGTCGTCACCGCTCGCAATCCCGATCAGCTCAAGGAGTTCGTCGCCGGTCACGAAGACAATGCGCTCGCGCTTCCACTTGACGTCACCGACCGCGCGCAGATCGCACATGTGGTCGAGCAGGCACAGAAGAGATTTGGCCGCATCGATGTCCTCGTCAACAACGCAGGATACGGCTACCTTGCCGCCATCGAAGAAGGTGAGGACGAGCAGGTCCGCGCCATGTTTGAGACCAACTTCTTCGGTCTCGTCGACCTCACCAACGCCGTTCTGCCTGGCATGCGCCAACAGCGCAGCGGACGCATCGTGAACATCTCCTCGATAGGCGGTCTGGTAAGCTTCGCCGCAACCGGCTACTACCATGCCACCAAGTACGCCGTCGAAGGCCTCTCTGAGTCCCTTGCGCTCGAACTCGCGCCCCTTGGCATCAAGGTCATCATCGTCGAGCCAGGGCCTTTCCGCACAGACTGGGCAGGGCGGTCGCTCCTCGAATCGAAGACCGTGATTAGCGACTACGACACAACTGCCGGGGAACGCCGCCGGCAGAGCCGTGAACGCAGCGGCAAGCAGCAGGGCGATCCGGTACGCGCCGGCGAAGCCATCATCCAGGCCGTACAGTCCGAGGACCCGCCGCTCCACCTGCTGCTCGGCAAACCCGCGCTCGACTTCGCCTACAAGAAGCTGGACGCACTCAAGAAGGTCTTCGAGACCTGGGAGCAGACCACACGAAGCGCTGACTATCCGGAGTTCCAGGAAACAAAATAGCCCGCCGCACCTGGCAGGAATGCCACGATGCATCCCTACCAGGCCTCACGTTACCGCAACCGCAAAACATGCCTGACCTGCCTCGAATGTGGGTGAACAAAAGGAGAGATGACATCAAAATCGCTAGCTGGAATGTGAACTCAATCCGGGCCCGACTCGACCATGTCAAAGCGTGGCTCGCGACGCGCGAGCCTGATGTTCTCCTTCTCCAGGAGCTCAAAGGGACAGACTTCCCGGCCAGCGTGTTCGAGGAACTCGGCTACCGGAGCGCCGCCGTCACCCAGAAGGCCTACAACGGCGTCGCGATCCTGTCGCGGCACCCGATCGAGACGCTAAGCACCACCCTGGCCGGCGATGACCAGGACAGCCATGCGCGATTCGTCGAAGTCCTTATCGAAGGCATCCGCGTCGTCAACATCTACCTACCAAACGGAAACCCCGTCGGCACCGACAAGTTCGCCTACAAGCTCGCCTGGATGGACCGCCTGGCGCAGCAGATGAGCACCTGGCTGCTGACGAGCACTCCGACGCTGATCGGTGGCGACTTCAATGTTATCCCAGAGGATATTGATTGCCACAAGCCGTCGTCCTGGGTGCGCGACGCCCTGTTCCAGCCGGAATCGCGCGCCCGCTACCGCGCCCTGCTCGAGCTCGGCTATACCGACGCATTCCGCTCGCTGCACCCAGGGCAAACCGGTCTGTTCACCTTTTGGGACTATTTCCGGCAGGCCTTTGAACACAATCGAGGCATCCGCATCGACCATTTCCTGCTCTCGCCAACACTGCTCGACCGGCTCGAAGCCTGCGAGATTGATACCGCTCCACGAGCACAGGATCGCCCGTCAGACCACACGCCCATCGTCGTGCAGCTTCGATAGAGACAAGCGAACGCAGCCCTCCGCTTGTTCTCAGCTTGACTTAGACTGGTACAGCGAGGGCCCCCCGTCCGTGAAGACGCTCATCCTGGTTATAACTTTGATCGTGGTATTTGTGTGTGGTTACATGCTCGGAACGATGCACTCCCGCCCGTATACCCGGCCACCGATCACCCCGACCGCTCCACCCGCCGCCTCGCCGAATAACAGCGACCAGGACCAGTAGAACTTTGCGGGCAAGCCGCCCTCCACCGCCAAGCAGATCGCCAGACCACAGCAAGAACTTCCGCCGGCACCCAAGAGAAAACGCATCTGCACCCCGGAACCGGGCACAGATGCGTCCTTCCGCCCATCCTCAAAACTACGCCGTAGCAGCAGCCTCTTCCGGCTGGTCACCGGTGACCGTCACCTTCACATGCGCCGTCACGTCCCGGTGCAGCTTCACCGGCACGTGGTACTCACCCAGGCTTTTCAAGGGCTCCTCGAGCGAGATCTTGCGCCGATCGATGTGGTACCCCTTCAGCTCCAGCCCGTGTGCGATATCGCCTGACGTCACCGATCCAAAGAGCTGATCGTTCTCGCCGACCTTGCGCTCGAACACCAGCTCCACCGCAGTGACCTGCGTCGCGAGTTGCTCCGCCTCGCCTTTCTCCTTCGCCGACTTCCGGATCGCCGAGCCCTTCATCTGTTCGATCACGGCCTTGTTCGCCGCCGTCGCTTCAATTGCCAGCTTGCCCGGAAGCAGGTAGTTCCGGCCATAGCCGTCCGCCACCTTCACCACGTCGCCGCGGTTCCCAAGCTTGATCACATCCTCTTTCAGAATCACTTCCATCGCAATCTCCAGATCTCTGTTCAAAATTCCGGAGCCCGGCCGCCACGGGCCAGGCCCCTCGGTAAGTTAGAAGCGAGCCGCAAACGCCAGCAGCGCGATGTTGCGCGACTGCTTGATGGCCAGCGAAAGCTTACGCTGGTGCCGTGTGCAGACGCCCGAGAGCCGGCGTGGAATGATCTTTCCGCGCTCCGCCACAAACCCCTGCAGCAGCCGTACATCGCGATAGCTGATCGCATCGATCTTCTCCGTGCAGAACTTGCAGACCTTTTTGCGGCGGAAGAACTTCCGGCCGCCAGGCCCGCCCGGTCCACCGCCAGGACGCGGCGGCCGCGGTCCACCCGGCCCAGAACTGCGCGGTCCTGAAGGTGCGCCCGCCGGTGCGTTGGATGGAGCGGGCGCCGATGCCTGCTCCGGTGTGCTCGATGGTGTGCTGTTCGTCTCGTCAGCCATGTCTCTTTCCTCTCAACTACGTTGGGCCTCCATTCGCTCCAGACACGCTGCGGTGTCTCTGATTGCCCGTCCATGCAACCCTTATCGGGTCTCGGTACGAGCAGAAGCGAACTTCAGCATCCTGCTACGCGCGGAACGGGCGAACCCGCTCCACAGATCTCATCGCAAACCTCCCACACAGCTCTAGACCGCGGCGGGGACCGTCTCGGGCGGAGCATCGGAAGGCACCTCAGCCACCGGCGTCACCTCCACCTCCGGCTCTGCTGCAATCGCCGCCGTCGTCTCCTCAACCTTTTCCGCTGCCGGAGCCTCCGCAGCCGCTGCTGGAGCCTGCGGCACCGGCGCCGGAATTGCACTGCGCTTCACTTTGGTGTCGCGAATCGCTTTCACCTTCGCCAGCCGCTTCTCTTCCTCATCCATGCGCACCGTGATGAACTTGATCACCGGCTCCGAAACCCGCAGCCTGCGCTCAACCTCCGAGATCAGCGATCCTGCCGCCGCAATCGTTAGCAACACGTAGAAGCCGTCGTTGAACTTGCGGACCGTGTACGCCATCCGCCGGCGTCCCATCTTCTCGACAGTCTTTATCTCGCCGCCGCCGTTGGTCACATTCGCCGAAAAGCCCTCAATCAACTTGTCGAGATCAGCCTCTTCCACATCCGGCCGAACAATAAACATCACTTCGTAGGTACGATTCATCCGCTCTGCTTCTTTCTGCGAAGTTCTGCTTCGCACCGCCGCCGCGTCTGGTCTGCGGCCCCGGTCTGGAATCTACAACTCGTGCTTCTGCTCAACGTCAACATCCAATACTCTGCTCCGCTACTCCCGGCTCCGATTGAACTCCGTCATCGCCGGTCCAACGCCCTTGGTCAGCACGCATTGCACCGCGTTCCGAACCCGGTCGAGCACCTCATCCAGTACCGCAAGCTCCTGCCGGCGCATCGGCGTCAGCAGGTAATCTTTACCGCCAGCCTTGATCTCCCGGCCGTCCGACAGCGCCAGCTTCCCGACGCCAATCCGAACCCGAATCCACTCTTCCGTCCCGAGAGCCCCGGAGATCGATCTCACTCCGTTGTGCCCGTTCGCCGACCCGCGCTCCCTGATCCGAAGCTCGCCCAACGGGAACGCCAGCTCGTCATAGAGCACGATCAGAGCGTCCGACGGAATCGCAATCTCAAGCTCCTGAACCAGCGCGGCCACCGAAAGCCCGCTCAGGTTCATAAACGTCTCCGGCTTCGCCAGCAGGACATCCTCTCCCGCCAATCTCACCCTCGCCGTCAGAGCCCGTCCTCGGCGGTTCGCCAGCACCGCACCGCAACCCTCAGCAATGAGGTCGATCGCCAGGAACCCGGCGTTGTGCGGAGTGAACTGGTACTCGATACCAGGATTGCCCAGACCGACCACCAGCTTCACGCCGCACATCCCTCCATCCACACGCGTGACTTACTTCTTTGCGCCCTTCGCCTCAGCCGCAGGTGCAGCAGCCTCATCTGTCTTGCCCTTCTTCGCAACCTCGGGCTCAGCCGGTGCTGCCGCAGCAGCAGCAGCCGCCACGTCCTCCACCGTCTCCTTGACCACCGTCACGTGCGCAACCGTCGCATCCTCTTCGCCGAGGAACTTCACCTTACCCGAGTGCGGCAGATCCGAGATGTGAATCGCCTGATTCAGCTCCAGGTTCGAGACATCAACGTCGATATGGCTCGGAATGTCGCTCGGCAGGCACTCAATCTCGACCTCGCGCAGTACATGGTCCAGAATGCCGCCCTGCGTCCGAACGCCCACGGGCACACCCGTCAGCTGCACTGGCACAGAGACCCGCATCGCCTTATCCATGGCGATCCGCTTCATATCGATATGAAGCAGCTTGCCCTTGATTGGCTCGTTCTGCCAATCGACTATCATTGCCTTCGCTGCGGCGCCGCCCTCGATATTTAAATCAAAGATCGTGTTGTGCCCCGACTCCGAATGCAGAATCTTGGTGATCGCCTTCGGATCAACGGTGACCGCAATCGCTTCTTGCCCCGCGCCATACACAACTGCCGGAATCAGGCCCGCAACCCGCACGCGCCGCGCCGCATTTTTGTTGAACTTGCCCTCACGGGGCTTTGCCGCAATCGCTTCCACTGTTCCTGTTGCCATCGTCTTTCATCCTTTCGGGCACGGGATCAATCTTTCAGTCGTTAGCTCTTATGCTTCTAGCTCTCTGCTGAAATTTGCCCCGCTCCGTTCGCGACTGACGCCGCTAATTTTGCCCCTGCCATTACCTTCTACGTTCCGCAATGCCCTAACTCGCCAGGCCTTAGCTAACAGCCAGGAACTAACAGCTAGAAGCTGCTTCTAATTGAACAGCGTACTCACGCTGGTCTCCATGTGAATACTCTCGATCGCCCGGCCCAGAAGCCCCGCAATCGAAAGCACCTTGATCTTCTCGACACCGCGCGCCTCTTCGCGCAGCGGAATCGTATTCGTCACCACAACCTCCGTCAGCCTCGACGCCGCGATACGCTCGACCGCCGGCCCGCTCAGCACGGCGTGTGAGGCGCACGCGTAAACTTTTTCAGCGCCCTGTGCCAGCAGCGCGTCCACCGTCTTCACCAGCGTTCCCGCCGTGTCGATAATGTCGTCGAGGATCAGGCAGGTTCGCCCCCTCACATCGCCGATCACATTCATCACCTCGGTTACGTTGATATCCGTCCTTCGCTTATCCACGATCGCCAACGGAACGTCGAGCTTCTTTGCGAAAAACCTCGCTCGCTCCACACCTCCCGCATCCGGCGAAACCACCGTCAGATCCGTCAGGTTCAGATCGCGGAAGTACGTCACCAGCACCGGACTCGCAAACAGATGATCAACCGGGATATTGAAGAATCCCTGGATCTGCGCCGCATGGAGATCGACCAGCAGGGCTCGGTTCGCTCCCGCCGTCGTCAATAGATCCGCCACCAGCTTCGAGCTGATGGCCACGCGCGGCCGGTCTTTTCTGTCCT
>JAABVA010003181.1_pt1 | contig 15844 bp, 8 predicted proteins | sample 5560331 | NCBI WGS metagenome assembly JAABVA01 (sample SAMN12812661, study PRJNA571458) | rock metagenome | isolation source: Antarctica rocks | place: Antarctica: Victoria Land, Mt New Zealand sud | collected 2016-01-07 | reverse complement strand
GTGTCGGTGCGGGCAACCACAGCCTGCTGCAGGAGCCGGCGTCCGATTCCGGTGCCGCGAGCCTGGGGCGCGAACAACCGTGTCACTTCCGCGAGCCGCCCGATCGGTCGCTGTGTGGCCGCGATCCACACGTGCGCCGCAGCGTGTGCGCCTGGGGGAGCGAGACTCACGTGACCGACGACCGAACCGTTAGGTCACGGCGCCGCGGAGGAACCGCAGCCAGCGCAAGAACAGCTCGCTCTCATCACTGGCGCCACGAGGGAAGCGAAGCTCAGCGTCGGAGGACATCAAGGACAACCTGCGAGCCCCGCCATAGCGGGCTCCCTCAGCGGGTGCGTACGTCTGAGGCACCAGTCCGGTGTCATTCGTGGCAGCCAACAAGTGCAGCGGCGCGGGGCACCCGGCGACCAGTGCCTGCAGATCCCACCGATCGGTGCGTAGAAGCCCCGCAACGTGCTCGACGTCAAGACTCACGCGACTCGCGACGGCGTTCTCCGCGTCGATTCGCGACCAGAACCGGTTCTCGCCGATCGGCGCCTCGGTACGTCATGGACCCTCCCGGTCGGTCGACAAACAAGGGCGAAGCACCGTCTCGACACCGTCGAGCCTATGACTGGAACGCAGACGGTGTTGTCGCCCGGGTTCGAACTGGCAGCAACTTCTTCAGGCGCGCTCGATCACCGGCCGGACCGCGACGAGTGCGGCCGACGGGTAGTCCGAGCCGCGGGCGGAGAGTGTCGCAGCGGCGAGTGCAGGCGGTAGGAGCTCACCGAACTTGAGCTGCTTTACCGCTTCTTCGCTCACCGGGACCTCAACCTCGGCCAGGTTCGGCCCGAACTCGGTGCGTGCTGTCCGAAGCGTGGCCTGCACGGCAGCGGCGGTCGCGTCGCCGCGTAGCCGCACGTAGCGGTTGTCGAAGCGATCCGCGGAGTCGACCAACGTCGGGTCCACGGCGGTGAGCGCCTCGGCGAGCACGGCGTTCGCGCGGGCGCCGGCGTGGGTCCACCACCGGAGCTGGCCGTTGTCGGACTCAGCGATCACCGTGCCGGCCTCGTCCACCGTGCTCGCGCGCTCGGCCCGCACGCTCCCCAGCTGCGCGACGGCGCGGCGGGACAGACCCACGCCAGTGGGCTCGGACCCGAGCAGCACGCGGCGCATCCCGTCCGTCAGCGCGTAGGACATCGGCTGCGGTGCGCTGGACCAGCGGGAGATCCCGGCGGTGTCGGAGGGTTCGACGTAGGCGCGGCGGCGCTTCCAGTCGATGAAGGTGACCTTCCAGGCGCGCCCGGCCAGGGAGATCAGCCGTGGTCCCTGCACCTTCCGGGTGAGCACCATGGGGTCGACCGAGCCGATGTCGAGGCGGCCGTGCAGCACCACGAACTCGGGGTCGGAGGTGAGCACCGAGAGCAGCTCGAGGAAGTTCTTGCGGCCGTAGCGCCGCTCGGCGGCGGGGCCGACGAAGAGCATGTTCGTGTCGAAGTCCAGGTGGCCGCTCTCGGTGAGCCACGTGGTGATCTCGGTGCGCTCCGCCGTGGTGGCCAGGGGCAGGCCCCGCAGCGGCTCGTCCCAGGTCTGCGAGCCGACACGACCCTCCTGCAGGCACAGGGCCAGCAGCTGCTGGGCGAGCACGTGCCGCGGCGTGGGCGGTGGCACCACGGGCTCGACGTAGCCCTCACTCCACAGCTGCAGCAGGGCCGTCGCGCGGATCAGCTCGTCGTCAGTCGTGGAGAGGAAGAGCATGCTGCGGGCCGTCCCGGGCCGTCGGCCGGTGCGCCCGAGGCGCTGCAGGAACGACGCTACCGTGCGCGGTGCCCCCACCTGCAGCACTCGGTCGAGGTCACCGACGTCGATGCCGAGCTCGAGGGTGGAGGTCGAGACGATGACGCAGTCCCGGGCTTCGGCGAACGCGGTCTCCGAGCGCCGTCGCTCGGACACCGACAGGGACGAGTGCGAGACGTAGGTGTCGGTGCCCCGTCCTCGCAGGGCGACGGCGAGGGACTCCACGGTGCGCCGGGAGTCCGCGAACACCAACCGCTTCTCGCCTTGGTGCACGGCGGCGACGACCGTGGCGGCGTTGGGTACCGACGCCACGAAGTCGACCTGCAGCTCCGGCGTCACCACGCCTTCCGCCGGCGGGACGACCACCTGGGCCGGCCGCTCGCCAGCTCCGGAGCCCTGCAGCCAGGTGAGCAGAGCCTCGGGGTTGCCCACGGTGGCGGAGAGCCCGATGCGCTGCAGGGGCCGCCTTGCCACCTGGGCGAGACGCTCGAGCACGGCGAGCAGGTGCCAGCCCCGGTCGTCCCCGGCGAACGCGTGCACCTCGTCGACGACGACGGTGCGCAGGTCGCCGAAGAGCTGTTCGGGGGTGAGAAGGGTGGACACGAGCATGGACTCGAGCGACTCGGGGGTGGTGAGCAGGATGTCCGGCCGGTCGAGCGCCAGCCGCTTGCGCACCGGGTGCTGGTGTCGCCGTGCCACAGTCCCACCCGTCGGCCTGTCCACGAGGCGTAGCCGGCGAGGCGCGGCTCGAGGTTGTTGAGCAGGGCCCGCAGGGGGCAGACGTAGAGGACCGACAGCCCCCACCAGTCCTCGGCAGCCATCTGGGAGAGCAGGGGGAAGGCGGCGGCCTCGGTCTTGCCGCCCGCCGTCGGGGCGAGCAGCAGTGCGTCATCGCCGGCCAGCAGCGGGGCGATGGCGGCCTTCTGGAGGGGTCGCAGGTCCGCCCAGCCGAGGGTGTTGGCGATGTGGTGCTGGACCACCGGGTGCAGCAGGGCGACGGGGTCGGTCACAGGTCGAGCTCGACCTCGTCGACCGAAGCGGCCGGCAGCAATGCGGCGTTGCGCTCCACCTCGGAGAGCTCGGTGGCCGACAGCGTGAGCTGGTAGTGCGCACGAGGGTCGAAGTCGGGGAACTGGTCGACGCGGTCGAGGACGTCGCCCACCAGCTTCTTGAGGAACACCCGTGGCGCGATGCCGACCCGGCCGCCGAGCGACCCGGCGACGGCGGTGGCCAGCTGCCCGAGGTAGACGTCGTCGACGACCTGGCGGACCCGGTCCGGGGCGGTCGCGCCGCTGGCGTACAGGTCGCGGACCCCGGAGCCGAGCTCGACGAGCGCGGCCTGGGTGAACCCGGGCAGCCGCAGCTGCACGGCGCGGTGGTTGTCGAAGCGGGGGTCGGTGGAGAAGTCGGTGGCCAGTCGCTGTGCCAGCGGCGGCAGGCGGGGCACACCGCTGGGCCCGTCGTAGAAGGCGGGCGTGCCTGTGAGGATGAAAAACAGGCCCGGGTAGCGCCCGGAGTCGACCTCGTCGACGAGCTGGCGCAGCGCGTTCAGGGCCTTGTCCCGCACGTCGCCCCGGACCCGCTGCAGCGTCTCCACCTCGTCGAGCACCAGGACGAGCCCGGGGTGCCCGGAGTCGCGGAGCACGGTGAGCAGCCCCTGCAGGAAGCCCATGGCCCCGAAGTGGTCGAGCTCGCCCTTGATGCCGGCGGCGCGCCGGGCCGAGGCCGCGACGTTGCGCTGCCCGCCGAGCCAGGCGGCGAGGGAGTCAGCCGAGGCGCCGTCGCCGTGCACGACGGCGGTGCGGTAAGCGCGCAGGGCCTGGGCGAAGGCGGGCGTGCGGGAGGATACGGCGGCGAGCCGCTGCTCGAGGAGGGTGGCGACGGCCGCATCGAGGGCGTCGGGGCCGCGGTCGAGGAGCGAGGGGTCGGCGTCGGTCACGTCGGACTCGATGGTGAACAGCCAGGCGTCGAGGACGGCCCGGAACGCGCTCGGCGGGAACGCGGCGGTGCGCAGCGCCTCCCCGATGCGGCGGTACACGGTCTCCAGCTTGTGCAGCGGGGTCTCGGTCTCGGAGATCTGCACCTCGGCGGAGGCGAACCCGCGGCGCAACGCCCGCTCGGCGATGAACCGGGTGACGAAGGTCTTGCCGGCGCCGTACTCCCCACGGATGGCCTTGAACGCGGACCCGCCGCTCTCCACGGTGTCGAGGTCCGCGTCCAGTGCGGGCAGGAACCGGTCGAGGCCCACGGCAAGCAGGTCGAGGCCGTTGGCGGGGACGGTGCCCCGGCGCAGGGCGTCCACCACCTCACGACGACGACGCGGCGAGACCTCCGCCATCAGAGCACCCCGAACTGCTCGCGCAGCAGCGCCTCGTCGAGCACCAGGGTCTGGCCGTCCGCGTCGAGGCGGAGCACGGCGTAGCCCTCAACGTTGAGCAGCCGCTGCGCCTGCGGGATCGCGCCACGCAGCCGGCTCACGGGGACCGCGAGGGCCGAGGCGGCGAGAGCGGGGGACAGCCGCTGCCCGGGATGGGCGAGCAGGCCGGAGAGCAGCGCTGACATGGCGTCGTCGGAGGGGGCGGCGCGCCCGGCGAGCTTCTTCTGGGCGGCGTACGGCTTGGACTTGAGGACGGAGCCCGCGAGTGCGTGGACGGGCGCGGTGACCGGGGCCGGCGCTTGCTCGATCTCGAACAGGGTGGGTGCAGCGGCGGCGGGGACGGGCGGGGCGACGACGGCCGGCGCCGCCCACCACGTCGGTTCCTGCGGAGGCGCGTAGACCAGCCCGGACCCCGCCGGGGCCTCGCCGGGCACCAGCACGATTAGTGGCACCACGGCCTCGGCCGACGAGGCGCCTCCGTGGTAGCCGGCCTTGAGCGGTCCGTATCGCAGGGACTCGTCCACGGCGAGCACCGCGCGGTGGTCATCGGTCAGCACCCGTCGTCCGGAGACCAGCACCTCCTCTCCGGTGGCCGGGGCGGCAACTGTCCGGGAGCGAGAGCTGGAGGTGGCGGCGGCGGACACCTGGTGACCGTGGCGACGCTCGAGGACGTGGCCGTGGTCGGCGGTGAGGACGACAGTGCGACCGGCGCTCCGGGCCCGCTCCAGCAGCGGCGCGAGGTGCTTCACCGCGTCCGAGCCCCACTCGATCCCAGCCGGGTCCGAGCGGTCGAGGGCGTCGTCGATGGTGTTGAGCACCGCGGCGACCAGGCTGCGGCCAGCGGTGTCGTCGAGGGCGGCACCGACCTCGTCGGCGACCCCGAAACCCAGCCGCGAAGACTCGAGCGGCTTCTTGTGGAACACCGGTGAGGCGCTGACCCCGGCCGCCGAGGTGAGGGCGGCGAAGCCCTTCTGCTCGGTGTCCTGACTGCCGGTGCGGAGCTCGCCGCAGAACAGCGACGTGCGGCTGACACCGGTGAGCGTCGGCAGCACTGCCAGCGCGGTCGAGCGCGTGGTGGCGTCGGGGAGCAGGGCCTCCACCCAGCCGTCGCGGGTGCGGGCGACGACGTCGGCGACGACCTCAGTAGCCACCCCGGTGCTCATCCCGTCCAGCAACAGGAACAGGGTCGGCGTGGTGCGGGCGAGGGGGAGGACCACCGTGGCCAGCACCTCCTCGAGGTGGCGGACGCCGCGGTGGACGCCGCCGGCGAGCGGCGGGTCGTCCTGGGTGTGCGCCGCGAGGGCGTCCGCGAACTGGCGGTCGTGCACCGCGCGGCGGGCTCGGGCGGCGTGCAGCACCAGCTCGAGGGCGCGGCCCAGGTCGGCGCTGCCCACCCCGGCGGCGGCGTCGTTCACCGCGGAGTCGACCCAGGCGTCGTCGGCGCCCTGGCGGTCGACTAGCGCCGCGAAGGTCCGGGGGGCGGCGGGTACGGGCAGCGAGAGCCACCGGACGAGGCGGACGGCGGCGCGGAAAGCCTGGGCGCGGAGATCCCCCGCGGAGGACGAGTGCTCGGCGACGCGGGCCCAGGCTGTCTCGACCGCGGCGAGCGGGACAGCGGCGAGCACGGGCTGCGGCGTGGGCGGGTGCTCGGGCACCGAGGCCCGGAGAACGGTGGCCAGCTCCTCGAGCCGCACGGCCAGCCCCGACGGCAGCAGGGTTGAGCCCCCGGCCAGAGTGCCGGCCTGCACCTCGGTGAGGAGGGCGTCCGCCCGGGCGAGCAGCCGCTCCCGCTCCGCCGGTGGCACGGTCTGCAGGACCTCGGAGGAGCGCCCGGCCCACGCCAGGAGCGCACCTTCGTCGGGCACGGAACCGCCCAGGCGGGGCTCGAGGCGGAGCAGTCCGTCGCGGGCCAGCTGGGCGGTGGTGGGCTGGGGGCTCGCGCGGGCGGTGACGAGGACGCCGACCACGAGTCCGAGCGGGACGACGTCGGGCAGGTCTCCGGCGCGCAGTAGCGCGAGCAGGGGGGTCCGGATGGCGTGGGAGCGCTGGGCCATCCAGCGCAGCAGCTCGTCGGTGAGGGCGTTGCCGCCCTGCTTGCGCAGGTCCCCGATGCGGGCGACGGAGGTGGAGCCGGTGGTCCAGGTGAGCACGGCGGTGGCGTCGACCTCGGGCCCGGTGAGCGCGAGGTGGGCGCGGGCCACGGAGGTCCAGGCGTGGTCCCGGGTGAGCACCCCACCCTGGGCGGGCGGCCATCCGTCAGTCGGGCGTGACTCGAGCAGGCCGAGGGCGAGCTCGCGGCTGCCGGGTGCGGTGGTGAGCGCGGGGTCGAGGCTGGTGGCGGCGAACTGCTCGCGGACGGCGTCCCAGGGGTCGGGTGTGCGCAGGCGGTGCCAGACGAGGTGGCTGAGCACGCCGTCGCCCAGGTCGTCGCGGTCGGTGAGGACGACGAGCCACCCGGCAGGGTCACGCTCGAGAAGTGCCTCCCGCACGGCGAGCGCGGAGACGCAGCCGACGACCCGGGCCGTGGTCGCGGCGTGGGTGAAGGTGGCCGGGCCGGTCCAGTCGGGGCGCGCCCGTACCCCGAGGACACCGCTGCGGTAGCCCTTGCTGGTGGCGTGGTCGAGAAGGGCCCGCAGCACGGCGACGGACGCTGGAGCTGCGGGGGCTGGGGTCACTCCTTCACCCGCCACTGGACGACGATGGCGCGGCCGGGGTTCGCGGTCTGGAACCGGCGGAGGTCGTCGAGCATGGCGTCGGCCCGCGTCCCCGCCTTGAGGATCCGCTCCTGGACGAGGGGAACGGAGGGGTCCAGGGGACTTTCGACCTCGACGACCGGAGGTGGGGTCGGGACGGGCGGCTGAGCCTGAGCGGCCTGCAGCCAGCCGAAGGCGTCGTCCTGAGCCCGACCCAGCGCGTCGGCGAGCCTGGCGGCGAGCTCGTCGGCCCTGACCGCAGCCTGCAGCGCGTCCACCACGGACTGGGCGTCCTTCCCGCGCGGGGATCCCTCCCGGGCGCCGTCCAGCACGGGGTTCAGCCGGTTCCACGCGTAGCCGCTCAGCTGGGCGGTGGTGGATCCCGCCGTGCTCAGCGACTTGGCCAGCGCGGCCGGAGTGGCGGGCAGCTCGGTGCGGGCGAGGGTCACCACGAGGGCAACCGCGCCCACGGACTGGCGCAGGGCCTGCACCAGCGACGCGGCGCCCCGGGCGGTAGCGAGTCGCCCGGCCGCAGCGTCGAGGGGCAGGCCGAGATTGGAGTAGGCCTTCTCCAGGGCCGGGACCAGCGCGGTGGCGCCGTCCATCGCGGACGTCGCGGCGAGGCGGACTTGCTCCTCCAGGGCCGCCACGCCGGGCGCGGTGAGGTAGGCGCTGCCGACGACACCGAAGAGGCTCTGGGCCCGGCTGACGGCGTCGCGGTAGTCGCCGATGCTGGGCATGGCGGTGGGCCGCAGCTCCATCTCACCGGCGGTCTTGCCCGGTGCGGGCGCGGCGATGGAGGCCCCGTGGTGGTACCAGGCTCGCTGGCGCAGCGCGGCCCAGCTGAGGGCGACGAGGTCGGTCACCTCGTCGCGCAGGCCCAGGGCGGGCTGGAGCCCGTCGATCCAGCTGCGCACCTGGGAGACCGTCACCGGGTCCTGCGGGCTCAGTCCCGCCTGTGCCGACGCCTTCTCCAGCTGGGCACCCAGCCGGAAGTTGTCGTCGCCGAAGGTGAAGTGGGTCTCGCCGGCCTGACCGACCCCGAGGGCGTTGGCCACCCGGCGCACGGCAGTGGCGTCGCCCTCCAGGCGCACCCGTCCGTCCGGGTCCCCGACCGCGCGCTCGACGTGGGTGTAGACGGCGGTGAGCTCGCGGACGGTCACCTCGTTCTCGGTGGGCTCGAACCGCGGGTGCCCGGGGTGGGTGGTGCTGAAGGCCTGGTCGACCAGGTTGTCGAACGCCGCGGTCAGGGTGGCGCCCACCGGGCGGGCGGGGTTGAAGGAGCGGTCCAGGCTGACCAGCACCCGGTCGTGCGCGTCGTCGTGCACGAGGGTCCCGGCGGACTCGCTCGCCGCGCCGTACGCCTCCTGCACGGAGCGCTTCACGGCCTCACGAAGCGAGCCCCGCTGGGTGTCGAGGATGGCGCGGGCCTGCACGCGGTCCACCTCGGAGAGGTGGTTGGAGTGTGAGGTCCACCGCTCACCGGTGCCGGTGAGCAGCCAGTCCAGGACCACCAGCCGGCGCACGTCGCGCATGCGCTCCTCGGAGAGGAACCGGGGCAGCCACACCACAGTGGGGGCGGCGAGCCCGCCCTCGATGAGCCGGTCCAGGCGTACGAGGTCGTCCGCGGCGGAGTGGCCCGCGTCGTCGAAGGGGTGATCCACCACTACTCGCCAGGTGCCGGGCCGGGCCCGAAAGTGGTCCTCGGTGAGCCAGCTGGCGTCGCGCACGTTGCCGAAGACCACGTCGACGGTGCGTCGCGAGCCCCGCCAGACCACCGCGTGCTGGTAGGCACCGTACCTGTCGACGTTCTGCTCGCGGACGCCGAGCGCCTCGCGCACCAGCTCCTTGAGCAGCTCGCGGCGCTTGCCCTCGGTGTCCTCGCCCTTGGCCTTCTCCACGATGGACTCGTAGTCCACGTTGGACAGCTGCACCCGGATGACGGGGTTGCGCTCGTTGCCCTCGACGTGGATCTCGGGGACGGTGATGGACCACTGCTTGACCTTGGCGAGCACCGTGCCCACCTCGCCGCCGGGCAGCGGGGAGACGATCGACCCGTGGTTCAGCGAGGCCAGCCGCGCCGCGTTGAGTTCCTTCAGTGCCGGCACGTTGGGCGCTACCGCCGCCAGCAGCAGGGTCTTGGCCAGCCGGTCATCCGCGCGGTATCCCGCGGGCACACCCTTGGGGTCAGCGGTGACCGCCGCGAGCTCCAGTCCGTGCCTCGCGAGCAGCACCGGGCGCAGCTTGTCCTGGTAGAGCGCCGTGGCGGAGCGGAACAACGCCGCAGAGGTCGGGTCGAGAGGGGTTTGCCCGTTGACGATGTAGTCGAACGCGTCCCCAACGGGAATGACGTCGTCGACGGTGAGGGTGTCGCGCCGGTCGACGAGCATCTGCTGCATGACCTTGAGCGCGGTGCGCTCGCGCTGCATGACGCTGGCCAGAGAGCGCAGCGTGCTCACCAGGGCCGGTGAGAACGGGTAGGTCAGCCGGAACGCGGCCTCGTCCGCCCCGCGGTGGAGCTCGTCGGTGTTGACCCCGTCGAGCAGCACGTCCCACACCGCGGCCCGGCGGTCGAGCCGGCCGAAGGCGTCGGTGAGCACCTGCTCGGAGGCGTCATCCTGACGACGCAGCACTCGGCGCCGGGCCACGTGGGGCAGGTTCTCGTCCCCCAGCAGGATGGTGGCGAAGCGGCCCTCCTGGTGCCGGAAGGCGGAGTCCAGGGCCTCCTGCTCGGCGCCGCTGGCTCCAGCGTCGGCGAACCAGCGTCGCAGGTCCATCTGCCGGGCCACGAACGACACCAGCGGGATGGCGCGGCGGCCCGTGGAGGACTCGACGAGCTTGGTGAGCTTCTGGGACTCGCGGCGGAAGAAGGCCCTGTCCTGCACGGAGAACGCCAGCCACAGGACCAGCTCGTCGAGGAAGAGGACCACCGCGTCGTACCCGAGGTCCTTGGCGTGCTGGGCGATGACGGCGAGACCGGTGTCGAGGTCCACGTACGTCGCCTGTCGGGTGTATGACCCGAAGTACTTGGCCGCCAGGGCGGTAACGAGGCGCTGGCGGTTATTCGAGGCGGGGGCGGAGGCACGGGCGGACTCGTAGGTCTCGGCCGTCCAGGTGCCTGAGCCGATGAGCCTGGCCCAGGGGTCGGAAGCTGCGTCCCCCGCCGTGCTGCCGTTGAGCCCGGCGAAGAAGGGCTCGTCGCCCATCTGGGAGCGCAGCCCGTCGGCATCGGCGAGCACCCCGTCGGACTCGTGCAGGGGCGGCAGCGGGGCGTCGGGGTGCAACACCTGCATCTGTCGGATGTATCCGCTGAAGAGCGCAGCCTCCATCGACTCCGCGCCCAGCAGGTGGAAGGCCAGCGGCAGGATCGTCTTGTCGCGGAGCACCCCGTCGTGCCGGGCCACTACAGGCTGCAGTTCCGGGATCGAGCGGGCCGCGGGGGTGTGGCGCAGCAGTGCGTGGAGCACGGCCATGAAGTGGCTCTTGCCGGAGCCGAAGGACCCGGAGAGGAACGCCCCGCGGCTGGTGCCGGAGGTGACCGCTTCCGCGACCAGGGCGAGGGCCTGCTCGAATGACTCGGCGAGGGCGTCGGTGACGACGTAGTCGTCGAGGGCCCGGGCGGTGCCGCCGGCGCTGACGCTGTCGGTGAGCCGGAGGACGTAGTCCTCGGCGCCGGCTCGCTCGGGGATGACCAGGACGTCGCGCAGGAAGGTCGTCATCGTCGCTCAGCCATCGCCCCGTGGTCGTAGGTTTTCACGTACTGCGCGTCACCGTAGCGGGAGGGGCGTCATGAAACCGCCGGAACCAGATCAGCCAGTGGCGCTAGTCAAGCGCTGGCGAGCTGCCATTCTGGGCCGCTGAAGAAGCTGTAGTCCTCGGGCACGTGACCCTCGAGGGTGACGAGCAACCGGAACCCAGCCGGAACGTCCACGCCGTTGACCATCGTGACCCCGAGCGTGGGATTGCCGGCCGATCGCACTGCGCTCACGTAGTCCAGGAGGACGTCGGGGACCCAGCCCAGCGCAACGCCAGAGTTGGTGACGACCTGAGCTGCGCGCGGATTGATCGGGTTGGTCGGCTGGTCCCGCAGCTGCACCTGTGCCCCGGGGCGCAGGGCTGACAGCGCGGGTCCGGTGGCGGGGTCATCGCCCAGCGCGTGCCGGACACCGTTGACGAAGAAGGTGTGGCGGGCGCGACCAGAATCCGACACCTCGGGTTCTGGGAAGACCCGCGTGGTGTCACCCACCCGGGCGCCCTGCGAGCGGGCCAGGATCAACCACGCATCGGCGTCGTCGGCGAGCGCTAGTGAGTGCAGGTACGCCGAGTAGTCCGGCCGCGATGGACGGATGACCCGCTGCGCGAAGAACGGGAACAGCGTGGCCGACTCATAACGACGGTTGAGCTCGGCGAAGCCGAGGATGGGCCGGAAGTCCAGTACACGGCTCGCAGCTGCGAGATAGGAGAAGGCGAAACCCTCGGTGCTGCAGGCCAGGACACCAACGGGCTGGATGCTGCGCGACACCGGGTGTTGCCAGGTCACGACGAGGCGGTGGGTGACCTCGAGCTCGTGCGTGGGGTGGACGCTGAGCAGCTCAGTAGTCATGCAGCAGCCTCCTTCGGTTCGTGGTCAACAGTTGCAGTGTGAACCTACGAGCAGGGTCCGACCTTTCCGGGACCCGGTCCACCGTGTTCTGCACACCTCGTCTGTGAGGGCGTCGACTGCTGCCATCCACCGGGCCCGCGCAGGGGCTGTCGCTACGGCAAGTGCGCGGTGGGCGAGCTCGACGAGGGTCAGGCGGCCGTCCGTCGCCTGCTCGAACCGCTGTGCCCGTCCCTTACGCGCGTACTTCTCCACCGTGCTGTTGGCGAGGTGTGCAACCCGCTTCTCGTCACGGAGGTTGAAGCCGAGGGACGAACCGTCGTCGTAGAAGCCGGCGAGTGCCAGGTTTCCCTGCGTCGTGAGGGGACGCAGGACCGCCCACTTCTCCTCGTGCCTGTCCTGGTTGGCGATGAGCGCATCGAGCACCAGGTAGCCCGCGAAGACGTCGAACGAGGTCAATTCCTCGCACCCAGTCGGCGGGTCGACACCGTCGAGGACTCGCGCGATGGTGTCCAGGGTGGCCCGTGCGCGCCGGGTCGTGGGTGACGAACCCAGGGACGATTTCGCTGAGGAGCAACGCTCCCGGTTGGAGCTCCCAACCGGGAGCGACCAGCGAGCGTGAGATTGACCTGGGCCTGCCGCCGCGGATGGCGAGACCAGCACTCGCGGAAGGGATCGAGGCGTGACGCCAGCTCGGTGGCGATCCGCTCCGCCCAGTCCTCGCCCTGAACCCAGCCGGCGTGCTCTGTGCGCGGCTTGAAGAGCCACTCGCTACAGCGCGGGTCGGTCAGCCAGACCTTCTCGTCGCCACCGCCGCTCTCTGTGTCGGCGACTATCCAGCTACTCACGTCGACGAGGACGAACCGTTCGATCACCGCTGCAACGCAGCTAGGTGGTCGGCGAGGGCGGAGGAGGACGGCCGAGCGCGCTTGCTCTTGGGAACGAAGAGCTTCGTGCCTTCGAGCGCCCGGTAGGTAGAGCTCGTCACCTGGGGCGACACGACGAGGGCGCCCTTCGCATCCACACCGATCAAGTGCAGGTCGAACAGGGTGTGCAGGTCGCTGCGGAGCAGGATCCCATTCGTGACGGCGTGATCCTCGCCGAGCGCGAACGGCTGGATGTGGGCAGCTTCCACCACGTCGGTGCACGACTCCCCGGTGACGGCGCACCGTCCTTGGTAGTGCTTCAGCAGCTGCGCGCGGAACCGGCCCTGGCCCTGACGTTGGCGGACCTGGCGCAGTGCCCACGCCCTGGCCTCTGCCTCGGAACCGGGGCCCTCGGGGTCGTCGGGCCCCCGGGGTGTGATGCGCCGCTTGGCGAGCCACGCGTCGAGCGAGGCCACGGCAGCGGGGTTCGCCCGCTGAACCGACTGGATGTGCTGCCCACCGAACTGGGCTCGGGTGATGGGGTTGGCGTGGAGCGCGCGGCTGACGTCGAGGTCCCACATCATCTCGACCGTGTGCTTGCCCGCGTCGTCCCAGAAGACGTCGACGACGCGGGCAAGCGCGCAGAGGAACTTGTAGTCGTCGGTGGCGTACACCCAGATGAGGTCGCCGTCTTCCATGATCCGGAATCCGCTGGACAGGAACCAGGTGGTGCTGTTCGGGTGATCAGCCTGGACGGCCTCCCACACCGTGTCCGGGGTGAGTTCCACGTCGGCACTACCGGGACGCTCAAGGACGTAGCCGCTGGTCCGGTTGACCGGGTACATCCAGTGCGTGGGTCCGCCGTTCATTTCTCGTCGCTAGTCAGCGCGGGCACGAGATCGAGGTCCTCGTCCTGGTCGTCGTCCTCGTACTCATCGGTCTCGGTGGGCCGTAGGTGGGGAGGGTCAACATGCCAGCGCGCCATAGCCCAGTCCACGAGCACGGACTGACGGGCCGCGATGGTCTCCGGCGTCCAGGACTCGTACTGGGCGAGGTCCCGCTCCTGGTGGAGCTTGCCCTGGGCGAAGCAGGTTGCCTCATCGACGCCGGGCGCGAGTGCGACACCACGCTTCTTGTCGAAGCAGTGATTGGAGTACGCGGAGTTGTCCAGCGTCAGAACCAAGTTGCCCAGGCTGTGGGTCAGCCACTGCCGCTGCTCGTCGGTGAAGGCGTCGCGCCAGCAGGCGCCTTTCTCACCGTAGGACGGGTTCTGCGGGAGGATGTGCTCGGTCGTGCGCTGGCTCCGCGCGCCCGTTGCGAAGAAGTCGAACTCCCGAAGCTCCTCGCCTTGGGCCAGCCGGGACATCTCGTACTCGTACAGGAAGTACTTGTGTCCGCGACGGCTGTACCAGTCCTCGCTCGTGTCGGTCAGCGCGGCCTTGACGCGGTCATCGGGGGCGTACTGGAGGAGCGTGGTGCGGATCTTGTCCAGGACGACCTGGGGGTCCGACCCCGTGAACAGATCGTGGGCAAGCCGGTAGAGACGTGATCGTCCGGCATCGGCGCGCCGCTGTGCGATGACGAAGACTCGGGCCGAGTACTTCTCGAGCAGCTCCACCAGGTTGATGTAGAGCCGGCCGTCCTCGGGGAACCGCAGCCTGCAGGCGAAGAGAAGTGGCTGGTAGTTGGCGAAGGCGCCGGTGTTCAGCAGCGCTTGGCTTGCTTGCTGAGCACGGACCCTGTCTTTGCCGAATGCCTGGAATGCATGTGCCGGGTACAAGCTCTCGACCAGGAAGAACGAGCACTCGTGAAGCGTGCGGACGTAGTCGCGGACCTCGGAGTCAAGCGCGGTCCAGGCACCCCCGTCGGCGGTGTCCGACTCCGGCACGAGGCGGCTGGCGCCGGAGACGAAACGGGTGCGCAGGAACGTCTGCTTCACCGAGGCGGTCTTCCGCCAGCTCTCGGTGGTCGGGTTCTGCGTGGCCAGCCAGTGTGCACGCATGAGCTGGTCGTCTGCGCTGTCATCGAGATCGGCCAGGTTGCGGAAGATGCCGGACCACTTCTCGTTGATGAAGTCGGCGAGCTGCTCCGAGCGCGCGTCGTCGATGTGTCGGGCGAGGTACAACAGGTAGTTCTTGGTCTTCTCCAGATCGCTCAGGCCCTTGCCGCGCTCGTTGAGCGTCTCGAAGATCGTGCCCACCTCGGCCGCGGAACTCACCTCGTAGACCAGGAAGCGCAGGCCATCAGTGACCCGCTTCTGCAGGTCGCGCAACCGGTCGTACTTGTCCTCCGGCTCGTCACCGTCCAGCATCTGGTCGAGCTGGCGGTCGAAGAAGGTAGCCGCCTGGCGGAGGCGGCTCTGGCCGCTAAGAAGCTCTCGTTCGGAGTGCGGGTGGTCGCCCAGCACTGAGTCGACCCAGAACGTGTTGAGGTCGGCACCGAGCTCCAGCTTCGGCCGCTCGGCCTTGTCGACGGTGATTATCCCGAAGACGCGCCGCAGCCGAGCCGCGGTAGGCGCTGCGCCGTCCACGCTCCCGTCGAGCGTGGCGAACCGACGCCGCAGCCGGTCGAGGAGGATGAGGCAGGTCGTCAGCCTTTGCTGACCGTCGACGACTTCCGTGTGCCGCAACGTGGTCCCGTCCTGGTCCATGGATGTGACCGCAGACCCGTCGGCGAGGACGTCGCGCAGGACGAGCGTGCCTGCGTAGTGCGTGCCACGAGGGCCGACCAGGTCGATGTCTTCCCACAGGTCGGTGAGCTGCTTCAGTTGCCACGCATAAGGACGCTGGTAGTCAGGGATCAACAGCAACCGGTCGTTGAGAACGGCGGTGAGGGTGACATCTTGGCTCTGGGGCATGGCAACTCCTCGGCGTTAAGGCTGCAGGTCAGATCAGGTCGTCTTCTTCTTGCGGCCGCGGGTGGGTGGGGCGGGTCGCCAGGCGGCGAGCTCGGTGAGGCTGAGGCCGACCTGGGCGGCGCGTTGGGTGAGCTGCCCGGCAAAGTAGTCGGCGAGGTTGACGTCGAAGTCGGGATCGACCTCGTCGTGCCACTGCTGCACCCAGAGCTGCAGCTCGGCGAGGCCGGCGACGAGGGGGACGAGGCGGTCCTCGGTCCAGCCGTCGTCCTCGCGGGCGGCGATGACGAGGTTGAGGGCGAGGGCCTGCTGGGCGTGGTCCCATCCGGCCCAGCCGAGCAGGGGAGTCGGATCGGTCTCGCGACCCGCGTCGGGGTAGAGGATGAAGCGCTCCTTGGGTACGTCGAGCTTGCCGCGGGCCTGCCAGTAGCTCTTCTTGAGAAAGTCCTTGTCGCCGTACTTGGGCGGCACGGCGATGGGGTGGGTGAGCAGGGCCCCGGCAAAGTCTTCTCGTAGGTCTGTGACCTGCGGTTCTGTTGTGGTGTGACCGGTGTGTCGCGTGGGGTGGATGTGACCCTTGGGGCTTGAGTAGTGGTTCTCACACAACTTCTCATGCTGAGGACCACACCCGCCGATGTCATCGTCTCGTACCGCTTCGTCCGATGCACCCCTGCA
>JAABVA010003178.1_pt1 | contig 15850 bp, 18 predicted proteins | sample 5560331 | NCBI WGS metagenome assembly JAABVA01 (sample SAMN12812661, study PRJNA571458) | rock metagenome | isolation source: Antarctica rocks | place: Antarctica: Victoria Land, Mt New Zealand sud | collected 2016-01-07 | reverse complement strand
CTATGGGGCAGAGGATATTTTGTGGCCACTTCTGGTAATATAACGGATGAAGTGGTACTGGAATATATAAAAAACCAGGATGAAGATCCAAAAGACGAAGACTTTACAATTAGTGAATAAGCTTAAAGTCGACTTCAGTCGATAACAAATCTATCGGCCTTCAGCCGATAGTAGTTTAATTAAATTAGTATCACAGAAAAAATCACTGAAGACAGTAGAATTTAATGGTAAATTGTAGAATAATTAACAGAAGGGCATTTAGATAATTATCTAATAAGTAAAATTAATGGTTAATTAATAATTCCAAAGAAAATTGAGCTTGGGCTTTTAAAATCATTTTATACAATTGAAGTTTTTCTTTTTTTCACTTGTTCCAATACCTCTTATAAAAAAATAAAGTAGGTTGAACGATATTCAATAATAAGAAATAAAATTAAAGTTTTAATACTTTTTCATTCTTGAAATTAAAAAAAGGCTTTTATGCTCTTAATAGATAACATTTGAAGACAAATATTAAAAAGCTTGATATTATTGTAAAAAGTTAATTATACCTTAAACGCGCAATTTAGATCTCATGAAAGTAATACTTATACTTTTTTTATCACTCTTTTTTTGCCCGGCTTTTCTTTTTGCGCAAAATGGGTTTTCTGTCAAAGGTGTAGCGCTGGATAGCGTAGAGCATGTTAAACTGGCAAACACTTCCGTAGCGGTACTCAACGCAAAAGATTCAACGCTTATTAGTTTTACCCGTTCTGCCGAAGACGGTTCATTTCTGATAAAGGGCTTGAATAAGGGCAAATTCATTTTGTTAATGTCGTATCCAGGTTATGCCGATTATGTGGAACATTTCAATTTGGATTCAAATAAAACTGAACGTAATTTTTCAAACATTAACCTGCGGCTTAAAGAACGATTACTAAAAGAAGTACTGATAAAAGGTACGGCAGCGGCCATAAAAATAAAAGGTGATACTACCGAATTTAACGCTGCGGCTTATACCATACAACCTAATGCTAAAGTAGAGGACTTATTAAAGCAGTTGCCGGGAATACAAGTGGATAAAGACGGAAAAATTACCGCCCAGGGGCAGGCGGTAAACAAAGTGCTGGTTGATGGTGAGGAGTTTTTTGGTGATGACCCAACCCTTGTTACTAAAAATATTCGTGGCGATATGGTGGATAAAGTTCAGCTATATGATAAAAAGAGCGATCAGGCTGCTTTTACTGGTATAGACGACGGCAAAAAGACGAAGACTATCAATATTAAATTAAAAGAAGACAAAAAGAGCGGTGTGTTTGGAAAAGCAGAAGTTGGCGGAGGAACCAATAAGTATTACCAGAGCCAGGTACTTTTTAACGCATTTAAAGCCAAGCAAAAGTTTTCTGTTTATGGTACAATGGGTAATAACAGCAGGATAGGGCTGGGCTGGGAAGATAATCAGAAATACGGTTCTAGTGATAATTTGCAATTCGGTGATAGTGGTGAAATTTATATCACCGGCGGGAATAGCGACGACCTGGATTCGTTTGACGGCAGGTACAACGGACAGGGAATTCCTACAGCCAGAACAGGAGGTATGCATTACGACAATAAGTGGGATAATGATAAAAAGTCTATCAATACGAATTTCAAAATCGGTTCTATTAATATTGATGGCACCAGCGAGAACCTAACCCAAAATAGTTTACCCGAAAACATCCTCAACAGCAGTTCCAACCAGGCTTTTCACAATTATATGTTCCGCCAAAAGCTGGATGCCGTTTACCAGGTGAAGCTAGATACCAGTTCAAACCTAAAACTTTCTATTGACGGTACCCAAAAAAGCAGCACGACAAATAATAGTTATACTTCTTCTGGACAGCGTAACGATACTTTGATAAACAACAGCACAAGGCAGCTCTCCAACAAAGTCGACCAAAAAGCAATTAACGCAAGTGCATTTTATACCAGAAAGTTTAAAAAAATAGGGAGAACAATTTCGTTCAATATCAGTGAGTCTTATAGTGAAAGCGAAGCAAAAGGATTTTTAAATTCAAACATCAGGTTTTACAATTTGCGGCAACAGCAAGACAGCGTACAGATCATCGATCAGTATAAAACCAATGACCTAAAAAGCTTTGCCTTAAATACTAACCTTACCTATTCAGAACCTTTTTCAAAAACTTTTGCAATTGTTGTTAATTACGGGGTCGGTATAAATAATAGCAGTGCAGACAGGAAATCATTTAATTCTTCTTCACCCGGGAATTATAATGCTTTGGTTGATTCTTTAAGCAGTAATTATAAGCTGAAAGAATTTTCGAACCAGGCCGGTGCTATCTTCAATTACAAAAAGGGTAAAACAATCATCAATTTTGGCACCAGGGTAAGCGATGTTCAATTTCACCAGGTTGATGAATATACGAGTAACTCTTTAGACCGAAACTTTATCAATTGGGCACCTCAAGCCAGTTACCAATACCGCTTTTCGCAGCAAAAATCATTAAGGATAAATTATAACGGCAATACCACCCAGCCTTCGTTGGATCAGATCCAGCCCCTACGGGTAAATACAGATCCTTTAAATATAATTTTGGGCAATCCGGATTTGAGGCCTTCCTTTACCAATAATTTCAACATCAACTATAACTCTTATAAAGTGATAACAGGCCAGTATATTTATTTATACGGCAATTACGCGTTTACTACCAATCCGATAATCAGTGATGTTAATGCCAGCCCAATCACCGGGAAGAGTACAAGCCAGTACCTTAACTTGCCTGATAAACAAACTTCTAACTTTTATTTTGGCGCCAATTTTTCGAGAAAACTGCAAAAGCTTGATATAAACACAGGCTTAGGTATAAATGCAAACGGTAATATTTACTATAACCTTGTAAACAATGAATTGAACATGACCAAAAGCTATACCTACAACCCAACAATCAATATCAATAAATACAAGGAAAAAAAGTATGATTTTTACCTGTCGGGAGGGCCTACTTACACCATTAGTGCATCATCATTGCAACCGTTGATCAATAATAACGGTTCAGGATTTAAAGCGGATGGGCAGTTCAATGTCTATCTTCCCGGAAAATTTCAAATTGGGTCTTATAGTAGTTACGAGTACCAGTCTAAAACTCAATCTTTTAACCAGGATTTTAGTCGCGTGCTAATTAATGCATTTATAATTAAAAGCTTCCTAAAGACCGATAACTTAAAGCTCGAACTTTGGGGTAATGATTTGCTAAACCAGAACGTAGGTTTTAGCAGAAGTGCAATGGCCAATTTGATCACCCAAAACAGTTATACCACCATTAAAAGATATTTTATGTTTACAATTTCCTATGATTTTACCAAAATGGGCGGAAGCACAGTTAAAAAATAACGAAATGAAACATACAACAATAACCTTTATTTGTCTGCTGTTTTTAAATAGTAATTTATTTGCCCAACATACCCATTTTACCACATCGGGCACTATTCAATTTGAGAAGAAAGTAAACATTTATGCGATCATCGCAAAAACAATTAATAAGGATAACGAGGCGTTTTTAACGCCAGCATTTGAAGCATACAAAAAAACGCAGGCTCAGTTTAAAACCTTTAAAAGCACTTTATCTTTTGCAGATAACAAAACCCTCTTTACGCCGGATGAAGAAGAACTCACCTCGAGTGGAAGTTTTTTTAGCAACAATCCGATGTCAAACCAAAATAATACGATCTACACCGACCTAGTAAATAAAACGGGTGTTTTCCAGAAAAAGGTTTTTGACGAGCTCTTCCTGGTGAAAGACAGCACGCGCAGGATCAAATGGAAGATAACAGATGAAACCCGTGAAATTTCGGGCTACAGGTGTCGCAGAGCGAATGCTGTCATGTTAGATTCCATCTATGTGGTGGCTTTTTATACTATTGAGATACCTGTTTCCGGCGGACCGGAATCCTTTACAGGTTTGCCGGGAATGATTTTAGGCGTAGCCTTGCCGCATGAAAATATAACCTGGTTTGCCACTAAAGTAACCGATGCAAGTTTAGCATCCAGCACGATAACTCCACCGAAAAAGGGTAAACCAGTTGACAACAAAGGATTTAAAGCAACACTACAAGCCGCGTTTAAAAACTGGGGTAGTGAAGCGCCTTTCTATTCGAAAGCATTTTCACTATAAAAATGAACCAGTTACCTGTTAAATCTTTTCGAAATATATTTTTATGGATCGCATAACTGCTTTTATAATCTGAAAAATACAATTCCTAATGATTTTTAGTACCCGCGTCGCCATATGCATTAAAGGGGGGATGAATAATTTGTAGTAACGAATAAGACGCTACTTAACATAACCCTAATTATAAGTCAAATATTCGACTTCGGTTAACGGTCATTGTTTCCATCTATCTTGTTTCTTTCGTTATATAAATCTACAATTCGGCGTAGTAATATGCGGGTTAATATAGATTTGTTCGATAATTTTTTCATTTTAATTTTTTTAATTACTGGTTCCAAAGCTTTCCACCATTATTTTTAATGACTATATTGAGCATGTTCTTAGCAAGGCCTATATCGTAGAAATCTAATATGGCCACTTGCATTTTATCTAAATCTTCAATTAGTTTTACGCACTGCTTTAATTCTTCAATTACGTTCGGCTGCGTTACTGTTTTTGTTTCTGGTGCCGCGTGATCTGCCATAGTTTTTATTTTAGTTCTGCTTTAACATAAAATTTACCTTTAAAAGGGTTAGCCGTAATGGCTAACCCAGTTTAAGGTAGTTAACTGTTTTCGACTTTTTCTTTACCATCAGCCAAAACAACAAGCTTGTCGGCGGCAATCTTATAATTGTAGCTTTTGGTTTCAGCTTTTTCGTAATTATCGTTTCTTAAACTGCCCTCGACTAAAACCAAAGTGCCTTTTTTAAGAAAACTCCCTGCAATAGTAGCAAGGCCATTCCAGGCCACAATGTTGTGCCAGTCCGTAACCTCTTTTTCCTTGCTTACTTTTTCAGTTGTTGCAATAGAGAAGTTAACTACTGAACCGTTGTCAAGTGTTTTGACTTCTACATCCTGGCCGACACGGCCGATCAGGGTAACTTTGTTGTAAGATTTCATTTCCTTAAAAATTAGATATAAATAATTGGTGTGAATTATGCGACGAATGATAAGGTTAGGTTACTGACCTTTTTCTTATTTAAGTGGGTGTTGTTTTTGTTTGAATAGCGTTCTACAAGATAGAAGACTGCGATATTTGAGTTTTGCACTATCGCCCATGCAGACATTAAAGCTTTGCCTCTTGTGATGTGTTTATCTCTTTGGATTTCATGGCTCAGTTTCATTAACCGGGTTTTGTTGGCTTGATTTTTCATGTTTTTAAAAATTAAATGTTTCTTGTTTGTTTCATTGTGTAAATATACATATTTGTATAGTAATATACAAATATGATTATAATTTATTTTAATATTTTTCATTTCATTTTTTAGAAAGATTTGTCCAAAAAAGGGCATTCCCATCTAAGCAACTTCTTCATCTGGCGCAGCAGATAAGCAACAAATGAGCGGAGGGATGAAATAATGGATCAGTTAACGGGCTATATTACCTCTAGGCATTCTTTGATAAACAATGTTACTCCCACAAAAAAGCAAGGGCTTGACCGTGCCATATTTAGCGGTGGTTTATATCTTTTTTTTGCCGTAACTTTTAGCTTAACTGCAATCTTTTTTTTAGCAAATTAACCCGGAAGTGGGTAAGGCCGTCAATGGAATATGAAATAAATAGGGACAGGGGAAACGATGGGGAATTTTTTAGTGCGAAAGCTTTTTACTGATGTAGCAAAGAGGGGGAACATTGCTTTTAAAAAAGAATGCGATATGATTACAATCTTAAAGGTGGCCAAGTAGGCTATCACCGATTTTTTATTGGGAACTTTGTAATATTTTTCTCTTTTTGTAGATTGAGTTTAGGAAAATATCAATAATCAGCTTTACATCGATGTCCAACCAGTCGGCCAGTTTAATTAACTCATGTAACTGGAAGGTTTCAGGATGATTGGATTTGGTGTTGCTAAACCTAGTTATGTTATGGCCTAAGCCATTAGCAATGGTTTTCTTTGAAACACGAGAAAACAATTCAGTTAAATCCTGAACTTCACCTTTTTCAATAATTGCTTTTATTTCCCCAACACTTTTCACTTTAGGTAAATCCTCGTCCATTTTCTTTAATGATTTAATATACAAATATGTATATTATCAATCAAGATAGCAAGAACCAGTGTACTTGGATAAAGATGGTATTGGTTCACCTGCTTAAACATGTGTATAATTACAAACTGATAAAGAATTAGTTCGTCCATTAATTGTTCTACTAATTCGATTGTGATTACTTCTGCAGTTGGCTTTTATTTTAAAAACTACAGCTGCCACTATAATACTATTATTTGTACTAAAGAAAAAGTACGCTATATTGGATTTTAAAATAACCAATGATTAAAGAACCTGCACTGATACTAATCGATGAATTTGGTAACACCCATACAGATCTTTCTAAACAGGGGACTTTTTCTCATTTTATTTATTGCTCGCTCATTGTTCCCTTATCAAAAAAAGAGGAGGCTTATGCCATGCGTGAGCAGCTAAGCAAAAACTTCTTTTTCGGACAAGCATTAAAATCGAGAAACCTGGGGGCAAAGTATTTTGAAAGAAGGCTTGCAGCTATCAAAGAACTTACTGCCGGCCTGGATTTTACCATAGACATCCTGGTTATTGACAAATCAAAACTTGAACATGCAGAAGGCCTAAAATATAAAAGCATTTTCTATAAGTATTTTCAGAGCCTGTTCGTAGGTAAATATAACCAGCGTTATCAGTCCTTTGAAATTACCTGCGACGAGGTGGGAGAAAAGTTTCGTAATGAATTAGAACAGTACGTTCGCACCAATGGTATCCAGGCAGATCTGTTTAACCCTGACCGGACTTTTTATTTAAAAGAGGATGTCAAAGAAGAACCACTGATTCAGCTTGCCGACCTCGTATGCGGTTGTGCCGGTAAGGTTTTTTGCTCCAGTCACGCTGATCCCAGGGCAAAAGAGCTGTTTAATGTATTACACGGCCGGATGTCCGTAAGTTACTTTCCTAACCACCTCAAAGGACTGTTCCTGCTTTCTGAAAAAGATATTACAGTCGATGCTGAAATTGCAGAAGTTAATTTAAGTTTGATCGAAGACTTTTACCAGAATAATCATTTAAGGCATCAAAATGAATATTTAAGGCTGATCGACTACCTGGTGCTGTATAACCGGATTGACAACACTAAACTGATCTCTACCTACGAAATCGTGAACTACCTGCAACAGTTTTTGCCCGACATGACGGAAGAAAAAGTAAGGTTACTTGTCAGAAATTTACGTTATGAGGGCCTGTTTATTGTGAGCCACTCCGGAAAAACCGGGTACAAGCTTGCAGTGAACTATCTGGACATCAAAGAGTACTTTAATCATTTTAGCAAGTATGTGATCCCTATGCTCAGGAAAATCCAGATCTTCAATGAAACCCTGTCTGCTAATACGTTTAATAAGATAAATCCTTTAGAAAAAGATTCTTCCCTTTTACAACTTAAAGAGTTGTTGAGTGCCCTATAGTTAAAATACTGCCGGTTTATCGTTGTTATCACCTGCAAAGTTGCAATTATAACAATGGACGAACTGATCTGTTCCTGTTAAATAAGCTGAATAAGGTGATCTAATCTTAAAACTGAAGTCCTGGAGTTTTTAAATATAACGGGCTTTCCAAAAAAAACCTCAATACGCACGTCTAATTTTATCCTGGTTAACAGCCTGTTAATTTCGGCCGCTTATCTTTGCCCTATGATAAAAAAGAATTTCCTCTTTTGCGTAGTAACGTTGTTTGCCCTTGCGCTTGTTTCCTGGGGCTATGTAGGCCACCAGACGGTTGCGCGTATTGCTGAAAACCACCTTTCGCCCCAGGCGAAGGCAGCAGTAAAAAGCCTGCTCGGAAGCGAAGCAATCACTGACGTCGCCTCCTGGGCGGACGAGGTCAGGAACGACCCGGAGTATAAAAGTACGGCCCCCTGGCATTTTCTGAACCTACCACTCGGCCTAAGCAGGGAAGCGTTTGAGAAAGCGGTCAAAGGACAAAGCCAGGAAAACGTGTATAGCGCAATTTTGGCGCAGGAAAAAGTCTTGAAAGATGAAAACAGCACCAGGGAACAAAAGGTGAATGCATTAAAGTTTCTTGTTCATTTTATAGGGGATGCCCATCAGCCCATGCACATCTCTCGGGCGGAAGACAAAGGCGGTAACACGATCCAATTGCAATACAATAACAAAGGAACAAACCTGCATTCCCTTTGGGACAGCAGGTTAATCGATAAAGAAGGTTTGAGCTATAGTGAGCTTGCGGGTAAGGTAGATCAGGTGTCGCCAGAACTGGTAAAACAAGGCGCGAACACTGACCCGATGGCCTGGGTTTGGGAAAGCTACCAGATCAGCTCCAAACTATATCCTGAAATAGAAAAAAACAACAAGCTGGGCGAAGACTACTATAAGGCGCATATCGAAATCGTAAACGAGCGGCTGGAACTGGCAGGGTTGCGCCTTGCTGCCGTGCTGAATGCTTTATTTAAAAATGCAGTTATTCCTGCTGCCCGGGATGTAGCAGTCAGCGCTTCTGCAAACGAAGAAACTGTTTCCCCAGCTAAAATTGAAACCAAAGATGCTGCAAACTATACCGGCAAACTGGTTACCCTGACCAGCAAAGCCTATAGCCACAGCGATAAGGGAAGTTTTGTCTTGGTTAACCTGGGCGCGGACTATCCTAATGCCCTGCTAACAGTGGTACTTCGGGGCAACACTAAAACGCTTGCCGAGAATATCGACGGAAAAATGGTTACGGTTACCGGAAAGGTGATCGATTATAATGGCCGCGCGGAAATCGAGGTCAGGGAGGCGGGTGAGATTAGCTTAAAGTAACAGGCCGGCTTTAGTTTAGCAACTACTGCTTGTTTTTCTAATTTTTTTTTATTAATTATAAATTAATATTATTACCTTTAGAAAGATATGTTGATACAAGCCAAACTCAAAATGTTAAGGTATGACCGGGGCTATAACCAGGAAGATGTGGCCAGGCTCATCGGCATTTCTATTCCTGCTTATTCCAAAATAGAAACTGGTATTACCGACCTGAACTATTCCCGGATCGGGCAGTTAGCGACCCTGTACCATTTAACGCCGGTGCAGTTACTTGATCCGGAGTATGACCCGCTCAAAAAAGACGATGCCCTGCTGCTGAAAAGCCTTCAGGATGAGCTTGCCAAAAAAGAACAGCAGGTGTCGGAAATGCAAAGCAGGTTGATCACGCTTTTCGAGCAGCTTAACGCGGGTACTGTGAAGAAAACCGCCTGAAATGCTACCAGCCGACCTTCCGGGCCTGATATGAACAGCAAAAAGAGAAAAATACTCCCAATTAGAAAAGGGTGAAGTTTGATCATTACTAAGCGGAAGCGTTTAACCTCACCTCTTCCTTTTCAAATAAAAACATACGGCGGCAGGCCATGGTCCTGGCGCCGCCACCTGTATTAACCGTTCCCGTCTGCGCTGCTTTGCAGCAGCAATAATTTTTCGTAAAAGTCCTGCCAGTAGGCTTTCAGGTGGTGGTCCTGCTTCCGGTACGCCGGGTCTTTGTGGCTATATTGGCGGAAGCTGTCTGCCTGGGCTATGGCCAGCTTTAAATCGGTAACTTCTATTTGCTTGCCATCAATGTCTGTAATTCTCATGTTTTTGGTTTTTAGTTTTTTTCTGATGTTTCTTTTAAGCTGGTTAGGCTTTTCTGCTATTTTACCCTGCCAGCTTTTCTGCGGTAATGGTCTTGTAATTTCGTAGCCTGCTTCCTGCTGCTTTTCGTATATAATATGCACTGCTCCGCCATTTCCAGTAGCATCGCGTGCCATATGATTTTGGCCAGGTGGTAGTCGTCCGCTTCTTCTTTAATGTTTAGTTCCGGGCAGTCCAGTGCCTGCTCGAAAAGTGTGGTGATCTCATTAAGCGGCTGGTTATAGGCCATCAGTTCTTTAAAACGCTGTTTTAATTCTTCGTTAGTCATGGGGTTTTGGATGATTGGTGTTTAAATAGATTGATTAGGTCGGCGGGTGGTTGATTTTTGTAATTCATCACCCGCACGTCTTGTGGCGCAGGGATGATGAATTGTGTTTAAGGATGCTTAGAACGGCAGGTCGTCATCGTCTGCATTTCCCTGTGATAGCTGTAGTTCCTCTGCGCTGGTACTCTTTTCAGCTTTACTTGCAGCATGTTCTTTGATGGGGCTTGCAAGGATCTTCACGTTAAATACGGTGCAGGTCAGCGTTGCCACGGCCTTACCTTCTTTGTTGGTCCAGGCACTGGCGCCGATCCTTCCGTTTAGCGTTACAATCGTTCCTTTTTTTAGGTATTGGGCTACTTTTGGGCTTCCCCAATAGCTGCACTCGTAAAAGGTACTAAGCTGCACACGATCTCCTTCTTTCGGGCGGTAGCTGTCATTGAGTACAAGGGTGAATTCGGTTACTTTTTTGCCTGATTTCGTTTCTTTGACTTTGGCCTGTCCGGTCAATCTTCCTGTGATGGTTTGCATGATGATGGGTTTGTTTTTTTAGCTGAACTTTTTAGTTTGTTTCCCTTTTTTGCCGCCTGCCCCGAAAAGCTATTTTTTAAAAGAAAAAACGGAAAAAAAGAAAGCCCTAAAAGGCCAGCCCGGTAAGCAGCTGCCCAAAGGAAACGGAATAAGTGCCGCAGGTTGGAAAAGCTTGGAGGATACCAGCTTTTATCATTATGCCGTAGTCTTTTGGCTGCTGGTTTAGTCCCTCCTATCGGGGACTAAGGGTGCAACCTTCGCTGCACTTTTTATCTGTTTGTTCTAAAAAATCGCTTCTTGAAACTCATTCATGCCATGGTACTTCTGCCGCTTAAAAAATGATGGGGAATAAGTGCTCGGGGAAGCCTTATTTAAATAGGGTTATAGCCGGAACGGTATTTTCCCTTCCGGCAGGCAAATAAAAAACCCCGAAGGGTTTTTTAAAGGGCTACATGTAGCCCTCGTCTGCCATCGAGCAGTACCCTTCTTCGGTTAGGATCAAATGGTCCCAGACTTTGATATCCAGCAGTTCGCCTGCCTCTACCAGCTTTTTCGTCAGTTTCCGGTCGGCCTCACTTGGCATCAGTGCCCCGGACGGATGGTTATGGGCCAGGATGATTGAACTGGCATTGGATTTTAATGCTGCTTGGAAGACTACTTTTGGGTCGCAGACTGTTCCTGCAAGGCCTCCTATAGAAGCCAGGAAGATACCCAGCACTTTGTTTACCCGGTTCAGTAGCAGTACGTACACCTGCTCGCGGTGTTCCAGTGTACCTTCCCCCCAGTTCTCGCGCAGTATTTGCTCGGCATCCCGGCTGCTACCGATCTTTGGCCTCTCGGAAGGCTTAATGACAGATGAATAAGTGATGCTGACTTCTGCGACTTGGAATAAGGAATTTGTTTGTTCTGTGCTTTTCATGATTTTAAGCTGTTAGCGTGAGAAAATGATTGGTGAAAGCACATGCTCACGCTATCCTTCCGGAATAAGGGCAAGGTGGAGGGACTAAAAAAATGTGGAGGCTCCCACCTATCGGGGATACCCATTTTTTTAGTGCACTACCTTGGCGGGGAAAGGCTACAGGAGGGTAAAGGCCCCCGTTTCCGGGAGGATAGCGACCTTTGCTTGCCAGCTGTCATTGGCCTGCTCTCCCTACCTAGTTTCTTTTTTTGCAGGATTTTATTTTGGGGCAGTTTTTAGCGAAAGGGAAAAGACGGGCACAGAATAGCGATTTGGGTTAGGGACGCGAGTGCGTTCAATCTCAGTACCTTTTTACCTTTTGAATGACGGTTGCTTTAAAAGAAGTGAATGGTGCAATTTTGATAATTTGAAGAAAACATAAATCAAAATTTTAATTATAATTGGTAGATCAACCCCCTGCCTTGTTATGCCTTCAACCTTACTATTTAAAAAGAAATTCTTGACCCTGCTCACTGCCTGCACTTTGGTTGCAACGATAGTCCAGGCCCAGCATTTACCTGCCCCAGTCCAAAAGAAAATTGACGACCTTTTTTCAGGATGGAACTCTACCAGTAGCCCTGGTTGTACGATTGGCATTGTAAGGAATGATTCTTTGATTTTTGCCAAAGGATATGGCATGAGTAATCTGGAGTATGGTATCATCAATACACCGGAAACCATTTTCCATATGGCTTCCGTTTCCAAGCAGTTTACTGCTTACGCTATTGTGCTGTTAGCAAACCAGGGTAAATTGAACCTGGATGATGATATCAGTAAGTACCTGAGCTGGTTTCCGGAACTGAAAGAAAAAATCACTATCCGTAATCTGCTTAACCATACCAGCGGCGTCAGGGACCAGTGGGAGTTGCTGGCAATAGCGGGAACACGGATTGAAGATGTAATTACCTAGCAGCAGATTGTAAAAATACTCAGCAAACAACAGGCACTTAATTTTAAACCCGGATCAGAGTACCTGTACTCTAACAGCAACTTTACCCTGCTTGCAGAAATTGTTAAGAGTGTAAGTGGTAAAAACCTGCGGAAATTCACTGACTCTGTCATATTTAAACCGCTCAATATGGCCAGCACCCACTTTCATGATGATTATACTGAAATTGAGAAGAACCGGGCCTACTCTTACGAGCGGAAAGAGGGCGGCATGTTCGTCAACAGCCCACTCAACTACTCAAACGTAGGGGCAACCAGCCTTTTCACCAATATTAATGACATGAGCAAATGGGTCATGAACTTTTATAATACCAGGGTGGGCAGCCAGCAAACAATAGCCCAGCTGGTACAAAAAGGAAGACTAACGAGTGGTAAAGAAATTGACTATGCTTTAGGCATATCAGTAGATGAATATAATGGCAGGAAGCGGTATAGCCATAATGGGGCAGATGCCGGTTATCGTACAGCGGTAGCTATTTTTCCTGATCAGAAAATGGGTTTTATAGTTTTTAGCAACCTCGGGGATTTTGACCCTAGTGAAAAAATAAACAGGCTGGCAGACCTTTTTAAAAAAGATAATACCGAAAAAACATCCAAACCAGCGGTAACGGCAAAAGACAGCACTCTTGCTGTTTTAAAAGATACCGCCAGCATTAAAAAGTTTTTGGGCAGCTATATCAATAATGAAGGCATTGCGTTCAATTTCGTTCTCCGTAATAAAAAGCTGTACCTTAAAGACGGAAGCCTTTTAATGCCGGCGGGTAAAAATACTTTTAGCTTCGAAGCAGGGTCATCGACTGCAAAGTTTGTGTTTTCGGAAGGAGCGAATAAGAAGCTGGCAGTTACCGTAAGTTATAGAACTAATAATTGGGAACTCACGAAATACAATGCAGACGAGCATTACTCGGACAAGCAGTTGGCAGCTTACGTAGGAAGTTATTATAGCGCGGAACTGGATTGCAAATATGGTATTGTACTAAAAGACCATCACTTGGTACTAAGCAGCAGTAAGTACGACGACGCAAAACTTACACTGGCAGGCAGTGGTCAGATGACGAATGACAATTGGTGGATGGGTAATTTACTGGTCATTCGGAAAGGGAAAAAGATTACCGGGTTCGAGATTAATTCAAGTCGTGTAAGGCATCTTGCTTTTCATAAGATTTGATACTGACCTTAAACCATAGACAGATTGGTATTCCACCGGTCATCACTATAGGGTTGGGTATGTATTCAATGAAAACATTTTTTTCAGCAAAAAGAAGAAATTAGCCTGATGTCACGCTTGTTTGTCTTAAAACTTTAGCGTATAGTTAGGTTTTAAAAGTCGGTATCAAAAACAAAAGTACCAAATCATTTCTGGCCCTACTTTTTGACCCATATTTTCAGCACTTTATAGTAAAACAAGAGAAAGGAAAAGGATAGTACAAAATGTTATGGCTTTCTGGACTACCTCCATTTAGTTTGCTTTACAATACCTTTGTCTATTGATTATTAATACTCAAAACGTAGCCCAAGAAAAGTTCTATTTGCTAGTTTGACTGCACTCTTAGAATAAACACCTGTTTTAATGCTGAACTTACAACAGTTAATTATAAACCTTTCGTTGTTTGTATTTGCAAAATAACTGTTTATGTGTCTGAACAATGATGAGTTTCAATTCACTAAAACTAACGCCTAAGGTTAAGCTACATTTTTATTTATTTCTTTTCCTGCCAGCTCTACCAATGACCGAACTGTCACTAACGTTTAATACTTTTATACTTTGTGATAATTGAATGAAACTAATCAGTGATATCATTAATGAACTACTTGATGAAAGAATATCTCTTACCGTACCCTTGAATAAAACGAAGATACTAGCGACACGGATTGTTAACCAGCCCCTACTCAACTGGGTGAACTTTGAACTGAAGGGGTACCCGGACAAGGAACTTTTACCACCCTACCGTAAAACTCAGGGAACAATACTTGGTAACTTTATTAACGGAAGACATCAGGTCATTAATTACCCGCTACCACTGCCCGAATTTGGTGAGGGCATGGATGAAGAAATGCGTACCTTCTACCTATTTGACGGCATCGCGACTATCGAGCATTTTGCCATTTCCAAGAGGGAGGAAAGTTTGATATCTCGTTTTCCGGATGGACTAAAACGATCTATTGAGAATATATTACAAAACACGAACGGCCCTTATTTCCAATTATTACAGGTTGGTGTTAGTGTGCCGATACATGTTGCAGCCCACGTGATAACGGCGGTAAAGGACAAACTACTGGAATTCATGCTAGAGCTTGAAAAAGAATTTGGCTTAGAAACAGAAATCGATGACCTAAAAAAGAACAATGCAAAAATCAATTATATCATGGGTACCACGATAAATAATAACGGAGACGGTAATGTCATCAACACCGGCCACAAAGCCAACGTTAAGGCCAACATTCACCTTACTAAAGGAGGTAAAGCGGAACTACAGAAGACGCTGACGGAAAACGATGTAGCGGAAAGTGATATCACAGAACTGCTTAATGTAATTGACACGGAAATTCCATTTAACGGAAACTTTGGTTCAAAGGTGAACAGCTGGATCCAAAAAATGATAGCCAAATCCCTTGATGGAAGCTGGCAGATCAGCATTGGCGCCGCCGGTACGCTACTGGCCGAAGCTTTGCATAAATATTACGGTCTATAGGCTCGATTACTGCTTGCTGGGGGCGACATTTGCAGCGGCATCAATGAATGCACCTGACCCGGTATTAATTAAATTGCCATGCCCGTTATTGATAACCTCCGTTTGAAAGTAGTTATTGACAACGCTATTATTAACAGTCTGGTCCTTTTTAAAAGGGACGATGGTAATCTCGAAACTATAAGTCTCCGCAAGCTGCATGCAAAATGCAAGCAGGCGCGAACGTACTGTACTCAAGATCTGGGGTAGGATATTCGCATTCGCCGTAATTAGCGCACCGGTAACCGTTATGCCGCCATTAGTCCGATAAAGCTTAGATGCCCCCGGCTGGATATGAGGGATCATCTCCATCGGTATTTCTGTTTTGAGCAGCTGGTTTTTGATTGGGTCTGCGTTTTGCATCATTTGTTCGATCACCCGGATACCGTCTTGGATACCATGATAACGCATGCCTTCATTCATAGGAGGCGGCAGCAAGGAAATAGGTAACTCCCGGGTCTCTGTTTGCCCATAAGGGGATAAATTAAAGAAAGGGAGAAAAAATACCACGACTGTTCTGTAGAAAATTTTTCAGACAATTTCCTTAAACACTCAATTCTCATACTTTAGGTTCAGTTCCATCAGTGATGTAAAATCAAACGT
>JAABVA010003177.1_pt1 | contig 15852 bp, 25 predicted proteins | sample 5560331 | NCBI WGS metagenome assembly JAABVA01 (sample SAMN12812661, study PRJNA571458) | rock metagenome | isolation source: Antarctica rocks | place: Antarctica: Victoria Land, Mt New Zealand sud | collected 2016-01-07 | reverse complement strand
GCTGGGAGGCTTTGATTCCTTTTGGGTTTTTGCTGTTTTTTTTTGGGTTTGGGAGATTGTTTTTGGGCCAAATGATCACCTTTGTCGTTCTGGTTCGATGTGTGTATATTGAAACGGTGATGGAGCATTTCCTCTTATTAAGGTCGGGAGTCGGAATCAATGTGGTGCTCAGCGCCGCTAGAAATCTGACTGCCGTACTTGGTTAGAGGGGTGATATTTTTTATGCACTGTTTCGGGGGACCATCCTTTGGCTTTTCGATCGGGGGGATTCGAGATCTCGCTGAGGGTGGTTGTTTGTGCTCTTTTTCTGAGCTAGCTTTGGAGGGCTCGAGGGGATGGGCATGGTGACATCTGTGGGATTTTTGGTGGTATTGGGGGGGTGGCGTGGTGGTGGTGGTGGTGGTGGTGTGAGGGATCCAGATTGGTGGCGTGGCGGCTTTGAAGCGAGGAGGCGGTAACTCAGGCTGTCGTGGCGTGGTTGAGGGCGGGGAAAGTCTATGTTGAGGCCACAACGGCCGCTGCTTTTGCTTGAGATACACTGAGAAGGGCGATTGCGAGAAGGGCATGAGAGAGAGTATTGTGAACGAAGGACAAGGAGATGTACAGCACGCCCAACACAGAAAACCAACGCAGTTGTCGGCAGAGAGAAAAGCCAACGAAATACAAGACTCGACCACGCTCAAAATCCCCGGGTCTTAGCGATGATTGAAGTGTATCCCTCGGACCCAAATGGAGATTTGGAAACATCTTCAAAAGCGCACATAGGTGGGAAGGGTGTTTGTAAAGTAACCGGGACTACATCGGCTGCCATTAGTGCTCTTATATATCGGGTCGAGCTTGGAAAGAGTGGCGTGTTCCTTTGTAGTAAAAAGGTGTTTGCCATGGAAGTTCCAAATCAGTGCTCTATCGAGGAACGAGGACGTGGCGCGAAGTGAGAGGCGACTTGTCGCAGTTGGAAGACCTTAGGATACTTGACACTTCCAGTCGCCCTACAAAGAGTACCAACTGCTCAGCCAATATTCAAGACACCGTGTTTCCACGCAACTGCTTTGAAGTTCGCTGTCACAAGTGATTTTATCCAAGTAATGAAAGCACATATTTTGCGTGGCGTGATAAGGCGAGAAATCATCTAATGAGGCTATTCAAAGGTATAAAATATAAACAGGCGGGTTTAGATACATATCCATCATCTACTTGCAAAACTCTTGTTCCAAAGGGAAGAGGTCCAAAGACTACCACCAAAGCCATGGTTGCGCCATTATCGCTGCTCGTGGGGTTGGGTTGGTTGTGTGTAGTTTTCAAGCGGTATACTGCTGGCATATCTCGAGTCATAATTCCCTTCCACGTTGTGCCGAATTTCCGGGAACTGTTTCGCCCTTGCCTTTCGCCACTTGATCACCATGACTGCCGTGAATGCAGCTACGAAGAAGATGTAGGCGACGATGATGTAAACGACGACGGAAGTCGTGCTCACAACAAGATCGAGCCCAATACCGGCGTTTGCGATACCTACAGCCATGACGAGCCAGCCAAAGTAGCGATGGATGACGCCGAAGAATGTCCCGTGCCCTTTGCGCTTGTATACCATATGATGCCACCAGCCTATCAAGAATTGAACGACAGTGGCGACAAGGACCACAATGCCAATGCCCTTGTGACCGCTGGCTTGTTTCTTGCTATCGTAGTATGCGTTGCTGACAGGGAAGCCTATGACGCCCCCAACAATTGCGATTATAGACGCTGTAAGTTGGGTTACCCAGTGCCAGCGTACGCTGTCCAAAAAGCGGAGGGCAACGGCCCCCAGAGGCATGAGAACGAGGAAACCTAGAACAGCCAAGACGGCGTGGATTACGAGCACGCCCGTCGATGTCGTGCTAGCGCTAGCTTTGGAGCCCGAGATAGTTGTATTTGCTGTGGGAGCGACTATATCGCTGGATTGCGCAGTGGCATGTACCATGTCAACCGAAAATGGTCCTGAGCATGTATTAGCATATGCTAGCAAGGCCTGCTCTTGCGAAGTATACCGTAAACATCATGTTGCGATATACTGGCTGAAGGTGAGTCGCTTCGGAGGGTCTGAGACGGCCCAACTGCATAGAACCAGTCTTGATTTGTGGACGAAAAGTCTAGTGAGCCACCGTTCCAGGTTTTGCAATTTCGACAATGCGCAATGACCACCAATATGCCGTTCGTAATGCCGGTCCCCGCTAGTATTGATACGTCGATGTCCTTGGAGAATTGGGGCTCGCTATGCGAAGGGGATATCCTTGGGCTAAGTGTGACATCTGAATCACATATCAGAGAAGTGGTTGTTGGTCGCACGACTTAGCTTTGCTTACTTTGGCCACCGGCGTCGGAATATGCTATGAACATCATCGAGCCAGCCATCTGGGATCCCGTGCCAACGGCGACCCACGATTTACTTGCAGGGCCCGTGAGGTTGAAGACCAAGTCCGAAGAGTTGGCTGGGATGCGAACCGCAAAGGTAAGATTCGACGAGGTGCCGTCGACTGCATTTTGTATAAAGGTCGAAGTCTGAGCCAACGCTGTGGAGACAAAGAGAGTCGAAAGAGAAAATGCTGCTTCTGTCAATTGGGGTCCAGATTGCAGCTATGGATATGGAAGATACTCACCAGCTAACACACCGGTGGAGAAAGGACGGAAGCAGATCATCATCGAGCCAAGTCTGAGAGATGCGAGGGAGGGACAGCTTCAGGAAAAGCACTTGAGATGCTAGATGGCATATTGGAAAGATTTGGACGTTAGAACGGTAGAAATAGAGATAAGCCAAAAGGTGTCTTTGTTGGTAGTCGTCAGCCCATCAGCCTCAGAGGGACGCGGCGAAGTACCTTAGTACCTTCTTAGTACTAAGTACGCGTGCTTAGCTCATGAGCGGCACGCAGCATAAAATACTTCGAGGTATCTGGTATCTATCTATTCGGGGCGAGGAAGAGCGGTTGATGGCTCATTAACAAAGCTGGACACGATTCATGTCTATTTTCAGGTCCAGACCCAACGAAGACGTGGCCCATTCTTTCTTACCTGTCCCACCATACAGTTCGCCATGTTTGTTGATGCCGAAGCTACCACAGCAGAGAGTAAGGTATTCCGTATGGGTAAAGTAAGCGAGAGGATTCGGGCCCCGAGGAAGCCGCTTACAATTGTCGACGCCATGATTGGCTACTAGACGATGATGACTAAGGCACAGTATCCGAATGTGGCTTAGCTTGCCTCAGGTACACCAAGATTCGCAAGGTCTACCGTTTTCTGCATCAACATCCGTTACATGGGAAGCTGGGAAGGGTGGCCCGGACGCCTTGAAATGATATACGGTTGGACGGCCTCTCATCTCCCCGAACAGACCGGCCGTTCCGATTTATTGCTTTTCTGTATCGCTTGACGTTTGGTAATGTGACTGACTGGCAGTCGTCGGATTGGACGTTCAAAATCTTGACCAACCTAACGGCACAGAATTAAGGGAAAGCATTATCTGGAACTGTAGCTGATATAGCCATCTCCATCCGACCTGTTTGTTGTTTCATTCTGTTGCATTGAATGCCCTGTCTAGTCCTGTACAACGTCTTTCTCTTTACCACTAAGGTAGGGTATGCTGACTACCTGGGACTGTGAAATTGAAAACCTTGCATGATAATTCGGCACCAAGGTAAAGCAGAAGCATGTCAGGCGCCCCTGCACGTCAATGCAAGGAGCTCAAGCTTAAACATTGCAAGGCAGCAATGGAAATAGTAGAAACAAGAAGTCGGCATTGAATACCTTAATCCTCGGAGTCGACGACATACTCGACATGGGACAATATTGGATATTGATCAATGTCGATAGGCGCGAGCAATTCGGCAATCATGGTTCTGTAAAGATGGGGGGACGCGTGCAGTGTTCACACGGCTTATTCCATATCTCACCCTTCACACTTCTCGGACAGCGTTATCGCCAGCCGCTGAAGATGGACATTTGGAGACCTGGATCAGCAGGTAAGTAATGACACCTCTGAGTCCGACTTCTAGCACCAGATGTTGAATCTCTATAGCATGAATATCCGTTGTTCTCGTCTGTCACGTCTACCACAAGAACTCCTCAGTGAGATTCTGCATCACCTTTGTCTTGCACTTACCTGTCGACATTTTCTCTCGATATTGGAGAAGCAGGTTAGAGCCGCTCTGCAGACCGATGCTGCGCCCTGGATTGGGGACCGAATAATCCTGCTGCGTGACTATGCATATGGCCTACCGGACAGTTCGCTAAGCGAGCCGGAGGAATCCGAATTGAGCCTCCGAAAGCAAGAGGGCGTTGAAGATGATCAGGAAGAATCAGCGTCCCCTCGGCGTCCGTATTATCATGCAGAAGATCAATATGACTACGCTAGACGCAGGAGAATATACAAAAGTGTGTCAACCAGTCTCGACGACGCTGAGAGGACCATTGTCAACCAGTTGTGTCCCGATGATCTGCCATGGGCGAGACTCGACCAGACCAAATATGGATTCTAAGAAATCTCTCCAAGCACGAGTACGTCAGAGCAGATACACTGGCATCCATGGAATCACTGCCCTCTGTAGAGTCTGTAGAATTCGTCGACGTTATGATGACCCAGTTCCAGTGGACCTCGGATCCTTCTAGTGTTGTTGTAGGGGGTTGTAAAGGCCCATGGGCTGGAGATCGATTCGACATTACTACGCTTGAGAAGCTTATACTAGATGGATATGAGGCTGGATGGGAAGATGTCAGCTCTATGCTTTTGGAGTATGCATAACCTTTTTGCGTAAAGTATGGTAGGTACCTGCAGTTAAGACCTGACATACAGGGTAGATTTAGATTTGATTACATATTAAAATACAATTTGTTAACCACCTGTTTCCCGTGAGGTAATGTTCAGTGGAACACTGTACCTTACTTTAGGTACCTTTACCTTACCGTCCCTTACTCGAGAACGTCACGTGTTCAATCAATTCCCTGGCACGCCTGGAGACCAAACAAGCTGTTTTGACAAGGTTTGAGATTCTCCCGTGCTTATTATACCGATGCTGTCATTGGCTGGCTCTCCAAGGAGCTAGGTAGAATTAGGCTCGTTTCGTGCGTCACCTCACTGTGATATACGTAGTATGAGTTGAGCCTTGTTATTGAGTACCTTATTTCATTGCGCTTTCTCTCTTTCTTTCTCGTCTGCTGGCATGAGCCCGTTAACCGTGATCGCCTGCTGCTTGGAAACACGGACTGCATGATTGGTTCTTTCGAGCGCATGTGTGCTTGTCCTTAGCCTTGTTATCATAGTTTGTTGTAATAATGCCTTTGTAAATAATAAACAGTGTCTTTATGCCGTTTAGGACCTTTACTCGGACCACCCTACGCCATTTAACAGAGACTCTCCTCCCATTCTCTCCATCAAACTCGAGTCGTCCTTTCAGTACCAGCAGAAATCCAATTTCCGACGAACCTTGACCGATAACCTCGACGGCCACAATGGCAGACGCCCAGCCTATTGAGCCCGGCGTAGAACTTAGACGACCTCTGCGAAAGCGAATGCAGTCAACTCGCTCCAACTTGGAGGTGCGCCAAAAGGCTCACCATGCCGCCGAGAAACATTCAAACTCTGGCGAAGTGATCCGAGATGTCATTATTGGTTTTGCGGATGGTCTCACTGTACCGTTTGCTTTGACGGCCGGCCTATCCAGTCTTGGTTCCGCCAAACTCGTCATTATCGGCGGCCTTGCAGAACTTTTCAGTGGAGCGATCTCCATGGGACTGGGTGCATATCTAGCTGCAGTGACAGATCGTGATCATTATATCAGCGAGGAGAAGCGCGAGCGGGAAGAGGTTGCTACAAAGCCGGAGGCGGAGAAGGAAGAGATATATGAGATACTAGAAGGATACGGCATCGGCCGGGAGGCGAGCGGGATGGTGGTGAAGGATTTGCTACTGGATAATGAAAGCTGGATCAGGGTATGCCCACCTCTCCCATTTGTTGATGGACCTGGAGTAAGCTGACAAGAAGATATTGTAGTTCATGATGGATTTTGAGTTGAAGTTGGAAAAACCAAATGTCTCACGAGCTTGGATTTCAGCCGCGACGATGGGTCTGGCCTACTTCATTGGTAAGTCTCACTTTGCGACCGTCTTGTCTTACATTCGAAAAGGTGCTAACAGTTGAAAGGTGGTCTGATTCCGATGATTCCCTACTTTGCAATGAAAAACGTCACTCACGCCTTGTTCGTATCAATCGGCATCACATTCGTAGTCTTGATCGTCTTCGGCTTCGTCAAGAACTACATCACCATCCGGACGAAGAGAGCTGGCCTCTACGGTGCGGTGCAGACGCTTTTTATTGGCACTTTGGCAGCGGGCACAAGCTATGGAATTGTCCGCGGAATCAACAGCAGTAATATTGGTGGCAAGGGTCCCGCAGGTGCTGCATGATAGTCGGTTTATGGAGTTGGCGTTTCCAGGGAACCTCAAGGAGCGATTTCGGTTGCCCGATCAAACTCTACTATACCCAATCCGCATATGTGCATTACAACAACATGGATTTTGTTTCAATAGTCCGCTGTGTATTACATTTAACCCAACTTAGCTTGTAAGTACGAGACATGATAATTCGTAAGAGCAGAGGAAAGTCTGAATGGTTAGAAGCTTATCCATTGCAGTCAAATGCGAGCTGATATTAAATGAGCGAGAATTCAAATGTTACCCTAATACAGTGATGAGATTTCCAAATCGGCGGGCGGCAGTTGCTCCGCTCTCGGATGCTTACAATCACCGAAACTTTATAAACACTTGCTCGACACTGTCAATCTCTAAAAGTCTCTTCTCCTTCCTTTCTTCCATCGAGTCTTCTTACCACTATCCATTACGAGAAGATTTCCATCAACGATTCAAACTTGTTGTAATGGCCAGTTCACCCAGCATTGTCCTGTCAGGACCGCAATTGAACATAATGATCGGTATGGCTCCTCAATATCGGCAGAACCCCCTCGCGCCGTGTCTCGTGCTTTCTGGTTCTTTCAGTGATTCATTGATCTAATCTATACACGTATTCCAGAAAATCCTTCTGAGCAACATGACGATATCCCCATCGACCGATACGTATCGGCCCCAGTAATCGCTCCCTCTGAGTTCCCAGAAGGAGGCCTCAAAGCGTGGCTGGTTGTAGCAGGATCATTCGCCGTGATCGCTGCAACCTTTGGCCTAACCACCTCCGTTGGCCTCTTCCAATCTTATTGGCAAAGTCACCAGCTCTCAAATTATTCTTCTCAGAACGTGGGTTGGATAGCCTCTTCCCAAGTCTCTCTTAATCTCTTTCTCGGAATTCAAATTGGCCCTCTTTTTGATCGCTACGGTCCCCGATGGCTTTTGTTCTGTGGCTCGATCGGCTACGTTGCATCTTTTCTTATTCTTGCACAATGCACCAAGTACTGGCACTTTATTCTCAATTTTGGTCTCCTAGGTGGAATCAGTGGCGCGCTACTTACGACCGTTGCGTTGGCCGTTATAGCCCATTGGTTTGAGGCAAGGAGGGGCTTGGCAACAGGAATCACTCTTATGGGGTCCTCACTGGGTGGTATATTTTTCCCAATCGCACTTCAACCGACCCTGCAACATCTGAGCTGGGCATGGTCAATGCGGTTGGTGGCATTAGTGGTGCTGATACTGATGATAATTGGAAATTTTTGTGTGAGAGGCAGGCTTCCAACCGGCAAGCAGCAAGGTTCTATCAACTTGAAATGCTTTCGGGACGCAAGATTCGCTTGGACGACATTGGGAGTTGCTTGTATGTGTATTAGTGCTGTACATAATAGCTTCAGAGATGTGGTATGTATGACTAATTCTCCCCTTTGTGATAGGTTTCGAGTTTGTACTTTTTGGAGCCCTAGGCCTTCTTCCTACATACGCTCTCGATCAATGCTTTAGCAATCGAACGAGCTTCTATGTACTTGCTGTGCTCAATGCGTCTGTCATCCCATGTACTTACAGTAGGTAAAATTAATAACGCCTCAGCAGTGGTTCTGCAATAGGACGCTATACATCCGGTCACCTCAGCGATCATTATGGACGCTTCAATAGCATGGCGTTAACTCTTATCATATCGTTCAGCGCCATTTTCGCGCTTTGGCTTCCTGTGGATCACAATGTTGTCCTATTTTACGTCATGGCGCCGGTCTTTGGGTTTGGTTCTGGCAGTATCATCAGCTTGGCGCCCGTATGTGTTGGGCAGCTGTGCAAAGCCGACGAGTTCGGGCAATGGTTCGGAACAAGCTACAGTGTAGTAAGCTTTGCGTGAGTCTCCTGTTTGAGCTTGCTGCAAACAGAAAGATAATCTATGGCAGGACTCTCATTTGCATCCCAGTTGGGGGGCAAATACTATCGGCTGCCGGCACAACAGTCTTTGTCTGCTTCTTCGGCGGGATACTGATGGTTGCGCTTGCGAGCTTTACGATGGCTCGGTGGGCATGTTTGGAATACCGCTGGGTATGGAAGGCTAAGATATGACATTAAGACCTGCTCAACACAGCATAGCGTGGGATGGGGGTCATCCGTAGCAGTCAAATTTCGCCAATAAGGGTTTGCAGCCGTAAATCTGGCCTCTCGAATACTGTATTCAGACTCGGTTTTCGGTTAGCAAAGATGGCATCCACCAAATGATTTGCTGGAAGTACTGATTCGTTCGTTGGGGTCAGACGACCGATGGTGTCTCACCAGTAGAACTGAAGCACAAGGCCTCTGGGCAGTTAATCCTGCAGCAGTTTCTGTTAATTGATCGTACGTAATACATTGTCAAGTATGGACCTCACAGCTACAATGTGTACCCCTCACGGGCGTTAGCTACTTACTACCGCTTCAGCAAAGAGCAGGCAATGGGAGACGAATTTTGGGGAGTCTATAAAACAGGTTGAGGAAGAGGGGTATAAAGAGGGCGTCTGTATCTCTCAACGCATATGATAACTGGCAGGACAACTCGTTTTTCACCAATGTGGAGGAATAACGGCGTGGTGCGGCGAAACACCCTCAGCGCTACGAGGAGGATTCTGCAGCGTCTACCACACGGAACATCATTCCTTCACATATCTGTGCCGCAAGCCATGGAGGCCAGAGCGGCTAGACTGGTGTCGAACGATCATGCCTTGAAAATAATACCTTCCTGTTTTTTTTTGTTTTTCTCGCTTCCACAATCGAACTCAACCAATTACGAGGAAGAAGTCCTTTTTCTACACAGCCTGACTAGCGGTCTGGCCGCCAAAGCTTACTCCGTAATTTCTATTCGATGGAAGAGCACAGGTTCCGTGCCACAGAGGACAGTGTCGAATACGAAGAATTCTTCAACGCAGCTAGCGGAGGCGATGTTGAACGCCTGGAAGCAGCTCTCCTACCGTCGCTCGATGTTAATGCCTTAGAAGCCGATCGCTTACAAGGCCGAGCGGCTCTGCATATGGCTGCACAGACTGGAAGTGTTCAAGCCATACAATTTCTCCTTACCCGTGGAGCCAAGGTGGATTTGCGTAATTCAGAGTATGAAACACCGCTACACGAGGCGGCGTTCTATGCCCATCCAGAAGCTATAAAGGCCCTGCTTGATGCTGGGTCTAACATCCATCTCAGAACTGGGGATTATAGTTACACTTCACTGCATAATGTCCTGAAACACAAAACTACGATTACATCACAGCAGATTGAGGCTATCGAGCTCCTTCTGGATCGAGGCTCGGATGTGAACGCAGAAGCCGACAGTTGGGGGAGTACTCTAGTAAGCCTTCATCTAGGGTGCTAATTAGGACCGATGAGTAACAACAGATAGATCGATCAAGCCTCCGCATCACGAAGTATTGAATTAGTGCGTGTTTTGATTGACAGAGGAGCACGCCTCAATAGTGCGCTGCTCTGCGCGGTGGACAACTATGACATGGTCAAATTCCTTCTCAGACAAGGTGCCAAGATTATCGCCGCGCCAGGAAAAACATCTGCCATAACCAATGCAGCGGGCGCCAGCGATACAGAAATCGTTCAGCTGCTACTTTCTCATGCTGACGATGCAGAACTCAAGAGTAGTCGCGATGCTCTGAACTGGGCCGCTGCCGGTGGGCGATTAGACACTGTGAACCTCCTTGTTGAGCAAGGCTTTGACGTCAATGCCTTCACAAAGGACTGCTCTATAGGGGAAACTCCGCTTCTCGCCATTTGCCAGGGAAAGAAACCATACCCACACATAATTAGGAGATTGCTCGAGAGGGGAGCCAATATCTCGATTCAGTCCACTACCGGCGACGCGCCTCGTAAGTTTCCATCCGCCATTATGGGCTAAAAACTACATTGACCTGCCGACAAGTCCATGAAGCCGCACGATGGAGCAATCCCGAGAGCGTTCAGCTACTTTTAAGCGCGGGTGCAGATACATCAATTCGCAATAGCCATGGAGACACACCATTGATCAAATACGCCTACGAGATGTCCGGATTCTGCCTCAATTACCACCATCTCGATGGCCGTGGGACTAATCCTCGGCTCGAGACCTTCAAAATGGTTATGCAAAGTACAGTGGGCGTCAATGCTAAGAACAATAGAGGAGATACAGCACTACATGCCCTAGCGAACGGTCGTCTATCAGGCCACATGGCACAAGGCAGGATGGAGGCCGCGAAATCGCTTATCGAGAAGGGTGCAGACGTCAGCTCCCGAAATGGAGATGCGAAGACTGCAGGTGACTTGTTCATTCAAAATGATACTGGTCTTTTACTCCAGAAGGATCCATTCCTGGTACATCTGCTCACTGGTACTAACACGAAATAAGAACGGCACAGTTCGAGGTTCGGCTCACCAAAGCTGATGTAAGATCGGTTGTGATCTATACTTTACTTTAGGTTATCTACATCCGTGTCTTAACCGAGACTAAGATGATTGCATTGGAGCATTCAAAGAGCAAGCGAATAGAGTGGTAGCGAGGGCACAGTGGAAAGTGCGTATAACGTTTATATTCCCTGATTGTTGTGCTGAAGCTGCTGAAGGAGCATCTAATACCACCGAAAACCCTACAGCGCAGTCGAATATATCTTCCAAGCTCTCTTTTTATGCTAATTCGATCTTCGGAGAAAGCCCCTGTAGACGTTGATCGCGCCGTTGCCACGTTATATGACTCAACGAAGAGCAAGATTATACTTGTCGCCGGTTCAGTATTTTTCTCGATAGAGACCGTAATTGCCCCGAGAAAATTGCAACGTTTTGTTTTTCGACAGGCAATATGTGAGAGTACGTTGACGGTGAGTAGCTTCAAGTAAAATAACTGCGTTCTGCGACCGTTCGGTCTCAGCGATCAGTGGCATTATCAAACGTCAAGGTTTCATTTCGGCCATGAGAGCGGTACAAGTAGGTTTTATGACGTAATACCAATGGTACCGCAGCAATTTCTAAACCTCACAGCTGCCACTCGATACAGTGAGAGTAGGAGAGGGGGACCGCTCCGGTACCGTTTAGCATGTCATGGGAGAACGAGCGCGGACTTGGCCGACTTCAGGGCTCGCCCATCTGACATCCAGAGCGAAAGCCGCGTTCGAGGTTATCCTTAATGCCTAAGATCGTATACCAGCACATCAATTACCTTAAGTGAGTATGCTGAACTTGCAGGCTTTCCATTTGAGTCGCTGTCTGTCACAGCTCTTACCAATGGCTGGCGCCTGTGGCAAGAGTTTTCGAAGTGCAAGGCTGTTAATCTTCTTTTTGTGAAGCATTAGCTCTTTGCCATGATGGGTGAAAACCTCGACATTTCGGTTATTCTACATCGAAGTAAGATGAACGAGGAAGGAGAATCACAAAGAGCCATCGAGAAGATCACATCGATAATTGGACATAATTCAGCGATCATAACAGTCAGACGATGAGTGGGAAGTAACGGCCTCCAATCTCTTTGATTTCCTACTTCACCTTTTTATCAACAACGCCGGGACCAGTGCTCCATCGCTGACAGCGAGCCAACCCTGCAACGAAAGTTTGCCAAATGTCTGGATACAATGGCCGACGGCGCAGCCTGCCTTACGGATGCATGCATCCCCTTGCTCAAGAAGCTAGATATCTCTCGCATAATCTTAATCACCCCACATTATGGGTTCACACCGAATCGACCTCGGCTTCTCATACTACAGTGTTTCCATCGTCCCTTGTAAGGTCTCCGAAGCTGCCATGAATATGGTAGGCTACCTACGCTGTCAAGTGTGGCAAGGCGCAAAGTCCAAGAAAGGATCGGGTGACATTGGGGGGACTTCTAGTAAAGGTGCTGTCGACGCTTGCAGGCTTGCGGTTCAAGGAATGGATGGCGAGAGCGGAACATTCACCAACAAGGATGGACTTCGTTCTTTGTAGCTTTGTATTAGTCTCAAGGTCGAAAAAGTGCACGTTTATCTCGAGGACTAGGAGGTCTACGTAAAGTAGCCAACAGTTACTGTTGAGCCAGCTTTCAATTACCAGTCAGTAGAAGTGATCTGCCCTATGGAAGTTGATGAGACCGCGTGTTACTGACAAAATTGGAAATGTGAAGCTGGTGAAGTTTAACTTGGTATTACGTAATCGAGATAGACTGCTCAATTGGGTTAGCGGTTTCTGCAGAACACCCAGCGGTGTCACTACGAGTAAGAACAACTTCCATCCCATCATACCATGCGTCCAGTTGTTCTTTAGCTTTCGACTCAACATAGGCTGTCACTCGAGCCTGCAGTTTGATCTCTCTTAGCTAACTTTGACTCACACTTAGAATTGTTTCCCTAGGATTCTTTCAGTTCTCAGAAATTTTAAACGCTGTCTCTCACACATTCTGGCGCTCTCGTCCTCCAAAATGCCTGATCTACTTTCGTTACCAAATGAGTTGGTTTGCAGGATCTTAGAGCTCACTCACCCTGACAGCCTAGTTTCCTTTGCTTTGGCCAACAGGCAGATCTACGCAAAGTCTCTGCATTCCCTTCAGATACACCGCGATCGTTTGTCCAACCTTCGTCTTATACACGATCGCAACCCCACCAACGTTCCCTCGGCAATGCGTAATGCTGTATCCGAGCCCAACCTTGCCTGGTATACTCGCAGCCTCGAGGTATGGGAGTGTCGTCGTAATTTCAGCACGTGGAAGAGCCCTGTTTTCGATGAGGGTAACCCAGCCGAAGATCCAGACTCAGACGAGCATCGTAACTGGCCGGAGCAGCATTACGATTATTCACATCTCGGTCTGTCCTACTTTGGCGATGATGAACTTGATCAATATCACAGCCTCTTGCTCCATACATTACATCTAAGTGAGGCCAGGGCAGAAATATGGATGAAAAGATTAGAGTCTGGCTACGATGAGCCTCTGAAAGTGCTGCTCATGGCACTATTACCCAGGCTGAACAAAATCACTTTCATGCTATTTGACACTTGGCAGAACAGTGGCTCTGCAAATAAAAACCCGCTGCGGCTCTTTTCTGCGTCGCTGAGAAGACTAGCCTTACTTCCTGCACTGCAATGGCCTTGCTTTCAGTCCTTGATGGAGGTTACAGTGGGACAGACGCATAACCTGCGATATGACAACGAAAAATATTACCCTACATCATACACTATCGCGCCACTGTTGCTGCTACCAACCATACAGAAATTGATCCTAAATTCGTTTTTAGATGCGAATTTCAATGCCGGTAGTGACTTCGAAGACGACGATGAGTACCCTTACATATGGGAATGGGAATCTCATATATCAGCATGTCAAGATCTTCAATTTAACAACTGTTTTTTGAGTTTGGAGACAGCGACAAGCTTGTTAGGCGGCATAAAGGCTCTAAGGTCCTTCACTTTTGTAAACGGATATCTTAACCAGAGAGAGCTTGTTGTTTCGCTACTCAAGAACGCCAAACTCTCCCTCGAGGTTCTGAGACTTGACCGTAGTTACGTACCATGTGACATGAGGATTTTGAAGGGATTCGAAAATCTACGCCGTCTAGAAGTTGTTGACAGGCTCCTGATAGATCCAACGACATACAAGGGATACCGGTTTGATGAGTTCGACCGATGCACTTTCGGTGTTGCCGACTGGATAGACTTCGTTGCATCACTGCCGAGTACTCTCGAGACCCTCACAATCTATTTTTTACACGAAAGATCCTTTGAGCACGAGGTTCAGGGTCTCGTAAAACAACTCAGTCTACTCGTCGCAGCAAAGAGCTCCGACCAATTTTCAAATCTTTGCGAAATCTGCATAGGCAATATCCTATCTCGGTCCCTCCACAACCATGGTTTTGCTGATAGTGCTGGCCCTAGGATCATGAGGCCCGTAAATCTCGATCCTTGGTATTTGGACCTACGGAATGCGTGCGATGCAAAGGGAATCCTCTTGCATAGCAATCCCCCAGATGATCCAGACAGTGATGCCACATGTCCGAGCTGCCAGCTGTTCCCTTCGAAGGACGGCACAGAATCATTGCCTAAGTATTGTTGTGCATGAGATCCCCCAAAAGAACTCGCCTCTCAGTACTTAATCCGCATAAATGCCGCCGAATACACAATTCGACTTTTCGTCGAGACATTCCAAGTGCGAGCAAGGTTGTCACAGCTTTCATATGAAGCTTATGATACCAACAATCGTTGCGCTTTCATGTGTTTGGTTTGAAGATACACAGATGGTCTTGGTTCTTACCAACAGAGCATGCGACGACGAGTTGTTATTCTTAGATTTTAGACCCGTACTGACGAGACCTCAACGCCACCTCAGTCCAGTCTTTACGACCATCTTTCCGATAAGCTTGGAGATTTCGTTGTTATTCCTGATACATAATAGTCACGGCTCACCTGGGTTTGCATTGCAATGTGTCCACGAGACGGTGAACTTGCACTCACCAAGATGCCCAAACGTATTCACGGACAACGCGCTTTAGCTTACTCTAGTATGCTTTTCTTGTTGTGCTGCTTCGACCGCTACAGATGGGGCGTGGGGGCGAAACTGGAATGATTTGAGAATTCCAACACAGAAAAAAATCAATGACCCGACGTTTATATGATTCGTTTTACAATATCCGAACTCGACGCTGCTCATCTTCCAACGACCCATTCTTCATCTCACGACGTAATCTTATAGCGAGCGCGCCAACTCAACCACCTTCCCATCTCCCTATCTCTTACCAACTACCTTCTCACCTTCATCTCCATCTTCATCCCCATCTCCATCTCCACCTACCCCACAACCCCCCACCCTCACCCTTTTCAAATCACTCCACTTCCTCCACCTTCCTTCACGAAATCCGAACTTCGACTCTCTACCTCGCCCAACCATTCCCTCCCATCAATCCACGCTCCCCACCCCCCCAAGCACACCTACACGCCCAACCCTCACCCTCTCGTTTTGCAAATGCTCCCAACCTCCAATCATTCCCAGCAACTCCTCCAACCTCCCTCTCATCCCAGCAAGCAATCCCTGACCCCGCCACCACCACCACCTCCTTCTCTTCCAGCCAATGCCCTCGCCTCTCCCCTCTCACACACTCATTCCCCCTCCTCGCCAACCCTCCCACCATCAGCCCTCATCCCCTTCCCCTTGGTCCTCAAACCACCCCCCACACCATCAAGCCCCCGCCTTCTTTGATCCCCACACGTCAAAATTCCAACACCAAACCCTCCCCCTCCCCCTCAAACCCCAAACCCCACATCCACCACCCACCAAACTCTCTTTTCTTCCAAACCCCCAAACCAAATAACTTGCACACCTACCCAACGCCGTCTCCAATCCATCAACCTCATCAAACCCCTCCTACCACCCACCCTCCCTCTCATCTACGCCAAATCCCGAAAAAACACCCCAAAAACCAGCCATGAGTCCATAACTCAAACCGCCTCTTAGGGAAAAAA
>JAABVA010003175.1_pt1 | contig 15857 bp, 18 predicted proteins | sample 5560331 | NCBI WGS metagenome assembly JAABVA01 (sample SAMN12812661, study PRJNA571458) | rock metagenome | isolation source: Antarctica rocks | place: Antarctica: Victoria Land, Mt New Zealand sud | collected 2016-01-07 | reverse complement strand
ATCGTGAACATAGGGTCGGCTAGCGAAAGTGCAGCCCTGCCGCTAGACCTGCTCTTGCCGCGGTGACGGGTCGAGCCCCTTTCTTTTCCAAGGAGTCTCGCGCGCCCCGGTTGCGACGACCCGACGCGACCGTGTAGGCTGACGACAGGGGGTTGCGCAGCAAAACCGTAGCTCACTACGGGTTTCGCCGGTCGGCCCTGGGGGGCCTCCCGCCAAACCCTGCGTTCGCCCCCGCCCCGGACCGCTGTGCGGCGGCCGAGAGTAGAGCGGGAGACATGCAAGCGTCGGGTGGGGCCGGCGAGCCCCGAACGCGGCGGCTGCGGACCCCTTCCCACTTGGAAAAGAAGGGACGATGGGGGCACATGATACGATGCGTGGCATGCGGCAAGTTCTACGGACGAACTGAGATGGTGATGGTCAACGTCACCGGCTTGAAGGGGGAGGACGCGCTCTGCCCCTCTTGCGGGCGAGTATGGAATGACCTAGCAGACAGCCTCGACGCCGAGTCGGCCGCTCTGATTGAGCAGCGATACGAGGAGTTTAAGAAGGAACGACGCGTCGGCTGACGTGTCATCGACCGATGCGTAAAGACCGGAATGTAGGCGGCACAGCGGGCTAGACGGAGGCGGCCATGTACGCGGTGATGCGGTTCGCCAAGCTCAAGAACATGGGGCAGATCAAGGCCCTGGGGAAGCACAATGAGCGCGAACGTGAGACCCGCAACGCGGACGAGGCGCGGCGGGAGGACAACGTGCGCCTGGCCGGAAGCGGCGACTGGTGCGCCGACGTACAGGCACGGCTCGACACCGTGCCGACGATCCGCGCCAACGCGGTCCTCGCCCTCGAATATGTCATGACGGCGAGCAAGGAGTTCTACGCCCAGGGCGACGACCAGGAGCGCGCCGCGCGCCTCGACGAATGGACGGAGCGCAGCATGGGCTGGCTGCGCGAGCGGTTCGGCGCCGAGAACGTCGTCGCGGCCGTGCTGCATAAGGATGAGTTGACGCCTCATGTCCAGGCCGTCGTCGTCCCGATCACCGAGGCCGGGCGTCTGAGCGCCACCCACTACGTGGACGGCGCGGAGAAGCTGCACGAGATGCAGACGAGCTACGCCCGCGCCGTGGAGGACCTGGGGCTGGTGCGGGGTGTGCAGGGCAGCGTAGCGACGCACCAGACGGTCCAGGAGTACTACGCCAAGATCCAGGAGCTGACGCCGGCGCCGGAGATCGTCCGGCAACATCTGGAGGTGGAGCGGCCGGGTCGCCTCATCCCCAACCCTGAGCGGTGGGCGAGCGAGCAGCACGAGAAGATCGCCGAGCGCGTGACGCCGACGCTGGACGCGGCGCTCACCAAGACGACGCATTACGAGCAGCAGGCGGCGAAGGCCGAGGCCAACGTCGCGGTTTTGCAGCAACGGGTGCGCGAGGTGGAGCGCGAGCGGGACACGCTCCAACGCGACTACAAGGCGCTGGTGGCGCAGGCGCGGCAGCTAGACCTCCGCGACACCGTACAGACGCTCGGCGGCGTCCAGGACCGCTACGACACGCACAAGTGGCGTGTGAACGACGAACACATCTCGATCAATGGCGAGCGCTTTTATAACCACGATCAGCAGAAGGGTGGCGGCGGGTCCATTGACCTGGTGATGCACGTCACCGGCTACAGCTTCAAGCAGGCCGTGGCCTATCTCAACCACGAGGCCGGCCCCGAACTGGCCGTCGCGGCGGCCGCCAACTACGGTGCCCGGCAAGGGCAGGAGATCGTCGAGCGGGGCGAGCGCGCGCCCTTCAACGCGCCGGCGCGCGACGAGGATCGCTGGCCGCAAGTCCGGGCCTACCTCGTCGAGCAGCGGGGTATTCCGCGCGGAATGGTCGACGAGCTGCACGACCGGGGCACGATCTACGCCGATGGGCGGGCCAATGCCGTGTTCCTGCGCACGGACGCGGAGGGCCAGGCCGTGGGAGCTTCACTGCGCGGAACGCTGCCAGGCTCGGCGTTCCAGGGGCTCGCCTACGGCAGCCGGCGCGACGAGGGGCACTTCTCGTTCACCATGGGCACGCCCGAGCGGTACAGCGCGCCGCAGTACCACATCACCGAGAGCCCCATCGACGCCCTGAGCCGGGCCGCGCTGATCCAGCGTGGCGGCGAGGGCGGGGAGTTCGTGTTCCTGTCCACCGACGGCCACGGCGAGCTACCGAAGCGGCAGATCGAGGAAGGACTGGCGCGGCAGGCCCTCGTGCATTGCGGCTTCGACAACGACGCGGGCGGCAACAAGCTGTGGGCACAGGTGAAGGAGGCGTACCCGCGCGCCGAGGCTATCGTGCGCGAGCGGCCCCTGGCCGGGATGAAGGACTGGAACGACGCCCTGCGCACCGCTCAGGGGCGCGAGGAGTGTCAGTCGCGGGACCAGCGCGAGGAGCGCGAGCAGGTACCCGACCAGGGGCACGGCGACCGCGGTGGCGGGAGCCGCGAGCGGGACGACACGTTCGGTCATCGACGATAGACGCTGTCGCTGTGGATAGGGTGGAACAACAAGATATTTGTAGAGCAGCGAATTAATTGTGTCATGCCGCGATAGTAGAGCCCCAATTTCTACGGTTGATACCTAGTTTGAGCGCCTTGTGGGCCAGTTCGGGGAGGCGTCGCGATGCCTCCCCGCTGCCGGATGTTGATACGTGCTACGCTGCGCTCGTAGCTGGATTTGGCGCAGTTTCACCGGTGATAATACGATAGTCATGAGCTGAGAGAGTGCGGCTGGTCTGTACTAACCATGCCCACGATTTGCCGGTTACTGCCTTGCCTTCAAAGGCGTCGAGTGCCGCGCGCACCTCTGCGGTAATCACGACGGCTGGGTCCAGCCACTTGACATTCTCAAGAGGCACGCCGTACGGAGGGGTGGAGTAATAATCCACCAACTCAGGTGCTAAATCTTCCTTGGCCAATAGACTCGTTGCGGCCCCTGCGACCGTCGCGGTCGCAGCAACACCGTAGCCGACAACGTAGAAGCAAACCTTGTCATCAGCTTTCAGTTTCCGCCGGTTGGGTGTGCTCTCACCCATGCCCCACCACCCTCGATCGAGCCAAAGATGGGTGTAGGCAAGGGCGTCCATCTGGATATGGCCGGACGACGCGGGGAGCAGATAGTACGACCCTGCCAGTTCCACATGCTCCTCTCCCTGACTTCCGGTGCCGATGTTGTCCTGAGCAATGCCTGTCACCCACAATTGATCCTCTGTATAACCCACCTCTGTAAGGCGCTTCTCTACCAGTGGCATGAGAATTTCGCGTGGGGTACGTCCTGTCCTTCGCGCGTAATCTTGCAGGCAACTACCGAGTGGTCCCGGCAATAGCACACGATACGATCCCTCCATCTTAACCCCCTCCTAACTCACCGTTCGCCCACGTACATCCATGCGTGACATACACCATCATTGTACTTTGTACATTGTACTTTGTCAAGTACAATTAAAATGAAATAAATGTATATTTAGAGGTAGGGGTGCGCGTGGCCTGGTCACGGCTGGGGAGAGGGCAGGAGGGAACTGTATCTCCACCACTCTGCGGCTCCGTAGCGTCCCTGTGGCTTGCGCAGGCGCGTTACTCTGCCGCGCGGTCGATGGCGTACATCTCTTCTGCCTGGTCGCCGTCGTCGTCGCGCTCCACGGCGGCAAGGACCGCAGCCATGTTGCCGCCGTTGCCGGCCTCCTCGAAGGGGTCGGACCCCCGGTCCTGCTCGTCGTCCTCGGGCTCGGTCGCCTCCTCATCGTCCTCGGGCTCGGTCGCCTCCTCATCGTCGAGCGCGTCGTCGAACTCCGGGGGCTCGAGCGGGCCGTCCACTCGCTCCGGGCCGAGCGGCGGTATCCAACTCTCGCCCCTGGCCGGCGCGCGGTCCTTGACCTCGGGATCGTCGTAGTAGCGGCGCTGCGTGAGGCGCGCGGCGGACTTCTGCGGCATCTTCACCAGCAGCTCGTCCTCCCGGATGTTCATCACCTCATCGGGGGTCAAGAGCGCCCGCTTGGCCTCGCTCTGGCTGGCCCCGCCGCGGTCGGTCGTGACCTGGAAGCGGCCGCGCTGCACGTTGCTGCTCTGCGCCACCTCGGTGGCCTGCCCCAAGACCGACTCGCTGAACCACTTGGCATCGTCGTCGACCATGTTGCTCAACCCGATCTTGGTCCCGCAGGCGGCCTTGATGGCGATGAAGCCCTGCTCGTCGTAGGTCTCGACGGCCTGGGCGGTGGTCTGGAAGACGTAGACGCCGTAGACGCCGGCGCTGCGCAGCAGGTTGATCGCCGTGGTGAAGCGCGGGACGAAGCCGATGTTGCCCCACTCGTCGCCGTAAATCATCACGTCCCGCGCGAGCGCCCCGCCCGGTGCGATGCGCGCGGTCTGCCCGAGCGTGCGGTACACGTCGAGGAAGAAGCTGGCGGTGAGGGGCCGCAGTTCCTCGATCATGTCGGGGTCGAGGGCGAGGAAGATCGCGACGGGCTTGCCCTCCCCGCTGCCCAGGCGGGACAGCTTGATCTCGTGGGTGCTCGTCGTGGCCTGGATGGTCGGCCCACGCGCCCATCCTTTGGTCCGTGTGGTCATGCCTGGATGCCCGTGGCCGCGCGTGCGTTGACCTCCTCCGCCCAGGCATTCCACCGTTCACACTCGACATGTGCGGCCTCGTTGACGGGAAGGAAGCGGCCAGCCCCGACATGCCGGTACTGGGGGCGATCTGAGGTAGGTGTGGCACCCGGCCCCACATCGACATGATGCAGGGCCGTGGTGGTAGAGGTCGTGATGGCACGCATTATCTACGCCGCGCGCATGGCGCTGTAGCTGAAGGCCGCGACCTGGCGCTCGGCCTGGTCCACCGCCCGGAGCAGCGTCGCGTAGCTGTCGTCCTGGGGATGGGCGTCCGCGAGCGCCCGGCGCTTGATCGCCAGGAGCTGCTCGGCCTTGGCAAGCTCGGCGTCGAGGCTGGCACCGGGGGCCGTAGCCTCCTTTCTGACGAAGAAGGCCACGTTCAGGGACCGCACGAACCGCATGTGTTTGCAGGGCTGCTTGCGGGCCGGGCAGTTGCAGGAGTTGGCGCTGGTCTCGTAGAAGACGCCGGGAGTCGTGCCGGACTGGACGCGATACCAGCCCCGCTGCGCGGTGAGTCGGACGGTGGGCTTGTAAGTGCGCGCCAGCGTCGCGCTCCTCGCCGTAGACTTGATGCTGGGTGTGTCATCTTGCTCGGTTTCTGGCCCTATATCTTGCTCGATCACTGGCCCCATAGGGCTGCCGTTTCACTAGACAGAACAGCCCTTCTGGGAAGTGAATGCTGCGTCCGCTTGCCTGTCCAGGCATGCGGAAGCCGGCTCGATGCCCTGGTATCGCGCCGCATTCACTTCACGAAAGGTCGACGGTGGCTCCAGTCGCCTACGCGGAGAGACAATAGCGCTGGGGCCACCGATCGAGCAAGATTCGGGGCCAGAAAGCGGGGAAAATGACAGCTGGGTGCGGTGTTCATTGTCTGGCCTCCGTACCTACCGGCCGGTGATGGCTTCAACATCACCGGCCATTTTCTGTAGTGGGAACTTATCTACTCCTCACCTTTATAGTATATCACAATTACCGTATCCATGCACAATTGAGGGCGTATCCATGGTAAACTACTGGAGGAAAGCGGTAGAGTAGAGAGGGCAATATGGCCGTATCAACAACAGCAGTATTGGACGATCAGCGGATGCCAGACGAGCGGAAGAACCGTGGGCGCACCGTGCGCGAGGGGGAGGTGTGGTTCAACGTCCGCATCTCTGATGAACAGAAAGCCCGCCTGGATGCCTGGGCACGGCGCAATGGAGCCAGTGCATCCCTGGTTATGCGCCTGCTCTTGCAGGAAGCGTTGGACGCGGGGCGTGACGGGAACGGCCTACCATGACTCAGCCCATCACGATCGCGCCATCCGCGCTGCCATCCTTGCCGCTCGACGAGCGCTTCCATGCCTGAGCGCTCTCCCAAGAAAGCTCCGGTGCTCCTGGTCGCGTATGGGACGGGGCCGATGAGCGATGCGCAGCTACACCTGGCCTGTCGGTCAGCCAACGACATCGGCGGCACCGTTCACGTTCTCCATGTGATCGAGCGCAGTCGGCATATCCCGTTGACCGCGCCGCTGACTCCGGACGAGGAGGCGCGGGTGCACCGGGTGCTGGATCGGGCCGAGCACATCGCGACGTCGCATGGTGTGCGCTGCTACCTTGACGCGGTGCGGGCGACCGCCGTTGGCCTTGCCATCGTCGCCGCTGCTCAGGAGCACCAGGCGCGCGTGATCTTCCTGGGCTTGCGCGATCGTGACCGGGCGGCCGCGTCTGTGCTGCTTAGTGGGACGGTCCGTCAGGTGCTACAGAACGCGCCCTGTCCCGTCCAGATCGGCTACTTACCAAGCAAGCTTCCCGATGATTTTGCCCGTGATAAGGACTAAGCGATGACCCAATCGATTGCCATCACGCTCTTCGCTCCCCCCTCCCTGCCGCTTGGCGGGCAGCGCGCCGTGCCCGCCGCGGCCGCGATCTCTTTATGAGGGGCGAGTGGGAGCGCAAGGGCAACACGTTGTGGACGTATCGCATCGCGGGTGCCACGCGGCCGTATGGGTATGTCGTGCAGTACAGGGACACGGGGCGCTCCGACGCTGACTGGGACGCGACGGTGACGGCCGGACGCCTCGACGACGAGCAGATCGTCGCCGAGCGGGTGTCGTTTGACGAGGCCAGGACGGCGCTAGAGCAGTACGCCCAACACCATGCCGACCGGATATTCGAGTAGAGATAGGGTCACATCTTCATGAGTAAGGCACCCATGCTCCACTGGATCGAACGCTCACCGTATCTGCACGAGGCGCGCCTCACGACTGACGGCGGCGTGGACCTCTACGCCGGCTATGTCGCGGTGAGCCCCGGCTACGACGATTGGCGCGGCTATGTCGGCCGGGGGTTCATCCCGCTCGGCCTGGGGCCGCGCACGGAGATGCAGGCGGCCGTCGAGCGGCGTGTCGCGGAGATTATGCGGCGCGGCGGGGAGGACCTGTACCATGCCTCGTGACACGACGGAAAGGAGGGGTGGATGGGTGAGCAAGTAATAATCGCTTGCAGCGCGTGGAAAGGGGGGGTGGGCAAAAGTACGACCAGCATTTATCTTGCCGCCCTGCTTGCGCGGGACACGGGCGCACGCGTCGCCCTCGTCGATCGCGACGCCTCGCGAAACCTGACCGCCATGGTGGCGCAGCGCCCTGACCTACACGACGAGCTGGTGACCCGTGGCGTCGACCTCCTCTCAGGCGAGGAGATCCCTCCCCGCGGGGAGGGATTCGCCTACATCATCATCGACACGCCGCCCGGTGATGGGGCTATCGCTTCTCTACGCGACGCCACACTTGTCGTGCTCCCGGTGAAACCGGAAGACCAGAGCATCGGCAACTTCGTCAAGCATCTGGAGCAGCTCGACGACGCGCGCCTGGCGGTCAGCCCGCGTATGCGGCTACTGGCCGCCCTCCCGACGATGGTCTGGCGCACGGGGCGTTCCCTGGTTCGTCAGCACCAGGATCACCTGGACAATATCGCGGCCATCGCGGCGCGCCGGCATCCGCCGCTCCCGGTGCTCCCCTACGTTCCGCTGTCTACCCGCGTCATGAACTTCGATCTGGATGCCCCGGAGTATTGGCCGGTGGCCGAGGAGATACTGCGCTATGTCGCGCTCCCGGCCTAAATCATCCATTGACCTCGGTATCCTGCTGCGGGACGAGCGCGACTCGACGCCGGGGCACATCGCCGACGCGGCCGAGAAGTCGTTCGACGCCATCCCCGGCGGCAAGCTTATCCCCCTCGATCGCATCGACACCTGGGAGCGTCAGCCCCGCAAATCCTTCGATGAGGAGGGCATCAAGGAACTCGCCGCGTCCATTGCCAGCAGCGGCGTTCTGGAGCCCCTGGTGGTGCGTCGCCACACGGAACAGCCGGGGCGTTACATCATCATCGCCGGCCATCGCCGCGTGCTGTCTGCCCGACGCGTGCATGGCAGTGAGAACGCCGAGGAGCGGGCGCGGGTGGAGACATTGCCCTGTGTCATCCGCGAGGCGACGGACGATAGCGCCTTCGCCGATGCGCTGGTTGAGAACCTGGTGCGCAAGGACCTGACGCGGCGCGAGATGATGGACGCGGTACGGGTCCTCAAGGAAGAGTATGGGTGGAGCGTCCGCGAGATCGCCCGCCGGACGGGTCGTAACCAGCACGACCTCTCGGTCCTGGCCCGCATCGCCGCGGACGGCGACCTGAGCCAGTTGGTCGCCGACGAGATCATCAGCCCGACCGCTCTCGGGGTGCTCGTCGAGGAGAAGTCCAGGCCCGTCCGTGGTGTGCTCATCGCGGGTATCCGGTCCGGTCATCTCAAGACGGTTGGTGATGTGGAAGAGGCCGCGAAGGTGGCCCTTGCGGCGCTGGACGCGCCTGCGGAGAGCGTCGGGGTGAGTGATATCACTCACCTACCTGGGGCTCCTGGTGAGCCCCAGGACACGCCACGCCGCCAGAGCGACGTGAGTAATATCACTCACCCCACGCCGGCCCAGGCCGTCCTCACTGGTGAGACAGCGCCAGAGGAAACGATGCCAGGGCGTACGGTCCCCGTCCAGGCACACGCGCGGCGAATCGGGCCGGGGGGCGATCGGTCAGCGCATTTCGAGCGCGTGCTCACCACCTCCCTGGTGGAGATCCGGGCCTGCCTCCCCCTTAGTGAGGCGGACAAAGCCAAGGGGCGGGGGTTCGCGGCCGATCTCCTGGCTATCATTGATGCAACGGATGAGTAGGTCTATGCACGCCTGAGCGTGGCCGCGCCCCTCACTGCGATGGGGAGGACATCTGTTCTATTCGCGCTAGAAAGGTGTGGCGCGGGAGGGGGGCAGCGCACCCGCTGCCCCCCTCCCATTGCTCTTTAGGGACCGTGGGCGTCACGACGAGTAATAGAGGGGGGCGCTATGGTCTCGGGTGCCACGCGTTTAGGCGATCACGCTAATCTGTGCGTGATCGCCTAGCTTGGGTGTCAGGGTAATCGAGATATCGGTGTCAAGAACCGTGAGCAGACGAAACAGCTTCTCAAGGGAGATGCCCTCCCATCGCCCGCGCATCAAGGCGGATATCTGCGGTTGTGTCACCCCGAGCCTACGAGCCATCTCGGCCTGTGTTATCTGTTGCTCAGACATGAGGCGGGCGATCTGCACGGCGATTTGCGCTTTGGTGTGGTGCTCTTCAGGGTTGGGTACTCCCATGTCGGCGAAGACATTACCGCTGCTAGGCGTGAAGCGAGTTTCATCTTTCATGTGCGTGTCTCTCGTGTTGCAGTGTCGTTCGTTACATTCGTTGCTAGTCGTTACATTCGTTGTTAGTCGTCGTGGTAGCAGATATGCGCCCTTTTGTCAGGAGCGATTTTCGTCATGTTCGTCGTCGTGGAGGTGCGTGATAGGGTCGGCGAGGGTCATCCTGTGACGCGATGTGGGCACACCGGGTGGCCGACTGTGTTTGTGTTAGGGATCGTCTTCATCCTGACGCTGGGCGTCGGCCAGGCGCTTGCGGATCAGGTCCATGTCGTGCTGCGGCGTGGAGATACCACGCGCGCTCTTCTTCTGAAAGCAGTGCAGCACGTACACGGCCTTTTCTAGCCGCACGGTGTACACGGCTCGATAGGTGTCGCCGTCGTGGCGCTCAATGATTTCCAGGACGCCCGCGCCATGAAAGCCTTTAAGGGGCTTGGCGTCTTGGTGTGTCAATCCGTTTTGTGCGAACTCTAGCGCATAACCGACGTCCTTGCGGACGTCAACTGGAAACGCTCTAAGATCATCCAGCGATGACCCGACCCATTGGACCTCACGCATCCCCACCTCCTGCCGCAATTATACATGATCGTGTATAAATCAGGGCGACACACTTTAGCGCTCTCTTTCGTTGCGCCCCATCTCAGACGCCGACCCTTTCGTAGCGACACATTTGTTCTAGCCGGTTTTAGGGCAACACGCAGGGCACTGGCGACGTGGCGCCTCTAGCACCGGCCATTGCTCTTTAGGGGTCGCACGTTGGCTGCACAGCCCGTTACAGCCCGTTGGTGCAACCGGCGCGTCTATCCTCCTCTCAATGCTGGGGGTGCAGGGGGTTTACCCCCGCTCATGGGGGGACCCGCGTCGGTCCGGCCAACGGGCCGGACGTGGGGGGAGCACGACGGCTCCCGAGGGGGTAGGTAGGCTCCCCCGCGTAGGGGGAGCTGCCGCGTAGGGGGATGCGTCCCCCTACAGCGCGGAGCGCGGCCATACCAGCGGAGCGATGGTTGCGCCTCATGCGATCGCGGAAAAGGGCCGCCCCATCATCATGCGTGGCTGCGACCCTACCCCTTTTCCTGACGCCGGCAACGGCTAAGGACGGGCTACTGGGAAAAGATAGTACGTCTACTCGTCGCTGCTCGCCGCCGCAAAGGGGTCCTCGGCGACAACCGCTACCGGGGCTTTGCGCCCTTTCGGCGGAGCCTTCGCTCGTGGCGTCGTGGCCGTCTTGGTTGGGGTAGCTATGACCGCCGCCGCTGCCTCGTCGCCACTGTGCGCCGGGATCTCCTCTACCAACGGGGTAGGCGCGGGGATCGCAGGGGCAACGGGCACGACGAGGGCCGCTGTCGTCCGCTTATTACCGCGTGTGGGAGAAGTCATGCACCCAGCGCGGCGACGTAGGCGCGTCTTGTCCCACCGGATGACGCGGACCATAAACGGCCGTTCGTTGGCCGCGCTGACGATGAGCGTCCCCTTGGGCAAGGCGCGCAGCTCGTCGGCGCCGATCAGCGGCGCGCCGGTCTCGCTCTTGCCCGTGCTGCCCCCTTGCGTAAAGACATGTTCCCGCTCACGCGACGCGCCCGCGCTGGCGCTGACGACGGTACGGGTGCCGAGCGTGTCGCTCATCCATTGTGCCGTCGTCGGCCCCGCGCCCGCGAAGAACAGCAGATTGTTGCAGCCGTCCTCGAACGCGGCGGCCGCGTCCACGCCGTACGCGTCGCTCATCTGCGTCGGCGACTGGAACGCCAGCAGGACCCCGATCCGCGCCGCGCGCAGCGTGTTGAGCGCGTGCAGCAGCCCGGCGATAGCCCCGATCGTGCCCGCCTCGTCGATCAGGTTGAGGATGGCGCGTGGCAGTGCTTTGTCGGGGTAGGTGTTGGCGCGTGCGATCTGCGCGTCCCACATCTGGCCGAACAGGGTCGCCACGAACGGGCGTAAGGTGTCTTGCCGGCCGGGCGTGAGTTGGACGAAGAGGGCGGTCGGTCGGCCCTCGCATAGCCCCATGCCCTCGAAGGGCATATCGTCGTGATCCGTGACCGCCTGGATCGCCTCGCCCTTCAAGCCCATGAAGCGCAGGGGCAGCCCGGTCAGCACCTTCTCGGCCAGCGTCGGGTCGGCCTTCAAGTGCATCAGAAAGCCCTGGGCCGCGTCCCGCGCGTTGGGGTCGGGACTCTCCAGCAGCTCGCGCTGCATGGCCTTGATGTCGGTGCGGCTGAGGTACTGCGCGAGTTGTGAGAGCGTCCCTGGCTTGTTGAGGGCGTTCAGGTGGAGCGCGACGGCCTGGATGAGCAAGAGCACCGTATCATCCCAGAAGCCGCCCTCAGAGGCGTCCTGTCGCCGGGTGTTGGCGACCCAGGTTCTGGCAAAAGAGAGCGCCCGCTCCGGGTCGGCCCCGCTATGGGCGAGGGGGTTATACCCGGCGCCGCTTGGGTCGTAGAAGTTGAGGCGGAGCACCGTGTGCGTTTTGGACAGCGCCGCGCTGGTCCGTTCGTAGAGTTCTCCCTTGGGATCAGTCACGACGATGGAGCGGCGCGTGCGGCGCTCTATCTCGCGCAGCAGCAGGCCGATCAGCAACGTGCTCTTGCCGGACCCGGAGCGCCCGACGAGGAGCGTGTGGACGTACACCAGGGCGTCAGGGAGCGCGATCGTGCGGCGCATCCCTATGACGCGGCCCAGCACGAACGATCCGGCCCCGCGGCGCGGTCGCCAACGGCGCGCGTCCCGCTGGCCAGCCCAGCGCGCCGCGCCGTGCGCCGTGCTAGGCTTTAGCGTGCCGGCACGGCCGATCACAAACCAGAGAGGCGCCCACAGCGTGCGCAGCAGCGGCAGCACGACGATGAGGATGACCGCGGCGACCTCGACCCATAACCCGATGCGCATGAGCTGACCCACCGACGACGGCCCGTTGATTTCCACGAGGCGTCGCGTCTGGGCGCGGGGGTCCGTCCACTGCGGCCAGGGCAGGGGGCGCCAGCCGTGCGCAAGGCGGGGGATGAGATGGACCCTGGGGATGGTGGCGACGACATGCGGCGGCCACGCGGCGGCGATCTCCACCGTGTGATAGGCCGTGACGATCTGTGGGCGCGCCAGTACGACGCCGACGGCGCTAGCGGCTATGACGAAACAGGCGACCAATAAGGCTTTCACGCGGCTGCTCCTTCGCTCTACTGTTCGATGTGTCGATGGCCGGCTGTTCTCTGGCCTTCGACCTGGCGACCAGCGCCGCCATGTCCTGCGCTCGCGCGGCGTCGCGGGCCGCGACCTTGGGCGCGGTGATGCGCGCGGCGACGGCCCGCCCGATGCGTTTGAGGGCCGCGTGGTCGGCCGCGCCGATGCGCACGCCCTTGGTCTTGCCTGTGTCCCTGACGGTTGCGGCGCCGGCAATCATGCAATGGACGTGCGGGTGCCACACGTTTCCATGCACGGCCGCGACCCAGTGGAGATCGAGCCCCAGGTGACGACCATACTCCTCCATCGTGTCGCGCGTCCAGCGCTGTAGTTCCTCAACGGTGTCGAGTTCGAGTGATGCGCGGGGCGAGAGGATATAGCGGTGGAAGTTGACCTTCGGCCCCTTGTTGCTCCACAGCAGGTCCCGTGCGTCTTTCCGCTCCATGCCGGTCTCCGCGCCGGTGAACAACTCTCGGATCTCGGTCTGCGCCCCGACGTGGGCGACGCGCTCCCGCTCCAGATAGTAGACGCCCTCCTGCAAACGCTGGCGGGCATGGGGGGAGGTCGTCGGGGTGTAGCGCCAGTCGGTGATCACGTCCGACCTGGCCGCGCTCTCATCGGCGCTCGTGGGCGCGCTGCGCGTATCGTCAGTCATCGCATTAAGTCCTCTCGCGGTGGCCCGACCCGGTCGTGGGCGGGGACGTGGGTGGACGTCCGGTCATCGGGTCCAGCGGCGCTTATCCCTATAACATGATGGGGGGCTTTTTTGACGGTCCCCACACGCTTGTTTCCCATCATGCCCGTGCGCCGCCGGACCGGTCCGGCGGCTCCAACTGTCGCGCCCATGCGACGTTTTCCTGGCCCGCTCACCGGCCCCTCCTGTCCGCGTCGCGCTCGTCGCGGATGCGCTCCCCGATCAGCATGCCCAGCAGCCCGGCCAGGCCGCCGTCATCCATTGCCAGCAGTCGCCGCCGTCGTCGCCGTCGTTGCCAGGATAGATCCAGGACCGTCGCCGGTTGCACGATGGGTCGTAGTTGCAGCCCACAGTGTCCACAGAAGGTAGCCTCCTCCGGTCCCCAGCGGTGGCAGCGTTCGCACAGGCGTGCCTGGCTGATGTCGTCTATGCGTGATGTCATATCAACTCCCTCCTATGGTTATCTATGCCGCCATGGTGGCGCTCTTGGCGGCCATAGTTCCCTTCTCCGCGAAGGCGTGTCCGATGCCCCGGACCTCGACCACGAGCAGCGCGCCCAGGATTGCCGGTACGAGGTCGATAAAGAAGAAGCCGCCGATGATGGTGATCGTGTTGCCGCCCGTCGCCGACACGGTGATCAGGAACAGCCGCACCGCGATCCCAAAGGCTGGCCCCAGTAACGCTAGATTAACGTAAGCGGCCATCCATTGCACCGCGTTGCGGCGCGTGCCCGGATACACCAGGCACAGGATCATCAGGGGCGCGACGACGAAGAGGAACTCCTGGGCGTAGAGCGCGATGGACCGCTCGATCCCCGCGATGACGAGCAGGAAACCGCCGACGCCGAACACCGCCGGGTTGATGAGGCCGTGCAGCGCGGCCGTCAGCGTCGCGGCGGCCAGGCCCGGCCCCACCAGGCGCTCCCCCAGGCCGCTGGACAATAGGGCGACGATGTGCAGCAGCGGTTGTAGGGCGTTGACGGCGATCTCCGCGAAGACAGCGTGCCAGAACAGGCTCACCCCCTGCCGCACATCGCCGAAGAACAGGGGCCAGATAATCATGAGGACGCCGAGCCCGAGCACCACGGCGAACGCCTCGCTCTTCAGGGTCACGGCGCGCTGCTGCATGGCGATCAATTCCCCCCAGCGGCTCCCGTTGGTCAGGTCCTCGCTGCCGGCGAGTTGGGTCAGCACGGCCGCATCCGCCGCCGTGTACGCGGCCATGGCCTGCGCATGCAAGACGTTACCCATGGCCGTCCCCAGCGCGCCCATGAGCCCACCGGTGTCCATGCACACCGGCTGGCCGAAGATCGTCACGATATGGATGGCGTCCGGGCAGCCGTTGTCCGACGTGCCCGGCCCCACGCTGCCGTTGCCGATCACCGGCGTCGGCGATGGCGTGGGCGAGGGAATCGTCGTTGCCGTCGGGATCGCCGTGGGCGATGGGCGTGGTGTATGCGTGGCCATGGCCGTCGCCGTCGGGCGTGGGGTCGCTGTGGGCCGGCTCGCGGCCTGTGCTGTCGCCAGGCTCAACCCGGCGAGCAGGACGGACAGCAGGACGGCCGCGCTGATGTATCGTCTGTTGGTCGTCATGCCGCCACGCTCCTCTGCGCTTCATACTGCCGGCGTGCCTCGGCGCGCTTATAGTCGGCGTAGGCGAAGATGCCCGCGGCCACGTCGCCGCCGCTCTTCTCCACCCAGGCATCGCGTACCCGCACGTCGTCAGGGTTGGTTTCGAGGAGGACAGCCTCTTCCTCCGACAACTCGATGCGGGCGACACCGTGGAGGTCGCGCGGGCTGGTGCGGTCGCGCCGGCTCACGAAGATGGGGTGGTAGACGCCCTTGACACCCACCATCGACGTCGCCTTAGTGACCTCGTGATCGGCTAGGTTGAGCTTGTGGGCCAGCCACACGCGCGGATTACTCTCATTCGACTGCCCGCTGTCCTCCAGACCCGCGAGGAACTTGATCGACGACTGCGTGAAGAACGTAGACGCCTCGCGGTTCTCAGTCATGTCGGCAACTTCTTGTGACACAAAGGCGACGATGGAGCCGTGGCGGCGCCCGGTCCGCCCTTCGCGCGCCACGAACTCGCGCGCGTCGTCGTTGGCCAGCAGGCTCCACCCTTCCTCGATCGCGGCGAGATGGTCGGCCGTCCCGCGCCCCTGCGCCGTGCTCCGGCGCCGTGCCTCGGCCTGCCGGCGGCGCACCACGGAGAGCGCGGTGAACACGGCGAAGTCGCGCACGGCTGGCTCCTGGTGCAGCGGCTCGGTGTCGAGCACGAGGAGCGGCGGGTGCAGCACGTCGAGCGAGTCCGGCCCATCGACCAGGCGCGCGTGCATCCCGGTCCCCACGTACGGCCGTAGCTTCCACAGGAGGCTCCGGTAGGTGCGGCGGTCCACCGGGTCCAGTTGTCCGCTTTGGTAGAGGTCCGCCGCGTCGACCATGCGCCGCAGCCACGCCGCCAGGTCGGACATGACCGGCGTCCCCGCGGCGGGGCACGCGTCGTAGACGGCCGCGACACCCTCGTAGAGCAGCGGCTTCTCGTCGCCGTTGATCCCGCCCAGCAGGAGGTCAAGGGCCGTCGTCACGAACTTGATGCGCTCGGCGGCGTCCTCCGGCGTCGCGCGCGCCCCGGACCACACATTGAGCGTCGCGCTCGTTGGCCCGCCCA
>JAABVA010003172.1_pt1 | contig 15865 bp, 17 predicted proteins | sample 5560331 | NCBI WGS metagenome assembly JAABVA01 (sample SAMN12812661, study PRJNA571458) | rock metagenome | isolation source: Antarctica rocks | place: Antarctica: Victoria Land, Mt New Zealand sud | collected 2016-01-07 | reverse complement strand
GCAACAGCGTCACCGCTCTGGACCCAGCCGACGGCAGCCCGGGCCGCACCATCGCAGTCGACGACCCGTACAACATGTACTTCACACCGGACGGCAAGTACGCCCTCGTCGTGGAGGAGGCACGCCAAACCCTGGCCTTCCGCGACCCGCAGACCATGGCGCTGATTCACAACCTGCCAGTTCACTGCGCCGGCATCGACCACATGGACTTCACCGCGGACGGCCGTTACCTGATCGCCAGCTGCGAGTTCTCCGGACAGCTCATCAAGGTCGACGTGGCCCGACAGAAGATTGTCGGCTACCTGCCGCTGGGACCACACACCTCACCGCAGGACGTCAAGACCTCCCCCGACGGTCACGTCATGTACGTCGCGGACCGCTACCGCGGTGGCATCTGGACAATCGACCCCGCCGCCTTTACCACCACCGGATTTCTGCCCACCGGCGCTGACGCCCACGGGCTGTACGTCGGGCGGAACTCCCGCTACCTCTACATCACCAACCGAACCGGCGGCTCGGTCTCCCTGCTGTCATTTGCCACCGGGAAGATCGAGAAGACGTGGCCCATCCTCAGCGGCACCCCGGACATGGGCGGCTTGTCCGCCGACGGCACGGTGCTCTGGCTTGCCGGCCGGTACCGCAGCGAGGTCTACGCCCTCAACGCCGGCACCGGCAAACTCATCCAACGCATCCCCGTCGGCACCCAGCCCCACGGCCTGTGCGTCTACCCCCAACCCGGCCGCTACTCGCTGGGCCACACCGGCGTCTTTCGCTAGGAAAGAACCTGACCGTGCCGTAGGAAGACCCGGTGGCCGAGTCCGGGCTGCGCCGCGTGCTGTTCCTCGCCTGGCGCGACCCCGACGACGAGGAGGCCGGCGGTCCGACGCGTACAGCAGCGTCCCGAAGACCTCCAGCCGAGCACCTGCGTCCCGGCGGGTGACCGGCTAGTGGAAGGATGACTTCACCCCGCGGTCCGTCCCCCAAACCCTGCGCCAGCGGTCTCATAAGAGGAAGTCGCCCACGGGAAGAGGCTCAGCGACGCCAGGTGGGTGCCTACTTCCGCTGCCTCCCGCGGTAGAAGAACTGTCCGGCTAGCACAGCCGACGCCGCAGCAGCCACCCCGCCCTGCACAAAGGAGAACAGCTCGTTGCCCCAGTAGGGGTTACTGCGACCAGCAAGCAGCGGCAACTCGTCGGCGACCAGCGCCAGTCCGATGCCGAACGGGATGCTCAGCCAGTGCCCCCAGCCGTCGCCATCGCGAAAGATCGCCACCACACCCGACGACAGCCCCATGCCCAGACCCGGCAAGAAGTGGTGCACCCGGATGCTGTTGCTGACCGGCACCGTAGCCAGCAGCCGGCCGGCACTGCGTACCCGGGGCATCGGGCGCCGCCGCTCGCGCACGTAGTTGATGGCACGAGATGCCGCGACCGTCGCTGCGAAGCTCGTTGCCATCCGAAAGGCCGTGCGTTGAGCGGGCCGCGACGCTCGATAGCCGGCCGGGGTGCTACGAAGCGCCGCCGGAAGCGCCAGGCGACGCCGAGGCACCAAGCCTCGACCAGAAGCAGGGCCCTCGTCGGAAGGGCTGCCCGGCAGCGCCAGATTCTGCAGCGGCACCCCCTCCGGCTCGCCCTCCCCGTACGGGGCAATCGGGTTACCCATGCTGGACCCCACCTTCGCCGGGACGCGCCACAAGATCTGCCTCCTCCTGCGTCCCCCAGTCCCCATCCGCCGATACACCCAGGCTCAGCTCCAACGCTGCCGGGGTTCGGAGCTTGACCCGGTTCTCCAGACACCTGGCCTGAGGCGATGATCGCCTTGGGGAGGATTCCAAGATGCCTGCCACCCGTCCGCCGGAGTTCCGGCGTCGTGCCGTTGAGCTTGCTCGTGCTGGTGACCATCCGGTCGCCGAAAACGCGTCGGTTCGCCCTTCGCCCTTGAGCAGGAAGCGACCTGCCCCGCTGGCACGGACACGCAGCGCGTCTTCTAGATGCTGAGACCATCGTGTCTGGAGTTCAACCAAGGCCGGGAGGATCTCCAGCCGCAGTGCTCGGCAGGTCTGGAGCCACTGGCCTGGTCGCGGCTTGATGGGGCCGCTTCGGACCTGGCATGACCGTGGTGGCAGGCCGCGCAGCCATGATGCCAACGTCACCGCGGGGCAGCTTCGGCGGCCTTTGCCCGCTCGAAGCGGTGCTCGGTGAGCTGGGCGGCGTGCACGCTCGCCGCGGTGCTGACCAGGACGAGAGCAACGACGGCTGCGGCCAGGTCACGACGGGGCCGCGGCGGTGCTCCGAGCAGTGCCCGGACCCGGTCCCCGACGTCGGTGCCTGCGGCGGCGAGCGCTGCGGCGGGAGCTCGGCTGGCGGCAGCGGAGCGGGCGAGGGCGGCCCGCGCCAGTGCCCGGGCTCCGAGGCGCCGGTCGCCGACCTCGGCGGCGGCGATCTCGTCGGCCCATCGCTCGACCCCTCGGGCCACAGCTCGCGCCGCCGGGCGCAGCAACGGGTTGGCTGCAGCGGCGAGTTCGGCCAGTTGGAGGTAGAGGGCGTGGTGGTGGTGCAGGTGCGCCGCCTCGTGGGCCAGCAGCACCCGCCGCTCGTCGGCGGGAAGCGCGCGCAGCATCGCCGTGGACACCACGATGCGTCCCCGCAGTCCGGGCAGGGCGTAGGCGTCAGGGGTGTCGTCCTCGACGATGACCAGACCGCCGGCGGTGCACGTCAGCCGCCGGCACACCAGGGCGGCGCTGGCCAGGTCCCGGCCGGCGCGCACCAACCGGCGCAGTGACGAGCCGAGCAGCGCCACCAGCACCAGCCCGGCGAGCAGGCCTGCGGCGAGGGCGAACGTGCTCTGTGTGCGGACTGCTGCTGCGCGCCAGTGACCCAGCCCTGCCGCCAACGGCAGCTGCGCCGCCACCAGGAATGCCGCAACCGACAACACGAACCCGCAGGCCAGCGCCACCACCACCGCCGCCCCGGTCAGCAGCCGCACCCCGGCTGCTGGCGGCAGCCGGCAGCCCAGCCAGGAGCCGGTGAGCCACAGCACCACGGCGACCAGTGGCGGCGCCACCAGAGCCGCTTCCATCGTCAGCGGCCTTCAACCGGCGGCTGGGCTGCCGCGAGCAGCCCAGTGAGCACCCGCTCGTCCTCAGGACCGAGGTCGGCGACGAACCGGGCAAGGACGACGGCCCGGTCCTCACCGGCGTCGAGCAGGCGCCGCATCCGGTGGGCAGTGACCGACGCTGCGACCTCACCAGGAGCAGCAGCGAGCGCATAGACGTAGGAGCGCCCCGCGCTCGTCCGGGTCAGCGCCCCCTTCGCATGCAGCCGGCTCAGCGTCGTCATCACCGTCGTGTACGCCAGTTGGCCGCCCAAGCCCGCCAGCACCTCACCGGCGGTCGACGGGCGGCCGGCGACCGCGAGGTAGGCCAGCACCTCGCGCTCGAGCGCGCCCCGCGGGCGAGCAGCCGCCATCAGCACCTCCCCCAGCCTTCTACTACACTGCCGGTAGTACGACGGTAATGATAGTGCAGCAAGCCTGCCACACCGCCGTCCCAACCGGTACTGGAAGGACCCATGTCGCTCGCAGCCGCCGCGACCAGCCTCGCCCTCAACCCGCTGGACCCGCACAGCCTGCTCACCAGCCTCGGCGCCCTCGGCGCCCTCGGCGTGTTTGTGGTCCTGTTCGCCGAGACCGGGCTGCTGGTCGGGTTCTTCCTGCCCGGCGACTCGCTGCTGTTCACCGCCGGCCTGCTCAGCACGACCCGAGCCAGCTCCGCGGTGCACCTCTCGCTGCCAGCCGTGCTGCTCGCTGCCGCGACCGGGGCGCTGCTCGGCGCGCAGGTCGGCTACCTGGTCGGCCGGCGCGCCGGCCCGGCCCTGCTCGACCGGCCAGACCGGCCCCGGCTGCAGCAGGCCACCGCCCGCGCCGCCGAGGCCCTCGAGCACTACGGGACCGGCAAGGCCATCGTGCTCGCACGGTTCATCCCGCTCGTACGCATCGTGCTCAACCCCCTCGCCGGAACCGTCGGCGTGCCGGCGGCGACGTTCACCCTGTGGCAGATCACCGGCGGACTTCTCTGGTCGCTCGGAGTCACCCTCGCCGGGTATGCGCTGGGCTCCCGGGTTCCAAGCATCGACCGCTACCTGCTGCCGATCGTCGCCGTCGTCGTGGTCGTCTCCCTCATCCCCGTCCTGCTCGAGATCCGCCGCGCCCGCGCCGCCGGCCGGCCCCAGGCCCCAGCGAGCTCACCGTGAACCCTGTCCGCCGCCTCGACGACAGCCTGCTGCTGAACGTCAACTCCTTCGCCCGCTCCACCGGCTGGCTGCACACCCCCCTCGCCGACTACGCCAAAGACGGCGTGGTCCTGCTCGTCGTCCTGCTGCTCGCCGGGCTGCTGCGGCAACGGGCCCGCCCCGACTGGGCGCTGGCCGCTGCCGGCTGGGCGTTCGTGGCCACGCTGCTCGCCGTCGGCCTCAACCAGCCGTTCGGGCACCTGTTCAACGAGGCCCGCCCCTACGCCACCCACCCCCACCTGCTGGTCCTGGCCAGCCGCACCAGCGACTTCTCCTTCCCCAGCGACCACGCCGTCGTCGCCGGCGCCGTCACCGGCGGGCTGCTGCTCGTCTCCCGCCGCCTCGGGCTGTTCGCGCTGCTCGCCGGGCTGCTGCTGTGCTTTTCCCGGGTCTACACCGCCGCGCACTACCCCTGGGACGTTGCCGGCGGCCTGCTGCTTGGCGCCACAGTGGCGCTGCTCGGCTGGCTGCTGCTGGCCTGCCCACTCACTGCCCTCACCGGCTGGCTGCGTCGCCAGCCCGTGCTGCGCCGCGCGTTCGGGCCGCCGGCCATCGAAGGGGCCGACACCGGTGCCCACGCAAGCCCGCCGCGGGCACCGCTATGAGCGGCATCGTCGACCAGATCCTCAGCGCCCCCTCCTGGGCCGTGTTCGGGCTGGTCGCACTGATCGTGTTCGCCGAAGACGCCCTGTTCGTCGGGTTCGTCCTGCCCGGTGAAACCGCCGCCGTCCTGGGCGGCGTCGCCGCCAAGCTCGGACACGCCCCGCTGTGGGGCATCCTGCTCACCGTCATCGCAGCCGCCGTCAGCGGGGACAGCGTCGGCTACGAGATCGGCCGGCACTTCGGCACCCGCGTTCTGCGCCTACGCATCCTCGACAAGCGCCGCAAGCAACTCGACGACGCGCAGGACTTCCTCGCCCGCCGCGGCGGGACCGCGGTCTTCCTCGGCCGGTGGGTCGCCTTCTTCCGTGCCGTCATGCCAGCCCTGGCCGGCACCGCCGGCATGCCCTATCTCAAGTTTCTCGCCTTCAACGCCGCCGGCGGCGTCGCCTGGGGCACGGTCGTGGTCCTGATCGGCTACGCAGCCGGCGCCTCCTACGCTCGGGTCGAGAAGACCCTGGGCCGCGGCACCGCTGTCGCCGCACTCGCCGTCGTGCTGCTCGCCCTGCTCATCTGGCGAGTTCGCCGCCACCACGTCCAAAAGACCCTTGACAGGGCCGCTTGACCAAGCGCAGCGGCCAGCCGCCTACCCGTACACGCACGTCCCCCGAACTGGGGAGGGCGTCGTCGGCGAACGGGTTCTGCCGAGTCCGCCGCCAGCAGCACACTCACCTCACGGGCACCGGTGTGCTCGAACAGGAACTTTCTCAGCACCGGCAAAGCCGGTGCGGCATCGCCTCGTTCATCGCCGGCAGCAACCCGCCCGACAGCTCCTTGAGGCCCACCACACCCCCTACCAGACCGCTACCGACGTCACTGGTTGTTGTGTAACTCGTCTGCTACTTGGTCCTGATCAACAGTTCTGCCGCCACTCACCGCCCTGGACAGCAGCCTGGGTGCCATCACCGATGGCGTCCAGCGGGTCCGGCGCCAGCCTGCTCAGCGGCACCCGAACCACCGCCCCGGACAAGTCGGTAAGGGTTGCGCAATCCTTCGACACCGCCTCCACCCGCCAGGGCTGGCCTCCACCGCGGCGGACCACCAGACTGCCCGGCACCGGCAGGTGCCCTTCCACCCCGGCGGCGGACACCACCTGCAGGGCGGTGCTGACCGCGGCGTCGGCGACCAGCCCGGCCGCGTCCTCCGCGTCGGCTTCGGCCGGCACCGCCACAGTGAGGACAACAGTCACCAGCCGCTCCCCCAGCCCGGTCACGACGCTGCCCTCAGGCGGACGTCGACGGAGCTCCCCGCCGGCCCGCTCCCCCACCGGTGCCAGCCGGCTTCGCCTGACCCGGCTTGTCGCGCAACGCCCGGTAGATCGAGGTACGGCTGACCCCGAACATGCCGCCGATCTGCTCCACGGTGTGCTCCCGCTCGTCATACAACCGTCGGGCGGCCCGCACCTGATCGGCGGTCAGCTTCGAGGGCCGGCCACCGTTGCGGCCCCGGGCCCTGGCCGCCGCCAGCCCCGCCATCGGTTGCGCTACACCCACAGCCCGTCCCAACCTGTGACCTTCAGCGCCTACCCGCCGGGGGCATGGCCGGCGAGAGATGGTCATGGGTGCATTGCCCTGAACGAACGCTCGGGTCCGTCTCGGCGCAGCGTGGTGCGGGCGGGACGTGCCTGTCGGGCACGTCCCGCCCGCCCGGGTGTCAGACCTGGGTGAGCAGTGTCTTCATCTTGGCGATCTCTGCGGTCTGGCTGGTGATGATGTTCTGCGCGAGCGCTTTGGCAGGCTGGTACTGGCCCTGGGCCAGCTGGGTGCGGGCCATCTCGATGGCGCCGGTGTGGTGCGCGGTCATCATGGTCAGGAACTCGCGGTCGAACGCGGCGCCGGTGAGGGTGGACAGCTTGGTCATGTCGGCGTCGCTCATCATCCCGCCCATCGAGCCCATATCGTGCCCGGCCATGCCGCTCATGCCGGGCTGCTCGGTGGGCTGCCCCCAGCTGGTCAGCCACCCGGTCATGGTCGTGATCTCCGGGTCCTGGGCGGACTGGATCTGGGCAGCCAGAGTCTTCACCGCCGGGCTCTTGGCCCGGCTGCTGGCCTGCTGGGCCATCATGACGGCCTGCCTGTGGTGCGGGATCATGCCTTGGGCGAAGGTGACGTCCGCGGCGTTGTGCGCCTGGCCGGTGGCGCCAGCGGCGGCGCTGCTGGAGGGCGCGGTAGCGGCCGGGGCCGCCGGGGTGGTGCTGGTGCCGCCGCAGGCAGCCAGCGTGATGCTGGCAAGTCCGGCGACGAGCAGCATGGATGTGCGCTTCATGGGATGTACCTCTGTCTGGGTGTGAAAGGGCGGATGGCAGGAGCGGAACCGGGGCGACACGGGCCGGTGAAGGCCAGGCGGGTCGCGGGTTGCTCTAGGTCCGCAGCAGACAGAGCTCGGCCGGTGTCAACGCTTGGCGCCACGGCACCCGGCGGGTAGCCGCCCGCGACAGCCAGCTTCTGCCGGTAAGTGCAGCGAGCCGCCGGCTGGTCCCCGCCGGGTCAGCGGCGGCGAGCAGCAGCCCGACCAGCAGGAGCCCGACGGCGGCACCGAGTACCGCCACGCACAGACCACCGGCGTGCATCCCGGGCATGGCAGGCATCGCGGGCATGCGCGGAAGTGCAGGCAGCCCGGCGGCCACTGCTCCCGACATCAGGGTGGCGGGCGCCGGCCGTGCGGACGGAGCCACCGGGGTGGGAGCGACCGCAGTGTGGCCAGTGGCCGAGGCTGCTGTCGGCATCCCCGCGAAATGGTGCGGGCCGGCCGCAGGTGTGCTCGCCGCCATCGACCCGGCCGGCGGAGCGTCGACCAGCTGGGTGTGCATGAGCAGTACGCCCAGGCCCAGCAGCGCGGCCAGCAGTGCCAGCAGCCCGCGGCGCCGGCGCGCACCTTGGTGCCGTCCGGCGCTCATGTGCGCAGTACTTCCGTCGCGGCGGCAGGCTGCCGGCTGGTCAGGTAGGGCTGCGGGTCGGCGGTGAACGCCTGGGCGCAGCCGGAACCGCAGAACACGTACCTGCGGCCGGCCGCGCTTGCCTCGCCGCCCGGGTGGGCGACGTCGACGCTCATGCCGCACACCGGGTCCCTGGCCGCGGTGAGGTGGGCCAGTGGGTCGCTGGTGAAGCTGTCCGCGCAGCCGGTCCCGCAGAAGCAGAAGTCCTGTCCGGCGTAGGACGCTGAGGCGGCGGCGGTCGGCGGGTCGACTGTCATGCCGCACACCGGGTCCCGGGCCTGGCCTGCGCCGTGCCCGTGCTGGTGCTCACCCGCCGCTGCGCCACTGGCAGCGCTGCCGGCGTACCGCTCGGGATCGGCGGTGAAGCGGTGCCGGCAGTGGTCGGAGCAGAAGTAGACGGTCGTGCCGGCGTGACTGGCGGTGGCTGGTGCCTGGCCCGTCTGGACCTGCATCCCGCACACCGGGTCCTTGGCATAGCCGGCCCCCCCGCCGAACCGGGCCCGGTTTCGGTAGAGCCAGTACAGCCCGGCGAAGGCGACCAGGGCGACCACGTTGAGCACCGTGGTGTAGTTCCAGCCGTACACATCGCGGCCGACCATGCCGTGGCCGGGCGCCCGTGGTGCGGGCAGGAGCCCGACCGCTTTGAACAGGTACTCGGTCGCTAGGCCCGCCAGGCTCATCGTCGCCCAGAACACTGCCAGCAGCTTCAGGGTGAGCCGGGTGCCGTAGTACTTGCGGTAGATCAGCAGCAGCGGCAGCGTGATCAGGTCGGCGAACACGAAGGCGATCACGCCGCCGAAGGAGATGCCGCCCGCCCACAGGGCCGCGGCCAGCGGGACGTTGCCGATCGAGCAGACGAAGCTGATGATCGCCAGGAACGGACCGAGGACGACGTTCTCCAGCACCGAGGCGAAGCCGTGCCCCGTCCAGAACAGCGACTGCCAGAAGCTCACCGGAACCGCGGCCTCGGCGAAGCCGGCGACGACGAAGCCGATAACCAGCTCCTTGCGCAGCATCGTCACGTCGCTGATGGTGTAGCCCGCCGCGTCCGACCACCCCGCCATCGACCGTATCCGGGCGCGCCACGGCAGCTGAGCCCCCATCGCCTCATCCGGCTCGCCACCGTGCTCCTGCTGGTGCTCGTGCCCGCTGGACGACTGCTCGTCGGCGTTCAGTCGCTGCCGGGCACGATCCTGCTCGCCCGGCCGGACCACCCGCGGCAGCACCGCGGCCAGCAGCACGATCATGACGGCGCCACCGACGAACTCGGCGACGGCGAACTGCCAACCGATCAGCAGCCACAGCACGATGCCGAGCTCGAGCACCAGGTTCGTCGAGGCGAACATGAACGCCTGCGCCGCGGTGAAGTCCGCGCCGCGTGAGAACAGCGTCTTCGCCAGCGCGGAGGCGGCGTAGGAGCACGACGACGAGACGGTGCCGAAGAAGCTGGCCCTGGCGATGGTGGCCGGCCGGTGGTCACCCAGTGCCCGCTGCATCTCGGCGCGGGAGACGAACGCCTGCACCGCCCCGGACAGGGCGAAGCCCAGCACCAGCGCCCACAAGGTTTCCCAGAACATGCCGAAGCCGTCGGACAGGCTCTGGCCGATCGTGTCCAGGGCGCTCATCGCTGTGCCTTCCTCGTGGTGCTCTGCGCTGCGGCTGATTGCCGGTGTCCGCGCAGCTCGCGCCACAGGCTGGTGAGCTCGCGGGCGACGAACCGGGTCCGGGCGGCGGGGCCGGTGTCGCAGCCCGGTAGCCCGCGATCGACGGGGCAGGCGTCGGGTGCGGTCCCCTGCTCACGCCTCATGGCGACGGCCGCGACGTCGGGTCGGGACGCTGGTAGGCCGTCATGACTTGACCAGGCGTTCGATGGCGGCGGTTGCCTCGCGGACCTTCTCCTGCGCCTGCGGGCCGCCGCTCTCGATCGCGTTGGTGACGCAGTGGCCGAGGTGGTCCTCGAGCAGCTGTAGCGCCACGGCCTGCAGCGCCTTGGTCGACGCCGAGATCTGGGTGAGTACGTCGATGCAGTAGGCGTCCTCGTCGACCATGCGCTGCAGCCCGCGGACCTGGCCCTCGATGCGGCGCAGCCGCTTCTGGACGTCGTCCTTGTGTGCGGTGTAGCCGCGTACCACCGGCTCCGCCTGACCTGCCATGGCTGACACCCTACCCTAGAGGGGTATCGGTCTAACGCCGCGGCTTGCTGCTGGGGACCTTTGGGCACGCAGCGGCGCTGGCCGTGTCCTCACCTGTGGGAGCTCTCGAGCCGGGCCACGGCTGGGGCTAGCCGGATGTGGTCGCGGTGGGATGCAGCTCTTCGGCGGTGCAGTGCTGCAGGTCGGCGGCGCGCTGCAGCGTCTCGGCGATGGCGGCACCGGTCGGCAGCCGGGTGGGGTCGAGCAGCCACTGGATGATCAACCCGTCGAAGCCGGCCATGACCAGCGTCGCGGAGACCTCGGGGTCGACCCGCCGCGATGCTGGCTGGTCTGCTTGGAGCGCCTCGATCCCACTGGTCATCGCTGTGCGGAGCGCGTCGAAGTCGGCGGCGAGCATGGAGCGCAGACCAGGGGCGTACTCGGCGCGTAGCAGTGCCTGGAAGTACGCCACGACCAGCGGACGGTTGGTGTTGAAGGTGGCAAGCAGCCGGTCGATCGCGGGTCCGAGCTGCTCGCGGGACAGGCGCGCCGCCGGCACTGCCGCGATCAGGGCGATCAACGGTTCGAGCCACCGCCGCACCGCCACGGCGAGGGCGTCGTTCAGCAGCTCATCGGTCGACCCGAAGTGGTAACCGATCGCGCCCAGGCTCACCCCGGCACGGCCGGCGATGTCGCGGGCCGTCGTGTCGGCGTAGCCCTTGTCCTGCAGACAGCCGATCCCGGCTTCGAGCAGCGCCTGACGGTTGGTCACAGAAGAAACCATAGCAAACCTTGCACGAATGTCTTGCACAAACGTATCATTCGGGGTGTGGCGACCTCCGTGACCTCGCTTCTGGCGCCAAACCAGCCCGCCGGCGCCGTCCCGGGCCGGTTTGCCGTCGCTTTCGTTCGCCGGGCACAGCCCATTCTTCGGGTGGCGGCCAGCAGGGCGCTCGTCGGCCGCTGCCGGTCACGCACCGACCCAACCAGGGGGCGGTTCACCCGTGGCGAGGTCGCCGGATTCGTCCGCGGCGCGGTCGACGGCTTCGAAGCTCGGGTTCCGAGTCTTCCGGCTGAGCCGACCACCGGCAGCCGGCAGAACGTCATGCTCGCCGCGCTCACCCTGGCGATGCTGCAGACCCTGGAGCGCTCTGGCGTGGAACGCGGCTACGCGATCGAGCTCACCGGCGACACCTGCTGGCGCTTCTACCGACACTGGGGGCACGTCACCAAGACGTTCACCCGGTTGGCCTCCCATGACCCATACCGCCGGCTGCGGCTGTCGGTCAACGCCTTCCTGCGCTACCCGTTCGGTCCTCCGGGCTACCAGTTCGACGACGTCGACGAACCCGACGGGCGCTCCCTGGACATGACCCGCTGCCCGGTGGCTGACTACCTCGGCCAGCAGGGAGCGGGCGACCTGTGCGCCGGCTCGTGGTGCAACCTGGACTACGCCCTCGCCGAGATGTGGGGAGCCCGCCTGCAGCGGACCGGGACGCTGGCCGCCGGCGCCGCCTGCTGCGACTTCCGGTTCCGCACGCTGCCCGCGACGGACAAGGACGACAACCACCGGCCCGCAGCACCGCTGCCGATAGTGAGCCGGTAGCACCGGCACGCACCCGCCACCTGACCGTCCACCCGTTCGCCAGAAAGCGTCGACAGCAAAGAGCCAGTCATGAACCAGGACCTTCTGAAGAAGAGCCCTCATTCGATGAAGATGATGTGGGGCTGCCTAGCCCTCGTCCTCGTCGCGGCGGCAGCCGCCGTCACCATCAACGCCAGCATCCTGCTGTTCGCCATCCCGTGTGTGATCATGATGGGCGCAATGATGTGGATGATGGGCAACGGGATGGGCGGCAAACAAAAGTAGCCCGCCCACGCTGCGGGAGGTGCTCGGGTACGTCGAAGTGGAGCTGCGCAACGCGGAGCACACTGAGCGCCCGGGCACCGGCGCCTCCTTGGCCGGTGGGGGAGTGGTAGGACGACCTGGCCGGCGAGCTCGAGGCGCACTCGCGCGAGGACGTGGCGAAGGCGAGGCGGAGACGCGCGGTAGCGCTCGTCTCCCGGGCAAGGTCGCCGCCTACTGCCGTTCGGGTTCTGGCGCTTCCTACTCGCCCGCCGCTACAACGCCAGCCTGTGGCCGGCGCTCAGGCCGGCGTTCACCTACCTGGCCAGCGCAGACCGCCAGGAGCTGGAGGCGCCGGTGACCCAGCTGCACCAGCTTCCAACCGGGTGGCCCCATCGCGAGCCGCTGATCACCGCGCCGCTAACGGCCCGCTACGGAGACATGCGGTTCGTCGCCGGCGCCGTCGACCCTCAAACTGCAAGCGTGGCTCGCAACGGCTGCTGAAGGTGCCTGGTCGAGGGCCGCCACGAGCCACATGATGAGGCGCGCCGACATGCTGGGGGAGGGGCCGTGAAGCGGGCGGGCCGCGCATCCGATGCAATAATGCTCGTTCTACTTGACATAATCGTGATCGGCGGCACCCTACCTGCAGGTCAGGCCGTTGCCGGGCGAGGACCGGAAGCTTTCCCGTCGGTGAGCGCAGCCAAGCTGCGAGCTGCGCTCACCGACGAGGTGACACGCTTGGCTTCTTAGACGCGGCCAACCAGGTAGCCCGAGTCCCAGATGCGGATCAGCTCGACCTGGCCGCCCGACTTGGGGGCGTGCCAGATCTGGCCGCCGCCGGCGTAGATGCCTTCGTGGTAGATCGCGCCGGGACTGCCGAAGAAGATCAGGTCCCCGGGCTGCTCGCTGCCTCGCGGCAGATGGATGCTGGCCGCGTACTGCTGGTCGGTGGTGCGCGGCAGGAACTTGCCGACAGCGGCGTAGGAGTACTGAGTAAGCCCCGAGCAGTCGAACGAGGACGGGCCGGTCGCTCCCCATACGTAGGGCTTGCCGGCCTGGCGTTCGGCGACGAGCACCGCGCCGGTGGCGGGAGGGGCGGGCGGGGTGCATCCGGCGACGGCGACGGTCGCCGCTGCGGCCACCGCCACCGGGGCGAGCCGGAGCTTGTTGCTGCGTAGCGGCCGGCTGATCGAGGACAGGGCGGTGCTGGGCAATGTGGTCCTTCCCGTCCGCCTGCGGGGTTAGCTGTCGGGTTCGGGCTGGGCTGCCCGGCCGTGTGACACGGCTTCACCCCAAGACCGCACGAACTGCGGCCCTACGTTGGGTCCCCCACTCCTGCCCCGGTGGTTCTTAGAGGGCCGCCGGTTCCGGTGGGCAGGATTAGGCGTCCGGCCGGCGGGTGCAATTGCTGCAGCCGCACTCTATCCACGACGGGGCGTAGTAGCCGACGGCGGGGGTGCACCGGACCGAAGGTTCTGCTGAGGTCGCCCTCCGGGGGTGAGCCGAAGGCGCCTTCCCGCACCATTGCAGCGGAGCCACACAGCCCGGTGCTGCCTCGTGGGGGGCAAGGGGCCGGGCGCATGTCGGGCCATACCCGGGTCCGACGATCCGCTATGGCAGGTAGGGCGCAGGGTCGACGGGTTCGCCGTTGATCCGGACCTCGAAGTGCAGGTGGGGACCTGTCGAGGCACCGGTGCTGCCGACGAGCCCGATCAGCTGGCCTTGCGCCACCTGCTGGCCGACCTGGACAAGGACGGCGGACTGGTGGGCGTAGCAGGTACTGAGACCGGCGCCGCGGTCGATGCACGTGTAGTTGCCGTAGCCGCCGCTCTGGTCGGGGGTCTGCACGAGTGCGACCGTTCCGCCGGTCGCCGCCACGATGGGAGTACCGAGTGGGGCGCTGAGGTCCTGGCCGGGGTGGATACGGCGGCCGAGCCCGAACGGGTCGTCGCGGTAGCCGAAGCCTGAGGACAGCGTTCCCTGTATCGGGACGATAAGGAGCTGATTTGAAGGCGGCCCGGCGCCGCTCGGCGGCGGGGAGGTAACGGTCGGGGGGGCCGCGGGTGGGGCGGCCCCCTTCCCTGGATGGGAGCTGGCAGCCAGCGGGGTGGCCCTTTGGGCCTGCTGTGCGCGCGCAGCCTGCTGTGCGGCGGACCGGACGGCGGCGGCGGCGGCGGCGGTTCTTGCCTGCTGTGCCCGCGCAGCCTGCTGTGCAGCGGACCGGACGGCAGCGGCGGCGGCGGTTCTTGCCTGCTGTGCCCGCGCGGCTAGTAGTGCGGCGGTCCGCTCGGAGGCGGCCAGCTGCGTTTCATAGCGCTGGCGGGAAGCTACGGCAGCCGCGTGGAACGCGGTCAGGGTCCGCGTCCGGTCCCCCCGGACAGTTGCAACCCGCTGTTCGGCCTGCACGGCGCCCGCAGCGGCGGCCCCGGCTTGCCTGGCCTGCTCATCAACCGAGGCCGCGGCGCTCTGGGCGGAACTGGTGGCTGCGCTCAGCGCTTGCCGCTGGGCAGCAGCTGAGCGGTAGGCGGCGCTCCGGGCGTCGAGCCGGCGTGCCCGCGCGGCGGCGGCGCTGCTGAGCAGGTTGACCCGGTCGGACAGCTCCGCAAGTGATCCACCTTGGGCCAGGGCTTGCAGACCGTCGCCGGGGCTTTGGGTGAATAGGCTTCGCAGTGCCGCCTTCGACTGGCTGCGGGTGTCCTGGACGCGTCGCTCGGCCGCGTCTGCCCGTTGGCTGGCCAGAACCTCGCTGGTGAGGGCTCGGGCGAGGGTCCGCTGCCGGTCGGTCAGCTCGCGGCGCAGCCGGTTCGACCGCGCTGATGCCTGCGCGGCACCGCGCCGGGCGCTGCCGAGTTGTCGGTCGGCTGACGCCAGCTGGGAGGCGGCGACGTCAACGGCGGCGTCGCGAACGCCGAGGTCGTCGGCGGCCTGCTGTACCGGCGTGCTGCCGACGCTGGCAGAGCCATTCGCGGGTGCCGCCGATGCGGGTCTGACCCCGGCCTGCAGAGCCAGGATGCTGAGCACGCCAATCAGGCCTAGGCTCGCCGCCCGCCGGTGTTGTTGCGCTGCGCGCACGTCTATCTCCGGTATCTGCTGACGACGGGTAGCCCTGGACGCCGGGCCGCAAATGACGGGCGGTGACGGGTGGGTCAGAGGCGCTGGTGCACGACCGGACGCTGGGGCTCTGCCCCGCGCGGCACCTCGCCCTGCCCGGGGCTGAGCGCGGGCCGGGGTGCTCCCTCGAACCCTTTCTTCAGCAGTGGCGACCGGCGAAGCTGCGGCGCCCGGCTGACCGCGGGGGGTTGCGGGGACAGCGCCGGCTTGGGGGCGGTGTGGGTCGAGGCGAGAGCGATCCCGCCGAACGCGGCGCCGGCGATGACGGCAGCGGCGAGTGTCCCGGTCGCTCGGCGGCCTGTCCGGGACAAGCCAAACGTGGGCATTGATAGAGCATCGGACCTGCTGCGGGCCGGCTGTGTCCCCCGTTCGGGTTGTCACCCGGTCCGAGCACAGCGCGACCGCAGGGATCTGCGAGGCTCAGGCGGCAGCTGATCGGCCGGCGCGCCAGGATCAGGAGCTCGGTGGTGCTCCGCGGCCCGATACCGGGCACAGGTCGTGGTAGGCGACGCTGAGCGCGGGAGCGGCGGCAACCACCACAGGCGCGGCAGTGAGCGACAGGCTGAACGCAAAGCCCAAGCCGACTGCGAGTCGGCCGAGTGGATGCGCGGGCTGCAGAAGTCGCAGTACCCGGTCAGGAGCCCCCCCTCCGGTCGCTGACAAGGCGGCCGCCGGGACGGGGCCGCGTCCCAGGGTGAGCAGCGCTGCTGCGACGTCAAGCCGGTCGTGGTTGTGGCACGCACTGTCATCTGCCTGCATCTCGACCAGGCGAGCAACGTTGCTGCGGGCAGCCTTGAACAGCGGCACCCCAGGAAAAGCACGTGCCGCGGCGTCGGCGGCGCCCAGCGCCCAGTGATGCCGGTGGCTCAGATGGGCGCGTTCATGCGCC
>JAABVA010003170.1_pt1 | contig 15869 bp, 20 predicted proteins | sample 5560331 | NCBI WGS metagenome assembly JAABVA01 (sample SAMN12812661, study PRJNA571458) | rock metagenome | isolation source: Antarctica rocks | place: Antarctica: Victoria Land, Mt New Zealand sud | collected 2016-01-07 | reverse complement strand
CCAGTGCAGCCGTGATCACCGCGCGGCCGACGAACCGCGTTCCCCCGAGCACCAGAAGTCGCATGCGCACACCATGCACGACCGAATGGCACGACAGGGTGCGCGTTCGCGGCGGGCGAACCGGCGGCTCCACCTATTCAGGAGTTCTACCGCGATCGGCGATGCTCAGCTGTGCTTCCGTTCGAGGGCTCTCCGGGCTGCCAAACCGCCTCCAGCGAGGAGTTTCAGTCCATCTGGGCGGAGTTCTCCGGTCGGGGAGACGTGCCGGTACAGGGTTTGGCGGGTGATGCCGAGTTCGGTGCACAGGTCGCCGACCTTGGTGTCGGGTTGGCCCATGGAAGCGGTGGCCAGGCGGAGTTTGGCCGGGGTCATCTTGTACGGCCGGCCGCCGTTGCGGCCGCGGGCGCGGGCGGAGGCCAGACCGGCGATGGTGCGTTCGGAGATGAGTTCGCGTTCGAACCCGGCGAAGATGCCGAAGACCAGTTCCCCGGCGGCGGTCGTGGTGTCGATGGCCGCACCTTGGCCGGTGAGCACTTTCAACCCGACGCCGCGGGTGGTGAGGTCGTGGACGGTGTCGACCAGGTGGTGCAGGTTCCTGCACCAAGCCGGTCCAACTTTCACACAACCAGCCGACCGCCCTCCCTCAGCGCCTTCAGACAGGAGGTGAGCCCGGGGCGGTCGTCGGTGCGCCCGGAAGCATGGTCCTCGTAGAGCTGGGCGCCGTCGACACCGGCGGCGAGCAGGGCGTCGCGTTGCAGGGTGACGGTTTGCGAGCCGTCGGCTTTGGACACCCGCATGTAGCCGACCAGCATGCTCACTCTCTCATCACGTATACATTCGATTAAGTGACAACCAGAACCGTCCGCATCTAGATATCGAAAGTAGTCACGTAACCCGTTATTTATCCTACGTTACGTGAACGGGCTCAGGCGCGGCTGCGTGACACGGCTCCGGTGGGTAGTGGACACGACTCTTGAGCAAGATGCAGTTCCGTGCACCCGACTTCTGGCAAGCAAGCGGTCAACAGTCCTATGCACCCACCGGAGTGCAGCACCTCGCTGGACCTGCCGCTCCAGGTGGACCGAGCGCAGTCGTGGAGCGATGCTCACGAGCCTCAGCTGGGTGGTGGGGTGCCGAGGATCTGTCGGTAGGCGGTGATCCAGTCGGTGGCGATCATGTGCTGGGCCGCGGTGAGGGTGATGCGATGCGTGCAGAGCAGATCGTGCAGTGCGCCCTCGAGTTTGTCCTTGGGGTTCGGGGAGGATCCCGGCTCGGGCCAGAGGTTCGCCGCACTGTTGGGGGTGCCCCCCAACTCGAGGGGTACCAGGTGGTCGAGTTCGTACGCCGAGGGCCCGTCGCTCTGCCCGTAGGCGGCCTGAGCCAGACGTTTCTCACTGTTGGTGACGCTCGTGGGTGGCCGCACGGTGGAGGTGTAACCACCGCGTCGGCATACCGTGCTCTCCAGCGTGGCGTCCGTGACATGAGGGTCGACAGCCCCGGGCGTGCAAGCGGGGTCCGGTAGTACGCCGTTGGCCCCTTGTCGTACGTGGCAGCTTCCCGCAGGAGGGAAAGGTTGGACCGCGTTGTGCGGCGGGTCGGTAGCCAGCAGCCCGCCTGGCAGTGAAACCGAGGTAGAGGTAGGCGCCGCAAATGTCGCCGACGGGCCTGTGGCTGTTGTCGTTGCTCTGGTCGTGGACGTGGGCGCGGCGGTGGTGTCCACCGGCGAGCCGGTTGCGCCGCACCCGACGGCGAGCAAGGCCAGGGCCGCGAGCACGGCCGCCCGACGGGTGCGTACCCAGCTGCGGGCGCAGCGGTGGTTCATCGGTCCTCCTCGCATAACGTCCCCTCCTGCACCGACCGCCGGTGCCGGCGGGAGCCCAATCCCGGGCCGGGTGGTGTCGTGTTCAGCCTTCAGGAAGGTGGTGGCGTTGGACGTCCCGGATGACCTCGGCTAGCACGTCGGGGCTCGGCAACGCGGGGCGAACCTCCTCCGGCAGGGCCCGATGGGTGGTGTAGGTGCTCACCGCCAGCGGGGTCTCGAACCCCCGGAGCGCGTACTCGACCACGACGTCGTCGCGGTCGGCGGCCAACAGGATGCCGATCGTCGAGCCGTCTCCATGCTCAGGCCGTCGCAGCAGGTCATCGACGGCGTTGACGTAGAAGTTCAGCGTGCCCAGGTGTCCGGGTTCGACCCGGCCGGCCTTGAGCTCGAACACGATGTAGCGGCGCAACCCGAGATGGAAGAACAACAGGTCGATGAAGAACTCCTGCTCCCCCACCGGCAGCCGGTACTGCCGGCCCACGAACGCGAACCCGTCACCGAGCTCGGTGAAGAAGTGCGTCATCCGCGCGACGATGGCGTCTTCCAGCTCCCGCTCGGTGTATCCGGGGTCCAGTGCCAGGAAGTCCAGGTCGTAGGGGTCCTGAACGATTTCCCGCGCCAGATCAGACTCCGCAGCCGCCAGAGTGGTCGGGAAGTTGTTGGGTGCCGCCCCCACTCGTGCGTGCCGGTTCGTCGCGATGTGATGGGTCAACACCGCCCGCGACCACCCGTACTCGACCGCCTGGGCGGCGTACCACTGCCGGGCCTCGGAATCCGTCACCTTGTCCAGCAGCACCATGATGTGCCCCCAAGGTAATTGCGCAGCAGGTTGCTGCGCAATTGGTGCCGCGAACGCGGCGGCGAAGGTCCGCATGTAGACCAGGCTCCGCTGCGACAACCCCCGCATCCCAGGAAACTCCGCCCGCAGATCAGCAGCCAGGCGGCCGATGACCTTGCTCCCCCACCCCTCCGACTCCTGCCGATTGAGGATCAAGTGCCCGATCTGCCAGTACAAGCCGACCAGCTCGGTGTTCACCGCCCGCGCCGCCTGCACCCGCGACGTCCGGACCCGAACCTTGACCTGCTCCAGCAGCTCGGCGTACCCCACAGGCGCCACACCGCCAGACCTCGCAGGAATGCTCACCCGCCCATCCTCTCCCACGCGACCGCGGGACTGTCGGGGTTTCGTCAGCGGCGGCAGTTTCCGCCGGCCACGGGCTAAGGCCGCCGACACTGGCATCCCACCTACGGCTTCAGGGCAGCTCGACGCTGCTCACGCGCGTACCCGACAACCTGTCCCGCCATGTCTAGACCTTCAGCACGAACTGCGTCAGTAGGTGAATCGGGACCCCAGACGCACGGCATTCGCCTCCGGCCGAAACTGTGTGTTTGGGGTGTACCCCAGACCACCAGAAAGCGGAACTGTGCAACCGGAGACGACCCCAGATGCACAGACACCCGGTGGTCTACACCGACTGTGGACCCTCCCGCCGCGGCCGAATCGACCATGCGGCGCCGACTCACCCGAACCGTGTTCTCGAGGCCCACTAGCCGGGCTGGTTCCGAGTCGATTTACGATTAGTGTCTCTTCGATATGACGCGCCTCACCACGCGCACGTCGATGAACTAGTTAAGCAGACCGAAGAGCTGCAGCTACTCAGCACGCTGTTGCGGCGCCTCGTCGAAGCAGACGGGGCCCACCCTGCTGCTCCAGATTTCTGACACGGGTCCGCCGACTACGGCGTAGCTGGTCCCGCTGTGTCCTGGCAGTCCTGCGAGACCTGGGCGTTGTCGGTCACCATTGGCCGCCCTGGGGCGGGGACCATGCGAGGAGACGCAGGGCGGTGGCCAGCACCGATGCTCCCCGGGCGCAGTCGTGTGGGGTGCTGTGCTCGGCCGGGCTGTGCGACCTGCCGTCCACGCTGGGCACGAACAGCATCGCTGCCGCGACGCGGGTACCCATGGTCTGGCTGTCGTGCCCGGCGCCGCTGGGCAGCTCACGCCAGGTCGCCCCATAGGTGTCAGCAGCCTGCTGCAGCACTGCACGCAGGCCCACATCGAGGGTGTGTGGTGGTGTCTTCTTCACCAGCTGGAGGTTGACCTCAACCCCGCGGTCCGTGGCAACGGCCGCACACTGCTCACGCATCGCTGTCACCATCTGGTCGAGGACGTCCAGATCGGGGTGGCGCACGTCGATGGTGAACTCGACCCGACCCGGCACGATGTTCGCGCCACCCGGGTGGACACGCACCGCCCCTGTCGTCGCGACCGCCGGGTGTCCCTCGGCGAGTGCCACGCCTTCCACGGCGGTGACCATCCGCGCCGCAGCCTGCAGCGCGTCCCGGCGGTTGGTCATCGCCGTGGCGCCGGCATGGTCGGTTCGGCCTTCGACGACCACCTCGAGCCAGACGAAACCGGTGATGACGTCGACCACGCCGATCTCGATACCCGAGTCGATGAGCGTGCGGCCCTGCTCGATGTGCAGCTCGAGGAAGGTGTCGAAGTCTTCGCGGCGGGCCTCACTGAAACGGGCTGGGTTCAGACCGACCGACCGGGCGGCCTCGGCCAACGTGACACCGTCGAGGTCCACGAGGTCCTCTGGCTCGTTCTCGGCGACGAGCCCCAGGATGGACCGCGTGCCGAAGTAGTTCGCGTGGAAGCGGCTGCTCTCCTCCTCGCACAGCGAGACCACCTCGACCGTGCGCCGTGGTGCGCCACCGGCTGCGGCGCACGCCTCGACAGCGACGATCGCGGACAGGACGCCCAGCGCCCCGTCATAGGCGCCGCCGTGCACCACGGTGTCGATGTGCGACCCGGTCATGAGGACAGGTCCAGCGGTGTCACCGACGAGCCGGCCGAACACGTTGCCAACAGCGTCCTCGCGCACGCTGAGACCAGCGTCGGTCATCATGGCGGCCACCATGTCCTGGGCCTCGCGCCAGGGGGGTGAGTACAGGGGGCGAATGATTCCCCCGCCGCTCTGAGCCCCTACCCGACCCAGCTGCTCGACAAACGAGGTGAGCCTCGCTTCGTCGACGCGGACCACAGCTGTGGGCCCGTCGTTCATCGGGTGCCCCCACGGGCCGGCTCGAGGCTCGTGGCGCCAGGGGCGGACGTCTGGCGCGCACCCTTCGTGAACGTCGAGACGATGGCGAGTACGAGCACGTTCGCCACCAGGGCGACGATGCCGACGTTGAGGGTTGCCGCCCACCCGGGCAGGAAGGGCAGGAGACTTCCGACGGACCGCTTGGCGATGATGACGTAGCTCACGACCGCGACCCCGACGACCATCCCGGTTGCGGCACCCCACGTCGTGACCGGGTTGCGCGGCAACAGGCTCGCGATCAGCGCGGGGAACAGCTGGGTGACGAAGGCGTAGCCCAGCAGCAGCAGAGCGACGATGGTGCTTCCACCGCCGAAGGTGAGCAGCAGCGTGACCGCCGCCAGCACCGGGACGAGCAGCTGCGCCAACCGCATGACGTTCTTCGGCGACGTACCGGGTCGTAGCTCGGCGTACACGTTCTTGGCCAGCATCGTCGCCGAGGTGGTCAGCAGCATCGAGCCCGGAACCAGCGCGGTGAGCATCCCGGTCACACCGATCAGTCCGACGAACCACGGCGCGAACGTGTCCCGCGACAACCGCAGCAGCGCCAGGTCGGAGTCGGTGCCCTTGAGCCCTGGAACCTTCAGCACGGCGGCGAAACCGACGAAGAAGATGAACAACAGCACCAGCTGGTACAGCGGGAAGATCACCGCGTTGCGGCGAAGCGCCCGCTCGTGCTTCGCCGAGAAGGTCGCGCCGAAGAAGTGCGGCCACATGTAGAAGCCGAGCGAGGTCAACAGCACGGTGCTGATGAACCAGGAGACGCCGAGCTTGGGGGTGTGCAGGGTCAGGAACCCCGGGTCCAGCTGCTGCACGGAACGGAACATTGGGGTGATGCCCCCGTAGTAGTGCCAGGGGAGGTAGATGCCCAGGAAGATCGCGACGGCGAGGATGAGGATGTCCTTCAGGACGGCGGTCCACGCGGCCCCGTGAATCCCGGAGACCATGACGTACGCCGTGAGGACAACCGTGCCGATGATGATGGCCGCGGTCTGCGACACCACGCCGTAGGACGTCTCGGCGACAATGATCGCCATGCCCTTCAGCTGCAGGATGAGGTAGGGAATCATGGCGAGCACCCCGATGAGGGAAACCAGGATGCCGAGGTTGCGGCTGTTGTACTTGCGGGTGAAGAAGTCCGCCTGCGAAACCAGTTTCTCGCGCTTGGCGTAGCGCCACACCGCCGGCAACAGCCAGTAGGACATCACGTAGGCGAGGCAACCGTAGGCAAGGATGTAGAGCGCGGGGCCGCCGTTGGCGTAGGAGAAGCCGCTGCCACCGAGAAAGGTGAAGGTTGTGTAGATCTCACCGGCCAGCAGCAGGAAGACGAAGACCACTCCGAAGGAACGCCCGCCGACCGACCACTCCTCGAGGTTCATCTCGCGCCCCCGCCTGGCACGAAGGCCCAGCGCGAGTGCGACGACCAGACCGGCGCCGAGGACGACGAGGGCGATATTCATGGGGTAGGAACCTCATCGTCTTGGGGCTGCGGCCCACGGTTCGCGGGGTCGAGGGCGTAGACGACGGCCAAGAGTCCGCTGGTCGCGACCACCCACAGCACGATCCATGCCATCAGGAATGGCAGCCCGAGCACGAACGGCTCCGTCCGGTTCGCGAAGCTCGCACCACCAAGGATGCCGAAGAAGGGCAGGCTGGCGAGTACAACCCGCACGGTGCGGGTGCGGTCTGGCGACGCCCGATCCACCGCGGACCCGGCACGATCCACAGCATCTGTCATCGAGACTCCCATGCCTTGAGTCGGTGCCGAACAAGCTTCGCCTAATTCATTCCCCCCAGCACCCTTGTGTCAAGCAGGAGCCCCCTCTAATGGGGTGATGCACCGGGCGGTGCTAATCGCTGAGCGAGGATGGGAAGATGAGTCCTTGCGATGACGGTCCTGACGACGATTCCACGGTCGGGTACCCGTAGTGGTGGCGTGGCCGATGACCGCTACCTCGCGCGTGTCCGCGAACCTGCGCCACCCTTCGACCCCACAGGCCGTCGCGCGTGGCGTACTGCTGACCTACCTCGTACTCGATCGCGGGCGGACGCAGCGGGCGGCCCGGGTTCCTGGGCCCACGGGCACGGGCTTAACCGTGTCATAAACGGACCGGCGCCAGGGAGTCGCGGGGAGCAACGGAACCGAATCCATTGGTAGTGGTGGCGGTTCACCGTGAGTCTTCGCGAGGGGCTTTCCGCTTCCGAACTACCGATACGCCCGGGTTGTCAACGCCGGGCCAAAACTGACCCCCTATTGCTGGGCGAGTTCGAGGGTAGAGGGTCAGTATTCAGTCGGCATCGACACGGGTCTTGGCTCTCCGCTAGATGACTGTTGGTTGTCGCTGGGATAGGGGTCGCGTTACTTGGCGATGATGGCTTCGGCGCGGTCGGCGCGGTCACGTTGCTCGTCGGCGCGTTGCTCGGCGGTGCGGGCAACAGCTCGAACATCTGCGAGTTGGTCGCGGTGCTCGGTCCGTAGTTGGTCGCGTTCGGCCCGGCTTTCGGCGCGGAGCGTGTCGAGTTCGGTGCGGTGCTGCTGGCGGAGTTCGGCGAGTTCGGTCCGTAGCTGCTCCACGGTCGCCTGGGCCTCGGCGGAGGTGTGTTCGGCTGTCTGTTGCCCGGCCTCGGCGCGGGTTTGCGCGGTCCGGGCCGCCGCAGCCTCGCCGTGGGCGGCCGCCACCGTGGCGGCGGTTTCCCTGCGCAGGTGTTCGGCCTGCTCCTCGGCGCGCTGTCGTTCTTCGGCTAGCGTGCGGGCCTGCTCGTCGAGAGCGGTCTGGATGCGTTCGGTTGCATCCCTCTCGGCAGCATCCACGCGTTTTTCCGCGTCGAGTCGGATGTTCTCGTTTTCTTCCCGGGCGGTCGCCTCGGCGGCGACGGCGGACTCGGCAAGGCCACGCGCTTCCGTTACCTCGGTGTCGGCTTCGGCCCGGATCCGTTCGGCCTCGATGAGGGCTTCCTGTGCCGCCTCGTCGGCTTGGGCGCGTTCCTCGATGGCGTGCTCACGGGCCCGGCGGGCATCGCGGGCTTCACGTTCGGCGTGCGCCTGGGCGGCGTCGGCTTCCGCGACCCGTTTCTCTGCTGCCCGGTGGGCTTCCTCGACCTCATACGCCGCGGCGTCGGGGTCGGCGACCGTTCGGGCAAGCTGGCTCGCCTGGTCCACGAGCGCGGCCATCTGCTCACCGTGGCCCTGCGCGACCTGCTGAAACTGCGCCAGGAGTGCTTCGAAGGACATCCGCCCGTAGGACACCGGCCGATCGGCCACCGACTCCCCCGCCGGCCCAGCCGACGCCTGGCCGCTGCCGGCGGGCTCGTAGACCCGGCGGGCGGCGAACGCCTTCGCCCGGGTATGCCCCGGGTCATCGCAGTAGGCCGAAGGCCGGCCCGGTTTACCCGAGCGCACCACCGGCCGCCCGCACAGCTGACTCGGGCCGAGCGGGAACTGGCAACCCTCCTCGTCGGAAGCGGCTTCTGCGGTGTTACTCGTGTTGCTCGGTTCGCTCATGCCCCTGATCGTACTGTTTTGTTTCGTTACGTCAATTTGTTTCGTAATGTTGTACTACGTAACGAAATGACAGTGCGCACGCAGCGCGCGACATGCGCACCGTCAGCTGAACTCGGGACAGAGCAGGTTCTCGGGTTGCCGCTACTGGGAAGTGCGGTGTGGCGCCTGCTCCCGGGGCAGCCCACCAGCCTCTCGGCTACGCGGCTTCACCGACGGAGGTTGTGGTGTGCGTTAGCTCAGCGCGGCCTGGATGTGGTGGAGGCGGTCGGTGGCGGTGCGTTGTTCGCGGCCGATGCTCACCAGGTGCTCGAACAGTTGGTCTTGGGGTAGTTGCTCGGCGGCCTGGGCCAACGCCGCGGCGGTGGTGTGGAAGCCGCGGCGGTAGGCGGCGGAGGCCACGGCGATGGCGTAGTGCCCGGTGGCTTCGGGTGGGCTGCCGGCCATGGTGGCCTGGGTGAGGGCCCGAGCGAGCTGGGTTCCCTGGTATCCGGCCGTCCTCCCAGCCTGGGTCAGGGCCGCGGCGATGCTCGCCGGGTCATGCAGTATGCCGGCGGCGACCTGCTCGGCGATGGTGTTGAACAGCTCCCCGTAGACCGGGCGGTGAAAGTCGCCGTCGGTCAGGGCGGTGGTGACAGCGCGGGCCGTTGGTGTCGGCGACCACAGCAGCGAACACAGGCACAGGGCCTCGGCATCGGTGCGCGGGTCATCGAGCAGATCCCCAACCTGGATGCTGTCGTCGCCGGCCGCCTCGTCGAGCGCAACGTCGTAACCGTGGCCGGACTCAGTGGATGCGGTGCTCATCGCGGTGCCCTCCGAACATGATCTGTTCTCCCCCTTGACTGGTGACGGTTACACACTGTGGGCCGCCTGGTGGCTGGTGTCCCGGTCTAGCCCGGTCCAACCTTTCTTTGCCCCCGCTGGCAAGGCCGAAGGACAGGCGGGTGGCGAGGAGCGCAGTACCCCCCCAGGGGGCATGACCCCCGGTAGAGCGCAGCGGGCCAGGGGTACGCAGCGACGAACGCCCGCCACACTGAGAACCCAGCGGGAAGGAGAAGGAAACACGCTCGACAGCAGCGGGCCGGTGGGTGCGCGCAGCGCCCGGGCCGGTTCCGTGTCGGCACCGCGGTGGGTGACGCTCAGGGCGTGCGTGCGGCCGCGACGGAGGGCAACTGGGCAAACAGGTCGCCGGTGAGGTCGGCCAGGTCCTGGGTCAGGTGAGCGGCCAGGCCGCGGCGGCCGCGGTCCCGATCGGGACTGGGAACGTCCCGGATGCTGATGGGGTCGTGGTCCTCGATCTGCACGGTGCACACCGGCAGCGCCTCGGCGGTGTCGCCGTCGGCGGTGTGCGCGTCGTAGAGGCCGAGGACCGCGTCGAGAGCCTCGGCGAGGGCGTCGGGGTAGCTGGTGGCGGCGCCGTTGGCGCGACGGTCTCCGCTGGTCAGGGTCCAGGTGATCATGATGGTTGCTCCTTGTCGACCACGTGCGTGGCGGGAATGGGTGGGTCGCCTTCAGCGTGCCGCGCCAGCGGCACGCTGAAGGCGCTGGTGCTTGGAGTTGTGGACAGCGGGAGGGGTGGGGACAACCCGGCACCACCCCTCCCGCCAGGCGTCAGGGCCGCACCGCCTCCCACGCGGTGGGCAGCAGGGCGACGTCGGCGAGGGCGGCGGTGTTGGTGAGCACGTCGACCATGCTCGACCAGGCCACCTGGTCGAAGATGCGGAACAACAGGACTCCGGCGTTGATGTGCAGGAACCGGCGCTGGTGCGCCCATCCCCCGGGACCCTCCGGCCCGGTGGTGTGCACGGTGGTGGTGCAGTTGGGGGTGTCGCGGTAGGTGACGGCGATCGCGGGCAGGTAGGCCTCGTCGCCGATGGTGGCCGACAGGATCGCCGGGTTCACCTCGACCGGTAGGCGCGCCGCGGCCGGGCGGGCGTCGGTGTAGGCGTCGAGCAGGGTGTGCACCTGGTCGGCGGCGGTGAACGTCAGCATCAGCGTCACCCACCCCAGGATCAGGCGGGCCCCGTTCTCCCCTGCCCCGTGCACGTCGATGCCGGTGTGCTGCTGTCCCGCCAGCATGATGCTGGCCCTGGTGCTCATGGTCTGCGGCTGTGCGCTCATCGGTGACCTCCTCTGGTTGTTGTTCTCGGCTGTTCCTCGGTGGTGAGGTCCGTGCCGAACGGTCGCCCGGTGTCGGCTGGTGGGGTTCTGCCAACCATTTCCCCGGGCCGCCCGAGCACGGAGTGCTCAAGGGGCCCCGGAGGTGGTCCGAGCCCGGCGAGGAGGGGCGGGGGTTAGAGAGAGAAGTTTTCCGGGACTCCCGCAGGGACCGAGCCCCGGCGAGGCTCGGTGCCGGAAAAGTTGTCGAACGCTCATCGGCCCCTTGCCACCGCAGGGGCACCCACCCTTGACGAAGTCGGGCGGCCGGGAAACAAACACCCACCGGGGGTGGGCCGTGAGGAACGAGCGGGTACCCCCGGTGCTCAGCTGCGGTCAACGAGCGCCAGCAAGAGGACCGCACCCCAATCGGTGGTGCGAGCGGTCAAGCGCAGCGAGACGGCCGACACCACCGTGGCCCCTGGTGCGGGCCACGGCTTTCCTGCGGTCGCTGCCCGCTGGGCAGGGTGCCTCCCCCGACGGTGTGTCTCCCGGTACCTGGACTCGAGGCGGGTACCCCCCGGCATACTCCGACAATCCAGTGCTGGAGTGCAGGAGTGTGGGAGGGGTTGTGCGGCGACGGCGGGTGTTGCCCTGGGGTGCGTTGTCCCACCGTGAGCTGCTGAACACCGCCAGGGCCCGGGCGCAGCAACCGAGCAATGTCCTCGCCGAACCGGGGTGGTGGGTCGGCGCTCAGGAGTTACGAGCCCAACAGCTGCACCGGGATGGCGGGGTGCCTGCCGAGGGTGACCCTTACCGGGTGCTGACCGGCGCGGTGGCCACCCAGGTGGTGGCCCTGGACCTCTGCGCCCAACAGCAGCCCAGCACGGTGGCACGCGGGTGTGGGTGGGTGCGGTGGCCAAGGCTGCCGCCGCGGCGGCCTCCCCCGACCGGATGGGTCGCCGCCGTGCTGGGTTGCGTCTGCTCCTCGCCCTCACCGACGCCGCCACCCATGATCCTGATGTGGGGTTGGGCGAGGCGGTCGCCGCGGTCCTGCTTGCCCGCAGCACCGCCGACCACCACTGTGCGGTGGTGGTGCTCACCGGCCGCCTGGATGCCGATCCACGCCGGTTCAGCCCCCAGCTGGGATCGGCGTGGGTGCTGGTGTTCGGTCCGATGTTGCTGCGGGTTCTGGATGAGGTCAGCGACCAGCTCGGGTTGCTGCGCGTCGGGAAACCCCCGCTGCGAGCGATCGGGTTGCGCAGTGCCCAACACAGCACGGTGCATCACCTGTTCGCCACCGGCCAGACCAGCACCCGCACCCTGGCCACCCAGGCTGGAGTTGCTATCGCCACCATCGGGCGCTGGATTCATGAACCCCTCCCGGCGGTGACCTTGCAGGGGGTGGGACTCACCACCGCGCAATGCGCCGCCCGCGCCGGAGTCCAACCCAGCACCTGGCGGACCTTGGTGCACCGCGGCCTCGCCCCCACAGCCCGGGGAGGCAGAGCGAACATGCCGTTATGGGAGGACACCGACGTGCAGGCCTTCCTCGCGCACCGCCCCGCCCCCGGCGGTGCCCACACCGACGGGCGACCACCCCCGAAGCTGGGCCGATGACCCGCCGTGAGCAGGACACCCGGGCCCGGTGGCGCCACGGGCTCGCCCAGCTGCAGGCCTACACCGCCGCGCACGGGGCTGCGACCCCACCCACCCATGAGGTCCTCGACGGGTTCCGGCTCGGACGGTGGGCGGCGCGGCAACGGGAACGGTACTGGGCCCACCGGTTGCCCCCCGACCACATCACCGCCCTGCAGGGCGTGCCGGGGTGGGACTGGGGACGCACCAACGCTGACCGGTGGAGTGAAGGCCTCACCCACCTGCGCTCCTACCTCGACGAGCACGGCAGCACCGCGGTGGACACCCACACCGTGCATGAGGGTTTCGAGCTGGGCGCCTGGGTGGCGCGGCGGCGGGCCAACTACCACCAGGGCACCCTGTCCCCCCACCCGCATCACCGTGTTGGAGGCGTTGGCGGGGTGGGTGTGGACCCGCGCCGAAGACCGTTGGCCCCCTGGCCTGACAGCGTTGCGTACCTACAGCACCCAGTACGGCACCGCCGCTGTGCCCGCGGGTACCCTCCACCGCCGCTACCCGCTGGGTGCTTGGGTGACCGCCGCCGCGCCCAGTACCAACGGGGCACCCTGCCCCCGGGCCAGGTCACCACCCTGCAGGCCCTGCCCGGGTGGGTGTGGGACGTGAAAACCTCCCGGTGGGACCAAGGGCTGCGGCTGCTCACCGCCTACGCCCACCGCACCGGTGTCCCGAACCCGCACTCCTTCTACCTCGAAGCAGCGGAGGACAACTTCACCTTGGGGCAGTGGGCGATGAGCCGGCGCAAGGAGTACCGCCTCGGGATCCTCTCCCCCACCCGCATCGCCGCGCTGGAGGCGATCGACGGGTGGGAATGGAATCCCTACGACGCCGCCTGGTGGCGGATGTTTACCCACCTCGAACAGGCCGCCCACCACCACGGCAGCGTCGCCCACATCACCCAAACCACCGTCATCGACGGGGTGAACATCGGGCACTGGGTGATGGCCCAACGCACCCGACACCGCCAAGACCGCCTCGCCCCCGACCGGGTCAACGCTCTGCAAGCCCTCCCCGGCTGGGACTGGGCACCTCACGCCCACCCACGGCCCCCACCAGCCACACCGAACCTGCCACCTAGTGACAGCTAACCTGCGCGGGCTCCACTGGTCCACCTGGCGCCACTTCCCTGTTGCGACGGCCGCGCAAATCCGCCGATCCTGAACCGGGCTCACGTGCGCGGCGCAGTGGGCTCGTCACGGCAGCGGCGCCAATGCCTCTCGCCCGAAGCTGGACCTGGTGCTGCGGATCCTGCGGGAACGGGATGTGCTGGTGATGACCCGGTTGGATCGGCTCGGCCGTTCCGTGCTGCACCTGGTCACCCTGGGCGCGCAGCTGCGTGACCGTGGGGGTGGGGCCTGCAGAGGGCAGGCAAGGTGGCTGACCGCCCGTTTCAGCGTGAAGCGAGTGACCGCCGGGAACACGGGAAATCCCCTCCCGGCCGACGGTCACCCTCGACCGACTGTACGACTGGACTCTGGATTCGGTCCAAAACACCATGCGCTCTCCTGGGACGGCACCCCGCCTACCAAGTGTCCCGGGCGTCGTGTTCGTTCTTGCCGGAACCGGGGCAGATTCTCCGGGTCGCGGTGTCCCCGCTGTAGTCCTCGCGGGCGTGGCGCTCGAAGTGCCAGGGGTCCGCCACGTCGCTCGGGCGGGTGGGGTCGCTGAGACGCCTCATGTCGATGCGCTTGTGGCAGACCGGGCAGTAACGCTGCATGATCAAATTGTCTGCCAGGGGCTCCCCGCCCACCACCCGTTTTCGATCAAAGAGACAACCGGTGCGGCAGGAGATTGTTGGTTGGCCCTATTTGCGGTAGACGGTGGTCCACATGCCGATCAGCGCAAGGGCAAAGAAAACGGCGGTCAGCGCTATCGCTGCCACGCTACTCACACACCCCGCAGGGTGTGCCCGAGACACCGACAACGAGCGCAGGCTCATGGGAGGCCAATCCCTCGGCGAGGACCACGCACCGTCGGTAAACGGGGTGGTTGACCTCGGCCCGTAGCTGATCGGAGGTCATCACTCAAGCATGCCCTGGGGTGGCGCTGGTGGCGAACACACCGCGGCGCCACTTCCCTGTTGCGACGACCGCACAAATCCGGACGATCCTGCACCGGGGTCACGTGCCGGCGCGCAGTGGCCTCGCCAGGGCAACGGCATCGTGCGAGGCTCGGGGCATGGTTCATGAGGCGGTGGACATCACCGAGAAGCTGTCGTTGGTCTCCGAGCACTGGTCACCGAAGGTGGTGGCTCGACTCAACGACTACGAGATCAAGGTCGTGAAGGTCAAGGGCGAGTTCCTCTGGCACACCCACGACGACCGATGAGCTGTTCCTCGTCGTTGCTGGTGAGCTGACCATTCAGCTGCGCGACGGCGACGTGAGGCTTGGTCCCGGCCAGTTGTTCGTCGTACCGCGAGGTGTCGAGCACTGCCCGGTCGCAGACGGGGAAGTCCACGCGCTGCTCATCGAACCGACCGGAGTCGTCAACACCGGTGATGCCGGTGGTGCCCTGACCGCCACCCACGACGACTCGCTGACCTAGCTAGCTCACGGGGGACCTCCGACGTCGGGCAGCCCGATCGGGGTGGGCGACCTGCGCTACACCGTGTCGGTCAGTTCTCGGTAGTAGTAGAGGATCGGCTGGTCCTGCCCCGCCTCGCTGTTGCGGTAGCCGCGGCGCTCATAGAACCGGCGGGCATCGGTGTCCTGACCATCGACGTTGATCTCGAGCAGTGCACCGCCCCGCTCCCGGGTCACGGACTCAGCCGCCGCCAGTAGCGCGGATCCCACTCCCTGTCCGCGCAGTCCCGGGACGACGTAGAGCTCATCGAGCAGACCAACCCGACCCTCGTACCACACGTTGGTGCGCAGCGTCAGCACCGCGACGGCAACCGCTGGGTCGCCAGCCAACAGGGCAATCGTCGCGTCGCCGGCAAGGAGACGTTCAAGGCGCTTCGCGAGAACCACGGGCCCCGGCGTCGCGGTGTTGAACTCCCGATTAAACGCATCGAGCAGCCGGGCCACGGTCGCGGCATCGGCCGTCGTGGCCACCCGAGGTGTCTCAGGCGGAAGTCGGATCATCCGGTCAGTCTGTCGCACACGACCCGCCATCAGGAACAGGCTCGAGGCCGACCACGCCAGAGAGCGCCGACAGAACTGCGCCACACAGCTCGGCCAGGTCACGCCCCCAAGCAAGGGGGCAACCGCTGTTGAATAACCCTCGTATGCCGACACTGCTTGACCAGGACGTGCCTCTGCAGGTGGTCACCGTCGGCAACTCGCGTCGGGAAACAACGTCGATTAACCTACGACTGAGGTTATTGTCGACGGATGCTGGTCGGATACGCGCGGGTCTCCACCGCCGAGCAGAACCCGGACCACCAAACCGATGCCCTGGCCCGGGCCGGTGTCGCCCGGGACGACATCCATGTCGATCACGCCAGCGGCGCCAAGGCATCCCGCCCGAAGCTGGACCTGGTCCTGCAGCTACTCCGCGACGGGGATGTGCTGGTGGTGACCCGGTTAGATCGCCTCGGACGTTCGGTGCTGCACCTGGTCACCCTGGGCGCGCAGCTGCGTGAGCGCGGGGTCGGCCTGCAAGTGGTGGAGCAGGGCATCGACACCGCCACCGCCGAAGGGCGGGCCATGTTCGGGATGCTCTCGGTGCTCGCCGAGCTGCAGCGGGAACT
>JAABVA010003169.1_pt1 | contig 15876 bp, 19 predicted proteins | sample 5560331 | NCBI WGS metagenome assembly JAABVA01 (sample SAMN12812661, study PRJNA571458) | rock metagenome | isolation source: Antarctica rocks | place: Antarctica: Victoria Land, Mt New Zealand sud | collected 2016-01-07 | reverse complement strand
GGGCCCCCATAACACCACTGATAACCTCACGCCTATCATCACCTATAATATTGTCCAACACCACCTAAGTGACCTAACACCTCTTTTCCCAACACTTTCCGAGTAACACATGCTAAAACCGTGACATAACTTAATCAGAACTAAATTGTTTCTAGATGCGCTTAAACTCGTATTTTCTGCATCACTTTTTGACATTGAATATATAGTTATCTGATGCTTTGACAACGTTATGTTGAAGACATCGCGTTGACACAAAACGAGACAGATTCTCTCATTTCACTCATCTTTAAGTACATCTGATGATGAGCAATTCAACGTGTCTTCAAGTGCATCTGATGAGAAATCTCAACTTTTCAACATTGAATCTATAATTGTCTGATGCTTTGACGACGTTATGTCGAAGACATCGCGTTGACGCAAGATGAGACAAATTCTCTCGTCTCAATCGTCTCTAAGTATCACTGATGATGAATAATTCAACGCGTCTTCAAGTGCATCTGATGAGAAATCTCAATGCTTTGAATTTCATTTCAGATCAAAAGTCATCAGTCTGAAGTTTCTTTACGTGAATGCAGCTACTCAGATCACATATTCGACTGACGAGCACAATAAAACAGTCATCTTCGTCACATTTACAGATTGCACAACGTTTCATTTAATGCTCAAGCAGACTTTCGATGATATTGAAAGTTGAAGTCGTCTATCATTCATCTCTTGTCGTCGAAAGATGTCACATGAAGTGAACTCACTTTTCAGTTGCAAAATCTTGTCATCACTTATCATTCTCTCTGACGATAAATCTATTTCATCGAAAGTTCGTTGAGAGAGACGCAGAATCTTGATAGACAGTGAGTTGCTATCATCTAGTCTTGTGAGCTCTTGAGACTCAAGATCTTCGCTAGATTTGAATATTATGAATAGTACTTGATACAAGAAGTATGTTTTCTATCATTCATCATCATCATGTGAAAGCTTCAATGCATTGATCAATGATGCAGAGCAAGTTTCTGCATACGAGTCTGACAATGAGAACAGTCAAATGCAATATCTCTCTCAAGTCAACATATCAATTGATGAGCGTGATAGAACAATCATCTTCGTCACAACTACAGATTGCACATCGTTTCATTTAACGCTCAAGCAGACTTTCAATGACAGTCAAATGCAATATCTCTCTCAAGTTGACATAGTCACATCATCGACAGAAACATCAATATTCATAAGCAAAGATGAACATCTGACGTGTTCAAATTTGAAGAGCGTCTGTCGAGAAACTATTAGCTCACTCGTCTCATATCATCAGATTTCATGCACATCAACATCACTATTCGTTTCATCATCAACAGCTTCATCGATCGTTGAAATCTGACATGCATACGCAAGTTGTAAATGACGTGAATTACGAGAACGTTTAAAGCGCAAGACTTCGTATGCAAAAAAACATTCTAAAAAAATGATGATTCTGAATAAAATATGATCACGTCTTTCACAACATATGTCAAGCAGAATTTGAACGAGATCTGAATTGACAAGATCAAAGTGAGCAAGATCTGAGCGAAATCTGAGTGAGCAAAATCTGAGTCAAATCTGAGCGAGATGTAGACAAGATCAAAAACAAAGACAGCGAATGTGAGACTGTCTAACTACTGTATTGAATGTTACTAAATACTACTATTACTATGTTACAAGCGAAAGCAGACATTTGATTTACTATCATTGCAATATACTACTTATCATTAATGACATTGCATATAAATGAATTGATGTTTCATAGAAAGATTTCTCAACAGTAGCTTTAAATTTATATAATCAATATTGATTAACATCGCTGATACAAGACGATTTTGAGCTTGAGACTAGTTGAAATGTCAACGTTATATAATTTACTTTATTCAGTTTGCTAAAACTTTAAGTTGCATCTCAACTGTTTACTGTAGTGATCTCTCATACACTTTCATTATCAATTATACTAACAAATTTGTAAATCTAGCTATTATTGTTTCTAAGTACGCTTGCAATCAGTCAACGCAAATCAATGATCATACTACTAGCTATCAAATGATTCTTCAATGTCATCTTTCTTACGCAATACATTGATATTCATTGCATGATCATTTCGCTGTTTAAACGTCTCATACTTCTCTGCATCTGCTAGTATTGAGTTGTCTTTAGAATTTCTAATATATCACAGATGTTCATCTGACTTCAGCTTCAACTTCTTCATCAGTTGTGATCAAGTTCAATTTCACTGTGTCTAATATTTCTTTATCTTTGTCTTCTTCTTTCTCACTGTCAGCTTGTACAAGCGAATCTTCATCTCTTCATCAAAAGTCACATTGTTCAGACTCAAGCTTTGATCATCGATTTGATCTTAAGACATACTCGTTTGTTTATTGTTCTTGACTGACGTGCTCTCTGTTTTCGCTTTAGATTCTGCTGCGAGCTGAGAGTTCACTAAAGTCGACTGTACATTGAAATTCTATCAATCAACTATTAGTTTAAACGTCTATTATCAATTCATTTCGACTGAGAGTGATTCATTGAACGAAGCGTGATGATGATCAGAAGAACAACTTATGTTTCACTTATGTTCATCTGTTTTCAAGTGCTTTCTATGTCGTCGTTATTCTCATAATCATCGATTTTCAATAACACTTTATCGCTCTTCTTGATCATTTTATTCAAACTCTTTCACTGATCATTCATCTCATCTTTTGAAAGATCATTCAAGAATGTCGCGTATTCATTGAGAACAGAAGTGATATTGAGAATTCTTCTTACATCTTCTCTTTCAACAAGTTTCATGATTCAAATACAAAGAAGTAATAGTATCATGTTTTGATGAGCAACGATTTGCTCGTTTCAAGTTGTCATTAAATGTCGTCAGTCAGCTATAATGATCAGCATACTGTCGTTTCTGTGTCTGATGTGTAGATTTCGATTGATCTGCAAGACTTACACAAAGATTTCAGACTCTTGAACTTTGCGAGTATGCATGTTTTCATTTGTCACTCTCAAATGCAGTGAGCTATCATTGCTGAGGCGAAAGTGATCAGAAATATCGATAAAACATCAAAGAATTCTCTGATATGATCTTGACTTGTAAACGATTCTCTTTCTTGAGTAAATGTCGTTCTGACAAGCATCATTGCAATGACTGAGATAAGAAATCTTTGTTTCAATGACTGTGTCACGATTAATCAACATCTTCTAATCAAGATGTTATCTCATCTTCATGCATATATAATCATCATTCTGTAACAAGATTTGTGTTGCTTGTTGAATCGCTTTCTCGCTGCGATACTGTTGTCAATTATATACATTTGATACTATTTCTTGAATCTTGAACATCACGTGATCTCGTCATATTTTGAAGCAGTCATACATCTGTTGATGTCAATGAGTTAAATATGTTGAGAAGTTCTGTTGCTTATCTGACGCGCTTCGTGAGACGTGAGAATGAAGTCAACTCTATAGCGCAAGTTGTTCATCAATGTTTTCAAACATTCAATCATATTGATTCATATCTTACAAATCTGATCATTAAGTCATGACTTGATGTCATTTGATCATGAGATGATCTTCTTACTCGCTCGATCACTCAGAATTCAAGCTTGAATGTAGAGCAGACAATTCTTTATCACTAATGCATGCTTTTTAATGAATATTTCTCTTTCTCGTCGTTTTACGCTCGATCATAGATAGATTCTTTTAATAACTGAACTTTCATAGCTCTGTTTCAATTTCTTTGACTCGTTCTTCATGAACTTCTGTTGTCGAGAACAATCAATCTGAGATGACTTGAAAGATGTTGACTCCAATGATCAATTTTGACTGCTTGACTCGTCACGTCACTGATGATGAGCGATGCGCTTTTTATTGCAATGACATCATCGCTTTTTGAAGTGCTGAATCGTTGATGTTGACTGTGTCTTTTTCTTCGTCAGTACTTAAAACGCTGAAAGACGTGAAAAGTCTGACACTCATTTGCACATCACTCTCATCAAACGTCGATTCATCTATATCGCTATTCGAGTATTCTTCGTATCTATCATCATTATAGCGATCGTTGTTCAACGAGTCTCTGAAGCGCTTTAAATGTTTCAAATCTGTAGTTTTCGAGATGATGTCTCGTTTCGTCTGTCAGCTCTGATATCAGCTGCAGTTCTATCTTTAGAATTTATGAGAACTGAAGTATGTACACTATGACTTGAGTTTATGACGAGAACGCAAGACATTCTCAATATCGTGAGAAAGTTGTCGATTGTTGAAGCAATAGAAGCTGCAGTAGAAGCGACAGTAAATAGTATAATTAACAACTAATATTTGAAAATACAGAGCGACAATGTGATGTATTGATGAGAAATATTAATACTATAGTTGAGAAAAAAACTCGAATGAGTAAACAAACGACATGTTCACATGTTATATTAGCAGAATTTTGACGAGCTAGCTGAGAGATGTCGATTCAAACACTCTTTACGACGATTAAATGATCGATTCAATGAACATCAAATTGATCAGATATTGTTACTTTCTTAGTCGTGTATTTCATAGTTGTTATAAGACACAGTGACTTGAATGATTCTGTCTTCAACTCACTTGCTTGCTCGATTGTTGAATGCTGCATTTTCTGATGATGACGATGCGCTTTCTCTTTGCATTTTGATATGCAAAGCAGATAGTTGAATAGCATCAAAATGAGTTATGAATACATACTGATCTTTGAAATCACTTTGCTTCTTCTAATGATGAAGCAGAATTGTAAGAATCTCTTCGTGTGCATTTCTGTAAAAGCTGCTTTTCATTCTCGCTCGTTCATTATGCTGATGTTCGCTGTATCATCACGTTCATAGAAAATTGTATATTTTCTTTTTTTATAACTCAACTTCAGACTTATTAAATCTATAAAAGTCGTAAAGTTCAAGTCGTTGATCTCAATCATGCTCTTTGCAATGTCTGATACTAGTAGATCTTGTGATCTGCAACAGATACTATGAAAGATATTGCAATGAACTTGAATCATGATGTTCTGTACTGTCTTGACAGATTTATGCATATTGATGTCGTTGATCAAAGAAGAGCTCGTACTCAAAGAATTTGATATGCTAGATGATGTCACTATGTGCTGAATTTCATTCACAGACGCTACTGTTTGAGTTTTGACTCGTCTTCTCTTATTGTAGTTGCATCGTTGTGCTATAAAGACAAGACACTTGTCTCTTCAAGATTTTGAAATGTTGTCGAAAACGTCAGTAAATTGTTTATATACATCTGCGAAAACTTGATTGAGAAGACTTTTGACTTTGCGTGTGTTCAATCTGACGTCTAGAATATTTAACTTGTTCATTTCACGCTGTAGATGACTTGAGATAAGAAGATATACTGATTCATCTATTTCTAGTCGAGATCGTACGATATTTTCAGATCATGTCGTTGAATCAAGAGTCTCATTAGTCATTACTTTAATCATGTTAAGTGTTATTGTAGTTGTTGTTTACATTCAAGTCAATAAATCTAGTATATTGAGTGACTTTCGCGTTCGTGTTCTACACTAAAGCTAGTTGATAATGATCGATCTTAGTGATTCATTGAATTTAGATTCGATTCAATGAATCTAGTACTATCTCATATCAATTATCGTTCATCTAAAAACATTGACATGCTTCATTTCTTCAACAAAGATCAATTGCAGTGAGACTTAAGATATAATATCATACAAGTACAGTTTGTCAAGCATTTATATAATTTCACGTCATTAATATGATATTACTACTATATATCACTAACAATAAAAGTTCTACAAATATCAAGACGTGATGTGAAAAATAATTGAATGTAGAATGACAGTTCTCATGCTTCTTACTTCATCTTCGTTTGAAAAGACATATTTTCTTCATCATTCGTTAATTGCAAAGATTAGTAAGTTACGAATATTCATCTTTCATTTCTCAAGAAGTTCATATCGTCTGACAGAGATCATTCTACACTATATAAATCTCAAATATCTGTCTCAGTTATTCTTCTTTTTTATACATCATCAAATCATCTTTCTTCTTCTTCTTAATTTTATCTCTTATCTTTTTCCCTTAATATATAACAGTGAGTTATTGTATCAACACATATATTTTCTTCTTTTCTCGTTTAGTCTTTCTAGTGATTTAGTCTTTATCTTCGATAATATACTCTTTCTGTCAAGCCTGTGCTGAATTGAGACGTAGCATAGATCTTTAAGACTGAAATTCTAAGATTTCAAAGACTTTTCAATTAACTCATCGAGATTGAAAGAATATCTTTTCAAAGCGCTTCTTTTGAATCGTATTGTCAATCATGAACAACAGCATCTTTGTCGACGCAATCTCAGCTAAGTTATATATTGACAGTGATGATAGTTGCAATGTACACGCAGTCTTCTCTACAAGAAAATTCGATCAAGATTTTAATCTGTCTGTCATTGAATAGATGAATCATGAATATACTCTTGAAATTAACTTATGATGTTAAATTCTTATTTTGAATTCTTATTATGCTGATCTACAGAAAAGTTCGATCAGAGCTTCAATTCTGTCTATCATTGAACAGATGAATCGAGACTCGAAACATGTCTGAAGACTCGAAATCAGAGCTTCAAAGAAAGAGAATCAACTCTGCACATACATATCATATAGTTCTCAGCTCAATGATTATTGACTGATGCTGTTGATTCGTCAGCTGAGTTCGAAAAGATCAACTTTCAGAATGTCGACTCACTTATCTGATAAAAATTCTTCATCGCTGATGAAAATGTCATGTTCTATTTACCTGATCAATAACTTGATCACTTAGCTCAAGATCTTTCTTACACAGCTCTAATTCTTTCTGTCGTCTTCAAGCATACACACTGTATTGAGAGCAAAGCACGTATACTCTTGAAATTGACTTCTGATGTTAAATTCTTATTTTGAATTATTATTATGCTGATCTGCAGAATAATATAATCAGAGTTTCAACTCTGTCTGCAATTGAGCAGATGAATTGAGAGTATACTTTCGTAATTGACTTCTGATGTTGAATTCTTATTTTGAATTCTTATTATGCTGATCTACAAGATAGTTCGATCAAGAATTCAATCTGTCTGTCATTGAATAAATGAATCATGAATATACTTTCATAATTGACTTCTGATGTTGAATTCTTATGACGCTGATAGACTACAGAAAAGTTCGATCAAGAGTTCAATCTGTCTATCATTGAACAGATGAATCATGAATTTACTCTTGAAAGTGACTTCTGATGTTGAATTCTTATGACGTTGATCTGTCGAGACAGAGACTGTCGAAGACTTTATTAAAGACGTTGTGATGAAGCGAGAGAATAAAAAAATACAGAAGCATTTGAAAATCTTTCAAGAGTTCAAATTTAATATTATGTCTTATCAAGAACTCAAGATTCATCTCAGATTCTGTGAACTTCTCGAATTTTCCTATACTTATTTAAAAAGTCAACTTGCTAAGATATAACACATTTCTAAAAGTGTAAACAAAGTTCAATGAACATTCAGTCAATGTCATTCTGTTCAGCGAAGTGTGCAACAAGAAAAAATAAGATGATGTATTAAATCAATTGAAATCACACACAACACTTATACATTTGTTATTGAAAATGAGAACGTTCAAAGAGAAGACGCTGTTTCTTGTCAATAAGATACAAAAGATGTACTCAGATTGATTCATCAGATTCAAACAAACATTAATCGTGAACAAAGTCTTCGAAAAAATCGCTGCAACAATAAGCATAGTTGACTTCAGAACGTTCTGAAAGCTTATAAAGACGAAGTCAACATATGAAGTATCTCGATTTCAGCAAAATGTTCAGTGTGTCAAGAATGACAGACTGAGAAAAGACTTATTTACTGACTTGATGATCTTGTATGTTGACTTGACGAAGATCTGAACACGCTTTCTTGAAGTTGAAATGAAAGTGTTAGAAAAAGCTAGAATCTCTGATAGATTGAATGCAAAGTCAAATTTGTGTTTATTTCGAATCACTTCAGATTTCTTTGAAACTGTTCATCATCTTTGTCGATTATGATAAAGAAAATTCAGTCTTGATTGCTTTTTCTGTCTTTGTAACACATGACACTTACATACATACTATTTATCTAGTTCATTGAACTTCTCGACTGCTCTCGTTTCATTAGTAAGAAAGTCTTCGTCATAAAAGATATTGTAAATGTTTCAATCAATGAAGTTATTAATGTTAAAAAAGTCTTTCTGTTCTACTTTCTTTCGCTTAGTAATTGTCGACATAACATGTAAACTTCGTAAAATTGTTGACATGTTGTAAAATCTTCTGTCATCAATGAAACGAGAATTCTTGAATATTTGTTTTGATCAGTGTTCTATCTTCATCATCTCATGTACTTTTTGTTGTGTGCTCTTATTTCAAGACTTCAGTAAATCGATGAAAGCATCAATGTATTTCAAGAGACAGTCTCTGTCATCTTGTCGAAATCAATCAATGACTGATATGATGAGCTGTAGTCGCTCAGACAGATGATCATTCAGTGTGTTCGATGAATTATTGCTCGAAGCAGATGACTTTTGTATCAGAACACAGTCACGTCTTCATTTTTCACTCTTCTGTTAGTTCAATGCACAGATAACTCTATCTTTGACGAGACTATTCGAATCATTCTCGTTCTTTTCGTTTCACTTTCAGCATACGAGAAAGTCATGAATTGTTATAAAACATGATTCTGCATTGACTGCGTTCTTGACTCGCTTATCAAGATCATGATTGAATACTTGAATTTCATCTATGACGTTGCGAGATTCACGAATGAACACAGTCAACGCGTTCAGAAATTCGAGTCGAGATTCTTCATCAGTGTAGATGCAAGACATCATTTCTTTGAATCTAGTCTTGCATCTAGAATCTGATAGCACTGTGCGTGTGATACTGAAATGCTCAATTTGCTAAGATCAATAGCTCAGCAGAGAGTTGTTATCATTGCACTCATCACGTTCTTCTTTATTTGAATGAATTTAGTCTTTTCATACAATAGTACGTTCTTCATTGCTAGCAGATTAAGATGTCTTGTGTTGTGATGTATCAGTTGATTCAGAAAAGTATCACGTTTATTTGTGCGATCAAAGAATTTCTTAATCAGATGTCTATGACAAATCTTCTTATATTTCGTGTTAACATTGTCGACGACGTCATATCGACGAATGAAATTCGCGTAATGAATCATTGCATGAAACTTCAAAATATTGAAATGTCTCTGTTGTGTATCTGTATCGAGAGATCGAAGATGTTGAAAAACTTTCTTTAATTTGTTTCATCAAAAAAGAGCGTGCTGCATATATTTAAGAGTGTCTTCGTCGTGTGATGTATATTGAGCGAGCATTATAAAATCTATCATTGCTCGAGTACAATGCATCGCTGCAGATGATTCATGAGTAAGCAGTGATGCAATGATTGAGAGTATCTAATGAATCACGATCTTTCTATTCAAAGTCGTTCACTGTTTGATGATGCTATACTTTGTAAAGATTTTGAGTTCGACGAATGCAGATATATTGCGAAATCGTTTGTTCAACTGAGCTACATTGAAAGCATGATTAATATGCAGTTGATATTCTTTCTTTTTTCTAGATGCAACAATTCTCTTTTCAATAAGTTCATCAAGTCAATCGAGCATGTAGATAACTGTGTCTTTGAGTAACTGATGCAGAATATCAATTATTATACACTCGTGTATGTTAATCATGTAATGAGATCATGCGAAGTTGCGAATGAAATGAACTCAGATACTATTCTTTTTAGAAATATCATCTTTTTTCTGCTGTTGAATCTGTCTCTGAGTGAATTGATGAGTACATGACTGTCAGATATTCATGAGATTCTCTCTTTTCTGAGAAAGTATCTGACAGATAGAGACACTGCTGATTCTTCTTTATGCTCATAATTAAAATCTGTTCTTCATAGTTCATCATGAATTCAATGATAATAGAATGACACTTTCTCGTAAGATCGTCAGCGCAGATGATGTCAACATCGTCTTTGATCGCTTTCTCAATCGTTGATATAATGAATATCAAACATATTCTTAGAAGAGTGATGCTGCTTACGTTCAAGTATAGTTGACAAAGTCATATGTCAAATCTGAGACTTTATTCTATCGCGATCGCTATTGATGATGAGAAGAAATGTTTGAAGAATCATCTCTGATCTGAATTGTGCTTATCATATACATCAAGACAAGTTCTCAATGATGAGATAAAAAGATCATGCAACGAGATCACTCTGATGTTGAGTCAGAACTGTCTTGTCTGTTGTCAATAGAAACGACACTATAGTGATGTCATCAGAAAGCTTCTCTTGTGTTTCTCATCATCAGTCAATCATATGCATCTCACTATAAACTCAACAATTGTTCGCGTTGTAATGACGAATGAGCGCATAAACAAGATCTTTTTCAAATGATCGATGTCTCAGAAGAAAACGAAGTGAGTCGATAATATTCTGATATTTAATATCATATTGAACTGCATCTGCTTCTTCGTACATAAATGATATACAGAATGCTCTTGACTGTCATTGTTCATTATCAATATCATATGATATTCAATGCAATAGATTCAATCACTCATCAGACATTCAAAAGCTTAGCGACGAATGAAGTGAGTGTAATCGTATATCATCAAAGTACTTGTGTACATTTTCTTTCGTAATTCTAGTTTGATACAGTTATAATGCGAATGCATAGTCTGTCTTGTTCTGAAAGAAATGATACTTCATAATATATGAATCATCACATCTTCGTTGACGTTTTCTTGATCTTTCTTCAGAGATCATCACAGATATGTCGATGATCATTGCAACTCTTTTTTCGATAGTCTTCTTGAATGACTCGACTCATATGATTGAAGACATTGACAGAAGTTTTGACTCAACATGAATAGATTCAGTCTGTATTGAAGCTCGATCTTCGTCTGATGCATATTTCTTTTCTTTCGATATAGAAACTGACTGTCTTTCGTCGTTGATTGAATTTAGCATATCACTGACTTCGTATAGTTTATTACCTGCTTTCGAATTCAGTCACTGACAATTCTTCTATTCAATATCTTCTGTAAGACGTATGTCAGCTACATCGTCAATTTTCTTTCATCGATCAACATCAAGTGTTGATACGATTATTGATGAACGTCTAGACTTGAATCTTGTTCAAAGCTGCTTATGTACGAGCACTTCACACTTGACGAGATGTCGCTCTAGTTCATTGATGTTTTTCGCGAGCTTGTCACAATGAGAGCATGCGTGAAACATTGAATTGTTTTCTTGAATCATGTTGTTGACAGAATGATGTCTAGATCATGTTTCATCAGAGAGATACGAGTCTTTTTGAACATCAGACTGCGCTCTAATAAGATCAATGCAAACAATACTCTTGTCGTTTAATAACAAGTCGATAGCAAAGCAATATTATCGATGATTGAATTAAAGTACTGTATTAAAGATTTGCATCTACTGTTCATATTCGATTAGATTGAATTTTATCTCTACTCAGATCTCACTATATTTAATTCAGCTCAAATGTCTTCTATCATTGATTCTTGAAATCAATAGAAATCAAACAATGAAGATGCTTATTGATGATCAGACTAGATACTTGAATCAAATCATCTTTGTTTGCTGATGTCAAGTCTTATTCAAATTCGAACGAGAAAATTTCACTTGATATTCTTGTTAAATTCAATATGTATGTAAATCACTATGAGCAGTGCTTCAAGTATTACAGATCATACATACTTATTAGAGAAAGTCAGTAGTACTTCTATCAACTCAACGCATAGTGAATCTTTCATCGAACGCGTCGACAGCGTCGCTGATGTCGCTCTATTCGAAAAACTCAAATTCATCAAGAAGATTGCTTTTAAGACGACATAAATCACGTAAATCTCACTTCAAAATTCAACTCAAATAATCAGCAATGAGATCAATAATGAAATCAAACAAGAGAAGAAATACATGTTGAAGCTGCAGATGACGTCTATGCGAAGTGTGAGTAAGAAAAAAATGAGATAGAATGACATGTTTCTGCTCTTGAAAGATTGAAAGCTCATATTATACGATTGTTCATAATCACGCTTGTGAGAAGAAAGATGCTTTTGAAACACAATATCGTTGTTTGTCAAACTAGAGAATATCGATCGAATCTCACATGACGCTCATAGCAAAATCTATGATCTTGTCATGTAGAATCGAGACTATCTCGCACATATGTCAATTTGACAGACTGACTTATGAATTGAAGATGATGTTCAGCAACTAGATGAATGCAATTGTTTTTCGTTCATGCTTCAGAAGCATTCTTATTAAAACATGCACTTGAGTACTACAATGTCTCTTCATCTTCTTCTGCAATTCTTCAAATCAAAAGTGTAGATTTTTGTCACCTTATTAAATATTCAAAAACATTTTCACATCTTGATTCAAAAGCACTTCTATCACTATTGCGCAGCTTCTCACAAGAATAAATCAGAGAATGCTGTTTTTAAGAAGACAGATACTTCGCATTCTGTCTGTTAGAAATATGAAATACAGAGAAATGAATAAATGTTTCATAAAGATCATCTCAATTCACGTCGATAATACACATAGCAAAAGAGATAAAGTTGCTCTAGATTCTTCAATCTTCTACTGAGCATTACTTCTGCTGCTATGAAAGCTTGTTAATCAAATTAAGCATTTCGCAAATGTAGTTCTGATTCATTGAACATATATCTCTTTCAATGCAAACGATTCACACGTCTTTATCTTGACGCGATTCACTGCTGAACGTAGATATTCACGTTACAGCATGTAGATTGCAACACTACGTAATCAATTAGTTTGTAGTAAGTCTTTGAATTAATTTCATCTTTCATCTTTCATCTTTTGTCTACTCTATCAGAGTATGTATCACTTTCAGTCAAATCATCATAGACAAATAAGAAAGATATTACAGAGCAAACACGTCAGAATTTGCTTTAATATTTGCATTCAATCATTACATAAATGCAAGTCATCACTCATTGCTTATTGTGATAAGTATCATTGTTTATCAACGACACACAAGTGCAATTTACAGTGAGTATCAAGCTACAACGTGTGTTTCTGTAAGTTATATCTCATTAGCATTCGCACTTTTCAATGTACATTAAACTGATCTGACTTCAGTTGCTGTTGACATATACTCTATTTCAATTAGCTCACTTTGTTGAGTAAGATCAGTCTTAAGTTACGACTTTCTTATCTTAACGTCGCTTCATTGAAGCTACAACTACAGATCATTGAAATATCAAATCATCTTACACACTCTTTAATTGTGAGTTACAGATGATCAATTTATCTAGATTATACATAATGAATCGACTAATGTGAAATTGTTCGCTACAGCTTCTCATTCTCTCATCTCACATTCTACGAGCGAGAATCAGTCAACATAACGAAGAAATCGAAAGCTTCACAAGATGATCAGATGATGAACTACTACGATACATCTCAGACATTTAGACGTGAGAATGTCAATTTCATCATCTCAACGCAAAAACACATTGAAGATCAATCATCTGATGATGAGTTTTTACTCTTTGAAAATATAGATTCTTCTCAGCGTACTTTCGTTACCTTCAAAGCAAAGCTGATACTACTCTACGAAAATGATCTCGATGAAGCAATTGATATCATGAGAAGCGTTGAAGATAAATATTATGTCAAGATGAAGATCATCTTCAAGATGATCTCAAACTGAACTGTCAACGTCATTTTTGATGTAAAGCTTCACTTAGTGACATCAGTTGAAGAACAGAGACTCAAGCGTGACATCATTCATAACTGAGTCTTCTATATCAACAGTGATTTGATGATCAAAGACGTTATCATTCACAAGTATTTGAAGCAACGTCAGAGTTCAAGATTTTGAACTGAAAAGATGTACATGCATCACAATCTCGAAGATGAGATGATGATTAATATCAGAGACTATGAACAACTGAGCTTGCTTCAGCTGAAATTTCAATCAGCGACGACTCAATTCAGTGAAATCAAGCTTCACATGAAAGATATCAATGATCATCTTGCACATATACATCACATCATTTATGATCTGTTTATGACATCTGTCACTAAGAAGATAATCATTGCGACTTTTATCAGCACTGCGCAAAATGATCAATTTCTTGCTCAATGAGAAGTCTTTCAGCGCTTTTGTGCTTGAGAGCGTGTTTTTTCATCAACAAATCTTTGATTCGATCACTTCATTTCAAGCAAGCACATAATTCAAAAAGATTAGATTACGATCAGAGAAAATCGTCTCATTGTTAGCTTATCATATCATTGCACTTATCATGATGATCACGAATGCTGATTGTATGAAGATGTAGATGTTGTACAAGCGAATGAAGTTCAAAAGATCGTAGTCTTTGAATCTCAAGCATTGAACTGCGAGTTACGTGTTCTGATTATTACAACAGATGATAATTGAGAATATCTAGATCTCATTAAATTGTCGAAACACTTCAAATATTGATTCAAAGTCAAGAATCACTTTAAGATTCAGATAGAAATTGAGATCTGAACTGCAACAATCGTTTCTACATCTTTTATATTCGCGTCAACTACGAATATTATGATAGCACTTCATTGTTTACACATTGATAATGAATGAAGCACTCTTGAACTGAAGTCTACTCTTAATCTTCAATTCATGTTAAAGAAGACTAATCACGAGTGAATTCAAGAGTATTGTTTCAAAGATTCTTCGATTATTGTTCAAGTTAATGCAGTGAGATCAGACACAACGTTCAAGATTCAATTAGCAGCTATCAAAAAACTGAATTCTGTTCATATTGACGAGAAGAAATTGATTCACAATTTCAAATGAAGAAACATTCTCATCGATCAAGATCTGCATACAAAGAAAGAGATAAACATATTCAAAGATGATGATATCAAAGCGAAGCTTAATGCATGAGATATTTCTTTCAACGAAGAACAGATGAAGACACTACAGTATTGTTGTACTCTCTTGAATAACTTCAATTTGATCAAAGATATATTTGAATCAAGCAAGATGTTCATGAATGTTGTTATCACTTTGCTGCTGATAAGCATTAATCAGAAAGTCAAAGTGTTAAGCTCATTTAATCGCGCTGCAGATGCATTCATCATTAAGCTACATGAGCAATTTGAAGCTCTTTGTCAGAAGAAACTTGACATCATGAATTGACATTATGTTCACTATCACACATTCTCAATGAAGCACAAAGTTCTTGCATACGAAAATCTCAAGCATATAACTCAAAAATCTCATTTCGATCAGATGCATTGAACTGAAATCGCTTCACTTTCAAATATGATATATGATTTCATGATTCATCATCTGATTAAAAAGAGCAGAATTCAATCTCATAAAATTCATGATCGTTGTTATCGAGTACATAATGTCAGTATGTCAACATTGCTTATGAGATTATGTGAATTTGATAAACGTCAATCATCAAGTTTTGAGAATTTGAATTATCAATCAATCTCTGTGAAAATTATCAAGAATGATGATTTCAAGATTGATGTTCTCAAGACTGATGATTTCAAGACTATTGCATTCGAGAATGATGATTCTAGTAAGAACGACAATTTCAAGATCAGCGATTTCAGTGATGATGATTTCAGTAATGAGACATCAACGTTTCGACGAAGAGCTTGAATAGCTTGTAAGCTAGTGAGCAACAACATCTGAATCTTAATGCGCTTGAGACGCATATGCTAGCTACTAGAACAGACACTTTTCATAATTCAGCGATTAGCTGATTTAGCAACATAGATCAATCATCAGTCAGTCGTTAG
>JAABVA010003167.1_pt1 | contig 15892 bp, 9 predicted proteins | sample 5560331 | NCBI WGS metagenome assembly JAABVA01 (sample SAMN12812661, study PRJNA571458) | rock metagenome | isolation source: Antarctica rocks | place: Antarctica: Victoria Land, Mt New Zealand sud | collected 2016-01-07 | reverse complement strand
GCGCGCGCGCGCGCGCGTCGCTGGCGCGTCTGGGGCCGGCGCGCGCGCGCACCGATCGCGGCTGCCTGGCGGGTAGCTGCGCCGGAAGGCGCCCTGGTCCTTGACGTAGAAGGGCACGTCGTACCGCGCGGTCCGGACCTCGTCCCGCCACTCGCCCGCCCTGTCCAGGCTGAAGACCTGCCGGGGCCGCGCGCGGCGCGGCGGTCAGCAGCCGTGCAGGCCCGCAGCTGCGCCCGCGCCCGCGCCCGCGCCCGTGCAGCTGCGCCCGCGCATCCGCGCCGCCGGGGGCCGCTGCATGCGACGGGCGAGCGCAGGCCGCGACAGGGCCGCGCGGCCGCTCGTTGGTGCGCTGCACAGCAGCCCGCAGCAGGCAGGACGCCGGCGCCCCTCGACACGCCTCGACCCACGCGCCGCGGCTCCCCGACGAGGTATGCAAAGTAAACAGTGCCGGCACCAAGGCAGGCGCTCTCCATGCCGATGACATTCGCAGGTGTGCAAGGGGCGGTCCTGCCGGAGCCGGGCGCACTGGCTGCCCCGGCGAGGACAGCAGCGTGAACAGCAGCAGCGCGACGACGGGCAGCAGGTGCAGCAGCTGCAGCACCGGCCCCGCGGCCTGGCCCTGCGCGCGGCCGCCCGGCGCGCGCGGCGGCTGCGGCCTGAAGCCCGGGCCGCCAAAGTGGGCGCGGAACACGCGCCCCCTGCGCATCGCGCAGCGCCAGTGACCACGCGGCTGAGCAACGCCGCGCACGAGGGGGCGGCCAGCACGGGCACGCCTCGGTCACAGTGCCCCACTGCAGGGTGCTTGCGACAGACGCGTCCGCGGCAAACTTCCACCGCCAAAAGAAGCAGCTCGAGCTAGAGCTCATGCGCAGGTCACAAGCAGGTCGCGACAGAGACGGTCCAGGTCGGCGCCCACTGGCGCCACCGAGCCCCGGCGCGCGGGCGCCGGCGCGCACCGCGTCGGGATGCCGCCATTGAAGAACATGTTGAAGATCTCCTCGGGGTCAAAGTCGTCAAAGCCGCCGCCGCCGCCGCCCGGGTACGGCCGCGGCGCGCCCATCGTGCGCTCCACGCCGTCGCGGTCGTAGGCCGCGCGCTTCTGCGGGTCGCTCAGGCACGAGAAGGCGCGCGACACGGCTGCGCGCGCGCGCGCACGCGCTGTCTCAGCCGCATGCGGGGCCTGCTGCATGACACGCCTGGCGCTGCACCCAGAGCCCTTGCCATCCGAAGGCGCAGCTGGTGCAGACAAAGCAGCCTGCAGCTGTGAGCGGGAGGGCTCACACACCCGGCCTGGATGGCTGCCACATCCAGAGAAGGCAAGACGCGCAAGCGCAGAAGTCTCCGGCCACACTACGACGCAGGCTTGCCACATGACGGCGCACTGCCGTGCGCACAAGGTGAGCAGAGAGTGCAGGCGCTGCAGGTGGCTGGGCGCGCCAGCGTGACTGCAAGGCAAGCGCGGCGGTGCGCACCCTTGAAGGCTTCGTCGGCGCTCCGCACGGTGCACTTGTCGGGGTGGAGTTTGAGCGCGAGCTTCCGGTCTGCGGCGCCGCCCCAGACTGTCAGCGCAAGGCGCGGTCCTCTGCAATGACCACCGGGCGCTTGGCAGCCAGGGCAGCGCTGGGAGCTCAGCAGCCCGGCGCGGGGCGGGCCACTCACACGCGCGCTTGATCTCGTCGTCGCTCGCGCCCCGCGCAACCCCCAGTATCTCATAATAGCAGGTTGTTCGCGTGCACTTTATGACCTGTGCGGCCGGCACAGCGCGCGCCATAGGACGGGCGGCAGGAGGCTCAGCGGGAGAGCTCACAGACAGCGGGAGAGCTCAGAGACTGCACTGAGGCGACGCCTGGCCACGGCAGCCAGGGCTGCCCGCACAGGCACCGAGCGACACACGCTCCTGTCGCTGACTCGCGGGGCAGCGCCGCAGGCGCCGGCAAGCAGCACTGAGCGCCGCGCGAACACCGGCACGGGGCCGGGGCGCCGCGCCAGCTCGCGCTGCTCGGGCGTGGCCTTCTCGTCGGGCTGCCGCGCGGACGTCTCCGCCGCCTGGCCGCTGCGCTGCCGCACGCTGCTGGCCGGCGGCGCGCCGTGCGCAGCGCCGTTCTCGCGCGGCACGCCGCGCCCGCCCCCGCGCGCCTCTGCCAGCGCCTCCCGCGCCTGCGCCGCCCGCCGCCCCGCTCGCCTCCCGCACCGGCACTCAGAGTGCCAGCAGGGCCTTGTCCGTCGGAGCCCATCAGCTCGTGTGTATCTCACGCTTACTTACACAGTGCCGGCCCTTCCTTGGCCTGCACAGCCCGCCCGCTCGTCCGCCACGCCGGCTTTACACACAGTGAAGCACCAGGCAAGGCGGCCTCCCCAGGCGCGCGCCTCTGCACTGGGGAACAGGCGCGCGGCCTTCTCCGCGAAGCGCTCCGCCTTGGCGGGGTTGCCCTCGCGCAGCGCGTCGCGCGCTATGCGCAGGCACTTGTCGGCGTCCTCCCTGTTGCTGTGCATGCTGCTCACGCGCCAAACTGCTCCGACGCGCCGAAAGCAAGGCGCTTCAGCACCGGGCAGGCGTCAGCCGCTCCCTCTTCAGGCTGGCAGCTCGCGAAGACACACTGCTGCGTCGCGAAAGCAGACTGGCAGGCTCAGAGCCGCAGAGCCCTGGGTACTCTGCCGAGGGTTTCCTTGGGCTAGCACAGCAGGCGCTGCTGAGGCTGCCTCAGCTGAGACCGCCAGTCGGCGAGCTGCCCCGGGGTCGCAGCTGGCTGCCATGGCGGTGGACGTAGGTGCAGCGGAGGTGCTCTGCGGCTGGTGCCTGCAGCCTGTCCGCGAAGTGGACGACCGCATTGTGTCAAAGTGCTCGCTGGAGGGCGAATGCACGGGCGGCGGCCCCGTCGTGTGCCACCACGAGTGCGCCGTGGCTGCGGATCAGGGAATGGTGACCAAGTGCGGTGGAGCCATGTGTTGCCCGAGGTTGAGTATGTGAGCTGCGCGAGCGCGCAGGTGCGTCAGGGACTTCCTGTTTAGCGGGCGAGCCGAGTACAAGGTCATGTCGAACACGGGCAAGGCGCAGAAGAAGAAGGTGCGCCGAGCGAGGCGGCCCCTCGCCCCATCAGCCCTCGCCGCTCAGAAGCGCGAGTGCTCACACCGTTTGTGTACCCCGCGGCGCAGCAATACATAAAGGAGCGGCCCCACGATCACATGCGCGGGAGGCTGTGCCCCTACGGCCGCAACTTCAAAATTGCGGAAGCCGTGGGCAAGGAGGCTTGTAACGGCAAGGTGCGCGCGCGCCGCCCCTTCCTCCCACTTGCACCGCAGTGCGCCGCCGCTGCCGCGGCTGCCCGGTCGCGCAGCGGGTCCCCGCGCTGAGCGGCCGCGGCGGCGGGCGTAGGTGTACGAGTCCGAGCTCGTGGTCGCCACGAAAGCGTTGAGGAAGAAGAAGTACCAGGAACCGACGCCCGCGGCGCGGCCGCCGCGGCCCAAGGCCGCCGGCGCGGCGCCGGCTCCCAAGGCGCGCGCCCGCCGCAGCCCCCCTCACGGCGCGCCGGAGCCCAGGCGCTGCTGCGCCAGCGCAGTATGACACCGAGGCGCACACCGCTGCCGGAGCTCTGCTGGCCGGCACTGGCGGCGCTGCTCCGGCCCGGCTCCCCTCTTCACGCGCACGGAGCGTCAAGCTGTGCGCACCAAGCTGTGGGGCGGGTCTGCCGCCCGCGCGAAAGCGTGTGTGGTGACGCCCGCTGCGCGCGCTGGGGCCAGGCCCCCGCCAAGCTCGACGCGCAGCAGGCGCTGGCGCAGCGCCAGGCGCTCAGCAAGGCCAAGGCCAAGCCCGTGCACGGTGCGCCCCAGGCAGCCGCGCCTGCCTGATGATGGCCCGTGCGTTGCAGACGCGCGCTTGCGCGTCGTGACAACATTTCAAACTGGCATTTCCGAGCGAGCGGCACGGCACACGAGTGCCTGCTCCGTCGCTGCTGCTTGCGAGCAGCGGCGCCGGCGCAGGCGCGCCCGCCCAGCGGCAGGGCATGCGCCTCTGGCTCGGGGGTTGCCAGGCTGGGCGAGGGCTGGTGCCGATTGCCCAATTGTGAGCCTTGTTTAGCTCATGTCCTCAAGGCCGTGCCGGGGCCGTGCAGGAGGCGCGCCGCCCGCTGCCGGCGCCACGGGGCCGCCTGACGGGGAGCCGCGCTTGATGGCTTTCCACCTGGCCACGGCTGTCGAGATCGAGGCGGCTGTGGCACAGGTGCGCGCAGCCGCTCCGTGGCTATGCACTGCGCTGTACATCGGGTGTGGCTCAAGGTCCAAGATGCGATCAGCGCTTCCGTGTCCTGGCGCACACTCGAAGCACACTTGGAGATAGCAAGCCTGCCGGAGGCATGCTTGGCGAGCGTCAGCGACTGTGCCGGGTTGCACTGGCTCACATCCTAGGTGCACAAAGCTTCTTTGCAGCTCCCGTGAGCAGAGACGTGGCCACGCTGGCACTCATGCTGTCAGCGCGCTGGGAGCGCTATGCGCAGTCAGGCATGCGGCCATCGCATGCGTGCACTAGCTGCTGGCCTTCATGGTCCGGCTGGCAGAGCGTGATTGGGTGTGGGAGTGCTCTTTGTTGCGCTTGGGGGAAAGGGCCCTGCCCACGCCCGCGCTGCCTGTCAATGCGCGGGGCAAGCAGCGGGCGGCGCCCCCCGCCAGCCACCATCATGGGTCTGGCAGCGCCGCCAGGGCGGCACGCCCCGGCCTGACCCTACCGTAAAACATGCTGACCTGCGCTTGGGTGCGGCGGCGCGGCCAGGGCGTGCTGCCGGACGACTTCCGCACGCAGCTGTGCGCGAGCATCGCGGGCGGCCGCGCCTGCCCGCTGGGCGCGCAGTGCCAGCACGCGCACGCGCCCGGCCAGCTGCGCGTGGACGCCGCCGTGCGCCGCGGGCTGCTGCCGGCGACGTACAAGACGGCGCTGTGCGCGGCGCACCTCGCGGACGGTGCGGCCCTAGCCTAACCCTACCCGGGTGCGCCGGGGCCGCGCGGCGGCGGACAGGCTGCCGACTGTGTGTTACCGCTGCCCGTTTGAGGTTCTGTGTTGTGCTGCGTGGCTTCGCCAGGCAGCAAAGCTTTATATAAAGCGGTCGCTGCCGGCAAGCTGCCAGCTGCTCGTGGTCAGACAGGACGCCCTGGCTGCCTCGCCAGGGGCGGCCCACCTGCCATTTGAGCAGAGGGTGCGGAGCACCGCCTTGCATGTGGGGTGCTTTTGTCACTTCTGAACTTATGGTTCAATGCTTTTCAGTGTTGGTAGCAGCGTGTGACGCGTGTGATGGTGAGATCATAAGGGGCCTGTGAGTGCACGCAGGCGACTGCCCGCTGGGCGCGCGCTGCTGCGCCGCGCACGGGCTGGGCGAGCTGCGTGTGCTCGCGGCGATTGCCCACGCCATCCTGCCGAGCACATACAAGACACAGCGCTGCCGCGCGTTTGACACCAAGGACGGCTGCCCGGCAGGCGCGCGCTTTTTGGCGCGCCAGCCTGCATTCTTGAGGGCCCAGAAGTGCACCAGGCGCCTCCTCCTGGATGAGCTTGTCTGCTTGATGGGCGGCACGTCATGCACACGCCTCGCCCCTCGCCTGGCGTGCTTGCGTTGCGATGGTGCTGTGGATCTGCGGCTGATGTCACTGTCTGGTTGGTTGTCGCAGTGCGCTCGAGTGGGCGAGCTCGGCAGCGCGCAGCACCTCGCAACACCATCCAGCGGCAGAGCAGTAGTTTCAACCTGACTGCCTCACCCACATGCCTGCATCAGCGGACAGCGCTACGTGGGCCGCTGTGCTCCGGCGCAGCCTCCGGCGCAGCCTCCAGCGATGGCTGAGCTGGGGCCGCGGCACTGCGCAGGGCTGAAGTGCCACGATGCGCACGGCGCCCAGGAGCTCAGGCTGGAGGCCGCGGTGGCGGCGGGGCTGCTGCCCGCCGACTACAAGTGCGCCGCCCAGCGCCCACGGCCCCCTCGCAACGTTCGGCCAGGCTGCGTGCGTGCCTACATGCACGGCTGGCAGTGCTCGAGCAGGTCCTGCTCACCCAGCCACACAGTGCCCGTCAAACCAGCCGTCGCTCTTCTTCACCAGATGGTCTTGGTCTGCACCCAAGGGGCTGAGGCTGGTCTGCTGGGTGCGCACCGAAAAGCGGTCGATTGAGCAGCGCTGCCCGTGGCGGGCGCGCAGGTTTGAGCTCTGCCCGACCTTCACCATGATCAGCAAGTGCGAACAGGGCGACCAGTGCCGGCTCGCGCACGGCGTGCTGGACCTGCGGTGCGGCCCCCGCATCATGCCCAGCTGCCGCGCAGGCCTGCTGCAGCAGAGCGCCATGCCGGCGCGCGTGCTCTCAGCCCACTTGAACGTGGGCTGCACCCTTACACGCCCGGCCCGGCGCCCCGCCTCTGCCGGCTGTCGCCGAGCGGCGGCGCGGCGCAATGAGCGCGCACGGGGGCCAGCATGTGAGATGCCTTCCAAGCTGTTGCCTCTGCATGTTTCACCTGGTCGCTCATTCCAGCTGCGGCGGCCTCACGACAGCTAGCTCTCACCAGCCTAGCTTTGGAGCCTGATGCAAGCGATACGGAGGCAACAGATGGCTGCTCTCCCTGTCGCATGCGGCACGGGGGCTGACGATCGCTGCGCAGGCGCGCGGCGGCGATCATCGCGGGCAAGCTGCCGCCCAACTACAAGTCGCGGCGCTGCAAGGACGCGGGCGAGGCCAAGGGCTGCGAGCGCCGCTCGCAGTGCTGGTCGTTCCACAGCGAGGCCGACCGCCTGCCCGAGATCAAGCTCAAGAGCGCGCTGTGCCCCATCTTGCTGGCGCGCCGCGCCCGCTCCCGGCCCCCCCGCTCAGGCCGCTGTGCGCGCGCGCCGCCTGACAGTCGCCTGCAGCATGCTCGGCGGCGCTGGGCCGCGCACCCGTTGCAGCACATCGCCGCCTGTGTGGTCATGAAAGCACAGCGCAGTAAGGCAGCGTGCTATTGCCTGCACAGGCGAACAGCCTACTGCTTGCGCCGCGCGCGCTCGTCCCTTCATGTGGCGCTGTTGGGGCATGCAGCATGCAGACCTGCACCTGGTACAGGAGAAAAGGGGGGCACGGCGCATGCCGCGCGCGAGGCTGCGCCCGACGCCGCGCACGAGGCGGGCGGCAGAGCGGCGCTAAGGCGGCGCGGGGGGGCGCGCAGGAGACGGGGTTGTGCGAGGTCGGCGGCAGCACTTGCTACTACGCGCACTCGCCCGACCAGCTGCGCATCGACGTGCGGGACATCTACCAGCGCGCGGCGCGCCCACGCGTCGGCGACGACGCCACCGCCGCCGCCTTGGCCGCCGCCGCCGCCGCCGACGGCACGGACAGGCGCGCGCGGCGCTCGTGCTCGGGTCGAGGCGTGCAGCACTCGCGCAGGGGCGCCTGCTGGTTCTGCGTGCGGTGCCATGCACGCGCCATGGAGCAGCCGCACCTGGTTGCCGCTCCATGTGGCCCTCCCGCCTCGGCATGTCCTGGCAGCCCGCCCTACCCTGTTCCCCTACTGTAACGGCAAGCAGCAAGGGGGGGCGCTGCGGCGCTGCCGCGCGGCGAGGGAGTGGCACGGCCGCGGGCTGGCCCCCGCACTCTGGTTGCCTGCGCTGCATCGCGCCGCGGCCCCTCGGCGTCATAGGCGCCCAGGCCCACGCAGGGCAGCAGCGACTGCTCGTGCAGCGCCGCAGCGCACGGCAGACCCGCAGTGTTCACAAGGAGGTCCACCTGAGCGCACCGCAGCACTGCCCGACCGCCGGGCCCGCGCGCGCAGGGGCGCGCGCAGGGAGGTCAAGGTCCTGCCGCGCTCGGTGCTGGCGGGCAGCATGCCGTCGGGGCGCCCGGAGCCGGGCGTGCCGCGGCGGCGCCGCAAGGGCGCCGCCAAGGGCGCGGATGCTGCATCGTGCGGGCCCCTCTGGCGCGCGGCGCCGGCTGCTGCAGGCCTTGAGCACGTGGGCGCCGCTGTGCGGCCGAGGGCGGGCAGCGGGGCGTCAAATGGCGAGCGCGGGGATGCATCAGGGCTGCATCATGCACGGCTCTTGCGGGTCCCTTCGAGCTTGCTCAGCTTGCCCTGGGCTACGAGCTGCGGGCAACGCGCCGGTCTGCGGGTGGCACGCGGCGCCGGCCTCGCCCGCTGCGCCTTGCAGCGCATGCTCGGGGGCGCCCACGCGGCGGCGGCGCGCGCAGGATGCTGTGCGACCAGTACGAGCGCGCGGGCGTGTGCAACGACGGCAGCTGCGTGTTTGCGCACGGCGAGAGCGACCTGCGCGAGCGCCAGCGCGCCCGCGAGTGCGCGACCGGGCGGCTCCAGCACCCTCGCATTTTGGCGCTGAGGCGCTGCGCAGCCGCTTGGCTTGACATGCATGCTGTGCGGGAGGCTGCCGAGCACGCCGCTGGTGCGGGCGCCCGGTGGCGCGCCGGCACATGCGGACGCGCCCGGCTCGCGTCGAGCACCGGTCGAGTGAGGGACCCGTGAGCAGAGGTGGCTCACATGCGAGACGGGCGCGCAGGCTGCGAGCGCGCGAGACGGCGCCGGGCAACGCGTGGGGCGCCGGCGGGGCGGCGAATGCGGCCAGGCTCTCACTGGGGCCGGCCACCCTTGAGGCCATGCGCCGGTGCGGCGCCTGATTGTGCGCTGCGTTGTCGTCTTGCAGCCATATGCGGAGCCAACCACGCACCACAAGAACAAGAGGTCGACCTGCAGGTTGAGTGGCTGCTTGGTCCGCGCATGCGGCTCGGCGCGCGCAACTGTTCGACTGGCGCCCGGCTGCTTTGCAGCGCTGCTCCCCAACAGACTGGCGACCCCATCGTAATGCAGAGCTGGTGCATGTGCGCTGCGTGCGCGGCATCCGCCGCTGCGAGGGCCACCCCGACTGCACTGCGCGGCCACGCGCGCTGACAAGCGCGCGCGCGCGCGCGGCAGGTTCAAGCTGCAGTCTTGCATGGCCAAGCTGTCCGAGCTGGGCTTCTCCTGGCATGTTGCGGAGCGCGCCGCGCGGTCGACCGGCGCCGACGCCGGAGCCGCCGCCCAGCTCCTACTAGACGGTGCGAGCCTGGGCCGCCTGAGGCTCCCACGCAGCTGTAGGTCTCCTGGTGCTGCACTGCGGTAGGCTGGAAGGAGCTGAGGCTGGAAGCTCCGGAAGGGGCCTCCCAGTGCACGCCTGTGTCAGCGGTGTTCAGCCTCGCGGCTGTGTGATACGGGCGGCGCACGCTCAGCGCGGCGCATGAAAGGAAGCTGGCGAGCATGCGCATGTTCGTATTCATGTTCATGCGGCGAGACGACCCCGGGCGAGCAGGCACTGCCGAGGCGCACGGCGAGAAGGACGTTGACGTGGCCGAGGCGGCGGCTTCAGCGGTGGCCGCCGCCCAGCACATGGGCGTGCCCGGCGCGGTGCTGGAGGTGCGCTGCCGGCTGCGCCCGTCTCCGCTGCCTAACCTAGCCATACGCTGCCCGGCGCCTTGTCAGAGCGCCCTCAGGGCGGCGTTCGTGGAAGGCCGTCGCGCCCGCCCAGCCTCCTGATGACGCGCGCGTTGCCACCGCCTCCCGGGCGTCCTGACAGGGAAACCCTGCTGCGTCTGCCTCGCATGCCCGTGCAGCCCTGCCCCACGTCTGTCCAGCGCGCTCGGGCTGGCGGCCTTCTTGCAGTCAGCGCGCCTGTGTCGGGAGGCGGGAGCGAGGCGTGCGGGCGGGCACCGCGCAGGCGGAGATCGTGCGTGCGGGGGGCGACGCCGCGGCCGCGCTGGAGCAGCTGCAGGGCGCGGACCGCGACAGCTGGGGCCCCGCGGCCGGCTGGGGCGCGCCCGGCGACGCCGGCGGCGCCGCGTTTGCCGCCGCTCGGCCGGCCTCCGCCGCCCTCGGGCCGCCGTCATCCAGCGGTTTCGGTGCGCGTGCTGCAGCCCCCTCACAATGGCAGGCGTCAGCCGCGCCGTGGGGATCTACCCTCGAGTCAGGAGCGGGTTGGAGAGTGCGGCCTGGACAGCCGACACAGGGCGTGCGGAAGCGGCCGGATCACGTGTGTATCTGTGCGCAAGTGGATGGCAGCCAGCAGCATGCTCATTGTTGTCACGCGCTGGGAATGCATGCCGCGCTGCGTGACCGGCGGCGCGCGCGCGGCGGCAGACTCGTCCGACGAGGACGACGCAAGCTGGCACGGCAGCTGGGCGCATGTGCCAATGCCCACCTGGGACGTGCCGGGTGCCGGGGCGGGCGCCGGCGCGGGCGCGCCGGGCGCTGCGCCACCCGCTGCGCCGGCGCCGGCGGCCGAGCTCGCCAGTCAGGCGAGCAGCGTCCCGTCCGAGGCGCCCGCGGCCGCACACGCAGGGGCGGCCTATGGCGGCGACGAGCACATGGGAGACGAGCACGCGGGCGGCGCGTGGGCGCAGTACACCGCAGCTGACTTTGCCGCCGAGGACGCGGCGGGCTCCCAGGGCGCCGAGTGGACCCCGCCTCTCCAGCCCGGCGGGGCCGCGCAGGACGGGCGCGCCGCGGCGGGTTCCGCGCACATCCAGTTTGGCAGCTTTGGGGACAAGGGCGAGGGCGGCTCGCCGCAGTTCAGCGCCGTCAGGCCCATGTTTGCGACCGAACCCGGCGCCGCGCCCGCGCCGGGCGAGCTGGATGCATACGCTATGCTGGGCGCCCTCAGCGCAGACCAGGCTGCCGAGCAGATCTCGGGGGCGCAGCCCTGGCCAGGCACGCACGCTGGGGGCGCTGGCGGCTCGCCACAGGGCGGCCTTGCGAGCGTGGCCAATGGGGGCGACCATGGGGGCGACCACAGCGGGGTGCCCAAGGACGCGGCGCGGAACGGGTGGGAGGCGCAGCCTGCGCCTGCCGCCGCGGCGGCGGAGGAGGAGGAGCAGAGCGAGGACCTGGAGGACCTGCTGGCCATGCTCATGACATGACATGAGCAGCAGGTATGACATGGGCAGCAGGGTGAAGAGGATGGGCGGGGTGTGGGGCTGGGGTGGGCCGCGTGTCGCGCGGTGGGCTCCTGCTGCGCAGGACCGCCTCTTGTGTTTGGCTGGCGCTCTGAGTAGGGATGTGGTCTCAGCATGTCAGAAGGACGATGCTGATGGATGCGAGTGCCATGCGCATGTGAGAAGGCTTGCTCAACTTCTTGAAACGGGGGCTGTGAGGCCCCTGTAATTTAGACCTTGCCCTCATCAACTCCCCTCCTTGTAGATCCGGGTTGGGAAACCCATTGGCCTAGTGGTGATCACGTTCAACCTGCCGAGCGCTTGTCACAATTATTTTGTCGATGTACATAGCGCACACAGCCAGCACCCCAGAAGTGGCCGAAGCAAGCGCGAGTGAGCGTGCGGCGGCGATGCGGTTGCGCAGCAGAGACTGCCACCCTCACAGCAACTGACAGTGAGGCTCTGCCCACCTTCCAGCCTAGTCAGGCCCGAGGCAGGGCATCCTGCCCCGCCGGGGCGACCGCCGCGGCCGGCATGGATCCCGTGCAGCGCTTCCTGGACCTGCCAGCTTTCCTGGTTGGCGTCTTCTTCCTCTATTGGTGCGCCCGCTGTCCAACAGCTGCAATGCACTCCGATTGCCGACCAGCAGGTGATTGATGCTCCAATGCCTACTCATGGGAGGCAGCCGCGGCTGACCGACTGTGCCTCTGCCCAGGTCCCTGCCCCTGGCGGTGTTTCTAAACAGAGTGAAGTTCTGGAAGCTAACCGGTGCGGCCGCCTGCAGCCCCTGACTTGTTGCCTCATGTCTCCCGCTGCAGGACGCGCGCCGTGCAGAGGGCAGGGCCACGCTCCCTCACACACCTCGGTTGCCGGGTCGCAGGCAAGCGCAACGACGCGCGCGGATGGTGCGGCTCGGCGCGGTTGGCAAGGCTGCCGTGACTTGTGCCGCGCCCCTGTCCTGCTGCCCTCTTGCAGGCCTAGCCAGGCCGCTGCCGGCAGCCCCCTCTCACCAGGCGACAGGACGCCTTGGCAGGTAGACTGCAGGCTGCCCTCCTGCGCGCTGCGCCAGGGCCCTGGCGCTGCGGGACTTGTTCGGCGTAACAATGCTGCAGCTGCCCGGCCCGCAGCTCTTCCCTGGCGGCTGCGCTGTGCTCTTCCTGGTGCGCGCTCTCACTTGTGGGTGCCCTCTGTGGCTCATGACCCTCCTGGCTGGTTGTGAAATCACTTCAGGTGTCTTAAGGTGCGTCTGTACCATCCATCAGGATCCCCTCTGCGCTGAAGCTCTCAGTGGCCCCAGTGGTGGTGCATGCTCGTTCGGGAGCTCGGGGTTCCGGCTCCAGGGGCAGACAGGTCTTGCTCAGCCATGCTGTGCATACTGCTTGTGCGTACCGTGCATGTCGCAAACGCGTTGTCGTGCGCGGCGGGCCGCAGAGCAACCACCGCTCGTGGGCCGACTTCTACCTCGACGTGGTCGCCACGGACGGCAACGCGCAGATGCTGTCCCGCATGGCGGTCGCCTACGTGTTCCTGATGTTCATGGTGGCCGTGCGCATCATCCGCTCCGTCATCCTGTTCAAGCGCGGCCGGAAGGTCGACCACGAGGCGCGGCCCCAAGCCGTCCGCCGCCGTCCTGTCCGGCGCCCAGCATCTGTGATGGTTGCCCGGTCGTGCGGTGGCCCGCGCAGCCCTGGGGTCTGCGGGGAGGGCAGGCCGCAAGGAGGCAGGCCTTTAGAGCGCTGCCTGCTCCCTGGCAGCCGCCCATGCGCGAGCCGGTGCCAAAAGCGCAAGCTGGACCCCATCCCTATCTGCGGTGTTCCGCCGGGCGGCAGGAGTTCAATCGCATGCTGGAGCGGCGGATGGCGGCCAGCCCCGTGGACGGCCTGATCGTGTACCCCGAAGGTGCCCTGCCGGCCGCCCCCGCGCCGCCCCCCACCCGCTATTCCCAGCCGCATGCGATGAGCCGAGTGGAAGCGGGGGCCACCGCGGCGGCCCCGTTGCCCCGCAGATAGCGCAGGCGCTGGCAGCGCTTGGGCCCGCCCGCACGTGCCGCGCCCGCGCGGCAGCGCCACGCCGCAAGGGCGCGCGTGCGCGCACGGCCGAGGGTGTGGCGTGGGGGCGCGCGCAGGCCACCGCAGCATCGGCTGCGACTCGCTGCCGCTGAAGCGCGGCATGCTGGTGTTCGCGCACAGCCGCAAGATGCCCGTGCAAGTGCGAGCTGGGGGCCGCACGCGCCGCCGCCGCGGCCCTGCTCCCCTGGGGTCCCGCAGCCCGCAGGGCGGTCAGTATTTTGGCTTGCACGATGGCGTAGCCGGACACAGGTCGAGCGGCGCCGCGCACGCCGCACAGCGCCGGCTGCTTGCTCAGGCAACGAAGGCTGCGCCCGAGCATGAGCTGAGGCCGGCGACAAGCTGCGTATGCGTTGTGCGCGAGCGCCGCGGGGCCGGCTCAGGCGGCGGCGGGCGGCTCAGGCGGCGGGGGCCAGCTCAGGCGGCGCGGGCCGGCTCAGGCGGCGGGAGCGGCGCGCAGATCGTGATGAGCGCAAACAAGGAGGCGGTGCTGTCGGAGAAGGAGCTGCGCGCGGGCTTCAACCAGCGCGTGCTGGTGGGCTACTCGGAGGTCATCCGCTCGGGCGACTTCGCGGACGTGCCCGCGTTCGTGCGCGCGGTGCAGGCCGAGTGGGACCGCCAGTGGCGCCGCGTGTACACCGCCGACTGGGCCGGTGCGTGCGTTGGGCGCCTTGCAAAGGGCGCCCGCGCCCGGCGGGCAGCCCTCCGCCACTGGCGTCGGGCTTCCGTCGCGGTGCGCTGCAAGCGAGGCGGTTGATGCGTTGGGAGCGCGCGCAGACTGTGCGCCAAAGCCGCAGGCTGCACACTAGATTGTCACAACCGCTGCGGCTTTGCACACTGTGCATCAAACCACACACAGGGCCTGGCACGAGCTTGTGCAGGCGGGAACACAAAGGCCGCGCGCGCCCTGCTTGCTGCAGCAGGTGTTGGCGCGCAGCAGTGCCATATGATGCGTTGCAGCGCCGCGGCGAGCCCCTGGGGCGCACCCGCGCAACGGCGCGGCAGGCCCGGCTGCCCCTGACTATGGTTGTTCGTGCGCGGGCGTAGCGGCGGAGGAGATGCAGCACGACGCGCCCGACACGCGGGAGTACTCCTGGCAGATGAAGGCGCTGTCGCTCGTCTCCACGACCGTGATCCTGCTGGTCTTCGTCGCGGTGCTGGCCGGCGCCACGCGGCTCTGGGCCGCGTGGCTGGCGCTATTTGGCAGCAGGAGGGTGCGGCGCCCTCGCAGGGCTTGGTCGGCCGCCGCCTGCTGCGCGCGGGGCGCTCAATGTCACGCAGGGGTCGGTTGCGCGCCTCGTTGCAGTCACAGGCATGCACAGCCTCGCGCAATGCGCATCAGCGCCTGGTCCGTCGCGCGGCTTGGCGTCCTGGCACCCTAACCTGGACCTGAACGCCCCGCACGCGCGCGCAGCACTGGGCGGCGGCGGCGTCGTTCCTGTGGGTGGCGGTGTCACTCGCGCGCGCGCTGCGGCCGCTGCAGCTGCCGCGCAACCGCGCGGCCACCGCCGCGGCGCCGCCCGACATCTCCCGCGGCGTCGCGGCGCTGGCCGACAGCAACCATGTCAAGGCCCAGTAGCGGCCGCCGTCGCAGCATTGTTGCTCGCTCTGTGGTCAGTCCTTTGCGCACTGTGCCTGGCCCCAGCGCTCACTGCAGCTCTGCGCGGGGTGCTCTCTGCGGCGCGCGCGCGCCGCGCCGCAGGTGCGTGGCAAATGGCTGATGTGACTTTGCAGCCGGGGCGCAGTTTTACGCCTTGTTCGACAGGGCAGGGGAGAGTGTGAGAGACGGCCCCTCGTGTGTCCTAGACCCGCTGCGGGGCTGCGCAGCTCGCAGGCCAGGCCGCCGGCCATTGCGCACCAGCATGTTCAGCTTGCATGATGGGCGTGCGGGGTAGCAGGATGCCGATAGTCTCGGGCGGTTGCCGGGAACGCCGATAGTCTCGGTCTGTTGCCGGGAACTACGCATGGGTGACTGGGGCGGGAATGGCAGTCCCTGTTGTTGCGGGGCCACCTGAAGTGTTGCCACACCGTTTGAGAGAGGCAGCACGCATGCGACGCGTGAATCAACCAGATTCTTTTGTTGGCGGTGCATGCCAGGCGGCACGCAAGTCCCTGTGGCAGCGTGATTGTTGCCGCCAGCTGTTGCATGCAGTGTGACAGTGCACCCAAGTTCCGTGTCCATCAAGGCTCGTACGCAAGCCGCCAGCCTGCAATAGCACTGTCCCTCCCAGGCAAGCGTGGACATCACCTGCCGCCGGTGGCTGGCAGCAGTTGCGCACAGGCCTAGGCCGTGCGTGCAGCATCATGCACAATGGAAAGCAGTGGTGATCCACGCCACAGCTGCGGCACGTCTGCAAAGTCCACACACACCCTCCTGACCCCTACCACCACACGCACCCTACTGACGCATTCCACACACACCCTCCTGACCCCTACCGAACCACGACAATGTCTCACTAGCCGCCACCACGTCAGCATCCGTTCAGCACGCAGCAGTGCGCACGATGGGCCCTGGGCAACCATGCCCACACTGAGCATCCATGCATACCGGAAAAGCAAGTTCTGCATGCATTGCGCGAGCAGCATGAAGCCGCGCTGCGCGGACATATGGACCCTGCCATTGGCGGCCGCTGGCGCGCCTGCACAGAAGCCAGCAGCCGCAGGGTTCAGAAGTTAACAACTGACACAACTCAGCTGTCCCCCGCGATTCCAGGGACCTGCCCCACGCTGCCGCAATATGAGTTCTCAATAAACCCCCGGGCGACAGAATCTAGTTTCTTGGCCCGCGCGACCCGGCGCAGCCTGTTGTCCTGTCACAAAGCGGACTAAAACGCTTCACCATGCACGCGGTCTAGGCCTGCATGATGCAACCACGCCACACGCAACCCTCACGGCCTGCAAATTATCCTGGACGATT
>JAABVA010003164.1_pt1 | contig 15905 bp, 23 predicted proteins | sample 5560331 | NCBI WGS metagenome assembly JAABVA01 (sample SAMN12812661, study PRJNA571458) | rock metagenome | isolation source: Antarctica rocks | place: Antarctica: Victoria Land, Mt New Zealand sud | collected 2016-01-07 | reverse complement strand
ACGTCTATGAGCGGACGACATGGCTGGTCCATCGGACACCTCCTGTTCTTGCACACATACGCACATGAGGATAGCCTACGTCATCCGCTCCTTTTTTGTCCCCTCTCCGAAAACTAAATGGCCCTGCTTGCGCCGTTTCTTAAAGATCACAGCCCCGTATCCTGAAGAGAAGAAGAACAGCCTTGTGCGGAAGGAGACCAGGCATGATGCGGGACGACAGCGGTGCGGCGGCGCGGCAGCTCGTGGATGTGGGCGGCTATCAGCTCGCTCTCGAGGGGCGCGGCGTCGGCTCCCCTGCGGTGGTGCTGGACGCAGGATTGGGCGATGACATGGCCACCTGGAGCGCGGTGGTCGAGGCAGTGGCCCGCGTCACGCGGGTGGTCGCCTACGACCGTGCCGGGGTGGGGGCGAGCGAGCCGGCGCCCGCGCCGCGCACGGGCCGGGAGGTCGTCGGAGACCTGCATGCCCTCTTGCTAGCCGCGCGGATCCCCGGGCCTTACGTGCTGGTGGGGCAGTCGTTCGGGGGGTACACCGCGCGCCTGTACGCCCACCGGTACCCCGACGACGTGGCCGGGATGGTCTTGGTCGATGCCCCCCATGAAGATCGGGATACCCGCTTCCTCGCGCTGCTCCCCCCGCAGGACCCGACGGAAGCGGCGACACTGGCCAGCCTGCGGCACCTGCTCACCCAGGGCAAGCGGGACCCCGCTCAGATGCCGGAGGGGATGGACCTGCTGGCAACGGAGGCGCAGGTCCGCGCCACGGGCTCACTCGGCGCGCGCCCCTTGGTGGTGCTCACGGCTGGGTGCCCGCATCCCGTCCTCGCGGATCTCCCTGCGGATGTGGCCGCCCGCGCGAGTCAGGTGGTACAGGACGGGCAGCGTGAGCTGGCGGGCCTGTCCTCGCGGAGCCACCACATCATTGCCCGCGAGAGCGGTCATCATATCCAGCGCGACCAGCCGCCTGTGGTGATCGACGCCATCCGCCAGGTGGTCGAAGCGGTGCGGGGGGGCAGCCGTTAGCGTCGTAAGAAGCAGCTCGGATCATGATAGGCCACCTTGTAACGCCTGTCGAGGGGGACACCGATGGAGGGTGATGTCAGCCAGATCCACGCGACAGACGTCGCTGACCTCTATAGCCGGGTGGCGTCGCGCTACGGTGCCACTGGCCCCGCTGTCTTCGCCCACTTCGGCCGACGCCTCGTGGACTTGGTGGCGCTCGCGCCGGGGGAGCGCGTCTTGGATGTCGGGGCGGGACGTGGCGCGATCTTGTTCCCTGCGACGGCGTGCGTCGGGGCGCGTGGCGGCGTCGTCGGTATCGACGTGGCTGCGGCCATGGTCGAGGAGACCGGCGCCGAGATCGCGCGGGCGGGGCTGGCCAATGCGACGATGCGCGCGATGGACGGGGAGCGCCTCGCCTTCCCCGACGCCTCCTTCGACGCGGTGCTGTGTGGGTTCACCCTCTTCTTCCTGGACATCGAGCGCGCGTTGAACGAATTCTACCGCGTGCTCCAAGTCGGCGGACATCTGGCTGTCACCTGTGGCGCGGGGCTCGATGAGCGGTGGCGCTGGTACAACGACCTGCTCCTCGCCTACCACGAGGCGTATGGCATGCCGTTGAGCCCGCCCCGGCGCGGTGCGGCGTGGGCGCCCGCCGACCTGCCGCACATCGTCGCCCGCGCGGGCTTCCGCGTCGTGCGCGCCGTCACCGAGGAGGCCGAGTTCACCTATGCCGATGAGCAGGAGTGGTGGGAGGCGAAGTGGACGCACGGCGCGCGCTATCCCTTGGAGCGCATGCGCGCGGACGTCCTGGACCGCTTCCGCGCCGAGGCCTTCGCCCGGCTCGCGCCCCTACGGCAACCGGACGGCTTCCATGAGCGGTGGCGTACCCTGGCTGTCATCGGATCGCGCCCGGCCTGACGTGCCTCCCTCTGCTAAACGTTGGTTCCAGTTCCATGACCGCTACCGCAAATGGATCAGCATCTTTAGAGACGTATCGGAAGGGCGCAAGGCATTGTGCTGTGTGATAGACATGGTCGAATGAGTGGGTCGCGTCGCGGTAGGGAGCAGCCAATGTCAGGCTTGCCAGATACATACAGTATGGAGGACTTCAGCCACGAGCTGGAGAACCCCCGCCTGCGCGAGTACCTCGCGCAGGCCGTCTATCGCCCCACCGCCGAGCGCCTCGCGCGGATTTGTGAGCGGTATCGGGCGGAGCCGGGCTGGCGGATACTGGGCTGCCGGAGCGGGGAGGAGATCGTCGGCTGCCTCGGCCTCGCCTTCGGGGCCGCCGGCCAGGCGGCCATTCGCCACATCTCCGTCGCTCCCGACCAGCGTGGGCATGGTATCGGAACCGCTATGATCCGCTACGCCGTGGCAACATTTGCCCTGACCCACCTCAGCGCCGAGACCGACCGCGACGCCGTGGAGTTTTATCGCACATGTGGCTTCGTCATCCGGAGTCTCGGGGAGCTGTATCCCGCCACCGAGCGCTTCCTCTGCATCTACACTGCCGGTGAGGATGGGGTCGCTGAAGCGGAGGGTGCGCCAGGATGAATCTGTCGCGTCGGCTCAACCTTTCTGGCACACCGGCTCACGCTTTGTGGCAGAAACCTCAACCTTCTTGCTTCTTGGCAACGTACAACAGAAGGAGTGAGCGTGGCCCCGTGTAAGGTCTCATAGTTTCTGCATCGTTTTCACGCGTGGAACAACCCCGGTGTCTCACAGTTCCTGCGCCATCCGTCTCACATTTTGTGAGGCCAGCCCAACGTTGTCTCGCAATTCTTGGGGCCGGCCTACATCAGTCCGTCGAGCCCCGTTATGTCAGTTCCCTGTTATCAGAAGTGCTCTTGGCTCACTAGCACGCCCTGTGGAGCGCATTATCGGCAGCTTCACCATGGTAGACCTGCGAATAATGAGCGTTATCAGCACCCGTCGCGCCACCACCTCATGGTCCTTTTAGGGATAGACAGGGGGAAGGGTTTTCTAGACAAGGGTGCGCGTTGGGATGCGTGTGTCCGCCCCTTACGGGACAGCAGGTGTGGCGGTGTGGAGTTGGTGGTATGCGGCGAGGGAAGGCGCGGTGCGGACCTCGCCGGTCGTGGGGTCGACGGCCTCGACGAGGTAGGTCGGGTCGTCCCCGGCCGTGCCCGTGCGATGGATGGCGTGGAGGCTCCAGGTGCGGCCGTCGGCGTCCTGCTCGTCGGCAAGGAGCTGGGCCACCTCGGTCAGAGTGAAGGCGGCGGCGGCGTGGCCGTGGCGTTCGGCGCGGATGCGTAGGACGATCCACGCGGCGGGCAGATGCGGGGCGTGGGTCTGGAAGGCGTGGTAGTCGCGCACCGCGTAGGGGCAGGGGTGTGCCGTGTCGCACAGGTAGACGATCCATTCGTTGCTCGTGGCAGCGCGCTCGACGTCCTCCAGGGTAAAGTGGCTGTGCGCACAGCGGATCTCGGCCACGATCAGGTAAACCTCAGCGGCAGTCATCGCTCTATCCTCCTCTAGTTTCATCTTTACTTTAATACAGTCACTAGTGTGTCAAAAGCAGTACTCTATCTTTGCACATTTCGTAGTGGTTACGCCGCCAAGCGCTCGTAGAGAGTGTCGGCATCGACGCCAGCGTGGAATTCCTGCTCAATCCAGCCCAGGAGGTGACGATAATGAAGGTGTTGCAGCGCGCGACGGGCTTCGCCACTGGTCACATGACGCTGCTGCTCCTGGGCCAGACGCGCCCGCTCCTCCTCTATAGGGGTATAGGCAGCCAGCACCAGGGTCCAGAAGCGCACGATGGCCGTGGTCGTCATGAGTTGGTACTGGTCCAGGCCGAGCAAATCTTTGGTGTCGCTAAAAAGCACCTCCACACTCCACCGCGCGGCAATGTGGCCGAGCAGCGTGGCCGGGTCGGCGTCCAGGTCGCTCGAGGCCCAGTAGCGTGTCGCGGACGCGGGCGCGTCAAGGGCGGGACGGGCAATGACGAGCTGGCAGCGGTAGAGGGCGCGCACCCGTGTCTGGACGACATGGAGGTAGACCTGGCGCGGCTCATCGGGGTCATCGCCGTGCCGGGGCCAGTCCATCAGCGTGAAATCGTCGGCCGTCAGGCCGGCCGCGTACTCCGCGAGCGGCTGCCAGCGCCAGCCCTGCTCCGCGTCCGGGTCGGGCACGCGCAGCGAGCGGTTGGCCTTGAGGCCGGTCGTGATCAGGAAGCCCCGGTCGCGCGCCGCCTTCCACAGCCGCTTGGCTCCGTACCAACTATCGAGCAAGACATGCGTACGCGTCCCCGCCACCGGCTCAAAAGCGCGGATGTGCTCCTCCATCAGGTCGATTTTGCTCTGGAAGGGCAGGGCGCGCGCGGCACAGACGCTCTTTTGCTGGTAGAGCCGGGGCGCGAGGGGGCAGCGCCGCCCCAGGAGCACGTAGAGCCCTTGGACCAGGGAATGCCCCCGAACCCGCGCGTTGGCCGTGCTGGAGTAGTGGTGGCCGACGCCTTGCATCTTTTTGCCCTTGGGCTTGGCCAGCGTGGAGTCGTCACCGATCAGGTACCCGGTCACGAGGGGTTCCTTGGGGCGCCCCACCTGACGGGGGCGCGCCTGGCGTTGACGCTCACGCTCGGCCTGCACCAAGGGCGCGACCTGCGTCTGGAAGCGCGTCAGCCACGTCCGCACGACCGCCTCCTCATCCCAGGGCGCCCGTGCGATGAACCGGCTCAGGCTGGCAATGCTCGGCCCCCCCGCGACCTGCCGCCGCAAGCCCGTGAGCGTGCGCGTGTCCTGACACAGCAGCAGCCCCAACAACACGGTCACAAAGTGCTGATACTGGGGCTTGCTGAAGCAGCGGCTGAAACACGCCGCCCATTGGCGGACACGCGCATCAAGGCATACAATCGGGATAGGCATGGCGTTTCTCCTGGCTACAAGGCGGTCTGTGCACCTCTTGCTACCAGATAGAGCGTCATGCCTCAATCTCCCTAAAAACTGCAAAGATAGAGAGCAGTAGACACCACCATGCCTTCGACAACAACGTCTAGCGGTGGTACGAGGCGCGGCGGGCTGGCGATGATGGCGGTGGGTGCCGAAGCAGTGGGGGGGGCGGCGTTGGCGCGCGGGCCACTGCCTGAGTGCGGTACACTCGACGCACGTTACGTCACTCATGGTGAGCGCGTGCAACGCGGCAAGAGTTGTCGCTGACTCGACCGTTTGCCCGTCTGTCGCCACTGTCGTGGGACCCCCCGCCGTTTCAATTCCTGCCACATCTCGCGCGCGCTCCCGCCTCCGCGCTGGAAGCGCTGTCCACTGCGTCGGTGTAGGGCGTACCAGTCGGTTGCATCAGGCCCCTGCTGGCGCCCCGTTCCCCTCTCCTCGTCCGCTGTCATTGCCCCAGGCGGGCGCGCACAACGAGCACCACGGCGAGGGCCACCAGCGCCAGCGCGGCGGTGAGGGCGGTGAGAACCCCGACCTCCACGACGGCGACGGCCACCAGGATCACCACCGCCAGCGCCGCCGCGGCCAGCCCGACCCGCAGAGCCACGCCCCCGCGGGCCGGAAACGGCGGTCGCCGTTTCCGGCCTGCGACCGTGGGCGCCTCCCCCTCGGTCAGACGCACGCGCAGGCGGCGCTCGAAGGCCGGGTCCGGCGTGGGGTCGCCGTCCTCCGGCTCGCCCGTTTCCTCATGGTCCTGCCAGCGCAGCAGCGGCCCCAGCCGCCGCAGCAGCCGATCCAGGTCCTCATCCGAGTCCGAGGACAGATCGGGCCGCCGGGGCTGCTCATCCTCATCCATCGCCCACGGCCTCCTCGTGTACCCGCGCGCGTACGGCAGCCAGGGCGCGCCGGAGGAGTTGCTTAACCGCGTTCTCGCTCCGGTCCATCCGGGTTGCCACATCGCCAAAGCTCCGATCCTCGTAGTAGCGCAGCCACACGACGCGCCGTTGATCCTCGGGCAGCGCCGCGAGGTGCCCCCGCAGCCAGGTCGCCAGCGCCCACTCCTCCGTCCAGTCCGGCGCCGCGTCCGCGGCGGCCCCGTCGCCGTCATCATCGAGGAGTTCGGCGTCGTCGAGGGGCGCGACGCGGCGGGCGCGATCGGCGACGACGTGGGCCGCGATGCGCAGCAGCCAGGCCGAGAAGGGCGCCCCGCGCTCCTCGTAGCGACCGATGGCGCGCAGCGCCCGCTCGAAGGTCTGCGCGGTCAGGTCCTCAGCCTCCTCGCGCGAACGACCTCCCAGCGTGCAGAAGGCGTAGACGCGGCGCACGTAGAGGTCGTAGAGTTGGCCGAAGGCGGCGCACTCCGTGCAGGCCTGCGCCACAAGCGCGGGCGGCGCTTCCGCACGCCGGGGACTGCCCTCTCCGCTCCGCACCGCCTCTTTCTCCTCCTCACCCTCTATGAAGCTAAACGCGATCCGGCCCCGAAAAGTGCCGCGGGGCAGCTCCATCCCGCGACTTTGGCGTGCCGGGGTGGGCCACGACACTTTTTTGGCCTATCCGGCGTTTAGCTTAGTGGACGGATGACCCGCCCCCGTGTCGCCACGGGCGGCACGATAGTTCACAGGAGAGCGCATGATGAACGAGAATCAAGCCGAAGGCAAGGGTAAGGGGATCATGGGCAAGGCCAAGGAGGCGCTAGGCAACCTCACCGGCAACGACGACCAGGTGGCCGCGGGCCACGCCGATCAGGCCGCGGGCAACGTCCAGCAGGGCGTCGGCGGCGTGCAGCAGGGCCTCGACAACGCGCTGGGCCGCACCGGCGGCCAGGAGCAGGCGGCGGGTCAGGGCGACCAGCTCGTCGGCAAGGCTAAACAGGGCCTCGGTAACCTCACCGGCAACCGCGACCTCCAGGCCGAGGGCGAAGGCCAACAGGGCACGGGCAAGGCCAAGGAGGGCCTGGGCAACCTCAAAGAGGGCATCGAAAACCTCACGGGCGGCAACCACTAACCGCGAGGAGCACGGGCGATCACAAGCGGACGGACGAGGGGAGAGTGTCCCCTCATTCGTGACCACCATCCCCGACCGGGGGAAGGGGCAGGGACCGATGATGGAACGGACCATCATGGCAGCCGCGGGGATCAACTAGGGGGCCGGAATCATCGGCTGGATCATCATCGGCCTCATCGTGGGGGCGCTGGCCGGCTTGGTGCTGCGCGGCGGGGGCCATGGCCTCGTCGGTGACCTCATCGGGGACGTGACCGGGGCGCTCATCGGCGGGTTCGTGCTGATCCTGGTCGGCCAGGGCGCGCATGGGTTCGGGGGCACGCTGGTGACGGCGTTCATCGGAGCCTGCATCTTGCATCGCCATCCTACGGGCGGTCGGGGGCCCGGGCATGCGCCGGGTCTAGGCGCGCCGCCCACACGACAAGAGGCTGGACACATGGCGCACGAGACGGACGAGACGGAGAGGAGGGGCGAAGGCCCGACACCGCTGGGGACGATCAGCGCGGGCACGCCGGTCTACGATGTCTCCGGCCAGCGGGTCGGTACGGTCGTCGCGGCTCACCCCCAGGAGCGCTACCTGGAGATGCGCCGGGGTCTGGTCCTCCACCGCATCGTCTACGTGCCGTTCTGGGCCATCGCGCGGACGGGACCGCACGCGATCTATCTCACGCTCACAGACGAGGACCTGCACGGTGACGGTTGGAACCGGCCACCCCTCGGCCCCGCCATTGTCTACGAGGGGCCGGCGCGATGGGATGGCGCGCCCCCGCAACAACAGACGCAACAGGAGGAAGAGTAACAATGACACAGAACACCACACCACCAACGAGCAGCGCCGGCAGCGTGAGCAGCGCGGCGGAGCGGAGTGTGACCGCTGGGCGCGGCAGTACCGACGTGACGGCACGCACCCCCACCACAAGCGGCGTCGGCGGCGTGACCAAGATCGCCGACTCGGTGGTCTCACGCATCGCCGGCCTCGCCGCCCGCGAGGTGCCGGGTGTGCATGAGATGACCTCGACCGGCCTGGGGCAAGCCTTCGGCGGCCTCACGGGCCGCGTCACCGGCCAGGATCAGATGGATCGTGGCGTGGCGGTGCAGGTCGGGGAGGTCGAGTGCATCGTGGACCTCAACATCGTGGTCGAGTACCAGGCCAGTATCCCGCAAGTGGCCGACGCGGTCCGGCGCAACGTGAGCGGGCGCATCGGCGCGATGACGGGGTTGCAGACCAAGGAGGTCAACATCAACGTGGCCGACCTCTTCTTCCCCGATCAGGACCAGGGCCAGCCGCAACAAGATCAGCCGCCAACCGTGCGCTAGGCCGTGAGTACCGAGCAGAGAGTGGTCACACCCGTCACGAGCGACGTGGCGGTGGCCCGCGCGGTCCTGGCGGCGGTGCGGGCCGTGCCGGGTGTCGCGGGCATCAGCCGGGGGCGGTACGCCATCGCCCGCACCTTCGGTCTGGGGGGCGACGCCGTCGAGGGGGTCCAGATCACCCACGCGGAGGACGGGCTGCGCGTCGAGGCGCATGTGGTCGTGCGCCTCGTCCCCATCCCGCCGCTGGCCGCCGCCATCCGCGCCGCCGTCGTCGCGGCGCTGGCCGGAGCGGGCGACGCCATCGCGGCGGTGGATGTCTGGGTCGATGGCCTGTGCGAGGATGAGGACGACGATACAAAGGAGGGAATGGGATGACGGTGCTCAATCGCCTACTCGCGCTGCTCCTGCTCCTCGTGGTGATCGCCGCCGCGCTGGTGACGCTGGGCCTCGTCACGGGCGCGTTGACGGTGGCCGAGGTGCGGCAGGTCTGGTCGTACGCGCCCGTGCGGGGTATCGCCCGCGACGTGGCGCACCTGAGCACGCAGGTGTACCGGGGCCAGCGGGTCGGGGCGTACGTCGTGGGCGGGGCGGTCGTCGTGGGGCTGCTGGCCCTGTGGGGTCTCGTCCGCGATGTGACGCCGCCACCGCGTCGCGCCCGCACGCTGGTGCTGCGCGGCGACGCGCCGGGCTACACCGAGGTGTCGTACAAGACACTGGACGAGCTGGCCGCGTACAGCGTCCATGACGTCAGCGGGGTGGAGCGCCTGCGGGCGCGGGTCGAGCCGCGCCGCGGGGGGTTGGACGTGCGCTGCCGCGCCCTGGTCAGTCCCTTCATCGACCTGGCCCAGGCGGGGCCGCAGCTCGAACGCACGGTCGCGGAGCACCTGGAGCGTGTCACGGGACTGCCGGTGCGCACCGTGCGTGTGCGGACAGTAGTGCAGGAGGAGCGGGCGCATCGCACGGTGCGCAACTAAAGGGTGCGCGACTAAAGGAGGACAAGGATGTCGGTACGGATCGTGCTGGCGGCGCTGGGCGTCGTCTTCGGGATTATGTGGGCCACCATCGGGATCGGCTGGGCGGCGGTCGTGGTGTTGTGCGGCCTGGCTGGCTACTATATCGGCGCGGTGATCGAGGGCGGGGCCGATCTGTCCGCTCTGATAGAGCCGCTACGCCGGACGCGGTAGCGGAGATCGGCGCTGACGGCGCTGACGTTGTCGACGCGTGTGTGCGCGTCGGCGGCCGGGTCGGCCGCGCGGTTTCTGGCGGGGCCGCGGATGGGCGCCCGCGCCGTCGGTCTCTCCCTCCTGGTGATGGTCTCTGCCAGCGGGCCGATCTCGGGGCGCCCCACCAATCCCGCCGTCACGGTGGGACCGCTCCTGAATCGGCAGATCGCGGCGGGCGTCGACCGTGTCCCGCGCCGATTACAGCCCGGCGCGCCGCGCGGACCGTGGCGAGCCCGCGGGAGGAGCGGCGCGCGGTGGCGGACGCGGGGCGTGCGGCAGCCTGATCCTGTGCGCCGATCGACGGCCACACCTCGTATCACGTTTATTTATAGGAGGTGGAGAGAGTCATGAAGGGACTGTTGGAATTCATTGTATCCGTGGTGCTACACCCGGTCGCCATGGTGCTGGCCTGGATCAACATCGCGGGACGGTCCGATCTCGGCGCGGTCCAGAAAGTCGTGTGGGGTGTGGTGAGCATCATCTGGGGCATTGGCCCCATCCTCTACATCCTCGTCGGCGGCGGCGAGCTCTGGTAGACGCGGCATGCGCTTTGCCATCCACGATCTCACGCACCTGCTCGCCACCTACGGCTACGGGGCCGTGCTGTTCTTCGTGGCCATCGAGAGCATCGGTATCCCCTTCCTCGGTGAGACCATGCGGCTCGCCGCCGCTATTTACGCCGGCACGACGCATCATCTCTTTATCCCCTTCGTGATCGCGGCAGTGGCCGCGCCGCGATCCTGGGCGGCAACGTCGGCTTCTGGATCGGCCGCGAGGGCGGCGACCGCCTGCTGCGGCGTGACGGCACATACATCCGCATCGACGAGCGCACGATGACGCTGGGGCAGTACCTGTTCCGCACGCACGGGGGCACGGTCTTCTTCTTCGGGCGCTTCGTGGCAGTGCTGCGCGCCCTGGCGCCTTCCTGGCCGGCACGAACCGCATGACGTGCTGTTCAACGCGACGAGCGGCGTCGTGTGGGCCACGATCTACGGGCTCGGCGGCTATAACAGGCACGATGACGCTAGACCAACCCACGCGCAGCCGCGTCGCCCGAGGGCTCGGAGGGCTCGAGAGACCCACGCTGGCGCGTCCGGGCAGGGGCCGTGACGACGTGAGCGGCGAGGGGGCCGCGGATAGGAGGACGATGATGGATACGGAGAGGCAACCGGAGAAGTCGGCTGCCGCAGGCGAGGGGACCCTCACGGCCGAGGCTGAGAAGCTGGCGCGGGAGCACGCGCGGGACGTGGCGGAGGAGTCGCTGCTCACCGATCACGAGCTGACGGTGCTCCGGGACATACAGACCGAGGCCACAAACGTGGAAGCGCAATTCGAGGCCCAGGAGGCGCTGGGGCGCCCCCTGAGTGTGGACGAGCGCCAACGGATCGTCCAGGCCCGGCACGCCGCGGAGCAGGAGGGGGCGGTGGGATATGGGGAGGACCAGGAGCGCCCCGCCGTGTCGCCAGACGCCGGCGCGTGCGACGACGCGCCGCCCCGCAGCTCCGCGGCGACGATGACAGGGGAGAGCGTGCCGCGGCGCGGGCCTGACCGCACGGGTGGACGCGGGTCGGGCGCCCCGAGTTTCCACGCCGTCCTGAGACGTCGCGGGTTCCGCGCCCTATGGATCGCCCAGATCTGCTCACAGTTGGCTCAAAACCTGACCTGGCTGGCGTTGGGCGCCTACGTCGCGCACATCGCGCTCGCGGGCAAGAACACGGCCGTCGCCGCCGTGACGATCAGCGCGATGGTGGCGCAACTGTTCCTCTCTGGCTTCGCCGGTGTGATCGTCGACCGCGCCAGCAAGCGGCGGGTCCTGACGCGCTCCAACATCATCCGCGTCGCGCTCACGTTGTTGCTCATCCCCGTGACGTGGCTCGACGTCGGCCTCCAGCCGCGGGCCATCATCCTGCTCATTTTCCTCATCAACGCCGTGGCGCAGTTCTTCACGCCGGCCGAGGCGGCCACGATCCCCGCGCTCGTGGACCGGCGCCACCTGCTCGCCGCGACCGCGCTGTTCAACATCACGCTCAACGCCTGCCAGGTCATTCCCATCATGCTGGGGCTGGTCGTGCTCGAACTCATCGGCATCGTCCCGCTGCTGCTGGTGATCGCGGCATTCTACGGCGCGGCGGCGTTCCTCGTCTCGACGCTGCCGCGCGACTCCGCGCCGCCGCGCGGCCATCCCGTGGCCGCGTCGTTCCCCCAGGCGCTCCGGCACATCGGAGGCGACCTGGGCGAGGCGCTGCGCTTCCTGGCGCGCGACCCCGGCCTACGCCTGACCCTGTTCCAGATCAACGTGGCGCCGACCTTCCTGTTCATTTTCGGCACGCTGGGCCTGAACTTCGTCAGCGAGACGTTTGGGCTCACCCAGGCGGGCGCGTGGCGGTTGCTGTTGCCGGCGGGGCTGGGCCTCATCGTCGGCGCGCTGGCCATGGGCCGCATCGCCGCCGGGCGGCGCAAGGAAGGGTTGATCAACCTGGGCTTGCTGGTGATGGGCACGGCCGTGACCCTCCTCGGCGCAGTCGCCGTCGTCGCCACCGCGCTCTACCACGGCGCGAGCACCGTGGGTACGTTTGTCGCGCGCCACGTCCATCGGCTGCCGCCCCTACAGGCGCACAACATCGCCCTGATCCCGCCAGCGATGGTCCTCGCCTTCATCATCGGGCTCGCCATGGCGCTCGCGACCATCCCGGCGCAAACGCTCGTCCTGGAGCGGACGGCGGAGAACGTGCGCGGACGTGTGCTGGCCTTGCAGCAGCTCGTCGGAGGGGCCGTGCCCATCATCCCGCTGCTGGTGGCGGCGCCGCTGGCCGACACCTACGGCAACGCGGCCGTCATGACCGGCCTGGGTCTCGTGATCGTCCTGGTCGGCGCGCTCAGCGTCCGCCTCGACCGTGCGCACAGACGGCGAGCCAGGCGTCGCGTGCGTTGACCCTCCCTACCAGACAGGGTGAGAAATCGTCCTTCCACCGCCGCCATCGAAGGTCTGACGCCGTGGACCTGCTCACCTGACCGTTGTCTTTTTTGGGGCGCGCACCTTCCCCTGTGCCCTACATCGGCGCTAAGAAGCACGACGGGTTGAGGCCAATGAGGCGAGAGTAGACCATAGGCTCTTTACCTTTGTAGAAGTATGCCCGCGTTTATTCACATACCGCTGCGTAAAGCGCGCGCCCCACCATGGACAAGTGTCAGGTGAGCAAGTCCACCCGAGTCGCTGTGGCGCGGCGAGTTCCACCTCTTGCGCACCCCCTGTCATGGCTCCCGTCGCCATCCGCGCTTCCACGCTGTACGTTGGCAAGCCCGATATGCTCAGAGAGACGGGGACCGGGCAAGGTGCTGTGCCCCATTGAGCCGGACTTGAGGTAGCGGAAGGATATGACGCGATGACCACGATCCTTGGCATGCTGAAGAAGCGCGCGGACGCTATCGTGCGCGTCGTCCATAACCGTCTCCTACGGTGGACCAAGCCTGCGACGCGGACGCCCGTACGAGGGGCGATCGCCGATGTCGCGATGACCAAGGCTGCACTGGTGGCCGCGAACGCACTCCTCCGGCAGCAGTTGATCGTGCTCCACCGCCACGTCAAGCGCCCCGCGCTCACGCCCCGCGACCGTCTGTGGCTTGTGCTTCTGGCGCGCCTCACGCGCGGCTGGCGATCCGCTCTCCTCATCGTCCAACCGGACACGCTGTTGCGCTGGCATCGCCAAGGCTATCGCCTTGTCTGGCGTGTCCGATCAGCGACGGCCACGAAGAGGCCGCAGGTGTCCGAGGAAACGGTCGCGCTGATCAAGCGGATGGCCACGGAGAACCGCCTCTGGGGCGCGGAGCGCATCCGGGGCGAACTCGTCAAGCTCGGGATGCGGGTCAGCAAGCGCACGGTCCAGCGTCACATGCGCGCGGCGCGCCCGCCTTGCCCGCGCCGCCAGACGTGGGCGACGTTCCTGCACAACCACGCCCAGGACGTGGGGGCGTGCGACTTCTTGCCAGTCATCGACGTGGGCTTCCGCGCACTCTTTGCCTTCTTCATCGTCGACCTCGCCTCGCGCCGCGTCGTCCACGTCGGCGTCACGCGCCACCCGACCGATGCCTGGGTCGCCCAGCAACTGCGCGAAGCGACGCCCTTCGGCGCGGGACCCCGCTTCCTCATCCGCGACAACGACGCCAAGTTCGGGACTCAGTTCGCCCGCGTCGCGGCGGGAAGCCGCATCGAGGTGTTGCGGACGCCCGTCCGGGCACCCCGCGCGAACGCTATCTGCGAGAGGTTCCTGGGTAGTGTCCGGCGCGAGTGCCTCGACCAGCTCCTCATCCTGCACGAGAACCAGCTCCACCGTGTGCTGCGCGCCTACTGCGCGTACGTCAACACGGCGCGGCCACACCAGGGAATAGGGCAAGCCATCCCTGACGTAGCGGAACAGGTGAGGGCACTGCACGCACCAGCCGCCCTTGTCTCCGTCCCGATCTTGGGTGGCTTGCACCACGACTATCAACGAGCAGCCTGACCGGCATCTCCTACACTGATGCGACGGATGACGACGGGAGCCAGGACAGCCCGCTGTCGAGTTGCCAGTTGACGATGCCGTACGTGGTCCACCACCAGGGCGCGACGGCGAGGAGGTCGATGGCGTACTCCTTGCCCGTCAACTCCTGTTGATACGCCCAGAAGGCGCGCCACATGTCGGCCGTGGGCTCGACGACCGTCGTGCGCCGGCGGACCCATCCCTCGGCCTGCTCGCGCCAGTGCAGCCACGCGAGGTACTCGGCGGCGGGGGTGCCCCACCGCGCGTCGCGGTACACACTCTCCAGGAAAGCGGCGCGGTCCGTAGGGGATGCCTCCGGGTCGACGTTCTCGACGAGTAGCAAGTGCTCGTCTTTGACGTGGGCCAGGTAGTAGGCGAGGCTTGGCCGCTTCACGTCATCGGTTTTCTTTGCCATCACCATTCTCCCACGGTGGCCTTCAGCCTCTTGTTGCTCCACTTGGCGTAGACGCGCGTGGTTTCAATGGAGGCGTGACCTAAATGGTGCGCGGCTTCCTCCAGGGAACCCGTTTCCTTCACGACGCGCGTGCCGGCGGCGTGCCGCAGGCTATGGATGCCTTTGGGGTCGACGGCCGCTTTCTCGCAGACGAGGGCCAACCGGCGCCGCGCGCTGATGGCGGTCCGGTACGGCAGCACATAATCACCGCGTTCCCCCGTTATCGCGAGATCTTTCAGCGTTTCGAGTAGGCTGCGGCTCAAAGCCACGGTGCGCGGCTTTCCCCCCTTGCCCGAGCGGACGACAAGCTGCTGCCGGCCGAGATCGACGTCGGTCCAGCGCAGGGCGAGCATCTCACTGACGCGGAGGCCCGCGTGGGCGCCCAGAAGCACCACGGCGCGGTCGTCGCCTGTCGAGAACATGATGAGCTTGCGGATCTCGTCCTCCTCGTAGGGGTGGCGCTTTTCCCAGGCAGGGACCATGTCCTTGGCAGCCTTGGCGTCGCGTAGCGGATCGGCCTCCGTGGCGCCAGCCCAGCGCAGCGCCGCGTACACGGTCCGTGCGGCCGCCAGGCGCACCTTGACGGTCGCTGGCATGAGGCCCTCGTCTTCCATCTCACGTAGCCACAGCACGCCGGCGTTGCGTCCAGGTCGCAACAAGTTTTCCTCATGCCAGGCGGTGAGTAGGGCCGCGATCCCCCGCTTGTAGTTGTCGCGGGTGTGCGGGCTAACCCGTGCACCCGCCTTGCCATGGAGCGTGAGGTGCGCGTCGGCGAGCGCCCACAACGCCGTGACATCACGCGCTTGGCACGCCTCGACGGCCCGCCGCCGCCGCTCGTCGTCGGGCATAATGGCCCAGGCGCGCGCGCGGCCGACGCCTCGGCCCGTGTCGCGGAGGATGACGATTGTAGCGGTTGTAGCGGTCGGCATCGTTACCCCTTGCCTAGGCCTAGTCGTCCGCGGCCACGAGGTCGATGACATAGACGCGCCCGAGGTCCAGCCGCGTGCGTTCTAAGGGATCGCTCGTCTCCACCGCGAGTGTGTTCTGGTACGGCCTCACGCCGCGCGTCTCATTCGTGCGCAGGAGTGTTAAGGTAGCGACCCTCTCGATGTGGTCGGGCGACACTTCGGTGTCCTGGACTATCGTCACGCGATACTTGCCGGTCAAACGCAGCGGCTTGGCCATATCCTGCTCCTCTCCCGTCGACAGCCGTGGGCGATCCCCTTAGGGTGGCTACCCTAAAGCTACCACAACCCTAGTTGTGGAACATTGAGCTCTCGGTTCGCTCATTTTCCGGGATGGTTCCACGATTTGGTGCCACGGACGCGCGTTATGACCAACGTAATGCCAAATCCAACGCCTGAATATCCAGTTGTTGGCCCTCACGAGCAGGTTCGCCCAATCGGCGTTATCATGTCACCTACGATGCATTTCAACATATGGCATATCACCGAAAGAGGATACCACATATAGCGGTCTGCGAA
>JAABVA010003163.1_pt1 | contig 15906 bp, 16 predicted proteins | sample 5560331 | NCBI WGS metagenome assembly JAABVA01 (sample SAMN12812661, study PRJNA571458) | rock metagenome | isolation source: Antarctica rocks | place: Antarctica: Victoria Land, Mt New Zealand sud | collected 2016-01-07 | reverse complement strand
CCGCACCGGCCGACCTCGACCAGTGCGACACACAGGTCGCCTGATGGGGCGGCTTTTCATGACATCTCTACTGTTCAAAGTTCGCTTGACAGACTACTAGAGGTCGAGCACGCGGGGGGCGGCTTCGCGCTCGGGCGCTACGACGCCGGCCCCATCGAGCGCGATACCAACGGCTGGGAGCCGGTGCGCGTCAGCGACGGCCCCGACGACGGCCCCGCGGGAAACGCCTACCCCGACGAGGCGACGGCCCGCCAGGCCGCGATCGCGTACAACGGCGCGGACCTCGCGGGCCTAGAGCTGAACCTCGATCTCGCCCCCGTCGCCACGCTCGACCGCGACCTGACGCCGGCCCTCGACCTGTAGGAGGCAGGAGACATACATCATGAGCACACCCGCCAGCCCTCCCATCGTTGCCAGTTCTCGGGCGCGCGCCGGCGTCGCCGTGCGTCGCCTGGCCCGGCTCCCATACGCGCTCGTGCGCGCCCTGTTGCTCACCGTGCGCCGGCTGCTCGCCCGCACGCTCTGGCTGCTGCGCGGATGGGCCGGCCTCATCGCGGGCGCGCTCGCCGCCCTGGTTATTTGGCTCGGGCCGGCTGCCGGCGCGCGCTGGATCAGCACGCAGGCAGCATCCCTCTCCCGCCACGTCGTCGCGGCGGTGATGCTGTGGTATCAGACGGCCTACGACGCGGCGGCATTGCCCGTCGCCGCCGCGCTGTCCTACGCCCACTCTTTGGGCCACTGGGATCACTACCTGTCCCACTTCCCGCGTCTGGAGCTATCGTGGCATTTCTGGATGCGCCACGGCGCGGCCTGGCGTTACGCCCAACTGCACAGCCCGAGCGGAGCGCCCGTGCGCGCGGCGCTCCCCCTGGCGCTGGGCGGCGCGCTCGCACTCCTGGCGCTGTTCGCCGCGTTCATCGCTATTGGCCGGAGGCGCGGTCTTGACCCCACACACGCCAACACGTACGGCGGGTCGCGCTGGCAGAGGTGGACCGAACTGCGGCGGCGTCAAGCCAAACCCGGCGACATGATCCTCGGGACGGCGCGGCGCGGACTCAAGAAGATCACCATCGGCGTGCCGGCGGCGCTGCTGCTCGAAGGGGTGGCCATCGACGGGCCAACCGGCCTGGGCAAGTCCAACGCCTTCTTCAAGACGCAATTGTTGGAGCCCGACCCCGACGTGGACTACATCGCCACGGACAACAAGGGCGACGCCTGGCAGCAGACGGCCGCCGCCGCCGGGCGGACCCACGATGTGTACCGCCTCGACATGAAAGACCCGGCCAACAGCGTGACCTGGGCGCCGTTAGCCCTGGTGCGCACGCCCGCGCAGGCCGAGGATTGGGCGCGCGCCTGGCTGAAGAACTCGCGGCCGAAGGACACGGCCGACCCCCAGCCCTACTTCGAGCAGGCGGTCCTCCTACTCATGGCCGCGGGCATCATGCACGTCCACGCCGTCGCCGTGGCGGCTGGCCGCCCCACCGGCACGCTCGACGAACTGCGCGAGCTGCTGCTCAAGCCCTCCATCGAGGAGATGATCGCCGCGCTGAAGAAGGGGCCGAGCGGGGCCGAGACGGGACCGGCGGCGCAGTTCCTGGAGCTAATCGCCCAGCACCGCGACCTGCGCTCCTCCATCCCCTCGGGGCTGGCCCCGCGCCTCTCCGCGCTCACCGACCCCGCGATCCGGGCCGTCGTCGGCGGCCAGGGTACGCTCAACCTCGACCGTTTGGGGCGGCGCGGTCGGCGGCCAATCATCCTCTACATCGTGATCCCGCCCGGCGACGACACGCTACGCCCGCTCGTCGCGGCGCTGTTCACGACGAAGTTCACCGTCCTGCTGGACCGCGCGCGCACGCTGCCGGGGGGGAAGCTGGAGCGCGAGGTGCGCGACCTCCTCGATGAATTCGGGACCATGGGCGCCGTGCCCAACGCGCCCAAGTGGTTCAACATCTGCCGGCAGCCGCGCATCTCCCGCGTCATCAGCTTCCAGATGCGCTCACAACTCGTCGACGAATACGGCCCGGAGGGGGCCGAGGCGATCATCGAATCGTGCAACATCCTGGCCTGGTTGGGCGGGACGCGCGACAAGGATGCCCAGTGGGCCAGTGGGTTACTCGGCAACCGCACCGTGCTGGCGCGCGGGGAGGGTGACTCGGCCGCGCCGGGCGGCCTGTTCGGGCGGCGGCCGGAACGCGACAGCCGCTCGGCGAGCGAGACGGGCGTGCCCCTCCTGTTCCCCGACGACCTGGCGGCCAGCTCGCGGCGGCGCGTCGTGGTGAGTATGCGCGAGGCCCGCCCCATGGACCTGCGCACGCGGCCAATGTGGTCCGTGTGGCGGCTGCGCCGGCTGATGAAAAGATCGGCCCCGGTCAAGTGCCACGAGACCCCGGTAGAGGGTGGGGCCGCGCCGGTCGTCGCGCCGGCGATGGTGGCCGCGGCGGCACCGATCGCCACGCCAGCAGTGCCGTCGGCATCGACCAAGGCGAAGGCGCCCAAGGAGCCCAAACAGCTCAAGGCCGACACACCCACGACAGCGGCATCCTCGACGCAGCCGGGCACACCGACGAGCGCGGCGCAGGGCTGGACCCCCGCGACACCTGCGCACCCTCAGCAAGGGACGGGGGCGCCGGTCAAGTGGACGACGCTGCCGTGAGGGCCATCGAGAGGATCGAGAGAGAGGAGGCGCGCGTGCGAGGAAACATTGCGGTAGGGCAGGCTGTGGGCTACACTATTCATCATGAAGGAGTGCGCCATGTAGCACGATGCGCGGCCGGAGCGGCCGCAAAAGGTAGAGGCCCACCGGTTGGTACCCGGTGAGCCTCTACCTTGCCCAAGACGAACTATCTATATCATCCGGCCCTGGTGTGACCAACCTCTTAAGCGATCACCAGAGCCACCAACCGGAGGCCGTCGCCCGAAGGAGTTCCAAGGCTCCCGAACCGGGTAGCGGGCCTGCACAGGAGGCGCTTATGCTTCAAAGCACACCCATGCTCTCTCGACAGGATAGCGCGGACCCGCCCGCGTGTCAACAGGATGACCCCGCCCACGCGTGGACAGGCGCCGGGACGGTCGATACGCAGTCCCTCATCGCGGCTGTGGCCCGCGCCTATAACGACACCTACTATCTCGAAACCGACGTGACCTCCGACGCGATCCTGGGGCCGAGTCGCGCGACCCACGCCGCTCAGGCGCGGCACCTTTGCGCCTACCTGCTCGCCGAGGACTACCACCTGACCAACAGCGCGACGGCCCACGCGTTGGGCCGCGCCGACCACACCACGGCCCTCAACAGCCGTGCGCGGATCGTCGCCGCCCTGCCCCAGGACAACCTCCTGGCCTGCGTGCTCGATCGCGCGCGCGCGGACCTGGCCGGCCACCGATGCGATGAGAACGAGCGTGCGCGGCGTGACGAGGGCCGTCGCCGCGCACTGACCGAGACCTCCCCCCAGGAGTGGTACGAGTATCGCTACTGGCGGCGGCGGTCCCTACAGGCGGGGTACGCGTGGTGAGCGCCCGCACAACCGCCGCGGCGATGGTATCAGACCAGCCTGCGCTAGGTGAGCGGCCGCCGCGCGGTGGCTGGACGCAGGTGCCGCGCCCGTTCCTCGACGCCGCGCCGCTGGACAACGACCGGCTGGCCCACGTCCTCCTCATGTCCTACGCCTGGGACGAGGACAACGACTGCCACCCGTACCAGCGCGAGCTCGCCGACGAACTGGGCTGCTCGGTGCGCACGGTCAAGCGCCGGACGGCCGACCTGCGCGCGGAGGAACTCGTGACGGTGCGACGCGGGGGCCAGGGCAAAGCTAACGTCTACCACCTCACCGTCGGCCCGGTCCATGCGGGCGACGACGGGGTGGGCTACGCCACGGTACCCAACACGGTGCTCGACGACGCGCGGCTTTCGCAGGGGGCCAAGCGCACCTACATCATGCTCTGCCATCACGCCTCGGCGGCGGGACGGTGCGAGCGCACCGTCGGAGAGATCGCGCACGATGTCGGGGCATCGTCGCGGCGCTCCGTGTACACCTACCTGCGCGAGTTGGCGCGGACCGGGCACCTGCGCATCGCGCCGCAGGGGCAAGGGCTGCCCAACATCTACCACGTCGGAGCGCAGAAGGCGCGGATGCGCGCGGCCCGTCGTGGGACCGCCCTACTGCTGACGGTCGAACGCCCGGAGGACGCCACGGCGACGGCAGCCGACGCGCGCTGGCGGGCGCTCTACCGGGAGCTCATGGGGCCAGAGGAACCGCGTCCGGCGCTGGCGCGGCAGGTGTGGGCGCTGATCGGCCGCGTCGGCGAGGCGACGGTCTTGGAGGCGCTGCGCGGGGCCGCGCGGTTCGCGGAGAAGAAACGGCTTGCCGCGCTGACCATCGGCATGATCCGCTACGAAGTCGACGAACTGCTGCGCGAGCGGGGCGCGGACGGGGCGACATCGGCGGCGACGGGCGCGCGGCCCGACGTCGAGATGGTGGAGATCGCGCCGCCGGCACCGGATATGGAGCCGGCCTGGCGCGACACGCTCAACGCGTTGCGCGGCGAGATGACACCGGAGAATTACAAGCGATGGTTGGAGCACACGACCGTCGCGGGCCTGGACGGCACCCTGCTGCGCGTCGGCGTGCCCGACAGCTTCTCGCAGCAGTGGCTCGACAAGCGCCTGCGCGGGCCGATCGAGCGGGCGCTGGAACGTGTCGCGCCGGGCGTGCGCGTCACGTTCGAGGTGTGCGGGAAGGCTACGGCTGCGGATGAGGCGCTGCGCGCGCCGGCGGCGTCGTCGCCAGCGCGGGCCTCGCCGGCGGCTGGCGAGCGCCTGACCATCGAACGCTGCGCCCACTGCCACTATGCGCCCTGCCGCTGCCCCCGCAAGGAGCGGCGGGCGCGGGAGCGTGCGGCCACGAGGAGGACGCCATGAACGCGGCCACGAAGCCCCTGCGCAGCCCCGCCACGGCGGGAGGAAAGGACGACGTATGCAGAGCCACCGTGTTGACCCCGAAAGGACTCTCCAGACCGACCGGCTGCTCCTTGAGCCGCTGGGGCCGCAGCACGCTGCCGCCCTGTACGCGCCGTTGAGCGATCCGCGGCTCTACCTGTTCATCCCCCAAGACCCGCCGTCCTCGCCGCAGCGCCTCCGGGAGCGCTACGTGGCGCTTGCAGCGCGCCGCTCACCCGATGGGCGAGAGGTGTGGCTGAACTGGGTCATGCGGCGGCGTGACACCGGGGGTGACGTGGGGACGGTGGAAGCGACCGTGCTGGCCGACCAGACGGCCTTCCTCGCGTACATGGTCTTCCCGCCCTACCAGGGGCAGGGCTTCGCACGCGAGGGGTGCGCGCGCGTGCTCGCTCACCTGGTCGAGGACTACCATGTGCCGCGCGTGGCCGCAGACATCGACACGCGCAACAACGCGTCGATCCATCTGGTCGAGGCCCTGGGCTTTGAACGCATCGGCACGACACGCAACGCAGATTTCTTCAAAGGGGAGCCCAGCGACGAGTATCGGTACGAGCTTCGGGCCTCAAAAAGAGGGTCGGCTTTAACATAATATTCTGCCCTTTATGGGGCGTTCGGCGCGTCGAAATGGCTTGCCGGCGCCTATCCGGCAACCGAGACAGTCGTTGAACAGCGGTGCATCGCCGATTGAACTGCTCCGCAGGTTGGTAATCGCGCATCTGAGGCGAGTGTGACCGCCGTTATCGTCAAGTAAAGGGTCGGAACGAAGCGATGTACAGCGGTGAACGATGCGTAGATTATGTTAAAGCCGACCCTCCAAAAAGGGATCAAAGGGGAAACGACGGACAGAACGGACAAGAGTGAAGGTGGCAAGAGAAGTGGTAAATCCCCGTGATCATTGACAGTCAATCAGCGCTCTTTACGTGCGAGGAGATAGACCAATGACAACGAAAGATGCGACGCCCACGATCGGCGTGCTCGATGTGGACGGCCTGCACCTGCGCGATAAGCCCGTCGTCCCCATCCGGAGCACGATTCGCCACGTCGGCGACCTGTACGCCGGTGCGCGGCGGCACGGCCTGGCGCAACTCTGGCTCACCGACGCCTGGGTGCGTGCGGCCGGGCTACCCGAGAGCCTGCGCGGGGCCAGGGGGCGACCACGCCACCTGCCGCACCCCTTCGTCGCTGACGGCCTGGCCGCAGCCGAACTGCACGCCTGGCCGGAGGGCCTGTCCCACTGGCTCGCGCTCGACAAGAAGGGCGTCGCCGGTGCCGGCGTGGCCATCGTCGTGCCGGCCTACGACGACAACGCGACGTGGGGCGAGGGCATCGACGCCGACACGCTGCTGGCGGCGCTCTATACCTACGCTGGCGCGGTGGGCCGGGCCTATGTGCGCAGCCCAGGCAAGACCGGCCTGGACCTCCTGATCGAGACCACCCGGCGCGGGGGCAAGCGCGACCCGGTGGAGGACTGGCCGCCGCCGGCGCTCGACACCAACACGGTGCGCGACCTGACCTGGATGCGCACCCTCACGCCCGAGGAGCGCGCCAAGCCCTACCTCCACTCGTACGACAAGAACGCCCTATGGCTGGGGGCGGTGTCCTCGGTCGAGTTGGGCCTGGGCGACGTCGAGGAACGGAGGACCGACGGCGATCCGGGAGACGGGAGCGGCGTCGCCTTCGACAAGCGGCTGCCGGGCTACTGGTTGGCACGGCTGGGCGGCGCGGAGGAGCGCTGGGCCTGCACGCCGACGGTGGCGCGGGCCATCGAACGAGGCCAGACCGTCGCGATCAGCCAGGCGTATGTGTGGACACGCCGGGCGCGCGCGTTAGAGGGCTGGTACGAGCGGCTGCGCAACGCCCGCGCCACGCTGAAGGCCGACCCCTCGCCGGCAGCGCGACTCTCCCTCGACGTGCTCAAGTACACCTACGCCGTCACGGTCTCGACGTTGGGCGGGACCTGGTACAAACACGACGACCCGCTCTACCGGCCGGATTGGCGCCACGCCATTATCGCGCAGGCCAACGCCAACCTCAGCCGGGCGTTAGGGCGCTTGGAAGCCGCCGGTGTGCCGGTGGTGGCCATCAACGTCGATTGCGCCTACGTCGTGAGCGACGAGCCCGACCCGGTGCCGGCCATGAAGGGGACGCTCACGCTCGGCGAGGGGCTGGGGGACTTCAAGGTGCGCGACGCGGCGATCCCTCTGAGCCAGGTGGTTGAGGCGTTCGACCCGGAGCGGCAGCGCGGGGAAGCGGCCGTCAAGACCCTGACGCGGCTCATCGCGGCTGCGGGCGGGAATGGGGAGGGGTAGCGATGCCGTCGTTAGAGCGCGAGTTGCAGGGGCGGATCGACGCGCTGGTGGCGGCCGACGTGGCGCTCGACGCGGCGGCGATCCGGGAGTTGGTGCGCGAGCGGGGCGGCGGCGAGGGCCGTGGTCAGATCGCCGAGGGCAACCGCATCCTCGCCGGCGAGTTGGGGGTCAGCGTGCGCACCGTCCAGCGGTGGCAGAAGGAGGGCGGGGAGGCGCGGGACGTGAACCGCTCGACGGCGGGCTTGAAGATCAGCGTCAAGGCGCTCGCCGACGCGCAGCAGCGGGCGGCAAACGTGCAGCGCCTGCGCGACGACGGGCTAACGGTGGACCTGTGCGAGTGCTGGGTGCAGGTCTCGAACGAGCAGCGGAGCCGGTTCCGACGGGTGCGCCAAGTCGATGACAACGCGCCGCTGCGCCTGGACGGGGCGACGATGGGGCTGGTGCTCGACGAGATCGACGCGGGTCACGCGGCGACGGCGGCCGACATCTTCGGGGCAGGGATGCTGGGGCCGTACGGGATCAGCCAAGCCGCAGAGATCACCGACGTCGAGAACCTAACGATGAGATATTAGCGTGGCACACCACAGGGCAACGCCTGATTGCCGTGCGTGTCGTCCTGACATAGACCGGCACCCTAAGCCCATAGCCTCCCCTTCATTCTCTATGCTGACGGTAGGTGTGTAAACATTGCCCCCGATGTTTGCGCCTTGCCCCGGGGGGTGATAGTCCAGGTAGAGACCGAGCCGGAATGCGGTCTGTGTCCCGAACGGCTGCCGGGACGCTCGGCTCTCCGCACCCTTGTCGCTGGGATACCAGCCTGCGATGAACACACGCGCGTCCGCGAATGGGTCACGACCGACGGTCGCACCTGGCCCGCCCGCGTGTGGCGACCCGACGCGGCCTTGCTCATCCGGGATCGTCCCCCGCGCCCACGTCCCCGGCTAACCCGTGCGTGATGGCGTAAACGACCGCCTGAGCACGGTCGCGTAGGCCAGCCTTGCTGAAGATGTTGTTAATATGCGTCTTGACTGTGGCCTCGGTGACCACGAGGCGCGCGGCGATCTCGTGGTTGTTGCGCCCCTGCGCAATGAGCTGCAACACCTCCGCCTCACGCGGCGTGAGGTCATCGGGCAGGGGCGCGGTGGTACGTGGCGGCGGAACGCCGTGCCGCTGCCCGACAGCGGCGCGGATCACGCGCCCCTGCACCGCGGGGTCGAGCAGCGCCTCGCCGGCATGGACGGTGTGGATGGCTTGCTGGATCTCCCGCGCCCCCGCCCCCTTGGTCAGGTAGCCCAGCGCGCCGGCCTCGAGCGCCCCGAAGATGGACGCGTCGTCGGCATAGGTGGTCAGGACGACCACGCGCGTCGCTGGAAAATCGTGGGTGATGCGCCGCGTCGCCGCGATCCCATCCAGGCGCGGCATGCGCAGGTCCATTAAGACGACGTCCGGTCCCCGCTCGCCGACCAAGCGCACGGCCTCCTCCCCATCCGCGGCGGCGCCGACCACAGTGATGCCCGGACTCAGGCTGAGGATCAGCTCCAGCCCCTCACGCACCACGGTCTGGTCGTCGGCGACGAGCACCCGGATGGGGCGCTCCCCGCCTTGGCCCTGATCGGGGCCGTCGGTCAGAGCGGCAGGCATAGCCACACCCGGAAGCCCGTTGGGGTTGGGCCAGCCTCAAGCCGGCCGTGCGCGAGTGCGGCGCGCTCACGCATCCCATTCAGGCCGTTGCCACTGCCAGGGAGCGGCGACGGCCGGGGCACGCCCCAGTTCTCCACCGTCAGTTCGGTCTCCTGTGCGCCGTACTGCAAGCGGATGGCGACCGAGGCGGCCACGGCATGCTTGCGCACGTTGGTCAGCGCCTCCTGCGTCGTGCGATACACGGCCAGGCGTGCCTCGGGGGACAGCGCGACCGGCGCACCCGCGACGGTGAGGCAGCAGGGCGCGCCGGTGTCGCGCGCGAAAGCGGCGGCAAGGTGCGGCAGTTCGTCCGGGCCGGGCAAGGCGTCGCCGCGCAATGCGCCGACCGCCCGCTTCGTCTCTTCCAACCCCTCGCGGGCCAAGCCGCTCGCGCGCTCCAGAGCGGCGAGGGCCGCCGGGTCGCCGGGACGTTGCTCCACCAGCAGGCGCGTGGCCTCCAGTTGGACCGCCAGTGCGGAGAGCGTGTGGGCCAGGATGTCGTGGATCTCGCGGGTGTCAACGCCGGTGAGATTTGACCCAGCAATCGCCAATGTAGCTTGACCCTTATTAGGCCAGATGGCAAAGGCCTCGATCAGCATCTACCAGAGATGAGGGCACACGCCAGGAACGAGCTACTTGAAAAAGATGGGTCAAGCCAAATTGGCGCAGATGGGTCAATTCTACGTCGCCGTTGATACTGGTGGCGCGATCTTAATTGGGTGAAGACCGACCGCGACTTGCGCGACGCTGCGGCTCAAGGTATTGCGTATGATCCAGATCCCCTCGGCACATTAGTTGACGATGGGCTCTATCTGCTCTACGGACCACGCCGGGTCGGCAAAACAGTCTCGCTCAAGCGCAAAATCCACCAGCTGCTGTCCACCGGCCTGAATCCGCTTCAAGTGGTCCGTGTCAGCGTCGACGGATGGCAGGCGAATCGGCTCGGGATGCTCTACGAGTGGGTCACGCGCACCGCGACGACGTCACTCCCGCCAGACGCACGACGCTACTGGTTCATCGATGAGATTACGGCCACGCAGGGCCAGTGGTGGTCGATTATCAAAGATCTTCGTGACAATACCGGTTTCCGTGACGACTGCGTGGTGCTCACGGGCTCATCTAACAGCGGGCTCGATGACGCGATCAAAGCACTCGCGGGACGGCGCGGACACACCACCGATGCTAATCGGGCATTGCTCCCGATGAACTTCACGCATTTCTGCCATGGCCTCGGCCTGCATGTGCCCGTAGGGATGGCGCTACGGCCTGACGAGTTGCGCTCGGACGTGGCGCGCGCGACGTGGAACGCCCTCCTGCCCTACACCGACGACCTTGTCGCCGCCTGGCAGGCGTACCTCGACGTGGGGGGGTATCCCCAAGCTGTCGGAGACTGGAAACGGTCCAATAGTATCGACAGTTCGACCGTCAGCGCGCTTTTCGATGTCGTGCGTGGCGACTTGGGCACGGCCGGCCTGCCTGAACCCCAAGCCCGCGCGCTCCTCACCGCCCTAGCCAAACGGGTGACAAGCACGGTTTCTATGAGCGGTTTGGCGGCGGACCTCGGCCTGGGGCGAAAGACGCTCGATCCCCTGATTGCCCTGCTTGTTGATACCTTTATCGTGTGGCGTTGCCCTGCAGCGGATAATCGCGGCCGTCCCGACGAGAGTCGTCAAGCAAAGCTCTACTTCTACGATCCGCTGATCGCGCGCCTCCCGGAGATCCGCTTCGGCCAGCCTCCCCTCGACATAACGCGCCTCAATGAACAACAACTCGGGACGGCGCTCATGGCGTGGTGTGACCACATCATGCCTGGGACAGCGCGCGCGGGCGGGTGGGTGACGCATTACAAGAACAGTCGCGCTGAAATCGACTTCGCCGGCGTGTGCCCCGACACGCACGCGCGGATGACGGCGCTCGATGGCAAGTATGTCTCAGGCGCGTGGCGTCAAGAGGCGTTGACGATCCGCAACAGCGACATCAAGACAGGTGTCTTGGCGACGCGCGATATTCTCTCCATCGATGCAAGCGACGACGTGTGGGCCGTCCCAGCCGCATTCATCGCGTACAGCGTTGGTCGATAGGCCCGCAGGCGCCTACACTACCCACACCATGGTTCCACGCGTGTCCGTCACGGGCCTCGCCGCCGACGTACGTGCGGTTCCGGCGTGCGCGGCAGGGATGTCCCCGCCTGAGCAGCGCGCTGAGCGGTGCCATGAGCCGTTGTCGGGGTAGCAACCCTTCCATCCCCCCGCGATGTGGCGGTGGCGCTCACATCGGCCAGACGCACGGGGGAGGGCTGCGGCAGTGGGCGCGCCGATGTGGGCGTGGCTCCGACGTTAGGGCAAGGTGAGAGCGGGCCGGGTCGGGCGCGGCCGGGGGCGCAGACGACGGTGCACGCGCTGCCAGCGGCTGGCGAGGGTGGTGGGGGTCGGCGGGCGGCGGACCAGATGGACATGAGACCGCAGGCCATGGGGCGAGTAGCGCAGGTCTCCGTTCCAGGTCGTGGGGCCAGGGATGGAGGACAGGCGCCAGTTGGGGTCGGTGGCCAAGACCGCGACGAGCGCGCGTAAGGCGCCGTCGGAGAGGTCGGTGGCGAGCCACGCCTGTACCTGGGCGGGACTGGGACGGGGATCGAGTGTTATGGTCATGCTCATGAGCCTCTCCGGGGGCGGTGAGGGGGCGTACAGTGTCGCACGCGTAGACCTCTCCTATTAGTATAGAGATGCGAAAGGAAGAAACCTTACGGTGCATTTGTGCGAGGTGGTGCTGTCTCGCCGGCCGCTGGCCGCTGCACGGGCCGCGCTTGCGGCGGGGGGTGCGTCAAGCGCGGCGGCCGGCGCTCTCCCGCTGCCGCTCCTCGCGTATCCCCTGGACCGTGACCATTGCGCGCCCTGTGCGCGTGAGCGCTATTGATCGAAGTCGATGAGGGGGGCGTCGGGTGGCGGCGCTCCGGGGGTGCGATCAAGGCGGTAGACCATGAAGAGGGGCGTGGTGTGGACTACGACGAGGACGGCGCGGTCCAGGTCGTAGCCCTCGATCATGACCTGGACCACGATGTAGGGCGGCAGGAGGCTGTCGGAGGCGGCCAGGAGGGTGCCGGAGGCGGCCAAGAGGGTGCCGGAGGCGGCCAGGAGGGTGCCGGAGATGTAGCTCACGGCGGCCTCGGCTTCGGGGCGCAGATCGACGAGGACGACGCCGCGGCCGTAGATGCCGTAGGCGCGGCGGCCGGCGCGGAGCGCGGAGCAGGGCGGGGTAGAGGGCGCGCACGGCCGCCTGGCCGATCGCGACGGGTGCCACGGTGGGATCGCGCAAGAGGGCGCGCACAGGGGCGAGCGCGCGGTCATAGGGCGTGTCATCGGGGGCGCTCCCCTCCACCCAGGGCCAGAGGCCGACGTCTTCAGCAAACCAAGCGGCTGTGAACAGTGCGATGAGGGTGAGAGATGCCATGATAACCGCGAGCCCGGTGTTGCAAGACGCCAGCGCTGGGGTTGCCTGTGTGAGGCCGTGATTTCAAGTATAGCAGGGTAGTTTATGGCGGCGTTTATGTAAAGACAAAAAGCTAAAGTGGTTGTATACTAACAATAGTGGCTAAGGCTACAGACATGTGTGTGTAGAGATGCCATTACAGAGTTACTGAGGAGTAACGCCCCATGGCTAAAAAGGGATTAACCCCCGGAACACCCGCGCCTGTGTCCGGGATTTACAATGAACTTGGCCCGCGCGGTGGTAAAACGGGAGAGCAAGCTGATTCTACTAAAGGCAAGCCGCTACCTCCTACGCAAAAACCTGGACATACGTGGTCGGTAGCCGAAGAAGCGCATCACACAGGTAAAGAGTAGGACCTTTGCGTAGGGAAAGGGCGACGCATGACATTTGAAGGCGCGTTGATTGAAGAGCAGGGCGTGCAGTTTGGGGTAGTGTCCGTTAAGCAGCACGTCGTGAACAACCGAACTGAGGCGCAAAGGGTGATACGCGCTTTTGGGCCTGTCTTTCCCCGAGTGCCTGTCGTGCTAGTCTCGGTAGACTCACGAGGCAGTTCGCAATGGATTGGGCGGCAGGACATCGTAAATTACATGGCTAACGTTCCGCTTGCAGCGATCCCTTGGGCGAAGTATACGGTTAGCTAGCTAGGCACGTTCCTAGCCGCTAGCATTCGAGTTGACGATAGCCCCGACAGCTACCAACTGTCGGGGCTATCGTCAACTCGTAATAAGAGCGGCAAAGATGAGGTTAGTAGCGAGAATGCAAACGTGTGAGGCGTGCGGCAAGCGATACAAATAGTCTCGCGGAGTTAGACTCGATTAACTATACGGGTCTAGCAGGCCCACCGAACCTATGCCAGCCTTGTACAGATGCCTGGAATAGTAGAAGGGCTCACCAGCCGCCTAACTCCGCAGTGGCCGATTTTGATCGCTTCAAACAGGAGCGGCGCAACTCACCGTAGCGCGCCTCTTTTGTTCTAGCGTCCCACAACAGCAAAAAGCCCTGAGAGCCCTGTGCAACCCTACTGTACAGGGCTCTACGCATGGTACTGTTGCTATCGCACATGGCTGTAGACTGGGAGAGTCGCGAGGAGCTACGCAGGCCGGGTTAGGTCTGTGTGGCCGGGCAACGTGGGTTGAAGCTATCGGCGTGCCTGCTGCTTCGTGTGCGGCCGCCGATGCTTCCCTGCACAGGGGCTCCTTGTGACGGCCAGGCCGTAGGCCTCATCGGCGGCCCGCGATGGTGAGCAGCGGCGTTCGCTAGTGAACAGGGAGCAGCCCTGACGATCTCATCGGCAGCGGAGCGATATTCCACATGGAATAAGCAGCCGCCGGCGACGAACTGCGCCAGCGGGGTACCCACGCGGCGCTCCCGGCGGAGCGGGCACCCCGCCGGCGTTCCGGGGGCAGGGCGGGGGCACTCGACGGCCCGCGCGTTTGCAGGCGGGGGAGCTACGCCCCTACACCGGCGCTGTCTCCACGCCGTATCACACCTTGGGGGATCTGCGTTCTTAGATAGCGAATGCTGGCGGGCGCGGTGGGGCGTTAAGGGGCCATTCAATGCCGACGGGTGGCGGTGGATGAGGGAACACATGATGCCGACAATCAAGATACACGGTCAAGACGCCGAACACACCCTGGCATGTCTCTGTTGCCGGTGTGAGGCCATAATGTCAAGAATAGCACTGCTTGGTGCGTCGGGATGGCGTCTAAGTGCGCTTCGGTCGCCAGCGCTATACCCCGCAGCAGCGCATGCTCTCATCGACAGAAACCCTGGCTGTACTGGAAAAGTACCAGCGGCGCCACCCTCTGCTGTTTCGTGAGCTGATGCACCTCGTGGGATATACCTATGATGGCACGCCTGAAGGACTTCGGACCCTGAGCCAATTCCTGCGAGGGGTCGCGTTTCATCCATGAGAAAAAGTGGCGAGATCCTCTAACGCCCCACGCACACAGGGAGACGAGTTGAGTAGCGCGTACGAGGTCGTGGGCACGGTGGGGCGGCTGTTCCGCTATCCCGTCAAGTCGATGGGTGCCGAGGAGGTAGTCGAGACGCGCGTGGGCTGGCACGGCGTGCTGGGTGACCGCCACTACGCCTTCGTGCACACGGGCAACACGACGCACTTCCCGTGGCTGACCGCGCGCCAGGTGCCCGATCTGCTACGCTACGCGCCCCGCTACGCCGACCCGTTTACACCTGCGACGTCACCGGTGTCCGTGCGCCTGCCCGACGGCCGCGAGCTGGACGTGCGCGACGAGGCATTGCGCGACACATTGGGGGCGGCCCACGGTGCCCCCGTGCATTTGATGCAGGTCGACCGCGGCGCTTTCGATAGCATGGAGATCTCGGTCACCACCACGGCCTCGCTGCAGCACCTCGGCGCGTGTGTGGGCCAGGAACTCGACCAGCGCCGCTTCCGACAGAACGTGATCGTGGAGACGCGCGATGGCAGGCCGTACGCCGAGGACGCGTGGGTCGGTGGCCTGCTGCTGTTCGGCGAGGGCTCCGACGAGGTGCGCGTGCGACTGGCCCGACGCATCCCGCGTTGCATGGTGGTGAACCTGCACCCCGACACGGCGGAGCAGGATCCCCGCGTGCTCAAGGAGGTCGCGCGCTCGCGCAACGTGTGCGCGGGCATCTACGCCGCCATCGACCGCATCGGCACACTCAGGGTCGGAGACAGGGTGCGTCTTGTCAGGGACTGAGGGGTGTTACCCAGGGATGCGCCACCCCAAAGACTCGCTTGATCCGCTCCAACCTCGGGCAGGATGCCCACTCGGCAGCGCACTGGGCGCGTCGCGCGCGCCGTGATGCGTGCCCGTGGGCCTCGCCTAGCTCGCCTCGTCCTGCCCCTCTAGCGCCGCCAGCGTGTCGCGCGCGGCCGTCGCGCGCTGCTGATCGTCAACGAGCGCGCGCAGCACGTCGAGGAGGCGTTGCGCGGCTTCGTAGGCCGTCTCATCGCCGGCGTCATGCGCGCGCTCGTCCAACCAGTCGATGATCTGGTGCAGCAGGGACTGCTGCCGCGCGTTGGCCGCGATCCACTCATGGAGCGCACGTCGCGCGAGGGCGCCCCGCTGCTCATGCGGGCGGGTGTCATCCATTCAGCACGAGGCGTCTCAGAATGGGATCTCGTCCATATCGCTGGCGGGCGCTGACGCGGGCGTACTCTGACGACCATACGCGGGCGTCGCATCATCGCCGCCGTCGGCTTCCGCGCCCCGGTCGCCGGCCTTATCAAGCATGCGCATCTCGCGGGCGCGCACCTCCAGGCTTTGCCGCACCTGGCCCTCGCGGTTGGTGTACTCGTTCTGCGAGAGCGCGCCCTCGATGTAGACGTAGCTGCCCTTATGCAGATTGGGTAAGAAGCGTGCGCCCATGTCAGGGTCGCGCGTCATCTCCCCACCGAACCGGACTGGACACTTTCGCGTCATCCGGCTCTCCCCCTACTCTTGGTGTCGATATATCTGCTGGACGGTAGGG
>JAABVA010003162.1_pt1 | contig 15906 bp, 19 predicted proteins | sample 5560331 | NCBI WGS metagenome assembly JAABVA01 (sample SAMN12812661, study PRJNA571458) | rock metagenome | isolation source: Antarctica rocks | place: Antarctica: Victoria Land, Mt New Zealand sud | collected 2016-01-07 | reverse complement strand
TGGTCGGCTCCGCCGAGCTGTCCACCCCGCTACGCGGGCGGAGACCGCCAGTTCTGTTGTCTCACAGAGCTTTTCGAGCGTCTGGTGTGGACGTACGCATCTACTGACCTACGTGGTTCCCATGTGGACATACGTAGGTCAGTACCTCCGTATGTTTAGTGTGGACGGGCGTGCTCTGCTCCGCAGAGTCTACTGTGTACCGTAGGTCAGTACCTCAACCGTCTACTGTGTACGTAGGTCAGTAGTTACGTTTACAGGTCTGAGTGGTTGCCCCAGTCCCCCGGGAGAGACATATATGGCGCACACCCTCTCCTTCTACATGCCGAAGTAGGTGGTTAGGGTGGTTAGGGTGGTTAGGCCGCAGGTCAGAGCGTTACGGGGTGGTTAGGCGGGTGGTTAGGCCGTGATCCCGGTGGCGGGGTGTCGGTTCCTGGTGTGGCGGGTTAGTCCGCAGGTCAGAGCGTTGCGAGGTCCCTCAGCTCGGCCATAACCACCCCCTTTGCTGGCCCCGGGGGGGCCTCCGCGGGCCTCTCATGGGCCTCCCCGCGCGGCTTGGGGCGGTAGGGCTCCCGTGGCCGAGGTGGTCTGGCCGGGCCGAGGTGGTTGAGCACTGTCCCGTGCCCGGGCCGAAGTGGCCGGAGTTGCGCTCGGGACGGCCTGTGGCCGTGCCGGGCCTTGGCCAGCTCGTCGAGCGCACCGGACGGGGCCGGGGAGCTGCGCTCGACCAAGGCGCACCCGGGCACAGCTCGTGCCGCGTGCCAGGCCGGGGGCCAGCGGGCCGGGGTAGCTCGGGCGGGTGTAGCTCGGCCACCCGGCGACCGGGCCTGGCGGGGGGTACAGGTGCGGGGGCTGCGCCCGGTGCTGGCCGGTGGCCGGGGGTGCTGGCTAGGGGAATGGCGGCCTGGTGTCCGCGGTGGCCGCACGGGCACGCTGAGGGCCTACATGGGGGCGCGGTGCGCTGCCGGGGCACCGGGGGACCGGGGCTGCGCTCGCGGGCGGCAGGCTCCCGTGTGTGGTGGGCCGTCCAGCTCGTCCAGCTCGGGCAGCTCGCGGCGGCCGCGCCCACGCTCGACAGCTCGCGGTCTCCCGGTGGCGGGCCTGCACGCGGGGGGCCGCCTGCACGCGGGGGGGCCACCTGGTGCGGGAGCCACCTGCACGCGGGGGAGCCACCTGCACGCGGGGGGGTCACCTGGTGCAGCTCGGGGGCCGAGCGGGCCGAGTGGGCCTGGCCGGGTCGAGGTGGTCGAGGTGGTCGAGCGAGGGCTTGGCCTGCCCGAGGTGGCCCCGGCTGGCCGAGGTGGTCGAACTGGCCGAGGTGGTCGAGCGGGGCCGCGGGCCGGGCCAGCTCGGGGCCGGGGTAACTCGGCGGCACAGGTGCGGGGGGCTGCGCCCGGTGCTGGCCGGTGGCCGCATGGGGGTGCTGAGGGCCTGCAGGGGCATCCGGTGCGTTGTCCAGCTCGGGCAGCTTGCGGCGGCCGCGCCCACGCTCGACAGCTCGCGGTCTCCCGGTGGCGGGCCTGCACAGGGGCCACCGGGTGCGGGGCCACCGGGTGCGGGGCAAAGGGCCGGCCCTTGGGCGGTGGGCCACCTGGTGCCGCTCGGCCACCTGGTGCACCTCGACCACCTGGTGCAGCTCGGTCACCACGCGGGGCGGGTTTCTCGCCCGGTGGCGTACCTGGGGGGTTGTGGGGGCTGTACGGGGTCAGTGGGCGCGGCCGGGGTTACCGGGGGTGCGGGGAACCGGGCGGGTCCGGGAGCGAGCACCACGGGCCACCCCGGGGTGGCCAACCGTGGCTTTGCTCCGGGGCACCGCGGCCAGTTCCGGCAGAGCGGGCGGAAGTCGTGGCGCGTGTCCAGCCCGGGGACCAGCTCGGCCAGGACTCGGGCCAGCTCGGCCTACAGCTCGGGCGGACTCGGGCCAGCTCATGCCAGCTCGGCCGAACCGGGCCAGTGTGGGCAGAGTCGGGGGCACTGCCCTGCTCGGCGAGCACCAGGGCCAACACCGGGGGGGCCGGGACCGGACGGGTCCGGGAGCAGAGACGCTGTGGACTCCCCCCGGGCCAGCACCGCCCGGGGGGAGCCCCGCCCGACAGAGACCCCCGGGTGCAGGCTGGCGGATTGCGTGCGTCGCTGAGGGCAGCCGGACGATTTAGGCAGGCTGACCTTGGCGCGGGGACCAGCTCTCACAGCAAATCGTGACAGGGTTCTCGGCATGGACTTCTCTGTTGTGACGTTGCAAGACGACGACGATGTTGGTACCGCGTTTCATGGTGAGGCGACGTACGAGATTTTGCCGCAATCAGGCGGAGTGCTCCGCGTAGTGGACGCGGACCGATCACGAATCATCCACTTCTCGCCTATGCACTGGCGGGAGGTTCGGCAGGACGGGACAACGGGTACCACTGACGTTAGTGAGAACGCCTGGTGAGACGGTAGGTGGATAGTGCCGGTCATCCTCGTTGCGAAGTCGGGGCCGGGCCACCCTTGGCCAGCTCGGGCCTCGGGGCGTCGGCCCGTTGGCACCTGATGTCCGTGGCGCACCTGACGGGGTGCGTCGCCTTACAGGCGCCGGGATGCTCGGGGCCGCTCCCGACACAGTGGCGAGTCGAGGACGGCCTGGTGAGTTTATGCCCAAGTCAGGGGTCCATCCGGGGAGCAGCTTGGGCGGCAAGGTGTGCGAAGCGCAAGGGTGTGTGCCGTACTACCCGTGGTCGTGCTCGGTAGGCCAGTTCGGGTAGGGAGGTACCTCCCCTGCCCCCCCCGCTAAACCGCTGTATTCCGTGCGAAACCCTGCTATGACACGTACCGTTCAGGCATGACACACGCGACGGTCAACGTCAACGGCCAGGGTCGGTTAGTGATCCCTGCTGAGATGCGCCGTGAGTTGGGGATCAAGCCTGGCGCATCCCTTGTCGCCTACGTCGAGCGTGGGCGGCTCGTTGTGGAGGACCGGAAGCACCTGATCAAGCGCTTGCAAGATGAGGTTGCCTGGCACACCGAACCCGGAACCCCGAGCATGGTTGATCACCTGATCGCTGAGCGACGCATGGAAGCACGCGCCGAGTCCGCGTGGCTGACCGGGGGCGAGGAAGGCGAGCACGCGGTGCGTAAGGCATGGAACGCGGAAGCCGACGCCGCGGAAGCGGCCGGGCAGGCAGCGGAGTGGTACGCCGAGCAAGCTCAGTGACCGTGGTGCTCGACGCGTCCGCTTTGCTCGCCTACTTCCGGCAGGAGCCCGGTGGCGAACAGGTAGCCGAGCTGCTCACGGATGAGGCTCGGGTGTCGGCGCTGAACTGGTCAGAGCTGCACCAGAAACTCACGTGGTACGGCCTGGCCGCAGATGACCTCACGGCCAGCCTGCTCACTCTCGGAGTGCAGGTTGAACCGTTCAACCGGGCCGACGCGGTAGCCGCGTCGAACCTGTACCCCCGGACGCGCTGGCCGGGCGGTGCGTCCCTCGCAGACCGCGCATGCCTTGCGCTCGCTCGGCGTCTCGGTGCGCCGGTCTACACGGCCGACCGAGAATGGTCCGGCGTCGACGTGGGCGTTGACGTGCGGATGATCCGCTGATCGCTACAGACGAAAGGTTGCTCCGATGGCCAGGACCGACGTGTTCGTTACCCGTGAGGGTGGATGGTGGATGGTGGCCGTTCCCGAGGTCGACGGCCTGACCCAAGTGCTCACACTCGGCGACGCCGGACAGGCGGGGCGCGAGTTGATCGCATTGGAGACTGGCGCCGACCTTGCAGACGTAGCGGTGACCGTGCACGTCGAGCCCGCGACGGCCTGACCGATGAAGTTGCACGTCAACGCTGACGGGTCGTCCGTGGACTCAACTTGAGTCTTCGCCCGCGCGCTGTCCGGCCGGGCATTCACTCGGTCCGAACCGCACTACCGTGGCATGGCAGAGCTGCGCATGCACTCCCGGCGCTCTCGGCCACCGGACGTGGTACTGCTCAACGTGCGGGGCGTGGCTGTACGAGCCACCTCACATAGGGGGTTAGCCGCTGGGCCGGATCGCTCGCTTGCCAACCCTCTTAGGATTGGCCCGAACATGGTTCTCGCAGAGGTTCTCGATCGGGCCACATCCTCAGACGGCCGACCGCTCAACCCCTTGCGCTTTCCCTCAGGCTCGGCAGAGGTGCGTCATCACTCGGTGCCAGGGGTGAGCAGCCCGGCGTGGTGCAAGCTTTCACGGATGCCTTGCTCGATAGTGTCCTGCACGTGCTTGCGAACGCCGAAGTCGCGGGCGTTCGGGTCGGGGAAGAGTCCCGCTCTGTTGCGCCAAGCGTTCACGTCGATGTCGACGGTGAACGCGACCCGGACCTTCACGGCAGGTCCAGCATGGCCGAGTTCGAGCAGCGTGGGAACCGCTGGAACACGACGCTCTCGACGCCCTCGGCGCTCATCGCGGCGGCCGCTCGTCCAAGTTGTGCACGTCGGCCTCGTTGTAGCTCACCGGTTCAACGATTCGTTGCCGCCGCGGTGACGACGTTTCGACCTCCCCCGTGGGGTCCCATAGCGAAGGTTCCGCAGCGGCGGCCGGGTAGCTCCGCGTGTTCCTGCCGTGCTGCCGGTCTGCGCCTGGGCGCTGTCGAGCACGGTCAGGCTCCCGGTGGCGGGCGTGGTACAGCCCGGCCGTGAGCACGAGCAACGGGTGTCGGCGGCCGACGCGGGCTACGTCCACGGCGACGAGTACCACGGCAGCGAGCACCAGGACCAGAGGGGCGAGGATCACCAGGCCGTGCAGGAACAGTGCGGCCACGGCGATTGTGGTGACCGCTACGACGACGCGGTGGCGTCGCATGAGGAAGAGGGCGATCCCGGTAATGACAAGGACGAAACCGAGAGGACTCATCTGCACGCCTACTTTCCCTGTGGCTAGGTTAGCGACTTTGGCCCATGCCCAGGGGGTGAGTGACCGCGGCTCGACCTGGCCGTTATTCATTGTCAAGCGGTCACTTTACCACGTAGGTCAGTACCTAAGTAGGTATCGACAGCGATTAGAGCAGGGGAAACACGGAACGTAGCGCACCCCCCCTACGTGGTCACGCCGGAGCGACACTCCGTGAGTGCTGACGTGCGGTGGTACGTGGGTACTGACCATGTAGCCTGACAGGGTGCATATCCTCGCGGTCGGGTCCCCCAAGGGCGGGGTGGGTAAGACCACCACCGCCGTCACCGTCGCCGCGCTGGCGGCTCGGATACTCCGGTTGAGGGTCCTGCTCATCGACTGCGACCAGAATGCATCGGCACTGGACTGGTGCGCACAGGCAGGCGATGCGATCCCGGTCGACACCGCCGATGGCCGCGACCTCTCGGTACTGCGCCAGCTCCGCCAGGGCACCGGCTACGACCTGGCCGTCGTCGACCTCCCGGGAGCCCACGCGGGGGCATTCGAGGCAGTCCTGACCGGCTCTGGCGGCCCCGTCGCGGACCTACTCGTCGTCCCCACCGAACCCGAAGCGATGTCCGTACGTCCCGTGGTGCGGGTCATCCGCGGCGAGGTGATGCCGCTGGGGCTGCCGCACGTCATCGCACTGTGCCGGGTGAATCCGCAGGCGCTCGGAAGGGCCGGCGATTACCGCGCGGAGCTGCGAGAGCGCTACGGGCTGACTGTCGCGGAGACCTCCATTCGCGCCTACACGACCTACCGGGAAGCCGTGGAGCGCTCCCGGACCGTGCTCGACGTGGGCGGCCCCCAGTCCTACGCGAGACGGGCGGAGGACGACTACCGACACCTCACCGCCGAAGTGCTGACCACGCTTGGAATCGACACCACACCACTACTAGAACAGGAGACACCCTGATGTCACGCACCCGCTCGCTCCGCGACGTGATCGGAGTAGAGGACGACCCCGCAGAATCAGACCAGCAAGCACCACCAGAGCTGGCCCCGGCCGCCACGACGGCGAAGGCCCGCAAGGCGAGAGCACACACCTCCAAAGGCGCACCGGCAGGCAGAGCAACTCCGGCAGCTAAGTCCGCTGGCGTCGCTGCACTCGCCAAGAGGGTGCGCGCCACGAAGGCGGAACCGACAGCCAAGGCAGCACCGGCAGCCAAGGCCGCCACCGCTGCACCGGCAGCTAAGACGACTCCGCGCGCACCGAAGCCCCCGGTGCCCGAGACGACGGTGCGGATGACCGTCGACCTGGCCGCGAGTGAGCACCTCGCGCTCGCGCGGCTCTGCCTGGACACGGCCGCGGAAGCGGGGAGACCCCGACTGCATGCGCAGCAAGTCGCCCGGGTTCTGCTGCGGCGGTTCCTGGCCGATGACGTGCTCCGCCGCAAGGTGATCGCAGACATTCGCGCGGGGCGGGACAAGCTACGAGCGACAGAAGCGCACGACCCCCGGTGAGTGCCGGTAGGAACTCAACGACACGCCGCACGTGGAGTCACATAATGTCGGGAGATGGTGGAAGGGTGAGCGTCATGACAGTTTCAGTCGGCACCGCGCCAGTTGCTGACCCGTGGCCTGGACAAGCGATGGTCCCGGCCGTTGAGGTATCTCGTACCGCCGGGCTGCCGGACAACTACATTCGCACTGTCATCGGCGCGGGCATTTTCGATGACAACCGACGAGAAGGCCCCGGTGGTAGGCGGATGCTGTCCCATGACGATGCCGTGTGGCTGCTGAACGCCGTGACGTTCGCGGTAGCCACCGGGATTGCGTTGTCGATCCTGGTCCGGGCGCTGCGGGGTACAGGTGCGCAACTCAGCGAGGACGGCGGGTTCATGATCCCCCCGCCTTACCTGTCGGAAGTGGCGTAATGACCACAGCGACGACGGCCCCCGCTGCGACACGCTGGCGCGTCGATCAGCGCCAGCGAGAAGCTGAGCGACAGGCCGAGCAACGCCGCTGCGGCGCTCACATGCACGAGACCATGCTCGCGCTGACCCCGGTCGACCTTTCCGTAGTGGACCTGCCGGTGAGGTACGACTCAGCGAGCGACGCCGATCGTGCGCTTTATCGGCGTTACGTCGAGACGGTGACTAACCGGATTGCGTCCGCGGCGCAGCGGTACGGCCCGGGCAGCCCGCTTGTCAAGCGGCTCACCGCCGCCGTCGTTGCCGGTATCAGCAATACTCCGTCGACCCTGCGGTCGGCGCTGTATCAGCTCGTTGGTCTCAGTCACCGCGTCTCCGGAATCATCGGCAGCGCCGATCGTTCAGGCAACCACGGCCGTATAGCAGGGGATCAGTCTGTGCTGATTCTGTGTCCCAGCATCACGGACCGTGCGGCGAACGCTCCCCCGTGCCCCCGTCCTCTCAGACGAGGAGCGGTGGGAGCCGGTCGACCACACGCGAAACCCGTCATGACCTAGCAAGCGGGCCGCTCTACTGGCCCTAAACGCAACGAAAGACGCCCAATTCCTTTGGCCGGGAGGGGCGCCTTTCGCGGGAGCAACTGATGGCGACTATACCCGAATCGTCGGCGCGTACGCGCATCGACACGGCGATCTCAGCTCCACCAACCACGTACGCGGCGCCCGAAGTCGTCGAGAACTACCTCACCGACATGTCTCGGAGGGCGCGCCTACAACACCCCGCGCGGCCTCCGTTGTACCTGTCGGCGGCACCGCGGATACGCCCTCACCTCAATATCGGGCGGCTTGCGCACCTGGTGTCGCCCTGCCAAATATTCGACTTCGACACGGCGTTCCCCGCTCGGCCGGATCACTCATCGGCAGAGCAGTACGCGGCCAGGTGGCCTGATCTTGCCGACGACTTGTCTGGTCTGCTCGTCGGCATCGGCAAGTCTGGGCTCGTCGGCAAGGTGATGCTGAGGGAGATCGCGGACGCAGAGGCCCGCGGCGTTCCCGTGTTGGTCCTTCGATCGTCCCCGACGTCAACATCATTGGTACCGATGCTTGATTGCCGCCTGGACCCCCTCGACGCCAACGCATCACGGTGGTTGGGCGGAGCAATTCGCCTCCCCGCGAAGCAAGCCAACCGCATCACACTGAGTGCAGCACTGCGCGCGATGGGCGTCCGGCAGGGTGGTGGTCAGGGATGACCGCGGCTGTCTGCGGCAAGGCGCACTGCACACGGGTTGCCAAACGTCGCGGTCTCTGTGGTGCCCACTACGAAAGCTGGCGCATTCGCCAGCATGCCTATGGGCGTTTCGAGTCCACTTACGTCGACGCGGCCGGAGTCCGCGAACATGTGCTCAGGTTGCGTGCTACTGGTCTCGGGACCCGTCGTATTGCGGAGTTGGCCGGTGTCCACCGCAGTAGCGTTTGTGCCCTGCTCACCGGACGGTCCCGTACGAAGGTCAGGCAGCCCGCCTTGAAAATCGGGCGGCATGTCGCCGCGGCGATCTTGGCGATCCCTACCCCGTCCGAGGCTGAAGTAGCGGGGGGTGTACTGGTCGATTCCACCGGCACCGTCCGAAGGCTGCAAGCTCTCATCGCAGGCGGGTACACCCTGACATGGCTTGGCGGGCAACTGGGGATAGCTGTCTCGAACATGGGCCACACCATGGGTGGTTGTCCGATCAGGGCCAGCACTGCCCGCCGGGTGACTGCGCTGTACGAGCGGATCAGTCACCTACCCGGTCCCTCAACGCGATCGCGTAACCGCGCGCAGCGTCGTGGGTGGGCGCCGCCGCTGGCATGGGACGACGACACCATCGACGATCTGAGCGTCTGCCCGGCCACCGGAGTAAAGGCCAGCATCGTGCTCGACCCGGTGCTGCTCGACCGGATCAAGGCGCTCCGCGTCAAGCACGACTCCGGCCGAGTCGACGCCGGGAGACCGTATGTCCCGCGAGGGACCAAGAGTGTCCGCGTCCGGCGCGAGGAACGCTCGCTTTACGTGGCCCAGTTACGGGCCCTGGGCTGGGCTGAGACTCACATCTGCCTCGCGCTGGGCATAAGCCACGCGACGGGACGTGCCGCATGAGCACCAATCTTGAGACCAACGTGACGGAGCTGTGGCTAACGGCCCCCCGGAAGTTCTTCGACCGCCTGTCCAACGTCGACAAGGACATCGTCGGTGCCGACTTCGAGGCACTCCTACCCGCTATAGAGGACGCGAGCCTCACAGTGCAATCGAGCTGGAAGGATGCTATCCCCCGCGGGTGGTACATGACGAAAGCCAGCTTCGGCGTCCGCATGAAGGAAGCCGCCGCCAGAAAGGCTCTGCAAGCGGCTGAGGACGCCGCGGAAGGACCCCCGACTTACTTCCCCGGCGACCATCCCGTGCCCGGCTCCCCCGGCTTCCGCTACACCCCTGGCGTCGGCGTCTGGCGAGCGAAAGTGAAGGTGTTGGATTGGTGCCCGAAGGTGATCCGGCACCTTGGAGTCATTCGACGCAACGGGGAAGTAACCCGGCGGACGGTAACTGTGGAGGTGGGAGAGCAAGCCCCGACCGTCCTCATCAGTGAGGTAGCAGACGGCAAGCTGTGGCGGGAAAGATTCACTACCGCCCGAGGCACCGCCACGCGGGAAGTCAGGGAGGCTCTGGTCAACATCGTCGAGGACCAGGCCGCGGCCCTGCCGATGATCCCCGCGCTCGCCTACTGGACCGCGGAGGGCCATCTGGTCCTGCCCCCGCTCGACACCCTCTCCGGTTACGGAGACACCAGGGGCACCCTGGCCGACTTCGAGGTACTGCTGCGCGTCGCCGCCGGTGCACCACGGGTGGCCCTCATGATGGGCACTGCGATAGGCGGGCTATACATCGAGCCCACCGCGGCGCAATCGCATGTGGTTCACATTGCTGGCGCGGGCCGTCAAGGTAAATCCACGTCGCTGTTCGCGGCGGCCGCAACGCTGGGGTACGCAGGCGAAGCGGCCAAGCAGCCCGGTGGGGTGATCCGGTCCTGGAACACCACTGCTCTCGGTCCGTTGACGTCCCTACATGGTCTCGGGTGCCTCCCAGCGTGCCGGGATGACCTGAGCGCGGCGAACTTCAAACCGGACATTCGCTCCAAGCTGGTGTTCGGGATCACCCAGGGCAGCGAGCGGGATGCCTCCACCCGATCGGGGCAGCACCGCGACTCTCCCGGCGAGTGGCACGGGGCGATGCTCTCCAGCGGAAACTTTCAGTTCACCGCTGGGATCACCAACGAGGGCCTGCTCGCCCGGGTGCTGGAAGTGGGAGCCCCGATGACGCCTACCCCCGAGTTGGCCGACGAGATCGAAGCGGCCGCCTCTGCGGGGTACGGACACGGTTTACACGCGGTGGTCGACCGCGGGTGGACCCCGGACCGATTCAAGGCCGAGCACCGCAAGGTGTCGGCTGAGCTGGGCGTAACGCGAGGAGCAGTGAAAGGAACCCTTGGCCTGTACGTCTCGCTCCACGTAACCGGAGCGCGCCTACTCGCCGAGCTGTTCGAGGTGCCCGCGTTTGCCGAAGCCGCGTTGTCGGCGGCGAAGGACGTGCTGGAGGAGGTGAGCGTGGGGTTGTCCGATCGTGGGGACAGCGCCGCGATGCGTCTGCTCGAAGCGATCATGGAGGACATGACCTCCCGGGCGGGTCTTTATCCGACCCGGGCCGCCGCCGCAGCACACCGGCCGTGGCCGGGTGACCGTGCGGAGACGGTCGGCTGGGACTTGGCGGGCGACGATGAACCGGGAGACGTAGCGGTGCTGCCGCGCGAACTCCGGGAGATCGCCAAGCGCCACGACATCGAAGACGCGAACGTGGCACTGGCGGAGCTGGACGCATCGGGGCGCCTTCACCGGCGTGACGACCGTAAGCATCGGACTCGGCTGCTGTGGGTAGGTGACCGCCCTCGGTGCTGCTACGTCCTATGCCTCCCCTCGCGTGAGGCTGACAGCGACGCTAAGACCACCGACCCCGGCCAGGCGAGTCCCGTACCCGAGAAAGGGCCGGCCGATGACGGTACCCGGCCCACAACCGAACCAATGGACGCCGACGTGGCTGCCGATGCGAACGTTGGTACAGCTGTTGCTACAGCTGTCGGCGACGCGTGCTCGGCGTGTTCCGTCGTGGGGCCATCGTGTGGCTTCGGTGCTACCGCGGAGCACGCGTCGCCCTGCGTTCTGTGCCAGAACCCGACCCAAGTCCGCTCCTGGTGCGGGGCGCCGCGGCACGCCAACTGCCACCCCGGCGGGGTCGCTACCAGCGACGAGGAATCTCTCGAGAAAACCGCTGGCCCGCCGCGGCGGCAGACCGAGCCGAACTCTGGCCCGCGCACCGCCGACGCCCCGGCTCGTGAGGTTGTGGACCCGGGCGTCGAGCTGGCGAACGTCACCCGACCGATCCGGGAACGCTGGCCGAACGCCGCCGACACCGACATCACGGCCGCGCTGACCGCCTGGCACGGTGCCACGGACGGGCTGCGGTTCGTGTCCTACCCCGGTGAGGTGGGGGTGGCGGCGCTGCACCGTCTCGTCGCCGCCAACCACTCCATGTCACTGCCGGTTCCCTTGGATGCTGGCGGCCCGGTTGAGGAGATCATCGAATCCGGTGACCTGCTGCGCTACGCCGAGTGGATCACCCCGAGAGTCGAGGTGGACGGCCGGTCGGTGACTTCGCTGGACGTCAACGCTCAGTACCTCGCGGCGGCGCGGAGCGTCGAGCTCGGCGACGGCCAGCCCGTCCGCTACGACAAGCCCCGTGGCGGGTTGGTCGAGCTGAGCAAGCTGCCTGGCTACGTCCTGCTCGGGAAGAAACTCGTGACCAAGCATCCGGCGTTCCGTACGATCCGCGGCGGGACGTGGCTGGCGATGCCGACCGTGGCCTACCTGCTGCGGGACTGCGGAGTCGAGCTGGACGCCGCGTCTGTCGTCGTGTGGCATGACCACGGTCGGCGACTGTCCGCGTGGGCCGCGAGGTTCAGCGACGCACTCGCCGCGCTACCGGCCGGGCGTGACCTGTCCACCACCTATGCGCGGGGTCTGGTCAAAGACGTCTACGTGTCCTATCTCGGCGGGATGCTCCGCTCGGAACGGTGGAACAAGCTGCCTAGACCGGACTGGTCGGATCAGGTCGTCACCCAAGCGGAGGCCAACAAGCTGCGTGCCCTGGACAAGGCCACCGCGGCGGGGGAAACGGTGCTCGGGTCGTGGCGTGACGCCGCCTGGTTCGTCGCCGACGATGCCCCGCACGAGCCGGGTGGTCTGACGATCTCCACGCAGCCGGGGAAGTGGAAGGTCGACCGGTACTCGCAGGTGACGCCGGAGCTGGCGCAGGCATATACCTCCGGCAGCCCAGTCGTGTTCCGGGACGCCTTGAATGCTGCTAACGCCGAACGCAAGGCCGGGGGTGTCCTGTGAAGTTCCGGACGGGAGTCAGGGCGCTGCGCCCGACAGATACCAGCGAAGCTATGGCCGCCTACCGAACCGAGTACGGCAGGGGTGCGCGTCGCCGACTGGCGCAGGACTATGACGTCACCCCCGACACGGCCGGTCGGTGGCTGTCGGGCAAGCAGGCCCCCAGTAACCGTGGAGGGAAGCGGCAACAGGTCCTCGCCGCCGCCCCGAGGGGCAGGGTGGCAGCGAACCGCATTCGCGGTGCGCGCGCGGTATCGGTCGGAAAGGTCACCGTCCATGACAACTCCGGAGACCGGTCTAGTAAGCGCAACATCGGAATCGTTCCCGTCGATCGCGAGATGCGCCAACAACTCAACGAGGTAGCGGATCTCGTCGAACAGAACCGGATCACCGAAGCCGACGAACTCATGAGCAACGCCATATTGCAGGGCTACGCAAAGGCCAAGAGCCGGGACGGTCGTGCGATACCCCCGGACGTGTTGAGAATAGCGGACTACCAAAGCCTCGACTTCATCTGAACGAACACCCTCCGTCTCTCCCGGAGGTGCACACAACCACCACAAGGGAGACGCAATCATCATGGAAACGGAAACCCACGACGGTAAGGAATGCCCGGTCATCTACTGCGATCAGGTGGGGGACCAGCTCGTCTTCGACTGCCCGCACTGCACAGACCGCCGCCGACGACGCCACAGGAAGCACTACCACGGGCTCGGGGAGGGGCGTCGGGTCGCGCACTGCACAGAGGGACCCCTGTGTGACACCGGGTACATCTTGAAGCTGCGCGGTAGCGAGCTGTGAGAATCCCGGTGCCACCGGCCCTCGGTGAGGTTGATTCGTCAATGATGGCCTCGCCGAATCGATGCCATCACGGTCAAACGGTATGCAGGCCGTTGAACCGAGGCCGACTTAGGTCCCGACTAGGCGCTGCACCCGTCCTGACGTGCGCGTACCGAGGTTCACCTAGGCGCCTACCCTGGTGCTCATGACTACCGGGAAAAGGGCACTAGGAGTCGTTCTGACCTGCCGTTCGGGGCATTCTTTCAGTACTAGGGCGCGGCCTTTGCAGAGCGTCAAGTGCCCCACCTGCCGGGTATCCGTATGGGTCCCCGCAATCGATAGTGCGGCAGCAACCGAACCAGGTACGTGGATCAGCGGAGACGATCTCCCCGAGCTGCCCTGGACCTACGGTGATGTTTGCCCGACTTGCACCGGGGCAAGGTTCCGAACACCCCGCGGCGACGTCATGTGGTGTCCGACATGCAAGGTTGACGGATTACCTGCCACGGTGGTTGAGCGCATCGCCAGTAAGACGACCCGCACAGCCCCGCCGCCACCCACCGACGAGGACGTGCGGCAGTTTGAGGCACTGAAAGCCCGTGATGTGGAACTGCTCAGAATCCGCGAGCTAATCGAGTGGCTGGACCCCGACGACTGGGACGATGCCAACGACAGCGCCGCCGCGGCGGGATGGGGGGCCTACTTCGTGAAGCTCAGGCAACAGATAGCCGACGCGCGCAATACGGATGAGTTGTCCGATCTGGTAGATGCCTACAACACCGCCGAGAATCACCCGCAGCTAGAGGCATTAGAAGAGAACCGGAGGGACACCGAATCCGCAGACCTCGACACCGAGCCGGAGGCGGAACTCGCCGGGGAACCGGAGACGCTGGCGATCACGGATGGTTCAGAATACGTCGATATCGACGAGGAAGGCGAGGAGGAGCAAGGAAGCCCTTACAGCAAAGGGCAGCATAAAGCTGACCAGATCATCAGCTTGCTCGAACGAGTAACCGGTCCTACCAAGCGAGAGCGTGAGCTGACGCGGAACGGTAAGTGTCGATACTGCAATCTGCCAGCCACTCGGGTCTTTGAAACTGAAGGTGAACCGGCGCAGCGCCAGCTGTTGACGCACTTCTTCCAGCAATACGAGATACGCGCGTGCAACCGTTGGGGTTGTGGACGTAAAGCAAGCAAGGAGATCGTAGCTCTCGGCTACAGTCCAAAATCGACCGCCTCCGTAGGATGGTGATTGTGTCTCATCACGTTTCTGCCGTCCCTTTCGGTGAGGTGGCTAAGCGAGTCGATCGGCTCTGGTGCCCCTCCCAAGGCCCGGCCCACCATGCGATCTTCGGGATGACCGGGGCAGGCAAGACGTACCTGATCACCCGCGGTTTGATGGCGATGATGAGCAGGCAGCGGGTCCTGGTGATCGACGTGAAGGGCGATGATCGCACGTGGGACGGCTACGGCACACCGGTTACCCACCTGGACCCCGGATTCATGGGTCAATGCCGCCTCGACGTGCAGGCCGCCGCCCGTTCCGGCACCGACCCCAAAGCTCTCGTGAAACGAGCCCTGGACATCGCAGCCGACGAAGGCCACATGACGCTGATCATCGACGAGCTGCACACCGTGGCGCAGACATTCGGTCTCGGCGGCCAGATTGAGAGCCTGCTCCGTAGCGCACGATCCCGGGAATGCTCACTCGTGCTGGCGACTCAGACCATCGGCTACGCCAGCGTCACCCTGAAAGATCAATGCCAGTTCGTTTGGGTCGGCCACTCCGGCGACGCCAGAAGGCAACGCGATGTCGCCGATGTGATCGGCCAGCCAAAATCGTTCCTGCCCGTGCTCCAAGGAATCCGCGGTCGGGAGTGGCTCTACACCGACGACATCGGCGCCCACAGGTGCATGGCACTGACGCAGGTCCCCTCATTAGCAGCGTAACCCATTGCAGCACAATTACTTTGGGGCTATATCTGTGTACGCAATCGTCCCAATATAGGGCCACTTGATGCCCAGTCTGGTCTCGTGACGATAGGCTTTGGTATGGAAACAGACACGGTGAAAGACAAGACCACCTACCACGTACGCCTCCCTGCGGACCAAGCTGGACTCATCGACACCTACGCCGAAGCGGTGGGCGTCTCCGGAGTGGCCGCCATCCGTGTCCTGATCGCCCGCGGTCTCGACGCTCCCGACGTCCGCCGGATCACCGGGCAAGACTGAGACGTCCCCGTCCGCACGCAATCCGCCAGCCTGCACCCGGGGGTCTCTGTGGGGCGGGGCGCAGCTCGCCCGGTGCTGGCCCAAGAGGACTCCACAGCCGTCTCTGCTCCCGGCCCCGTCCGGTGCTTGCCCTGGTGCTCGCCGACCCGTGGGCTCGGCCGCGCGCTGCCCGAGCTGGCCAAGGGCCGGCCCTTCCCCAACAGCGCCCCGTGGAGGCCCCCAGCGTGCCCGGGTGGCCACCGCGGGCACCAGACCAGGCACTCCCCTGCCCAGCGCCAGGCCACCGGCCAGCACGGCCAGGCACGCGGCCACCGGGCAGCACCAGGCCACCGGCCAGCACGGCCAGGCACGGCCCCTTTGCCCCCGCGGGGGTGGCCTTGTGCAGATCCGTCCCTGGGCGCGGCTGCGCGAGCTTGCCCCAGCTCCCCCGCTCGCGGGAGCCTGCCGCCCCGAGCGCAGCCCCGGTCCCCCGGTGCCCCCGACAGCGCACCGGGGATGCCCGTGACAGCCCGCGGAGCCCCCCAGCGTGCCCGTGCGGCCACCGCGGACACCAGGCCGCCATTCCCCTAGCCAGCACCCCCGGCCACCGGCCAGCACCGGGCGCAGCCCCCGCACCTGTACCCCCCGCCAGGCCCGGTCGCCGGGTGGC
>JAABVA010003157.1_pt1 | contig 15914 bp, 26 predicted proteins | sample 5560331 | NCBI WGS metagenome assembly JAABVA01 (sample SAMN12812661, study PRJNA571458) | rock metagenome | isolation source: Antarctica rocks | place: Antarctica: Victoria Land, Mt New Zealand sud | collected 2016-01-07 | reverse complement strand
CAGCAGACACATGATCACATCATGAAATTGGTTGTAGAGGGCTGGCCTGCTCATACCTGCGGTAGCGAGGCTCTACGGCAATGTTGGACAAGTAGGCAGCTCGGTCTGGTGGTTGAAGGGTCGGCATTTGTTCTCTTGTCGCTGAGTTGAATGATAACGCAGCTAAGCCAACTACCAAAGACGTCTTTCCAGCTTGCAGTTCTGACAGGTCTGCGTGCAAACTGCCGGTTACCAGCTTGCAATGAAGAAAATACAAAAGTACATGACACCGCAGACAAGTGCATGGCACAGCCTTGGCGAACTGACAGTCAACTTGCCTTCTGGGACTAGTCGTGCAACTAGCATGACACCATCGGGAGGGCTTTCTAGCATCTCATGGACATACGCTCTGCAGCAGGTCAGCCACTCCTCATGACAATAGTTACCAGGAAAAGATTTCAGGTATGTTGTGACACGCTGCATCTGCATGCACATCTAACAGCCTGTGCTGAGACCTGATTTCCCTGAACCCTCGGCCGTCTTTGGTGTGTGCAAATGACCTTGTCAGCAGTATAGACGCTCCCCTTTCATCGTCTTCTTGTAGCGGGTAAACACTGAGCATGCCAGCATCAGTCTCAGCCTGAGCAGCCTGACATGGGCTTGCAACCTGTGACCTTTGGCACTTAAGCGCTGTGCAAGAGGTGTGCACACCTCTGTCCTTATTATTTGATCTACGCCATAGCGAACCAAGCGCGCCACGCAACACTTGTCGACCTGCATAGCAATGTTCTCAAAGTTTATATGCTGCAGCAGCAGGACACGGGTCGTCGAGACACCTGTCATCACCTGAACTCCTGCTTTCCTGTGAATGCAGTGACGAAGAATGCGATGGCGCTGATAAGGCTGACCATGCAAGATGCTGATGCCACCGAGATACCGCTTATTGGCACAGTGATCAGCAGTGGACTTGCGCATGTCGGTAACCGTTTGCATTCATTCTTAAGCAGTGACACAAGTGCAATGCGCACCCTGCTGCCTCAGTCTGCTGCCTCAGTCTGCTGAAACAAGTCACACAGCCAATGCAGTCGCCGCTACTAGTCACGAGCCTAGTAGCTTTGAAACCTGCAGGTGCACGTCAGAGACTGACGCAAAAACCTAAGCCTATCCGATATCCCGCAGCTGAGAAAATTTTCAGGAGCTGCGGCCATTCTGGAGACTTTGCTCAAAGTAGACAGTGGCTGCTATCACGGCTTCAATTTGATTGATCTCTGCGACGCTTGATTTACATCATGCAGGCAACAATGATGCAATCGACGGTGCAGCCGGCACGGTACGTTTGGAAGCTTGCGCAGCGCTCCGTGCAAGCTGTCAGCTTGCATGCAGTTGTCGCGTGAACTCAACTCTCGTGCTACACCACATATCAGCGGCGGTCCGCGATGCCATGTGTGCTGTGTGACACAGTGCTGGCTTCAAAGTGTCAAGTGATGCTTGCAGGCCTACACGGGCAGTGCCCAGCTTTTCTGGTCTGGCCAAGGCTTGTCCTTTGCACACACAGAGTAAGCCTGCACGCCAACCATCAGTCGAGCGCATCAACACATGATGTGCAAGCAGACACCTCACCTTAAGTCGTGCTGCAGGCTTCAGGTCTGGCCAGGTTATGGCGAGAAGAAGTCTGTTGCCCAGGACCAGGTGAGCGTTTGTAACAAGTACCAGCTTTATTGACACCTGTTACACAGAGACATCCTTCTAGGATCATCCAGTGTGGTTTGGACATGTTGCTTTGCTTGCAGTCGCTCTGGCATGCAGCCTTGCTATGCCATGGCAAAGCAGCTTCACTTCAACAAGGACGGATCAGCACTCAAGAAGATGCAGGCTGGTGTAGACAAGCTTGCAAGTGTTGTTGGCATCACCCTTGGTCCCAAGGTATGCACACGCTGTGTATGCTGTGACATTGCAAGTTTGTAACAACGAGCTTACTCAAACAAACTTAAATGCAGCATGTGACTGAAAACAAGTGGCTGCTTATGCTTGCAATGTCTAAGCTACTGGCTTCTCTGGCGGTGATGTCAGCTGTCGTTGTTGACTGGTGAAGGGTCGCAATGTGGTACTGGAGAGCAAGTATGGCAGCCCACGTATTGTGAACGATGGTGTCACAGTGGCCAAGGAAGTGGAACTAGAGGACCCTGTAGAGAACATCGGAGCTAAGCTTGTGCGACAGGTGACAAACTGCTTATGATAATGTGTTTGAACAGTAGCTCATGACCGTCAAATGGGTAAAGGCTCCTGCTGTACTCAACATGGCATGTTGTCCAGTGGCGCACATTGTCTGTTCTTGTGTGTTCAATATTGCTGAATGCAGTGGCTGTGCAGGCTGCTAGCAAGACCAATGACACAGCCGGAGATGGAACCACCACAGCCACCATTCTGAGTGCTGCCATCATTGCTGAGGGCATGAAGATTGTGGCTGCTGGCACCAACCCTGTGCAGCTGTGCCGTGGCATCGAGACCACAGTAGCTGCTTTGGTGAAGGACCTGCAGCAGATGAGCACAGACGTTACAGACGCTGACCTGGCCAATGTAGCTACAGTCTCAGCTGGTGGCAACGAAGTGGTACGGCATACAAGTCTTTCCTTCCCTCCCTTCAGCAACTGCAGAGACTGCACCTTTGCCGATTGCTTGATGTATGTGTGTTTGTCTGTTGATAACCTCCTTGTGATTACCAATCTGGTGGTCTGAGAGCTGCTCAAAAGTGTGATGTAGATATGTCAAAATTTGCAAAGTTGCGGACGCCAGAGCTTCATGCAATTGTGGATGTCCTGTTGCTCAGCATTTGGATGCCCTGCAATGCTGGTCCCAACACCCATCTGGCTTGTAGCTAATTCAGGAGCATGTTTTGGTGTAGATTGGGCAGCTGATCAGTGATGCCATGGCCCGTGTTGGCCGACAAGGAGTGGTGACCATGGAGGAGTCCAGGACTGCTGAGGACAACCTGTATGTTGTAGAGGGCATGCAGTTTGACAGGGGTTACATCAGCCCTTACTTCATCACTGACCCAGAGCGCATGGTGAGGTTATTGCTTAAACCTGTTCTTGTCGCAGACGGCTCAAAGAGCCTGTGTGTATATCTTGCCAAGCAATCAAGCAACAGCAGCAACCCATTTGAGGGCAGCTATCATGGTGGCAGGGAGTTCTGCTGCTTTTGCTGCATAGTCACATGATCTACATGTATGTGGTGCTGACTGTGCAGCATTGCATTGCTGCATAAGCTTGATAGGCGTCAGCACCTATGTGACTTTGAAAGCCATGATTTAAATGTCAATCAATGCTCAAACTTTGTGCACTTGTGGTTGGAAGCTATGATGTTTTGTCTCGTTCGGCATAAGTGCGAAGGTCTACCAAACCTAAGAAAGCCTTGCTGACACACATACATATATCTCTGAGCTTCCATCGTTTGTTTCTGTGAAGATTTCCTATCTGGTGTTTGTAGCTGTGTGAGCAGCCATGCTCTTTTGTATGTCACTGGCAGATGCAAAGCGCTCAGGCTGATGAGCGCATGCTGTCATTGTTATGTGTCCACAAGTCAATGAAAGCCATGATGTTTTGTCTCGTTCGGCATAAGTGCGAAGGTCTACCAAACCTAATAAAGCCATGCTGACAACTACACATATATTGCCTGAGCTTTCAGCCTGTTGCGCAACCACCTGCTCACATATTACGTATTCTGCATCAAGCTACTATGTCCCTGTACAGGTTGCTGAGTATGAACAGTGCAAGCTGCTCTTGGTTCATAAGAAGATCTCCACTGCTCGTGACATTGTGGGTATCCTGGAGGGCGCCATCAAGGGAGGCTACCCCTTGTTGATCATGGCTGAGGACATTGAGCAGGAAGCTTTGGCCACACTTGTGGTCAACAAGCTTCGTGGCAGCTTGAAGGTGTGCAGTCTGACTGGATGTGCGAAGCCTGCAACTTTAAGCGTGTCTATGCTGCTCTCAGTCATGCACACAGACAAACATTGTTGAGTGCAAGCTTGCTAGGCCATGTGTGCTCTTGTCATTCATTTTCATTCATCATATTACTACATTGCTGTAACCCAAGGCCTTCTGAAGCACTTAGCATGTCATGTCATGTCAGCAAGGGCGATTACCTGCACTTTCCTGTGACTGATCATGAGTACAGCATGTACAGTACCTCAGCGTATAGCCTTCAACACTGGACTGAAGCAGATTTTGAATATACATGTACTTTGCAGGTGATTGCCATGAAGGCTCCTGGATTTGGAGAGCGTAAGAGCAGCTACCTGGAGGACATTGCCATCCTCACTGGCGCCCAGGTTGTCAAGGAGGAGCTAGGCCTGTCATTGGACAAGGTGTGCCTGTCTGATCTGTGATATGGTGGTCGACTGAGCCTGTTGTATCTTGCGGTAGTCACTCATATTTCTGTTCAGCCAGTTGCCTTTGTCCTGTCTTCCGTGAAGGTCATGTGAGCTCGTCCCAGAATACCTGCATGCCACTAGGTCTAGGTTTACCATGTGCAAACGTGGCGCTTGCAATGTCTGGCTTGTCCTGCACGTTGTGAGCGCATGTCTCTGCATCAGTCATTCAGCTTGCTAAGCAAGTGCGAGTCACGCTGCACATTTGATGACGCAAGTCTGATCCTGAGTAGTGGGCTTGCAGGTGGGTGAAGAGGTTCTTGGAACAGCTGCCAAGATTGAGGTGACCAAGGAGAACTGCACCATTGTCGGCGATGGCAGCTCAGAGGACGCTGTCAAGTCCCGTGTCAAGCAGATCAAGAACCTGGTAGCCAACACTGAGCAGGACTATGAGAAGGAGAAGCTAAATGAGCGCATTGCCCGTCTATCTGGCGGTGTTGCCATCATCCAGGTACCTCATGCCTTTCCTTCCAGCTGCTGCTGCTGCTGCAAAGCCCAGAAGGCATACAAAACACTGCGCTATGCTCAGACCTTGTGTTTGTTCACCGGCCAGACCTTTTGTGCATGTGGATGCAAGACTTGACACACAACACACACAACTGCATCAGATGTTTGACAAACGGTGTACAGGTGGGAGCCCAGACAGAGACAGAACTGAAGGAGAAGAAGTTGAGGGTGGAGGATGCTTTGAATGCCACCAAGGCTGCTGTTGAGGAGGGCATTGTTGCTGGCGGTGGCAGCACCCTGCTCAAGCTTGCTCAAAAGGTACCTGGCTGTTGCCATCCACTTCTCAATGCCTTGGAGTCTTCGGTGTTTCATAAACATTGCAAAGCTATGTGCTCACATTGCAAGGCACAGTCTGTGCAGCTGCAAAACAGATTTTGAGATGGCTTTTGAGTTTTGTGCAGGTTGACGCCATCAAGAATACTCTTGAAAACGACGAGCGCAAGGTGGGAGCTGAGATTGTCAGGCGGTCTCTAGGCTACCCTCTGAAGCTCATTGCCAACAATGCTGGTGTCAATGGCAGCGTGGTACAACAGAAGGTGTTGGAGTCCAGCGATCCCAATGTTGGATACAATGCCTCTACAGGTGAGCAACTGCCTGGAGCAGTGCCTTCAGTGCAACATTCTAATCCAAGCTTTCTGGTGCTTATCTGTGCAATCAGCTCAACAACCGTGCTGTTCTGCAACACAGCTTGTGATGCAGCTTGTCCAACATGCAGGTGTTGTCCCATAGTCCAAAGGCATATGTGCATTGTCTAGCTGTTGTGCAGCTTGTAGGTCATCTTAGATATTGTTTTGACTGCAGCAACTACATTCTTGACCTCCAAAGTCTGACCTCCAGATGTTCACAGCCCCATGTTGCCTGTGACACAGGTGTATATGAGGATCTTCTCAAGGCAGGAATCATTGACCCAACAAAGGTGGTGCGATGTGCCCTTGAGAACGCAGCCTCAGTTGCACGAACGTTTTTGACATCGGATGTAGTGGTCACTGAAATTCCAGAGCCAGAGCCTCAGGGTGCTGGTCAAGCGGGTGGCATGGATGCCATGGGCGGCTATTAGGCAGCAACCCAATTTTGAATGAACCAGCTCTTGTCTGCTTGCATATTGCAAGCTCACCCCTTTCAGATTGACCTCCTTCTGACTTCAGTTGTGAACAGTCCCACAAGTCTGAGAGCACAGATGCATTCCATCACTTGTAGTTACAGCAGGTGAAGCAGCGCTGCCAGTTTTCACTAGCTAGCTTTCACAGCTTTAATCTGCTGGTGTCTTACTTCATGGCAATTCACGCAAGCAGTCTGTGGAAAATGTAAACATACAACATGTAAGCAGATATTTACCAGCAGATCTCCTGTTAATTTGCACACGTCGTGGAACTGAAATTTGTTCGGCATTGATAAGGTACCACAACTAGTATAGTTGGGTAAGGGGTTTTTGTGACATTCCTTCTGCAGCATAACATTATTAGTGTGTTGGACATTCCACCTGTCGTCAAACGTTATAGAAGGCAAAATCGTGAAGACAGTCAGAGACACAATATTGTCCTCTAGGACAGGCTGCCAACGCAAAAGTTGTGTTTAATGGTGTCGGAGACACCATCACATCAGACAATTGGGGCAAAACGTTTGCATGACCAAGGATGCTCTGCAGGGAAGAAAGGTGCTAGTCATACATAACGTTGTCTTGCTGGCAGAGATCGTCATATGTTAGACATGTTGTCATGAAATGTATCATAAGTTGTCTATCTGAGCTGGCCGCAGTCAAAATTGGCATGATCCAGGAAGTGCCGAGGCGAGTATATGTTCCGGACCACAAAATTTCGCACAGCACACACCTGCATGGCAGTCATAGACGCCTGTTTGTGGCATTGTTCCAACAGATGCAGACAATAGCGGTATGGGCACTAGCAGAACATCGGCATTACCGAGTGCTAAAGCTCAATTAGACAACCCTCACATTGCAGAAACATGCTGTATTTACCCTGCGCACAACAGGCATGCTGCACATCCAACACAAATGATGACGGAGCAATTCTGTGGCACTGATGACCCACCGGTGCGAAGGGAATCTGCAGAGCCTGCCCCATCAAATTGGATCTGACAGTGATGAGCCGTGTCCTACTCTTGCGCTCTTTCTCATAGTCACGTAGCACCTCTATCAAGTCTGTTGTGGCAACAGACCTCAAGCTGTGGGGTCTGCCACCGTTTGCCTGAGATGATTGGAGCAGGGCATGCACTTTCCTTGCCAAGATGACAGCATCCTGCACCACAAGCAGCAACAAAGCAATTACTGGCAGAGAATGTTTGCACTGATGCTGCTCTATACTGCACATGCCATATCTGGACTTCTGCAGCGCATGCTTGGTACCAGCATCCAGTTGCAGCACAATGTGTGATGCCGCAGCCTTACGCTCTCTATCTGCTCACAAGTATACACTCTCAGCAAGTCTCAAGACTGATCTCTGAATGCTCTGGAGGCGTTTCCAGCATTGTTCAGCCAAGACGCAGAGACATGACTAGGCGTGACTGACCTCTAGGGCTGTGCAGCCCCCCTGGCCTAGATTGGGGGTCATGGGGTGAGCAGCATCCCCTGCTAAAGTCACTGGTCCTTTGGAGAACCCCTTTCCAATGGGGGGCCACCTGTGCAGAAGAATGCCTTTTGCCATGCTATGTGATCTTTGTCTGTCAGTATCTGGTTCATCTTCTTGCTTCTGCTGTGTGCTCCTCAAAGCCTTTCAACTGCCTGCTGGCTTGCATGTAGCGACCACACAACCACAGTCATGCAGTAAGCTGGCTTGAAATGTAGGCTTCCAATGCTGTCAGCATTGGCAACTAGTCAGCCCAACAACTTCACTTCATTGACAAAGCTGCAAGATACGTTTTAGTGTTGACACTGTGGAAGGTGGTATATCCTACACAGCATCCTACAGAGCAACAGACAACGTGAGCAGGGAACAGGCAGTATACAGCTGATGGGCGGCCCCTGAAGGTCATGTGGTGCTCAAGATGGTGTCTGCCGATACTGCTCGGATTGGTGCTGACCTGTCTGTTAGTTTGCTTCTGCTGATGTTGTTGGGAGATGTGCTCTGCACTGCCTCATATATGCCTCCTTTCCAGCCAGGCAGAAACTTGAGAGCGTCTGCTTGCCTGTCATCTGCTGCTACAAAGGAAGAATCCTGCACTGCTATCACAGTCAGCTACCCAGATGACCGTGCAGCACACAAGTCGAGTAGTTCATATACAGCAATGCAGCAGTCCTCAGCACAGCAGTACAGGTCCCAACAACAGATAAAATACACTGTGCATTGCTCAATCACTATGATGGTGTGTGATTGAAGCCTCACTTATGGCACACCGCAAGCGTATGTGTGGGAGTCCTCAGATAGTAAGCAGCACCAGGCGACTACAGGCAGCCTGACCAGACACGCAACAGTTTGCTGGGACTATTGCAGTGTGACATGAATGAAGCAACGCAGCAGAATGCAGCTTGACAAGACCTGAGATAGACTCTGGAGCATGGCAGACAAAGAGTTCCGGAAGCATAACAGGCGTACCTCAGGTGCATTGAAGACAGTGAACCAATATAGCTCAGTGTCAGAGATGGGGTACATGCCAGCTCTGACCCCCTGGCCCCAGGTCTGCCGCACTGTGTCACCGGGGATTGGCAGACCCTCTGGCATGGTGGCAACACCCCTGCACGCATGAAGACCACCCCCTCAGCTGTTTCCTTCTGAGGATCAGGCAACCTGATCCACCTAGTCAGCAAGATCAGCCTGATCCAGCCTGGTCCTGTTTGATTAAGCACATAGACTAGTATGCTTAGACATGTGACCACGTCCGATTTGGTTCCCCTTGCGTTGAGGGTGTAATACTTATCAGGCTACATGCAACTGGCTGGAAGGTTATGTGACTTGCAGCATGACAGGCTTTGCTTACATACTCATGCGTGTTGAGCCAGAGAAATCAGCTGTACCTGTATGCAGTGTAGCCAGCATAGTTAGGTTTGGGAATACTCAAAGCTCGTGCCACTCGGCTGTTGGCACCGTCTGCTCCAATCAGACAGCGAGCTCTCACCTTCTGGCCAGTTTCCAGTACTACAATTGCACCTGGAAGTTCAAAAGCAAGCCTGGTTGTCAAGGTCGGAAGCTACTCCAGGCAAAATACAAGCTATAATAAGCTTTGATATGTTACTGGTAGGCCCCTGAAACAAGTGAGATTGATACTTTTGAAGACTGAACAGGCACATTCAACAAGGCTACAGGTGTCATCACCAAGATGACATGCTGTGCACTTGCATGTGCTTTGGACAAGTACAGTCCATGCAGCGCGTACCATTCTGATCTGTCTCTACAGAATGGATACCAGAGTTGTATTCTATGCAGCTTTCAGGGACAATGCTTTGCAGGGCTTCTAGCAATGTGGACCGCTTGACACCTCTGAACTCATGAGGAGCACCTTCACATTCGTCTAGGCTGAAGGCTTTCAATATTTTGCCGTCATCGCTGCACAGCTCTACCCTGCGCACCATGCATTGCGAGTGATTGAGCTGCTGATCAAATTGATCACAGCTGATCTGGGTGAGTGAGCACACTATATATAGCACGCCGTCAGCTCATGAAATTGCATCTTGCGACTGCATGTGCACTCCTTCTTACAGCAGATGGCATGGTGACTCAAGCGGGCACTTGACTAGAGCATTGACGCTGTCGGTAGCTTGAAGCATCATTGAGAGGAGATGGCTTGAAAGCAGCACCTTCCATCACAAAGCTGATGACAGCTATGGTTGAAAGCTCAGGTGCATCTCGCAATGCATGATGGACACAACATTGCTTGTGCACAATGCTACATGCTGGACCAGAGCCCTTACCTAGATATCAAGGGATGCTTGTGTCTCAGCGTGTCAGCAACACCAAGGGCGTCAAGAGCGCGGAAGGCATTGGGCCAAAGGCCAATGGCACTGCCCTCCTTCCTTGGCCCAGCGTCTCGCTCTAAGACTTTGCATGGAACTCCTATCTGTGATTAGATTGTCAAGTCACCCTTTACATGCTGTGAAACATGTTGCTCAGGCTATGAGCAAAGTGAAAGCGCATTGCAATGTTCTTGCGGGAACACCTTTATGAGGGCTGCAGCCATTGCCAGTCCAGCAATGCCTGCGCCTGCTATGACAAAAATGTCTTGGTCTGCAAACGGTGCACCCTGCTTGCCTGCTGTACTATTTGCCAAGGTGCTGGAAGATGCCATGCATTTTGTCATCTCTGTTCTGTTGCAGTCAAGCGGTCTGCAGCGCTGAGGCAACTTCTGCGCTGCCCTGTTTATGCTTGCATGCAGAAAAGGAGCTCTGGCTTGTCTGCTGATGACATGAGGATTCTGATTCCCAATCTGTCTCTGGGAGACATGTTGTGATGCCATTATCACGCAGTATTCACTGACAAATCGATGAAAAAGTCCTGGTGTGGGCTGATTCTGTTGCAGTGTAAGTTACGTTCTAAGTGCGTGTGTTATCAGGTATCGGATTTAATGACGAGCAGCTTACAGTACAAATTCATGCTGCTGGCAAACTGGCGTCCGCAGACTGAGCAAAGGCGATCTATTTTGTGCAAGCAAGGTCGCTCGCATACAAAACAGTACTCGACAGCTGTGACTGTTGTGCACAAAGTACTACACGTCGATTAAGCTTCTATGAATGCTGACTCGCTCCCCTCAGCTTCTGTGCCAGTTCCCGATTCTGCCAGTTCCCGATTCTGCCTCAACTGCGTTTCGCCTTAAAACTAAGCGCCCTTACTCCTGTCGGTTCATCGCGCGCAGCGTCATATCGGTATCAGTAAAGCTCCAAGACAGCTTGCTGACACTCGCATAACTGTTACATCTTTTGGGAAGGCAGTGCTGCCTACACAGTAAATCGCTCTCTATTTGCTGGTCATGTCTGAACGTAGCGTCGAGAATGTGGTGACGATACAGGAAGTCCAGCTGCACAAGGTAGACTGCATAGCTGTACACACCAGTATTGAAACACAGGATGTGACTGTGTGCATATCTGCAGGTTGAGGCTGGTCAAGAGTCTCTTCTGGAATGGGGTCCCTTTCACGTCGAGTTGATCAGTCACGGCAAGGAGTCTTCACTACTAGCATATGTAAGCCAGCTGTGAACTGCATTGTTGTGGTGTCGGCAGCATATCAATATACTGACCACACAAGCCTTCACGCAGGTTGGGAAAACCAGCTGGGATTTGCAGACTTCCATGCCAACATTGCGGGCAAATGCTCACACGTTCATGTATGCCATACCAGGCACTCAGATGTTTTACTCAGTGCTTGTGGCTGCAAGTAAGTCATTTTGAGCTCTGGAACCAATCTTATCAGGTGTGCATTGCAAGGCCCTGCATGCAGGAGCATTGTGAATTGACAAATGATGCAGGCAACTCCTCATGGTTTGTTTGCTTTGATGTAGACACCCCAGATGAGGCTGTAGCTTTATTAGAGTCTGTACTGGTGGAGTGCACCTCCTACCAAATAGCTGGCAAGCCCATGAGCAAAGCAGACTCTGAGCAGCTTGAAGAAGAGGTTGCAGAAGCAGTGCTTCAGGTCTGTTGGGTTTGTCCTGAGCGGCATGTCTGTCTTCTACCTATAGTTCTTCTGCTCCATACGACCCATCTGCATTTGAAAGTCCTCTGGTTGGATAATTGGCCCCGGGTCTGGGTGCAGCATGCATTGTGTCCCGTCCATAATGACAGGTTACCCTCTGACCACCAGGATCTGCATGCTTTTCAAGGTACAGCCAGGTGCCCGACCAATCCTACAGTGTTGTCTGAAAAAGCATGGCGGTTGTTGCAATCGTGCCAAGCGATGCATATCGCTTGGAAAGAACACCATTTGCAAGCGTCACTACATGTTTTGCAGGATGAGGGCATTGGGGGACAGGCAGAGCCTGAGATGGGGGGTGCGGCTGCCCCACAGCCAGCACCACACCGCATGACACATGCAGACAGAATCAGCAGCAGTGAGTACACCTTGTGCCATCACATGGCTCATTCGCAACAGAACTTCTGCATTGCTTGTCTTGCTACAGTCAGACACTGCAGCCTGCAGCACAATCACGCATTGCATTCTCAATAATGAGCAGACTTCTGCAGCATGCATACATTGACGCAACAACCCAAATACTGGCAGAATAGTTAAATCGTGTCACCCTCTTCACTTCTTGTTCGTCCTGTGAAGAAATGCCTTTGTCAAGTCAGTGAAACTGCCTGTTGCTTCGCAGCAAACATCACATGCTGAAAGTATCTACCAAGAGCTCCTGCAGCGCTCAGCACGTTTTGCTACACTCTGAAAGTTTACCGGCGTTCAGTCTTAAGTTCGCTATTCAGCAGTACCATGTAGTCTCCTTTAGTAGCTTGGCCTCACTCGCAGAGTTGGAAGTCACAGCAAGCTTGTTCTTGCATGCATTGGTGCTACCAGTGTATGGTTTTGTGCATTTAGTACAACCAGCCTGTCATTATTGTCATTGGCGCAAGCACCGTGTTGTCCTGCTCACGTGCCCTGCTCACTGGTGTTTCCTGGCTGCAGTGGCTGACAGAGCAAGAATGGCCATTGAAACCGGCGCAGCAGCTGCCAGCCACTACATCGAGACTGCAGGAGACAAGCTAGAGCAGCGGTACTCTGGTGCCGAGAACCCAAGGCAGCTTGATCCCAAAACCAAAGCAAGGTATGTAGGCCTGATGTGCTGCGTTTGGTCTGAAGCTGATGCAACAGTTTTGCACAGTGGGAGCAGAGGGCATGGAGGAATCTGTGCTGCATGTGTATCCAGCTCCTCTCAGCTGTTGGCTGCAGAACTCCTTGATGCACCTAGGGTTGGACAGACCACCACTGGCATGTGAATCAGGTCATGCGCAACTGCTAGCAACCAGAGCTGCTCCTTGTTGTGGCATGTTGCTTGAAGATGCCGTCTCTGCGTGTTGTTGCAGGATTAAGATGTGCAGGAAAGTCGCTCACCGTGCTTCCACAACTGCTGCCACCGTGGCTGGCGGTGTGGCTGACACCTCTCTCAGAGTGGCTGATGGCATTGTCAGCAGGATGGGCAACAGCAACTACGGCCAGTAAGCTTCTTGGCACACATAGAATACATGTGTCACTTGACCATAACAGACCCAGGATAGCATTGTTGTATGCCAACTTCTCCTTTTGTTGGTTTGTGCACATAGATTTAGGCATAGCAGCAGAAGTTGTCAGGCATGCCTTTGGATCTTGTTTTCTGGGCAGCTGAGGTCAGTGGCGGTCGCCTCTTCTCTGCAAAGTTGCTCTGCTTGACAAGCTATATCAGAAACCATACGTGAGGTGGCTTTGAACCTGGTCGAATCAATGATTCAAGATGGCTGGATGGTTGCGGTGTTTGATGGTAGCGATCAAGACAAGCTCCAATGGGACCTTTCCAAGCAAGCTTGGCTCCTGTCCACGATTAACGTCTGAGCAACCTTTGCACACATCACACTGTGAAGTGTTTACCGTTCTGCTGTGACTGCATACATGGACAGCTCACAGCTTGCCTAGTGGGTCATTGTCTTTGCAACATGCCAGTGTGTCCTCGCCTTTGCAGGAAGCTTCAAGGCAGCAAGTCCACAAGGCGGTCTGCGGCCAGGGACATAGCTGCAGCTTCTGTAGTGGCTGCAGCAGGCATCTACGACTCCATCAATGTAGCGGCAAACACTGTCCTGCAAAGTTCTGGAGAGACAGCTTCCAGCTTTATCGGCCACAAGTATGTTTGCTCACCTGTGCAGGCTCTGTCATCCTTTGCCGTCTTGTTTGTCCTGCATGCTTGCACCTGCTGCCTGGCCAAAGTTGGAACTGTTGGTTGAGACACTTTTGTCTGCGGCACAATAGCAAGCCTTCGAGTTGTGCTGTTGGGTGTGTTAGTCGGTCTCAGACCCTAAAATGGCAAGAGTGATTTGATGACACACACGGCACATGCATGTCCTGTTGACAAAAGCAAGGGTGTGCAGGTATGGCCCTGACATTGGTGAGGCAGCCAGTGATCTGAGCCATGCAACTGTGGAGGGTGGCATGACCTACTTCACAGTCTCCCGCATGGGCGTGCGCGCTGTGGCTAAGCGTATCGCAAAGCGCACTGCCAAGGGTCTAGTCAAGAACACGGTGTCTGGTGTCAGGAACTATCACACAGGGTCTGCTGCTGGAACCACACAAGGTGCTGCAGGCAGATAGACACTGATGCTTCTGGAAGTGTCTCGGGGCATCTGGGGATTTGATTGGAAGGGTTCAGCAATGTCAGAAACCAAGAGTGACCTCCATGCTAATGCAGTGGTGTAGACCAGCAAGAGTGACCTTGGTTATCCTGACTTCATGGGGAGGCGTGGTGTTGTATACTGCTGCTCAGTACCAAATCCTTTTTTGACTTTTGTTGATATAAATAGAAATGTCTTGTAGCATTCCAGTAACAGCAATGCCTTTGGCGTGACTGAAAGCATATGTCCCCTCTTCTCAAGACATACACATTGCATTTGATTTGAGTGCGCTGTACAATGCTCCACGACCTTCTGTTTCAATAAGTTAACTGTTATTAAAAATGGTGCCTTGGACAACACTTGCTCAGGCTTCATGAACTGATGAGTGCACTGCAAATCTTGAAGACCTGCATTGCTGCTTATGGCAGCTGTCGAATACAGCACGATGCAGAAGATTCCATGATTCAGGACAGGACTGGCCCAAGGTAGAAAGCCTCATCTGATCGTTGTCATCACTGCAACCCCATGATCGTGCAACATTGCTGTTCACAGTTGTATTGGAAATGATGCATGAAAACAAGGTCAGAATCAATTTGGAAAAGTTGGTCTTGCATGGTCGACCATCGTCAAGATGCACGCTTGCAGCCTTGCAACACTTTAGCATCAAATACATGGCAGATGAGATTGGGCCAGGAGTGCTTCAGAGCCAAGCTTGGCAGATACATCTTCACACAAGCCAGCTTGTACTGACAACTGCTGCGGCCACAGTTGCCAGTCAGCATGGTGAAACTTATGTAAGATGCCGAACTGCTACGACTTGTGATGTTCCCTGGACCTGCTTTGCATTGAGCAGTTCTATGCTGCCGTCTTTGTCAAGCGTCGGCCCAGCGGTTTGTCATCATCAGAGTCATCTGAGATGGGATCCAAACCTCCATCTGCAAAAGCCTTGTCCTACATCAGTCAGCAACTGTGTCAGCCACACGGTCGTGCAATCATGACCAGGCAATGCTGCGCAAAGCAGCAGATTTGTCACTCAAGATCACCAAAGATGAAAAGCTAGATGCTTGCCTGGAACAACACTGCCAGCAGCAGTACAACAATTGCATGTCACAAGTTACTTTTCAGCTCGATGGTAACCTCAGACCTGAATTCAACCAGGCCTACCATGCAAAATGCCACAAAGATATGAACGTGCAATCACCTTTTGAGTGGAGGCAAGGGCTCGAGGCCTAGGAGCGGGCTTCTCCCCTGCTTTGCCAGACCCCCCCGCACTGCCTGGCCTGGCCCCTCCAGAAGAGGGCCTTGCCTTGGGTGCTTGAGTATTGGACGTGGTCCTGCTAGGGCCCTTGGCAGCAGCCTTGGCCTTGGTTCCAGAGCCTTGCTTCTGCATCTTCTTGGCAGGGGCGGCAAAGTCGTCATCATCATCAGAGTCTTCATCTTCGGATTCTATTTGCTTGACTGCAAGCAACAGCATCAACTGCATTTGAGCATCGACATAGTAGCCCTCACAGGCTCAGCACACGGCGCTGGATCTGATTATGGGACGCGGTGCTGGTCTACACACAGCAAGTACAAAACAGCATAGGACAAGCCCAACAAAATAAGACAACAACTGGCAGACCTTCAGCGTACTGTCTAGAATGACGCATCATATGACTTCAGCATTACAGGTGCATGATTAAAATTTGTGGCAGAAGTAGCGCTGGACTTTCAAAACTCAGGATAGGGAGGGCAGCGTCATGCCAGGGTGTACCTTTTCGCTTTGCCGCTGGT
>JAABVA010003156.1_pt1 | contig 15915 bp, 5 predicted proteins | sample 5560331 | NCBI WGS metagenome assembly JAABVA01 (sample SAMN12812661, study PRJNA571458) | rock metagenome | isolation source: Antarctica rocks | place: Antarctica: Victoria Land, Mt New Zealand sud | collected 2016-01-07 | reverse complement strand
TTCTGACGGAGTCTACTGATCAGCGGGCTTCCTTATTCATTCTGTTAAATCATGGGCATGGCCGAGAATCTCAAGTAGATCAGGTTGCCTTCTAATGACATCTACTGTACTTTCTGGGTTACCTAATGTGATATCATTGCTTACTCATCTCTTACTAAGCACCCCTATTTATGTCTTAGTCATCATTTTCTATATATACTCTATATAGCATAAACAAATAGAGACAACTTTCTACAGACTGATTCACATCTAATAGCATCAAAGATTTAAGACACACTTTTAAGCAGCTTTGAAGCTCAGGCTTTGATCTGAGCTGATTTAATTTATATTTTAATTGTAAAAGTTTTGATGCAATAATACATAAATTATGTATTCATTCTCTCTTCAGTGCTCATCACTACTTCAGTATTGAGACTATAAAATAAAGAAATAAATTCTTATATTATATTATATGAAGAAAAGTTTTATTTTTCTTATATTGTGATATGTCTGACAGCAATTCAAATCAAACTGAAATTAATTTGTTAATTAATGTCTTTAATCATTTACAATCTCTTAGTATAAAGCTCAACTCTATTTCTATAATGATGAACAAACTCACTATCATTAATTAATCATCAATGTCAGAAACAGCTTCTTAAGCTGATTATAAAATAATGATAAGTTAAATTGCATTTCTTCAGACTTAATTAAGAAATATTTATACTAATTAATTGACTCTTATGTCTGAGATTACATCTCTATTTAGTGCAGCTTCAGAAATTCAAGAAATATTTAATGTAATAATGTTTCTCTTTACAATGATGTTCAAGAATTCTCTGAAGATGAAGACACTGTCTGTCTATAAGAATAGTTAAAAAGTGAATACTATAAAGATGTAAGTTCTTAATAGGCTGAGTGTGCAGGTTACCTATAGGTTATGTGAGTTCAGGTTGAGTCTGAGTGTTAAGTCAAGTAGAATAAACTTTTTTTAACTTAAGTTAAGTGCAAGTTAATTTGACTTAACTCTGCACAGATTGCAGATTATTTGCAGATTAAGTAAGTAAGAATTAGTCTAATTAAGCAAGTATAAGTCAGTATAAATATGTGGAAGTTTTTGTCAGTTAGTTTGATAGTGTGCATGTTAGAATTATGCATTAGAAATGAAGATTTCATTTTAAATTATAATATATACTATTCTTTAAAAGTGCATAATGATGTTGTCATTAACTATGCTATAACTCTATGCTACAAAGTCTAATCAGCACTTAGAACAATCATCATCATTTATTAATGAGAATTTATCTTCATTTACTATTTAAAGATCTATATCTTTCAACATTAAGAGATTTAAGACATAAATAATCATCATTTAATATTACTTCATCAATAAAATGATGTTGAACATCACTCTATTAATGAAGTGATGTTAGACATTGCTCTGTCAATAAAGATTGAGAACTCTTAATTATGTGATTTTATTTAAGATTGAGAATTCTTAACTGTGTAATTTCATCTGAGATTAAGAGTTCTTAACTATATGATTTTATCTGAGATCAAGAGCTTTCAATTATGTGATTTCACTGAAGATTGAAGACTCTCAATTATGTAATTTCATTAAAGATTGAGAACTCTCAATTATATAATTTCATCAGAGATTAAAGATTTCTGATTATGTGATTTCATTAAAGATTGAAGATCTTTAATTATGTAATTTTATTAAAGATTGAAGATTTCTGACTGTGTGATTGAGTGATGTGATGAATGATGAAATAGTGAAGCATAAAGAAGAAGTGATGTAAATGAAGACAATGTAATTAAAGTTAATTTAATATTCACTGTTAAGAATTAGTATTATTTACTGTCAGATTACTTTCATACAAATTTGCTTATTACTTATCTCTCTTTATTCTCTTCTTTCTTCTCATTCTTCAAATGTAAATATTCTTTCTAACACACAATGTATTTCTCTTAAAAGCAAAGAAGTTAACATTGTGTTCTTAATAAATTGTAGTTTCATGAATTTTTTGCATTTATTGACATAACTATTAAGCAAATCTCTTCTGACTCTCTTTTTAAGATGAGTTGAGAAAATTAATAATGTAATTAATTGTAAAGATGCTGTAATATTGACTGATTCATTTAAGTTGCAGCATTTTAGTCTTTTAACAAGAAATTCTAACATATATGTATCACTTAGCTGTCTTCATAGATATTGAGTTTCATATCTTTATTTAGATCATTAAAGTCATCATTTAAAGTATTGTGAGAATTGCACTTCAAAATATCATAAATGATTTAATTTAAAGTATTAGCTGAGCTGTTATCTGCAATGTTAGAAGGATTGCAATTTAAGATAAATATATAAGATAGATGCTTCATGTCTATATTAACTTTATTTAAAAACAAGTCTTCTGCAGCATTCTTTCTTTCAGTTATGAGATAATTTAGTTTTTAATGTTGAAGTAAATTGAACTTGATCATCATAATGATCTTAATGATAACTTTATTTAGTTAATCTCTTCAATAAATAATGACATCTTAAGCAAGATTGAACAGTTATTCAATCTTAACATCAGCAATAAATATAGTAAGAACATTCTTAATCATTATAACTAATACTGAAAAGATCATGATCTGCAATTTTTAATACTTCAGAATGTTAAGATCATTCTTATTAATTAAATATAATGAAGAATTTAAGTATTAATTGACTTTCAAATTAATAGTTGTAGTGTCATTAAGTTAAGTCTTGAATTGCTGTGCTTTTGTGATGAGATTTATGAATGATTTAATAGCAGATAATGTTGAATTTCAGATACAATTATGTGACAAAGCATTCTTATATAAACAATAATGATCTTTATAATAAGTCTGAAACTCAGTCTAATACTGTGCATAATATGTCTGATCTCACTCAGCTGACTGTACATCTCAGTAATTAGTGATGTACATTAAAAATATGCATTAGAAAGATCAGTAGAAAACATATTTAATACAGTGAAAGTTTTTGTGTAGAGTTAAGAACAGTGACAATGTTATATAATAAATTATTTTTATCTTCTGTTTACACATAATACTTCTTCATCTTAATTAATGCTTTCTCAATAGCTGTCTTCAGCTTCACTGTTTATTTCAAGATTAAGTTTAATTTCTTTATGTTATTCTGATTCTTCAGATGATTAAAAAGATTGATGTACACAAGAAATATTTTGTATATAATTAAATTATACATTTAATTCATTGACTCTGTGTACTTCTTGAAGAATTGAAGAAGTGTTACTATATATGTAATTTGCTGTCACTTCTACTCAGATACACATAAAGTCTTAAGCTTCTTGCTTAATTTTGTGATTCTATTACACTCTTGACTGATTCAGACACATATATTATTATAAAGTTGATAGATTCTTTACATTATGTTATAAATAAAGTTTCATCATGTTCTGACATTCTGTATAAGTGTCAGGGCAGAATGTGAATAAATGAGATACTGAATTCTCTTAAACATTTTATATTGCTGTGAAGAGAAATTCATAGCAATAGCAAGCTGTCAAATCTAGATATTTAAGAATGTGTTAATTATATCTGTTAGAACTATTCATTAGAAATAAGATAGTAATATATCTTGAATAAAGTGTTAGACAGAGTGATTTTCTTGATGATTTATGTTAAATTATTCTCATCAAATAATAAAGTAATTGACTCATTAATCATCAATGTCTTTAATGAGTCAAGTAGATTCTTGACAGCTAGCTAAATGATATGTGTAAAGTAAGAAATGACATTGACTGCAGTCTGTTATATAATATCTTTTTTTTTTAAAAGCTCACTTAAAGTTCTCTACATAAATTCATTGTTGCTGCAGTTATCTGTAGTCACTGCAAGAAGACACTTCTTCAGCTTATATTCTTAAAGAATTATAAAGATTTCTGCAATCATTAATTGATCAGTATGTTGACTATAAAGAGATCAAAAGACAAGAAGAATTTCTTAATAGTTTCAGTTCTTGTCAATAAAGTAAGCAGTAACACTCATAAAGATCAGATGACTGAGACTGATTTAGTTATTAAGTGCAATTAAGATTTTAATAGTTTGCTTAAATTCAGTGAGAAGTGTTTCTTAAATATTTTGATGTTACATCTTTACTAAATTGTCAAATTGATGTCTATTAAGCATCAATGTATCTGACTGCAGCATTTAAATAAGTTTTTGAAATTCAGAGTTCTTAAGTGCTTAAAAAGAAAGATTTAGAGAGAGAAAGTCATTTAGAAGTTGTTTAATGAAGTTTTCAGCATTGAAATACTTATTTACTGATTTTTTGTCAAGTTTTGCCTACTGTGCTATGTCAGAGATACACATTAGAAACACACATTAGAAAAGTAGAAATTAATATTTTTGAAAGTAAACTAAATATTTATGCTTAAGTAGATATTCATAATGATAACTAAATAGTTCTTAATTGATCTATGATTTCAAAGAGAATTTATATCACTATTAGTTGATGTTAAATAAACTATATTCTCATCATAACAACAGCAGATTAAGTAAGATACATTAATATATTAATGTGCTGTCTTTAAATACTCTTGTTACTTATTATTAACATGAAGATAATCATCTCATTACACAATATGATGTTTTCAATTAAATTTATCAGTACTAAATTGACTGTCATCAGTGTTCTTTTATTTATAGTTAGTTAAAATTTATCACTTTTTAAATTTACTCTGCAGCTCATTCTTTCTGACTGAATCATCATGTTCTAAATATTGAATTAGATATCTTTAAAAGTCAATGAATTTTAAGCTTAAAAAAGATTTCAAAGATGATTCAATTAAAGTATTTAAAGATTCTGTTTAAGAATTGATGACATCATTATAAAGTATAGATGATGTTGACTGACTGAAAATCATGTAAATAATTAAGTTATAGAAACATAAAGCTTTGAGAATTACTCTGTGAAGTATGCATGATGTGTTTACAGAATTGTGATGCATTCAAAGATATAAACATACTTCATAATCAGAAATTAAGAATTAAACATAATTACTATTTAATGTTTTTAATATATTTTTCTAACATACAATGACTGCAGAGAGCTCTGTCTTCATTTTAGATATTTATTGATTAAAAAGAACTCTTAATTTAACTACTGAGTAAGCTATTCTCAGTTAAGTTAAGAAAAGTGATATAGTTTAATTGTTATAATAATTGTCTCATCTATCTCATGTATTTGCTGCTCTTCTTCAAGAAGAAATCAGAAGATGAGACAGAAGTTATGTTGATGACTTTATTACAGATATATTCAAAAGCTATACTGTATAATTTATGAATATTATAGATTATCTTTACTTTTATAATATTGTGATGCATTCAAACACATTTAACACATAACACTCATCATTATAATTAAAGAAATAAAGTTAAAAATTAATGTTTTTAACAGACTTTTCTAACATGCAATTTTCTTGTCTTCTTCAGTCTAGATATTATTGAATGTAATTATTTTCAAAGTGCACTAAAAGAATTAGATAGTGAAAGCTAATCTTTATACAGAAAGAGAAAGCAAAATTACTTATTTATTTATAATTTATATAATAAGTCAAAGCATCACTGACTGCTTCTTTCTTTTAACTGTTTCAGAGTCTTTCAGCTTTTATTTAAGACAATATGATCATTTCTGTAAGCTTTATCTCATCAACAATCTGTTTCTTAAATCATGACATGTGTAATGTTGATAAAAATCATATTATAAAATTTAATTCTTCAGAGATTCTTCTCAAATTATTCTCTACATCTTCAGAAGTCTGCAATTGACATAAATATATTAAAATTATTTATTAAAATTCTTTTATCTTCATCACTGTCTCACTAACTGCAACATTCTTCTCACTAATATCTTTCTTTTTAGTTTTGCTTTCAGCAACATCTTTAACTGCAACTTTCTCTTTAGTAACATCATTTTTCATAATTTCTTTCTTAATTATCTCTTCAATCACAACATTCTCTTCAATCACAACTTTCTTCTTATTAAGATTCTTCTTCACAACTTCTTTCTCATCAACATTTTTAATCACATCTTTCTCTTCTTCATCAGCATCTTTCTTCACACATAAACTCTCTTTTAATGAGATAACAATGACAAATTTCTTGAGCTTGATCATCTATAATAATCATTAATATGTTAAAAATAATTGTTAGAATTCTCTTACTTCAATTATAAGTTTATTAAAATATTTATGTTTATCTAAATTTAACTTTATAATTTAAAATTCATCATCACTCTCTGTGCTCAGTGTCATAACAGAACTCTCATCATCAAAAAGAAAAATATGCATTTTCTTTAAGATCTTAAGATCTTTAACTGCATTGAAGAATTTAAGCTTTAAGATATGTTTTTCTGAATTTAGAATTGTGTAGCTACTAGTGATAAGTAAATATACATTAAAATGAACTGTTAAAACACTTACTTCACTGTTATGTTCATGATATTATCAGAGTTCATTATTTACTGTTAAAAGTGTCTCATATGCATTTCTGATTTAAGATCATCAACTATTTAAAGACTATGTCTTTTTCTTAAATAACTTATTTATTTTCAATGCTGAATTACAAAATCAATGTTCTGCTTCACTGTCTCTTCAATTGTCAAGTAAATCTATCATATAATAAATAAGTTCTAACAGATTTTTCTAACATGTATATATGATATTTATTTCTTCAGTAATCTTCTTCTTCATTAAAGACTTCACTTTCTTCTTATTTTTCTTTGTAATTGCAAGATCTTCAATCTCTATTTATATCTTTCACTTCTTCTGTCTTCTCACAATCTTCTATTTCTCTCAATTGATCTCTAACTTCAGTCACTTCACTAATGTCTGTTAACAATATTAAACTCATAAAACTTATAAATATATCACTCTGCTGAGCTTAATATCAATTTTTCATGATATTCTCTGTCAAATTCTTCTTCATCTACTTTCTTATCTTCACATTGACTTTAACTCACACTGATGTCAGTTTAAGCTTATTTAAAACATAGTGATGTGTCAATTTGTCATGATTATTTACTTAATTAAAAAGACAAGCATTAAGAGACAGCTCACTTCAATGTTTTTGCTCTGCAGCAGTACAGAGATGTTAAGAATATTCATTCTTCTTTTTATATAAATTGTCACTTTTATCTTTAATATATTATTCAGCTTTTTTTAATAATTCAACTTTACATATCTCTATCAGTCATCATTGTAAGATACAGGCTTCAATTTCAGACTTTTATATGCTTAATGTTATTAATGTATTAGAAATAAGCATTAGAACTTACATTAATGTCAGTATTGTTAAACTTAATAGATGAAGAGATATTCTTGATGATAATTTTAAATGATGTAATATGCAAGATGATGTCTTTCTATATTTTAAGTATTATTAATATGATAAACATAGATGTTTTAACTTATCTCAGAGTTCTCATAGTATTTTGTAAGCATATTAATAATAATATTTATGACAGAGTCTTTCTACACATTAAATGTTATTAATGTATTAGAAACAGACATTAAAATATATCTTATCATCATTGTTGTGACATTTCTTTGAAGACAATGACATTAATAAAGATGTGACATAACATTTTGAAGTTTTAGAAGACATCATGATATGTATTATTTTTATTAAATAATTTCAATACACATATCAGTTAGAAAAGAAATATAAATGTTGAAACTTATATTCTTAATGATGCTGATGAAGATGAGATGTTCAGAGTTGAATAATCATGTAAAGAAAGATAAGCTGAGCTTTTAAATTTGTTTTATTTACTCAGTGAATTTCTCAATAACACTACAGCAACAACATAGCTTCAGTAACACTACATTGATAATTTTAGATTAAAATAATACATTTTACATCAAAATAAAACACTTACATCAATTAAAAGTCTTCATCTCAGACATTACATTTATAGAGTCATCAGCAACATCAGATATATCTAGTTCTTTATCTTTAATGCATCATTCTAACAGTCTAATTAAAACAGAAGCATCTTCATTATATTTTTATAATAAATCTTATTTTTATGAAATCACAATCATCATCAAATCATTTATTAAGTCAAGATTATCTATCTTATTTCTAATAAATGATTCTAACAGTTCTAGATAATATAGTCAGAACAAAGTGAACCTTAAAGATAATAAAGTTAAGCAGAGCAGCAAATTACAATAAAGTGAGAAATACAGTTAAAGAAGAAAACTGAGTAGCTGTAAAGTTAAAGAAGAGAACAACAGCTAAGATTACATTATAATCATTAAAGAAGCAGAGATTTAAGACTAACAATATATATATACTCTGTCTATTTTTTAACAGTACTTTTTAACATATCTATAGTGATTGTGCTCAGAGAGATCAGACATTATTAAAAGAATGTAAAGCTTCTAATTCTTAAACTATCATTTCAGTGACTGATTAAAGAGATTGTACAGAATATTTTGTTTAAATCTTATCTTTATAAATTAAATATATTTATTCACTGACAAAGCTCTGCTATTCAGGCTGTACAAGAGACTATGAAGACATTCTTAATAGAATATCTTGAGAATAATACTTTACATATTGATGTTGAGATTAACTACTAATAAATATTTAGACATTAACTTGTGTGCAATTTACACAAAATGTATAACTATTTAAATAAAGAACATAAAGTTGATCTGTTACTTCTATTATAAATTGATGTTGTTTAAGTTCTTCTCAGATCTTTAAAGATAGTATTACAGTTGTAGTCTGTAAACTACAATGTATATAGCTTAACTCATTATGATAGAATCATACTTGTTCTTAACTCATTACAAATATACATTAAAAATATAACTGTAACATGATCATGATGTTGTCTAAATTTATACAGTAAACTTATGCTACATATTAACTCAATAGAGCATAGAATTAAGATCAGTGTAATTCATTATGATTAACTCTATCTGCATATAGATATCTGTGCAGATTGTAGATAGAGTTGATCTATATATGAACTTAACTTAATCTGACTCAGATTCTAGTGCAGATTTAGATTGAGTGCACTTTTTTTCAACTTAACTTAACTTTACACTCAGTCTAATCAGTAATATTAAGTCTGTCAACATAAATGCTTATCTTCTGTTACAGCTACAGCTGAACAAACAGACTAAATAGATAACAAAATTAATGAATAAAGATTTAATTTATGAGTTCATAAGTTCATGAAGCTTTCTGATTCTGTTTATTAAAAAGAAGAAGAGTACATAATGAATGTGCATTGATTACAGAGTGTTAAATAACATTATTGTTAAGAATGAATATTTACTTTCTTGAATTCAGAAATGTCTAGATTAGATTGACAAAGTCTGATATTTAATCAAGCTTAATCTCATTTTGAGCTATTATTAAGTTTGTATAATTAAAAACAATACAAAAAAGACTGTCTTCAACACTTATTATAATAAATATAAGTTCATGACTATGTTCTTTAGACTATGCAATGCCTCAATGACATTTCAGTTGATGATGAACTCTATATTATAAAATTTACTTGATAAATTCTGTTTAATATATCTCAACAACATACTAATCTTTTTTAACTCAATTTTAAATCATTAGAAACACTTACAGACTGTTCTCAGTATCTTAAAGAAACATAAGCTATATGTTAAGTTTAGTAAGTGCATTATTGAGATGAAAATTCTTAAGTTTTATAAATATATTATGAAACAAGATACACTACAATCAGTCTCTATTAAGATATTAGTCATTAAGAATTGATCTGTCTTAAAGACAGCACATTACATACAGCAGTTTCTTAAACTGACTTTGTATTATCAACAGTTTGTACAAGAATTTGTATGAATTGCAGTATCATTATTGAATTTGCTTAAGAAGAACAACATTGAGTTGTATATAAAGAAAAATTAACTCATTGTCTGAAACACATTATGTGACAGTGTCTTTCAACAACTTAAGAATGCACTTACATCTAAATTAATACTTATTTAAGTAATTGTACACAAATCATTTACTATTAAAATAAACACTTCTAAATAGGCAATTGACTGTGCTTTGATGCAGAATAAAACAGATAAGAAACATCATTCAGTTATTTATAATGATCAGAAGTTACAAGATGCAGAGCTCAATTATTCTGTTTATAAAAAGAAGTTATTGATCATTAAGCATGCACTTTGAACTTAACAGTACTATATTGAAAATGATTATACTACAATTATCATTATGAATTATGAAGATCTACAATATTTAAAGAATACATCACACTCATTTAAACAATTAGCTCAATGAATTAATAAATTTCAGCAATATAATCTTGACATTTAATATTGATCTGAAGCTCAGACTATTATATCAAATTTAATTAATTATTAACTTAATTTTATAAAGAAAAACTCAGCAAATAAAGCATTCTTAGATGTTCTGTAAAGATTAAATGATGTGAAATGAAAGAAAGCAATGATACTGTATTTAAAAGATGATATAGAATCTGAAAAGTCACTGCTTTGCAAGCATATATGTAAAAATAATGTGACAAATCAATTTTGACTGTGTTACAATTCAAAATTGAATGACTCATATTTAATTTGAAAGTAAAATAACAATAAAGTGTCATTTCTACAGTTTCAGTACTGTGCAGACTTTTTAAAACATATATACATTAAATATGAGCATCTAAAAGTGTCAAGACTGCTAAAAGTCATTTGACTTTGAGCTTAATGACATGAACTATTGCAAAATATTAAATTATTTATAAAGCATTATCTTAACTGTCAAGTTGCTCAATGACTCTGAAAACATCAAGAGATCAAAGAATATTCATATTTGACTTGTAAGAATCTACTATTGTTTAAAAGATGAGAAATTAATATAATAAACATATTATCTTAAATGTCTTAAGAAAACTGCTGAATTATAACAGCAATTAATTATGTTACAGACTGATCTGTAACTAAAACTGTTCTGAATGCAATGAAAGCAATAGTTGCAGACTTTCTATATGACAAAATCTTTATAAATTATGATTCATCAAGAGAATTACTATTTAATAATAATACAAACTTTCTCAGTCATGTCATGATCTACTATTTGAAAAAGCTCAAGACTCAGCATAAAACAATGACTCTTTATCATTTCTGCACAAATGAAAAGATAGAAAATCTAAATAAAATGTTGAGCTTCATGCTTACAAAATATCTTATGAGTAAATTAACTCAATTATAAGACAAATACTTATCATAAACACTTTTTGTGATCTAAATTTGAGCTTATAGTACAACTAAACAGAGCTCATTCTATCTACTGTAATGTAATCATCACTCAGTTGAGCCAGCCACTTAGTTAAGTCATCTCATTAGTTATAAATATTCTCATCAACATTGTTATTCACCTTGTCATCATCACACATTCATAATGACCTCAGATGAATCAATTAAGTCAATTTCTGATATTTTCATGCAATATAGTCTTGTCTTAGCTGATTTGAACAATGATTCATCAGTTTTTCTTTACAAGATTGCTTAAATCTATAATTTATCTTGATTTACTCTACAAGCTCATTAAAAAGAAAGATAATCAGCAAAGATCTTTTAGACAGATCAATAATGACTGTCAGTGCATAAGAAGAATGTTTTAATTTGATGAATTGATACTATGACAGCTTGAGAATGATCTTCATGAATTGAACAGCTAAAATTTATAATAAAGCATCTAATAATGATCAAAGACAATCTGAATTCTCTAGAACAACATTGATATAAGAATTTTCTGTGTCAACATTCAGACTTCAAGACACAGTATAGCTGCAATCTTAATCAGAATTGAAAGAATGTCAAGAATCTTAAAATCATTTAAAAATGATTTGATTTATACAACTTTACACAAATTCAGCATGGTATTTTGAAGTCAGACATATATAACATGAATGAAAAGAAATTTGCAATGAGCATTGCAGACAGCTTTAAAGTTCTAGTACAATACACAGAAACACAAGCTTTCAGTGTTCAGACTGATAATCAGAACTGAGTGTTTCTCATTGAGTATATATCATTTAATGACATCATTCTTTCATTCTACTTCATTTTTAAGAGCAAGCTGATACAGCAAACATAACTAAACTCTGTTAAGAATGATTAGGCTGTTCTACAAGTCAGTAATAATGATTAAATTATTAATGTGATAAAGCTTCAATGACTTAAGATCTTCAATCTACACACTAAAATTCAGACTCAAGACATTCATTGACTATTAATACTGAATGATTATAAAAGTTATGTCTTCACTAACTTTATTCAGTACTGCTGTAATTACAGCATTATGACTTTGTGTCTTTCTCTGCATTTAACTCATTTACTGCAGTCATTGAATGTTAAAGTCTTTGAGTCATTGAGCAAGATCTATAAGAAGTGTATTTATACTTACTTACATTATAAAATCATTAATGTCAACAAGCTAAACTTTCTACACTATTATCAGAAGACTAAATTGACAGTAATTACAACTTAAAACATTCTGAATGCATAATAAAATGTAGATCTTATTCTGTTCAATTCTTCTGTTGTTATTTTGAAATTATCTTGATCAAAAATCTTACTTTATGTCTTCTTTACAAATTTCAATGAAGTTCAAGTCAACATTGCTGTCACATCTAATACAGCAACTCAAATCAATCAGTTTGTGAATGAGATCATAGTAAATATGACATCATTATTGTATATATATATCTTAAATCTAAAAGACACAGCTCTGACAGCTATGATGAATAGAACAGTTTTATAGCAAATTAATTAAAAACTGCTTAACAAGCAGAAGCAATAGCAGAAGAAGCAGTCATAAAAGAATGTTGAAAATGTCTGAGTTCTTACTGTTAATAAGAATAGAGCTATGATGCAGAAGACAGAGAAGAAGACAAAGAAATTGACTGATAAAATAGCTAAATATTATGCATTAAGAGACAAAATTGAATTTGTGAAGCTGATCTGAAAGAAAATGCTCATGAATAATTCAGTTTTCATGTAGTTAGTCTAGAAAGGTGATAATCTCAATAATTCAAGATGTTTCAACAAGAATTAATTAAGTGACAGTGAGGTGACTTGACTGGGTGACTGGCTTGACTGAGTAGCAATTACATTATAAAATAAATTTATAACTATTAGATGACTCAAACAATCTCTAATTGCTGAAAGAAACTGACTTTGAAGATCAGTTAAAATGAGTTGAGCAGATATAGATGATTTGAATAACTGTTAATGAAATTCTTTTATGAAAGACTATTGAATTGAAAATGATTCATAATGAAACAGTGTGATTAAGCATTATAAAGAAAGAAGACTGAGTGTTTATACAAAATGAAAAGTCTTAAAAGTTTAAAGCTAAATGATTTAAGTCTTATAAGATATTGAAAACTCATTCATTAGAAACTTATGCATTAGAAATGTTTATAGAGTGTGTTTTATGAAATTTAATTTATAATAATTAATTTGTAAAAGCACATATCTTTAATGTCAATGAATTTTGAACTAATTCAGAGCTGCAAAGCAGTCTGAAATGAGCTAAACTATCTGTGTAGTGATTAAGTTTTAAAGTTAATGAGATTCTTAAATAGAAAGAGTCATCATTATCTTTTTATAAAGAACTCTTGATTATATCTTGAGCTGAATGAGATCACAGACAAAAAGAAAAACTATATAAGCTTTTAGTAAAAAAGAGAGAAGATCTTTTTCAGAAGATAATTTATAAGACATAAAAATGTTATGAATAAATAAATTTATCTGTATCTTCATTACAGAATATTTCAAAAGCACACTGAAGCATTGCTTCTTCTGAACTGATCTTGACTGAAGTGAGTGATATAATAAATGCATTACAGAAGACTATTAAAAGTTAAAGAAATGCTGATGACTTAGTTTTAACATTTATAACAGAAGAGAGATATAACTGAGAGAAAGTGAAAGTCTTAATATTACATAGTATTAAGAAAAAACTGAATGATTAAAAATGACTCAGTAAAGACTTGCAATAATGACATGATGAGTTGAAGTTAAAGTGAATAAGTAATAAAGCTGAAAAGAAAGATTAAAAAGTCTTAACTTCAGTAAGAATTGACAGTGATTTGATGATGATTCATAAAAGAAATATAGATTTATATAATTTATATAAAAGACTCAAGAAAAAGATCTTTATAGACTAGAAGATGATAGTATCAGAAGCAAAGCAATTTCATTAATTATTTATTTATTAAAAAAAAAAAAAAAGAAAGTCATAAACTGAGTATAAACTGTATTTAAAGCAAAACTACTGTTCACTGCAATGACATAACAGTGAGTAAAAACACAACTGATGCAGACAGAATAGTGATGCAAGCAGAACAATAAACACATTAATGTTAAGTTTTTCAGCTTAACAACAAAGAATCTTAACAGTCTTCTTTAACTTATCTACAGCACTCAAAACATTCTTTATTGATGAGTAATTGTAGTTAATAAAGAGTGTAATGTTGCTGATGATGATGATAAAGACAGCAGACAGAGCAACAACATAATGACAATAAAAAGTTATTAAATTGATAGATAAAAAGAATTTAAATTCTATATAATTTAAAACAATAAGCAGTCATCATACTAATATAGATTCATATTTATAAAAGCTGCACTAAATACTCTGTGCATCTCAATGACAGTTTGTACACAAACTGTAAAGAAAACAATAATCATTAAATTTAATCTGAATGTACATTGTAAATGATCTGTCTTTATGTACACAGTTGTTGTAAACAGTCAGCTTACATTTTTTATAAATGTAAATGACAGCAGCTTTACAATATGTTTAATGAGTGCAAAAACAATTTAAATTCATATTAATGTATAAAATTAATTGTTAAATTATTAACAACATCTTAAGCTCAATTTTAAGTTAACTCTTCAATAATAAATTAATCAAAACATTAAGTAATGAGAAGTTGAGCTGATCAATAATTGATTTATTAAAGAGAAAAGAGAAAGTAATATTAAAAGTAGAATGCTTAATTGATTTTATGTATTATTAATCTTTAAATTAAAATTAAGATAACAACATACTAAGAGAAAAGTTTTATAAGCTTTTTTTAAAATAAGAATGATCAGTAATCTTGTAAATACAATTAAAAGCAGACTTCTTTTAATTTAAGTTGTTGTTATCTGTATTTAATGATGAAGTGACAGCAACATAATGTGAAACATAGATCTTAAAAGATGATTTATGAAACATTAATAATACATTATGAATATATTATGAAAGTTTACATGATGATAAAGCAAATAAAAAATTAATAAGTTGATGAAGTAATGATTAAAAGTTGAAGTGTGATTGAAAATTAAAGAAAGAAGAAGAGAATTTTTTTTGAAGAATTATAATTAATGATATAGATAGATGATGTAAACAGTGAATAATTTATTTTACAGTTATAATAACAATAATCTGCACTTTTAGTTACTTTTAGACAGCAATAGTGATGTAAAGTGAGATAACATAATGTGAATGTGAACTGCAGACAGAAATTTTACAGAATGTTAAGCAAATCTCTGTACTCACATCAGTGAACTGTTGTGACTGTGCAGTAAAGAAGAATGTGATATCATTGCTTATTCATCTCTTATTAAGCATCTCTATTTATGTCTTAGTCATCATTTCCTATATATACTCTACATAGCATAAATGAATAGGGACAACTTTCTATGGACTGATTCACACTAATACACCCGTCTGTCCACGTGAACTTCGGGTAGCCCCGTAGACCAGAAGCGCATGTGTATTTCTTGAAGCCCAACAACCATCGATGGAAGTATAGGAAGTATATGCCGCGCTTCCTGATACCCAAACGATCAGGAGTGCATCGTGTTGCATGTAAGTATTCAAGAC
>JAABVA010003154.1_pt1 | contig 15923 bp, 16 predicted proteins | sample 5560331 | NCBI WGS metagenome assembly JAABVA01 (sample SAMN12812661, study PRJNA571458) | rock metagenome | isolation source: Antarctica rocks | place: Antarctica: Victoria Land, Mt New Zealand sud | collected 2016-01-07 | reverse complement strand
CTCCCTCCAAAATACACACCAACCCACCCCCCCATCTTCTTCTCTGCCTAGACAACGACAACCACAACTGGCTTTTCATGACAGAGATAATCATCGCACCCAACCGACGAACGCCCGCCTACCCCGCCATCTACTAGAAACCATCCCAGCGAGCCCATCCCCATTCCGTTCCGCTAGGTAGCACCCGCGTCCGACGGGGCCCGGCCCGATGGGGGAAACGATGCTGACATGTGGGTTTCAAGGGTCTGACGGGTCGGTGGGTTGGAATGCGGTTGGGGAGAATTGTGATGGTGTGGTGTGGTGTGGTCGGAGGCCTGGAAACCCCCTGTAAATCAGCCAATCCGCCCCCCAAAATTGGAACCCGCCCGTAGCGATTGGTTGTTTCGAAAGGCATGGGCGGTGGATACCTGGGAGTGGGATCTGCTTTGTGGAGTGTTTTGTTAGGCGGATCAAGCAGTTGGGGAAGCAAACGAGTTCTCTTTCTTAAAGAATAAGCGGGGATCAGTTACTCAAGGTACTCGGATGAATTGATCCCCTTCAGAAAAACAGTTTCGCGGACTGGAAGAGAGAAGTCAGACACGCAGACTGCGCTATCCACCACTACCGCTGGCATGGCACTCCCGCACTGTTGCCCGTATTCCTATGATATTATTAATATGTGGCTTTCCGTTGATGAGTAGATCTCCCGCATAGAGGGCAAAAGAGCGGAAAAGGAGAGGTATGGAAAGCCGCACTTGGAAAAGACGCACTTCCGGCTGCGAGATGGTGAAGCAGCAGTGAGCGCAGCGTAGGTGTGATTGTAGAGAGAAAACTGAAACTGGGCGAGGAAGTCGGAGCTGTGATGGGAGAGAGGGTGGGGGTGTAGGATCGGAAATTGGTTCTTTTCAAAGATTGATGCGAATGTACTGGGATGGTGGGTGGAAGAGGCTCCTTTCAAAGAGTAATGTAACTGCGCTGTAAAATTAGAGTGGTGTTGAAAGAGGAATGCTTCATGCCAGGCACCTATTCCAGTTACTTGGAGAGAACGCACCTCTGTTGCTATCTGCCTACGTTGCCTCTTAGCCGGACCTCGCGACCATAGAGAACCGCAACATTAAAGGGTAGGCTCTAGCCTGTGCAGCCACAACCACTTTCCACAGAAACGAGTTGGGTAGAAGAGAAATTATTATCTGCAGAACTAATTGATGCTTGAATCGCCGAGTAACATCGAGTGGGAAAATTTGTATCAGACAGCCTCCATATTCCCCCGTGTGCCGATCCTTGCTGCGAGTACGATTACACGAGCTTTCAAACAAAAGAAACATATGCGCTTGCCCTCGAGTTGTAAAACGAGGAGACAATTTAGAAAAAGCCCGACATCGCTGAAAGACGCACGCTTTGAATTCGAATGCAACCGCCGAGTCGGGACGTTGGAACCTTGGATTTTCGCCGAGGATGCCGAGTGAAATATGTACGAGTTGTTGGTGTTGCAATTGAATGGATCGAGTAAATCGAGCGGTCTATGAGCATCGCGCAGAGAAAGATCGAGGTGGATGATGGCGTGTGCGTGTGCTCTTCCGAACCAGCGAAAGGATCGTCCGTCATCCGCGAGAGTGTGGCACCTTGATTCCTTAAGCTCTGGAACCATATCCTACATAGCCCTCCTATTTAGCGTTTTGAGCATATCACTATCCGTGCTCGATCTCCCACCTTGACCTTCTCCCGAGCTAAGCAAATCCCTAACCGCCATGCCAGAAGCCCTATTTCCACCACTGCCACCTTCTCCACTTGTTCGACCCGGTGGTGGTGTACGTCCGTTATCCCGCGGAGGAAGTACTTGCGGTGGATGCAGACCACCAGGATAAGTATATGTGGTGGAAGTAGACGTTGTGCTACCTTGAGGAGATCCAGAGGCGCGCGCATCGTAGGAATACGCTGACTGGGGTGAACGACGCGCCGGTTGCGGTGGTGGAGGATAGTACGGTTGCTGACCCTGTGGCGGATATGGTGCCGATTGATACGACGTCGCAGATGACGCGGGGGAGACGGGAACGAGCTGGGTCGGATCGGGGTATTCGTAACCGCCATTACCTGACCCGCGACGACCACCCATTGGGGGACGACCCTGGTATGGATGTGAGGACGATGTTTGAGGTGGGGGAGCGACTGCAGGATGGGAATGTTCGTCGCTACGGGGACGCTTGCGACTCACTTGATCTTTGGGATGGGGAGCCTGTGCGAGCCCACGATCATCGTAGATCGGACCTTGATAGAGGTTTGTTGGCGAAGGCATTGGGTAACCGTGCGGAGGCTGGGGTGGGTAATTGGGATCCTGCCCAGGGTGCATCTGGCCTAGAGGTTGACCATGCGCGCCGTAAATTGCCGGTTGGCCTTGCTGAGTGTAGATCGGTCGACCACCACGCTGAGGCGGCATGGCCGCCGAGTTGCGGAGATGTGGGTATGCGGTATGCGCCGGAACAAACGCTTGCGCCTGGGAGGATACCGGTGTAAAGATACATTCTTGCTGAAAGCGTTGGCAATTGGTGCAGCGACCGTCCTCGGATGCTTCGAAGCCCGAGCAGCGAATCTATGGCTTGGGTGTCAGCACAGGCGGCTCTGACATGCAGTTGATCGTCAACTCACTTTGCGCCTCCTGCAGTAACGGCAAGCAATGGCTGTACGCTGCCTCGGCGCTGGATGGCCGAGACTCATATGCTGTGGAGGACCCCCACGCGGATCTTGCGGGTGTCCTTGATACATGTCATAGGCAGGAAGTCGATACATGTCTTGATGCTGCTGGTGCTGAGGTGGAGGTAAGGTAACCATATCTCCCGACGATGAGGTTGACGGATGTTGTTGGTAGGCTTGTGGATTTGGTGGTCCCTTCATAAGAATTAGCGAGTGACGTCGAGGTCCATCACCAGACCACAGTGCGCAGAGCTTGCGTACCCGATAATTCAAAACCTGTTGTGGTATTGGATACGCGCCTCGTGGTGGTTGACTTTCCCACTGTGGAGGCGGATACTGTCCCTGCTTATGAGGGTCGCTTGACATTGGGCAAAGGGGCGGCCGAGTGAGTAATCGTCGAGTCCTTTGGGTGGACCTTGATGCAGCGGAGCTCACTGTACTACCATGTTCCGAACACGATAGGACCAAATGATGTCGGGTTGAGTTGGCGTTTGGAATAGGCGGTGAAGGGTAACACACCAACAGGGCGGGAAGAGGCTTGCGCGGGATTCGAGGGTTTTTCCACCTGTTGAGCGAGTAGCAGAATGCTAATGGATCAAGACACACATGAACTGTTTGTCGAGATCAGTTTTATGTTGCTGATGTTGTGTGAATGCTGGTGTTGTTGTGGTTGTTGTTGTTGTTGTTGTTGTTGTGGTGGTGGTGTGATTCGAAAGGATGATGGTGATGATCTTTTTGATGTGGTTGTGGTGGTGAATGAAATTGATAGGGAGTTTTGGAATTGCGGGACCCAGCTGGGTGGCTCGGTTTTTTTAGGTCCCTTGCTCCTGTGTTTTAAAATTCTGGGAAAAAGCCGGTGCTTGGGTTTTGGGCCTTCTTTGGAATTGGGGGTAACAGACGGCATACACTGTACACAAAGAGCAGCAGTTAGCGCAGTACGGACTACGGAGTACCGTACATAGTGGTCGCGGCTTGTGAACCTTTTTCTTCTAGCTCTAAAGCTAGTAAGAGTGTCATCCGCCATCCCGATACTGTTTGGTCTCGAATACCAACCATGTAATACCGTAGTCCATACGGATACGGAGGTACGCCCTCGATTACCACCATTACCAAGGTACCTGAGCCAACACTCACACTACGACGAATTGGTACTTCCAAGTGTCCCTTTCTGTCTACTACCGTAAGGAAAGAATCCTCGTATTCTCGAAGTAGCCTCCTGCATGGCTGCGGTAGGGAGCGGTCATCAATACATAGGTAGCCTATAGGTAACCTACCTGCGGTTCGGTAACGCGTAGACCAGTTTCCTTCCCCCAATATTGAGGTGGGATCATGCCTGCTTACGGTCGTTGCTTTAACTCCTGACTACCTTGTACATGCGCAAGATGACAGTGATCATTGGCGCTCGACGACCGAGCCACGGCGCAACCAATGCCCAAAAGCAATAGAGAGTACAACAACTGTAGTAGCAGGATGGGTCGGCAACCCTGAGTTGGAATACTAGGAGTCCCAATGCTGAGGCTGAGGACAGCATGTTACCCGCTCTGCTGCTTGTGTTCTATCATCGATGCGGAACTGCAGGTCGCCAGCTGATGTGATGATGCCAGGTCTCATCTTGCAGCGACAGTTGGGGAGTCGACAGGATCTTGTGTAACATGGTGTTCAGCCCAGAACTTGCGTTAAAGACGTCGAGGTACCCTATCAGTACCCTGTACCTACCGCTACCCTATCAGTACCGTATCCCAATGGGCCGGGGGGGGCGGAGGCCACAGGGGGGGTTTGGGTGGTTAAAGTGGCAGGACCTCTCTCGCTTGAACGTTCCCGAACCGCTGCAAGTTGGATTGGAAACCATGCACAAAAGGCTCAGCCCGCTCTTATGAGCACTCTGATTTGCCCCTCACTGGTTATCTTCCGATCAGGTTTCCCTTGGTTGGAAAGCGGCGGGTCGACGCTGTCATCTGATCAATGTCGTCTGCGAGACATGAGGACTGTAACAGCATCGTCTCAAGTCGAGGGTTTTGCGATGCAGCGCAGAGTGACAGCGCATTGCGTCAGGCGACTGCAAGGAAGGATCTTTGCCATCTCACTGAGGAAATTATGCCCAGTGACGAAACATTGGGAACAGTCGGGGGTGCTAGTGCGAGGGTGAACATGGATGCCACGCGACGATGATCTGCCACCCCAGATCAAGATTCCCATCCAATAAACTCCCCCTTTCCCCCCCTTTCCCCCCTTTGGCTATGTTGGGGGGCAAACGGCTGACCCGGCAAAGTCCGCCCAGACTTTTACCTTTTTCTGATGAAAAAATGCTTGGCGATGCACGCGTACTAGTGCAGTACTTACCTAGTAAAATACCTTAGCATCAGGAGGGAGGGGTTCATGGACTCATGGTTCGCTTCTAATCGTCTACTAGTAGATTGTAATCTGCGGGCCTTGTCGTTCACATGGCCTCCAACTCCAAGATTATTCCCAACCTTGCCTAGGTAAACTAAAGTACTATCTTCGACCTGCACCGTGATCATTATTATTATTAGTGCCTTAGGTCTTCCGTACTGTGCCACGGTGCCACCGCTTTGCTCCGAGTATTGAGCTGTCGTCATCAAAACCGTGGGTCCGTGGGTTCCGATGCTGCGATACTGTACTCTGAGAACCAGGAAAGCAAAGTGCTAAAGGAACTACTGTATCTAGATCTAAGATAGACGCTCAACGTATGCAAAATGAGGCTTCGTCGGTCCGGCACGCAAGCAGAAACCCCTCCAGGTTTAACGGCCACGGTCGGGCTGAGTGGTGTAGTCAAAGCACCTTCGACCTATTCATCAAGGTTTACACTTCCTTCTAGGTATGGTCTGGACGGCAAAAGTCGTAAACTTGCCCTTTCTCTTTAAACACCCATGCACGCCATGTTTTCCTTGGTGGCCTGCGAGGCTGCAAACCGAGGGGACTTTCACGCCGCATGAGAAAACTAATGTGGCCAAGCTATTCGAGCATCAGGCATGGTGCCGCTCCCGTTGCTGCAGCTTATTCATCAATAGTGTCTCAGCCACCCATTGGTGATCTTACTCGGATTTGGTTTTGGTTGTTGAAAACTTGATCCCAAGCAAGGGACGACGGGGACTGATACGGGAGGCAACTTCCGCTCGTTCCACTTCGACGGATTTTTGGTTTGCAAGGAAGAGAAGGAGATATTGGAGGTAACAGAACGGCGCTACCAAGCGTACCGAATGTCGTACTTTAGTGTCTCGCCTTCTCAGGGGACGTCCTTGACACTGTGGCACGGTTCCGTTGAGGATCCGGCGTTGTCGACTTGAGCGTCGACTACGCAGAGCTTGTTGGGGCTAATTACAAGCTTGTTGCTTCCACTGCGTAAGCAATTCGGCCATTTTTGCCTCTCGTCGACTTCGTGGTATCGCAGGTACCACGGTTGCTGACTGAATTGGTAAGATCATCAAAACACCAAGGTACACCAATGCGACACCATTATGTCTTAATTAACTCCCACACCGCTTGATACAAGCCCAGGGAATTGCCGCTGATGGAAACTTGCAATTTGGAAGAATCCTGGGTCCATCTGCTGTGAAACTTCTGCCCCAGTCTTGTGGAAAATCAAGATATCTAATCATCCTGTATCTAAAGGTCGCTTATCGCCGTATGTCGATGTGCAACTGGGTAACATTGACCCATTGAACTGGGCTGACATGTCATCGACGGCTCGACACGAAAGGTGCCATGTGGTCCGGCCACCCAGAACGGGACGGAAGGCTGCATCATTGGGTTGGGTAGCTGTATCGACCCGATACAGTAGGGTAGGGTAGGACGGCGTTAGCAGGGCGCTTCGAATCAATGCAACTGCAAGGCAACCCATTGAGGAGTCGAACAAGCCCACGAATAGCAAAGTGGTGCCGGCTCCTCGGTGTTATACAACGCGCCCTTGGTTGTTTGGTTGATCGACCATCCGCTGCAGCCATATTGACCGAAAAGAGTTCGAGATGCAGCAATGGCGTGGTAGAGATGATTGTTTGGCTCGTTAGCGAGTTCAGTCCTCCACCCCCACAATGGCCTTGTCTCCTTCTCACACAATATGCATGCAAAGTTCCGTCTCATAGATGCACCTTGGGATTGACGGCTCACAGTCTCAGCTGCGCGACAGCGTCCATCCTGGCCTGTCAACTTTTGCCACAGAGTGGGGGTCATATCGTTCCATCGCTACGGCTCGTCCCCCTTCACTCTTGCTCGTGCAACCCAGCTTTAATTCGCTTCTCAAATCGTAGTGCTTTCTAGCCACGTCCGGACTTAAGAATCGATAGTATCCGCTTCTTTACCCACATCAAACGGCCATCCGCCGTCAGAATGCTAATTACAAGCCATCTCGCGTGCGAGCTGAGCACAGTGGAGCAAACGATGCGAAAAACGCCGAAACAGGAAACACAGTCGAGATTCGGTTCGGTGGCTTACATAGCTAGCTGACCAATCATCTCGCATAGGATTTGATGGGCTCAAGGATGACACGTACCATCGCTCGGTCCTTTCGGTGCTTGGCCACCCCGGAGCCACGACCCCGCCGCTTTTACGTCCTGCGGTCTGGGCCCCTTAGCGCCGCCAGTAAGCACGATCAGATGACCAGAGCTCTATGCGAGCCTAAGATTAGGGTCCGCCAAAAGTCAAAAAGCCAGACGGAGACGAATCAAGCGGGGCGGAAGGGATTATGCAACGGGCCGGGCTGCGTAAATCCAGGTCGGAGGTCCAGTCGAGTCGAGAAAGATTTCGGAATAACAAATCAATTTGACCAAAGCATCTGGACTTTGGATGTTCTGACAGCACACCATCATTGTGTCACTGGAACTGTGCTGTCCATGTAAGGTGCGTTGTCTAAACTGTGCAGTGCAAGACATTTTGAAACGAAGAAAATGTCCATAGTGGTTGAGGAATGAAGTAAGATAGTGCTTATGCTTTGTCAAGCTATGCACTGAATCAAGTAGGTTTGTCAAGATAGAAGCTGGAGAGGTCCGGAGGGACGAAAGATGCTAGAATGCGCAGTGTTAGGCGCTGCGCAATGTCATGACGTTACGACGTATACCCGCCTGTTCAACGAATAGTTGATATAACCATGCATGCTGTATACATCAGATGGGTCGATTATTTGACTCTGAAGGTTTGTAGAACGTATGTGGGTTTGGCTAATGCAGCTCGCGGATTGAACCAAGACAAGTCTCCGAAAGCCTGGTGTTGCATTGCAGAGTGGACTGGCAGTAGAGATCTGGCATTCAAACTCGGGTACACTCATGGACTTTCCTTGGGCTAACTAACATGAGCTCCAAGAGATGTGATCTTGTCTCTCAATCAATACCTACTTCGTAATGCAGTCAGTGATCTGGGTGAGCATATCACGGGATAAACACCTGCCGTTGCATTAGAGGGTTCGGAGGCTCGAGAGTACATGAAAATGTGATTGAGCTAGCAAACGCGCTCGCACCCCCCCCAACGCCTTGAACATGGCGTATGTAGTCATCCCGGCTTAAGACGGAGTATTCTATGAATAGCCTGAGATGAGTATTGTAGAGCAGAAAAACAGACTTCAAGTCGGTCCCCCAGAACGGGCCGCTTTCTCCGTGAGGTTATTTATTTTTATTTGGGGGACAGCAGATTGTTGTGGTACATGAGAAGCAAAAAGAAATGAAACGCGGGTATCATTTCAGGGCAATTTGGATGATTAGAACAGCGCGAAATGAAGAAAAGTGCCATCTGGTAATCTTTTGGTCATCCGTTCCCCCATACAGTACGTGGGATAGACGCTAACTACAGGGTCGTACCTAAGGTATGTAGTAGGTATACCTAATCGCGTGAGTTTGGGTTTTAGCGGCCGTGGGTTCTAAGAATGGAGTCGGGTTGCGGTTGGAAAAGAGGTTGTATTGACAGAGGACAATAAATGCACGGGTTGTTTTAGCGAATAGGATATGATGATTAGTGAGTGTATGGATAAGAGCAGCGAGTGGGGATTGTAAGGTATCACCTAAAGGCTGACTTGGGAAGAAATGAAACATTCATGTGACGAATACGGCATGGACAACAGCGGTGAGGGACGAGCCGCATGACCTTGTGTGTTTCGGGTCCAATCACCCTTTGAGGCCTTTATGCTTTTCGGTTCCGCAATTGGGTATATCCAATAACCTGTGCGCAATTGCCTCGACTCCGCCTTGCTCTTTCTCAATCTCGGATCAGCAGCTACTCCTCCTCCTCCTCCTCCTCCTCCTCCTCCTCCTCTTCGTCTGGCTCCCCGTCATCATCATCATCATCAGAGCTTTGTTCATCATCTGGCATTATCACGCTGTTCAAGTACGTGACCTGTATATGAAGTAAGCCTTCTAGTAACCCGAAGATCAGGAGGAGATCTTACAAAAGGTGTCATCGTCCCAATCAGCTCAGCGATCCTTTTCAAGGCATCAGGGCCAGTTACCTCATCGTCTTTCAGCTTTCGACCTATTGTGTAGTTCCGTAGTCTGAGAAGAGCGATGTTGGGGTTCTCAAGGTCGTATCCCTGATAATGGATCTTAGTCATTTCACCAAGGAAGATGACCTTGCTGCTAACCTTTGGCTTCGTCTTAAGCATGTTCTCTTTATTTAGCTCAACGAACGCTTTGACTGCTTTCCTTTCATCATCCGGTATCCCGTTGAAGAGTTCTCTTCTGATGGCTTTGTTGAGAAGCACTTTCTTCAACTTATGAGATTTTCGGTCGATATCTCTTCGAAGTAGGGCAACGGGCTGTGCGTCAGGATGCCAAAGTCCGCAACCAACAAAAGAACCGCCTCCTGGTTGTACTTGTACATAATATGCTGCATACGGGCCTTTCCTGCCTGTGCGTGACCTGGTCAATTGTAAGCAACAGCTCTAGTTAATTCGATCTTTGGCGTACCAAGCGGCGGAAAAGTGAGTCTGTACACGTTGCAGTTTGCATTAGCAGGCCATAGAAATGACTTCACATTCGTGGCTTACTTTATACGGAGTTGGATCGGGACTGAATCTTATGTCCCGGTATATTCGAAAGGTCTTTGGACAGCAAGTCAGCTTTTAATTGTTCGTCTTTAGTCAGGAACCAGGCTCCACCCTTACAAGGTCTTTGTGTGGGAGTTCAGGAATCGTTTCATCCTTTTCAATGATCTTTTCTGTCAGACTGTCAACAAAACTGTTAAAGTCTTTTTGTGATTGACGATAATCCGCATCATGAACTGCAAGTATATGTGAGCATGTCAATACCATACAATTTATGAATAGTCTAATAGATGAGAAACAACCCACCCTTCAACCACTCTCTGTCGTTGTTTCCCTTCAAGTCTCGTAAAAACAACATAGTATTTGGATGTACCGTTTGGTCCTTATACGGCGTCTTGCCCGCTTCTCTAGCCTTGGGCAGCTTGATGAAGACTGCTTCACCTGGTGCAAGATCTGTCTTGACCCCTGGCCTCCACAGCTCTTGCCCTTTTGCCGCTTTTGGAGTCACTGCTGCAACGGCACTCCCATTCTTGCCTCCAATTCTACGCTTCTTGGACTTGGCATCCTGGGATGCATAGCCGTCTACCTCTTCTTCTTCTTCTTCTTCTTCTTCTTCGTCATCGATATGCGACTCGGGAGGCGTGGATACCGCGCTAATGGAGGCATCCTCATCTTCGTAACCTGATTCTTCGTTGTTGATTTCAGACTCGATGTCCGAGGTCGAAGATTCGTGATAGAAGAATTGGCTTTTCTTTGTGGTCGTTTTGGATGCTGCAGATGGGACCGGGGAGGATCTGATACGTTTTGACAGACGAGAAGCGGTTCCCTTTGGGGGAGATAGCGCTCGTTTCTGGGCGGTGGTATTCGGAGACGCGACCTGTTTACGACGAGGCATATTGAGCGCGTTGGATAGAGTGTGAACAGCTTTATGTTTAACAAAAATTGAAGTTCTTGGTGAAAGACAAGGTTGACGCGTGCCCCGTCGTCATCGACGCGCCAAACCACTTTAAATCCATGTCCCTCCTTCTATGTATCTGTATGGTGTAGGTACAATGAAAACCCCTAATTGCATAAACCTCAGCCAACAACGACAGTCCCAAGGGGATCATGGCCGAGAGCATCAAGCAGTGTGAGAAAGGTCACTACCTGGGCCACAAAGACGTGGACAAATTGCGGCAGCCTTTTTGCGTGTTGATAATGCCAACAACAATCATGTAGCTACAGTGCTCCTCTACGTATACCTGCAGGTTCAGCGCGACATCCCTGTTGTGATTTGTTGCTGAATGATGCAGATAGCTTGAAGTACGAGGATAGGAACGGCTGCCTTGGTCAGAATCTCGACTGGAGTCCACCCCAAAATCGTCTGGTAGAAATGAATCTTCAATAGAAAGCGAGCTGTCAATCGCCAAGCATTGCAGCTGGTGATGCAATCCGAGGGTTTGTTAAAGGTACCCGAGAGCCCTAAACTTATTTCAATGTGCTCAGCCTGGTCGATACATGTGCGGAACGTGGCACAATGAGAGCAGAGTTGAAAATAGGCCAGATTTCGAAGCGGCCGAGCAACTTTCGAGCTGTCAATGTGAGATATAAACGCTTAACGCGAGCTTTAGAAAACTACTCGCAAATATATATGCTGCTGTACGATATGTAAGGGTGAATGCTCCTGCGCCTATTTCGACGAAGAAGAATATTAAGGCCTGCCGACCCCTGACTACTAGGTACCAAGGAGATATCATCAAACCCGGCCGGGCAGCTCTAGATATTGTATCTGGATTGCGACCTGCAGTTGGATTACCTTATGCAGAATGGTCTGTAGACCAACGGGATAAACATAGCAAGAAGGATCCCTATCCCAGAGCCTACTTATCTACCAGGAAGACCATATCATTTGAGCATTTAATGCCGGAACCTGAGCTCCAATCAATATCACTGAGCCTCATCGCCGTTGGCACTAGACACGATCGCGCTTCTGTATCAAACTTATATTTTGGTGGCAGGCAAAAATTTAAAAGCGCAATTTAAGTTCCGCAGGCGTCCCTCTCGCATAGCTGGATTGCAAGACCATTACACCTCCGAATGGACTTACTTTAGGCTCCCGAGAGTTCTGGTTCCCTGATGGAGAGGTCATGTAACAGTTGTATTGGCGTCGATAAGAAATGGAAAAAGGCATGGCTGGAAGCGCGGCCATAGCTAAATGTGATCATCTTGGGATAATGAGCCAAGACTTCACGTAAGCATTGCTCCAAGTCCATGAAGGTTTGCAATAAGGAGGCATGGAGATTGCAAAGCTTCGAGCTGTATCTCTGCTTCGACCCAATCTTTCGCGATATCCATAATTTCCTGCTGATCTAATTTGGGTAACCGTTGATATCCTGTATCTCTTCAATTGATTGTGTTGCGAGCATTGCGTTGCCCAAGCAGCCTTTACGTTTACCGTTTATCAACTCAGACTGGTCAACTCATCTCGCAACGGTCTGACCGTAATACTCAGGGTTCGAATGCCTTGAAATAGAGAGGCGCGCCACAAGCACTCGAGCCGATAAAAAGTCGTACCAAGACCGAGACAAGTTATTCGAGTCCTGGGTGTCATGTTATGGCTGCCTTGGATTGTATTACGCGGATGTACAATGAAGTTAGGGGGACATGGCACAATGAGACACTGTTCTTATGGACTCTCATGCGTTGTTTTCTGCGTTTCTCTTATCGAACTCTACCGTTTCTCAACCTTTCCTTCTTTGGTCTTCTACTAAATGTCAAAAGTTCAGTACCCCGGTAAATTCTCCCTAATTAAACCCAATATGGATTTTCACAAATATCACTACATTTACGAGCGTTCCTTCCAGATTATGGAACTTTCAGCTAAGTATAAAATCCCTCGTCTCTTGCATACCGACTTTTCTCCTTACCTAGTTTGATGTGTCAGGAAAGAAGGGTTTCTCTCTTCAATTACCCTGTCTGGGCCGTTGGCAAGATTGGCAAACGGAGTAATTATTCAGCTTAGCTATAGTGTCGTTTTTGCGGAGGAAACCTTGGCTGGAAATGTACCTGGACAATTCTTTGCAACGAGGTTGAAAGAGGCTACTGGCATTGTAGCGAGTGTTCAGGAGCACGAAGAAGATGAGCAGTCGGTCAGCACTCATAAAGTTTTATTAACTCGAACTTGGGAGATTACAGGAATGGTTCAATCATAACCTAGTCTATATGGATATAGAATCAAACACTCACGCTTCTATCGGGCCTAACCAAACCCTTCTATTCCACGCAACTGAGCATGCTCTCTCTGCTGAAAGTTTCGCCATCAATGACCACCTTTAACCGACGCCGTACCATAATAGTGTGCCATCTGAAGCCCAGCCCGCTTGTAGCCACATTTGACATAGAAACCCTCATTCGGTTCAGAACAATCGAGGATAGTCTTGTAGCACCCAACCTTTTCCGCCACATAATCCAGCGCCTTTATGATGTGAAGGCCGAGGTGTTTCCCCTGTTGGTCTTTGGCAACTGCGATATCCTCGATATGACCGACCAGGCCGAGATTATGGATGCTACCAATGTTCAGCAAGAACCTTTCATACTCCGATTGCGAAGACTCGTATACATACAATTTCCTCTCCACGACCACTCCTCCCGTCCCCACAACCTTGCCCTCCCCATTACAAATCACCAAGATATGATACTCGTCCTCCTTCTTGGCCATCCAACTGAATCGCTCGTCCCATGCCTCCTCCGTGATGTCGCCAACGTTCGTCAGCACGCGCAGCACATCGAGGACGCCGGCTTGGTAGTCGGAGCGTTGGAGGGGCCGGATTGTGTACTTGGGAGGAAGGGCGGAAACGACGTCGGGGGAGATGAGGGAGGGGGAGAAGAGCGGACTAGAGGCGTTGGTGGAGTGGGAATTGGCTGCTTTTGGGGCCGGCGACCACATTTCAGTGGGTGTAGTTCACGTGCAATTTGATGTTGGCGCGCGGTTGGAGGATGGAGAGCGGTTGGACTGTGATGCTGCTACGGTGTGATTCGGTAAGGTACTCGTCTGGAATTGGAAGTTCGGTCGCACCAATTCGATAGCCGCTCGCTTGCCAATTCAATCAATAACGATACTGACCGTCCAGATCATAAGCACGCCGTTTATCGTGCTGCTCATAGCTGTCGTGACCTACATGCTAGCTCTGACTCAAATGGGTCGGCAGATAAAGCCCAATATTTGATGGAGGCCTTGGCACGACGCCATGCCGGTCTCCGAACCAAAAGATCTCACCCTCGAGGCCAACCAAAGCCCCCATTCCCTCCAGTCGCCGTCAGCTAAAGCTTGGCTTCCAATCCTTCAGCATTCGTGCGACTTTGATCCTGAGATCTTCAAGGAAGTAAGCATCAATCTTATCAAGAACCCTAATATCAATTCCAATCTACTCTTCCGAGCCGACATCCTCTATGATAGTCTTGACAATGAACGTGAAGATGTGCCCCAGGCTGAGAAGAGTCGATTGCAAGGGCTCCTACAGAAATTCGGCATACGAGATGACGAACTCGTCGGTTTCGTGGTTGAGAGGACCTTGATCCGGCTGATGATCCCACGCAATCCGACATTAGACAAACCGATAGCGCAGACGTGTCAGATCCTTCGTTCCATACGAGCCGACGGCCTAGACCAAACTCTTGTTGCTTACATTCCCCATGCGTCAAGCGTTGACGAGCTTCCTTGGTATCATCCCAGAGTTCAGTCACTAGCCTACTTGCACACATGGCTGCCCTTGCCTTCACCGCCAGAAGTGCAGAACGAAAATGATTTCAGCTCTAAACGAGGTAGTGTATCTTTACATTACCGCCTATTTCCATTTGAGCCGCTCCCACTATCTCAGCGTCTCCTACGCACCGGACATCATCTTCTCTCTACGTTATATAGACATGGTCAAGGATCTTTAGCAGGCTACACCAAGCGTGTGCATCACGACCAACTGATTTCACAGCAAAGGGTGCAAGATACCTATACGGAGCTCAAACAAAGGCATGCAAAAAGACTATGTGACAATTGGGTTGAAAGCACAGAACCGAGCAAACATGTATTTGAAGACCTGGGTATAGCAGCGTTCCTTATGGAACTGTGGAAGGACATGTACGGCGAAGATGAACTTGAAGACATCAAAACTAAATTTCCAGGATTTGTAGATATTGGCTGTGGCAACGGAGTCCTAACCGACGTCCTTCTACGAGAAGGTTACAACGGTTGGGGCTTCGATGCTCGAAGACGGAAGACATGGGCTACGTTCGAGGCCAACACCCAATCGCATCTCAAGCAATTGATTTTGATACCCCAGCCTCTATTTGAATTGCATTCAGACTCAAAGCATGCAAATGGCGGCATTTTGTCCGCTAAACTATCAACAGCCTTGTTGTCAGCCAGCAAAGGTACCGACGGCGAGCCAATCTGGCACAACGGTATCTTCTCCAGCGGCACATTCATCATCTCAAACCACGCGGACGAGCTCACCCCCTGGACACCTCTACTCGCCTCCATCTCCTCTTCCCCCTTCCTCGCCATCCCCTGCTGCTCCCACAACCTCTCCGGCCTCCGTTTCCGCGCCCCATCAACCTTCAACAGCCACTCCGCCGACGCCCTAGCCCCTTCCTATTTCGCCCCCCACATCTCAAAATCAAAGCACGTCCCCATCACCATCGCCACCACCTCCATCGACGACCAACAGCCCCCCATCGGCGATCTCAAAACACTGAGCCTCAAAGCCAGAGCAAAACAGCCATCCGCATACTCGAGCCTCTGCGACTGGGTTGCCCATCTCGCCGCTGCAGTCGGGTATGAGCCTGAGCGCGAGATGCTCCGCATCCCGAGTACGAGGAATGTCGGAATTGTGGGCAGGAATTTGAGGCGCGGGTTTGAGAATGAGACGTGGGAGCAGAAGACGGAGCGGGTGAAGGGGATTGCTGGGGTGGAGAAGGCGGATGGGGTGGTTTGGGTGGAGAGGGCGAGGGCGTTGATGGGGGCGAAGGGAAGTGCGCATTGAGGTGGTAGGGTGTAGTGGTTGTTGGTGCGAAAGCAAATGATAGTAGGGGATGGCGGTGATGGGGTTGTCGGAACGGCGGGGGTTGGCTGTTTTTATTGATCTATGGACATTTGGCTCTCAAATAGAGCCAGGGTGCACCATAGAAAGCAAAACCTTTACGTCGTGTCAAACAGTCAACACCGTTGATCTCCTCGCACATACCACCACCACCCCAACCCCCTACCACCACCACTCCAAACCCCACCCATACCAACCCACAT
>JAABVA010003153.1_pt1 | contig 15925 bp, 20 predicted proteins | sample 5560331 | NCBI WGS metagenome assembly JAABVA01 (sample SAMN12812661, study PRJNA571458) | rock metagenome | isolation source: Antarctica rocks | place: Antarctica: Victoria Land, Mt New Zealand sud | collected 2016-01-07 | reverse complement strand
CCTCGTAGTCTACGGTTTTAAATGTTCTACTCATGCTTCCTACTGTACCACCACACACGGGACGGAGAGCCCGCTTCTCTCCGACAAACTGCTAGGGAGCCCAGTGGGATTAGCAACACGGCCAGGGCCGAGAGCGCTGGGCCGGCGAGCAGGAACGCTTTGCGCCCGCGCGCATCACTGAGTGCGCCGGCCAGCGGCGCGACGAGCAATTCCGTCACGTAGACGAGTGCCGTGAGGACGCCAACCAGGAGACTGGTGACCCCCGCGCCACGGTCGCGGAGGTCGACCAGATAGCTGCCGATGACGAGGAGCCCCGCGCTGGAGGCGACGCGCAGGAATAGCTGGCTCCAGATGACAGCGCCTAGTCCGCTGGCGCGGGCTCCTGGGACGGCGCGTGTATCCTGGCGTACCTGGCGTATGAGGATGCCTCCTTGCCGATGACGTAGGCGCGCGGCCATACCCAGAGATGGGATTAGCCGACAGCGGAGGGCGCGGTATGACACAGCCGCCCCCTCCATCGCCAGCGACTAGTCCTCCGGCGTGATGGCCCGTTGTACCGACTGCTTGTCCCACCAACGGAAGCGCTCGTCGGAGGCCTTTTTAGCGCGATCAGCCATCGCCCACATCACGCCCGCGCCGACCGAATAGGCGCACTGCACCGCCTCCTGGATTTCCTCATCGGTACAACCCATATTCTTCGCGACCGCGAAGTGCGTGACCGCTCAGGGCTCGCAGTGCAGCGCCAGCACCACGGCCAGGTGGATCAACTCCTTCGTCTTCGCATCCAATGCGCCGTCGGCGTGAGCCGCGTCGAAAAAGCTACGGAACTTGCTGTAGGTGTGCTCCACGCTCATGGTCGTTTCTCCCGCACTATCGTCATCCGGGCCTATGATAGACGCCGGGTACTATCAAGATAGCACGAGTCGTCACGACTATGTCAGATACATAGCAGGCGCGCCTCGCGATTGTGCCGGCGCGCGTGGCCCGCGCTTACAAGATCAGGCCGCGTAGCGCCATCGTGGGGGCGCTTATGTATGGCACACGACTTGCCCCAGTCCAGTCTATCGTAACGTTGGTCGGACGTGTAGAGACAAGAGTCACGGAGGTCTATTGTATGGCTCAGGAGCAGCCCGCGCGTGGTGTCGCCATTGGGACACCAGCGCCAGATTTCTCAGTGCTGGCGAGCGACGGGAGTACCGTGTCGCTCGGCGATTTTCGCGGTCGGCAGCCGGTCTTGCTCGTGTTCTATCGTGGCTGGTGGTGACCACACTGCAAAAAACAGATGGACCAGTTGGCCCATACGTACCAGCAGTACAAGGACGCGGGCGTGGCGCTCTTGATGGTCAGCGTCGACAGTCCCAAACGCGCGGCCCAACTCTCCGCTGAAACGGGCGCCCCCTTCCCCGTCCTCTCCGATGTCGACGACGACGTGACTGTGGCCTATAACCTCTTCGCGAGCGGCATCGCGCTCCCGGCGACGGTGCTCATCGACGCCGCGGGCCGCGTGCGCTGGCTCTACGTGGGTCAGAATCCGGCGGATCGTTCCAGTCCCGACATGATGCTCGACCAAGCTCGCCATGTGGGGGTGGATAAAATACCCACGACTGATCAACCGTGTTAGCGAGGAAGCGAGGAGATGATAATGCCGCGGGTCTGCGTGTTCGACGTGAACGAAACCCTGCTCGATCTCGGCGCGCTGGACGCGCCTTTCACGCGCGTCTTCGGCGACGCGTCGGCGCGGCAAGCCTGGTTCCAGCAGGTGCTGCAATCGGCCTTCGTCGCCACCGTCACGGACGCCTACGCCGATTTCAGCGCCGTCGGGCGCGCCGCGCTCACGATGACGGCCGAGCGCCGGGGCGTTACCCTCTCCGACCAGGACAGCCAGGAGATTCTGGACGGGATGCGCCATCTCCCGCCGCACCCAGACGTGCGGGAGGGCCTGGAGCGCCTGCGCGACGCGGGCTTGCGTCTGGCCGCGCTGACGAACTCGCCGCCGCAGGTGGCCGAGGCGCAACTCACGAACGCCGGCCTGCGTGACCTGTTTGAGCAGACGCTCTCCGCAGACACGGTGCGTCGTCTGAAACCGGCGCCCGTGCCGTACCGCATGGCGGCAGACAAGCTGGGCGTGCCGATTGGCGAGATCCGCCTCGTGGCCGCCCATGCTTGGGATGTCGCAGGCGCCCTGCGCGCCGGGTGCGCCGCGGCCTTTGTCGCGCGGCCGGGTCAGGTGCTCGACCCCCTCGCCCCACGCCCGGACGTGGTTGGCCCCGACCTGGGCACGGTCGCCGCCGCCATCCTGGAGCGGGAGTGCCCATAGGGGCGCGAGGGCCGCGTCTCAAAGCGGCGCCGTCTAGTGCAGCGACGCAGACGGGCGCTTCGGCGACGCAACGCGGGTGTTGTGCTGATGGACGCGCGCCAGCAGGCGTGTCGCCTCACCCGCCCCGCTGCTCAACACGGCGGGGCGCTTATCTCAATGTGGCGGCCACTATTAGTCGATGGGAACGATGAGGTGGTTGTGCGCCGTCACGCCCGGCTGCCCGATGACCGGACCGTGGGAGCGGCCGTCGCTGTCCCACACAAGCACCACTGCCTCGGCCGGCGTCAGGCACGGCGCGATGACGCTCGTCTCGGTCCAGATCCCCGACGCATCGGTGACGAAGCTACTGCCGCGCCCATCCGGCGCGCCTAGTGGCGTGAAGCGACGCGGCCCCTGCACCCGCAGGTGAACCACGAACAAGCTATACACCGCGCGGGGGAGCAGGCGGGTAAAGCGGCTCACCAGCGTCGATGACCCGCCCCCACAGGTGAACGTCGCCGTGCCGTACGCCGCCTCCCAGCGGCCCAGCGTCACGCCCAGGGGGCGCCCCAACGCGTCCAGGAGCGGGGTCGCCGCCGGGGCCGCGGCAAGCACGGGCGCGACGCCCGCGACGTGCCGGATCATCTGCGGGCCGATCCCAGCCGGCGCGCCGGACGCGGCGACGAACATCTGCGGATCGATCACCCGCGGCTGGCGCGCCTCGCGCGAGAAGAAGACCGCGTGCAGTTGATACACGGAGGCTGTGTCTGCGGCGTCCGCATGTGCCCCTGCGGCGGGGGTCGTGAGCAGGGCGGCGGCGACGCCCGCGCCGATCAGGCCGCGCCCTGTCGATCGTCCGATACGTCCCTGTGTCATAGAATTCTCCTTGTTCGTCGATGAGGGGGGCGTCCAGCGGCCCGTGCGTTGTGCCGACGGAGGCGCGCCATCGTGCGTCTCACCGTGTCTGGTACGCGGCTCAGCGCGGTGCGATAGCGCGCCCCAGATGCATGACGAGCGCACGAGTCGGTGGTTGCACGTCGATCTCCACGACGGCCGTGCCGCGTCGCACTAACAGGATACCAACCTGCACTAGCGCGCGGCGAGCGCGTCGAGCATCTCGTGGTTGCGCAGCGTCACCACCAGGCGCTTGAGCTCGATCGCCCCGATGTGCGCGAACTCGTTCAGCGTGTGCGTCATCGTCTCGCGCGCGATCCCGGCCATGTCCGCCAAATCCTGGTGGCTAAACCCGGTGATCGTGTTGCCGCGCGCGTCCGTCGCCAGCCGCAGCAGTGAGGACACCCGTCCCGGCACGCTCTTGAACACGACATCGCCCAGCACTACCCGCTGCTCGTTCACGCGGCGGCCGACCACGGCGAGCGTCCGCAGCGCCACGCGCGGCTCGGCCAGCAGCAGCGCCTCCAGGTCGCCCTGCCCCATGGCGCAGATCAGGCACTCCCGCGCCGCCTCGGCGTAGGTGTCGGCCATGGTTTGCCCCAACAACGGCATGTCGCCGAAGAACGCCCCCGGCGGCAGCATCCCCACCACAAGCCTCTTACCCTCCGGCGAGAGTTGATAGAGCTGCACCAGACCTCGCTTGAGCAGGAAGGCCACCTCGCCCGTCTCGCCGGGGGTGTAGATCATCCCTCCGCGCGGGCAGGTGAACATGGTGGTGGTCTCCTTGATCCACTGCAGACGCGCGTCGGTGAGCCCGGCGAAGATCTCGATGGAGGAGAGATAGCCGATCTTGGCCGTCACCTCCGGGCCGCCCGTCACCTCGGTCAACGAGGCCGGCCGGCGACGCCAGGGCAACCGTGCGGTGACACTATTCATCGTCCCCCTTGGCACGCTCGTCGGCGCTCCGCTGAGAACGCGGAGCGGGGACGACCGCCAGCGTGCTGGTCATCCCCTGTCGCCGTCGCTGGGAGGTGGGCCAAAAGCCCGTTCCCCTGTGTTCCCAGTATACTCCCACTCCTCGTTGGTTGACCGTGCTATTCCGTGACGACGATCGTCCCGTGCATGTTCGGGTGGTAAGCGCACTTGTAGGTGAACGTCCCAGCCCTGGTCTCCGTGAAGGTCGAGGACGCGCCCTGCGCGATGTTGCCTGAGTCGAAGGCCCCGTTTGGTCGAACCCTTGCCTCGCGTATTCTTGATGTCGTCGATCACTCCTCGATGCGGACCGGTGCGCCGGTGCGCAAGGACTGAGTCGCCGCCTCGGCGATGAGCTGGGCCTTGAGCCCGTCGTCCAGCGAAGGCGCGGGGGCGACGCCGCTCTGTACGGCGCTCACGAAGGCGTCGAGCGCACGATAGTAGCTCGCCTCGATGCGCTCGAACCAACCGGCGTGGAAGCCGTCCTCAATAATCTTGTCGCCGCAGTAGCGCGCGACCCCACGGAAGCGCTGGCGACGCGACTCGACCAGACCTGCCGAACCGCACACCTCGATGCGCTCGTCGTAGCCGTAGCTGGTGCGGCGCACGCTGTCGATCTGGCACAATGCGCCGCCGCGCAGACGCAACAGGGCGATGGAGGTGTCGACGTCGCCGGCCTCGCCTACGCGCGGGTCGGCCAGCGCGGCGCCCATCGCGTGAACCTCCACGGGCTCGTCTCCGGTGATCCAGCGCAGTAGGTCGAAGAAGTGGATGGTCTGATCGCGCATCTGGCCGCCGGACACCTTGATGTAGTCGATAGGGGGAACGGCCGGTCCGCGTGAGGTCATCTGGACAAGCTCGACCACGCCGGCCTCGCCGGCGGCCACGTTCGCGCGTAGCTCGGCGTGGCTGGCGTCGAAGCGGCGGTTGAAGTTGATCATGGCCGGTACGCCCGCCGCCGTGACCACGGCGACGGCCGCGCGTGCGCGGTCGATGTCGAGGGCGATGGGCTTCTCGCAGAGGATGGCCTTGCCCGCCCCGGCGGCGCGCTCGAGGTAATCGGCGTGCGTGTTCGTGGAGGAGGCGATAAAGACCGCGTCGATCTCAGGGGAGGCGAAGATCGCGTCGAGGTTGGCCGCCGCGTGGGCGCCATGCCGGGCGGCGACATCCGCTGCCCGCGCGGGGTCGATGTCGTGGACCAGGGCGAAGTGGACGTCGGGGTGGGCGGCCAGGTTGCGCGCGTGCACGCGGCCGATGAAGCCGGCGCCGATCAATGCGAAACGGATCATTGCTTTCTCCTTTACACACTCCCAGTAGACCCGCCCGTGTGCGCGGCATCGACTCACACAGTGGGCGCGCCAAGCGGCTCCCACCGCTCCGAGGCCCACGACGCGACTATGGCCTGCTGCGCTCTGGCCACGGCCGCCGCCGCGGCAAAGCCCGGGTCGCCCTGCGCGCCGTTCGTCACGGAGCGCAGGAATTCGAAGGCTTCGATCGTCTTGAGATCGTCGTAGCTGAGGGAAAGTCCCGGGGCCGGATTGAAGTCGGCGTGATGCGGGTGCCACGGGCCGCTCAACAGGGTCGTGTAGCCCTCATCGGCCTGGTCATCGTCGCCGCGGTGCTGCACCTGCAACTCGTTCATGCGTTCGAAGGTCCATTTGAGGGCGCCGCGCGTCCCATGGACCTCGAAGGACATGTCGCAGACGGAGCCGTTGATGACACGGCACGCTTCCAGCGTCCCCTGCGCGCCATTCGTGAAGCGGGCCAGCGCGCCGACGTAGTCCTCGTTCGTCACCGCGCCCATGGGCGCCTCGTCCGTGGCGGCGCCGAGCGGGTTACCGACGGTGCGCGTCGTGGGAATGGGGCGCTGGGGGATGAAGGTGGCGCGATTGGCCACGACGGCGTCGATGGGGCCGGCGATGAAGTGGGCCATGTCGAGGACATGCGGCAGCAGATCGCTCAGGGCGCCGTAGCCGTGGCCGATCGCGAAGCGCCAGGTGAGGTAGCCGCGCGCGTCACGCGCGTAGCCATTGAGGAAGCGGCCGTGGTAATGGGTGATGGCGCCCAGGTCGCCCCGTTCAATCAGGCGCCGCGCGTATTGCACGAGCGGCGCCCAGCGATAGTTGAAGCCGACGAAGGTCAGGACGCTGGCGCGCCGCGCAATCTCCGTGGCTTCCAGGGTCTCTTCCGGCGTCTTCCCCACCGGTTTCTCGCACAGGATGTGCTTCCCGACCGCGGCCGCCGCCCTGATGATCTCCAGGTGCAGGTCGTTGGGCGTGGTGATGCTGACGGCGTCGACGTCGGGGGCGGCGACGACGGCGCGCCAGTCGTCCGCCGCGCGCGCGAAGCCGAACCGGCGACGCGCCTCGTCCGCGCGGGCGCCATCGGCGTCCGCGCAGACGACCAGGCGCGGCTCGATGCCCTGATCGTGGAACCTATCGGGGATTTGCCGGTACGCCCGGCTGTGCACGGCGCCCATCCAGCCCATGCCGATCACGCCAATACCGATCTGTGTCATCTCATATCCTCTATCGCGCGCCGGAGACGCCGCCCAGCGACACGTACTTGACGTCTAGGTACTCCTCGATGCCCCACAGTCCGCCTTCACGGCCGAGGCCCGACTCTTTCACGCCGCCGAACGGCGCCTGCGCCGTCGAGGGCAGGCCGTCGTTGGCGCCCAGGATGCCGTACTGCAGTTGCTCCGCCAGCCGCCACACGCGGCCCACGTCGCGCGTGAAGTAGTAGGTGGCGAGGCCGAAGTCCGTGTCGTTGGCGCGCGCGATGACCTCCTCCTCGCTGTCGAAGGTCAGCAGACCGGCGACGGGGCCGAACGTCTCCTCGCGCGCCAGCAGCATCGTGTCGTTCACGCCGAGCAGGACAGTCGGCGCGAAGTAGTAGCCGTCCCCCACCCCATCCTCGATGGGTTGTCCGCCCAGGGCAACCGTGGCGCCCCCGGCCACGGCGTCCTGGACGTGCCGCTCCACCTTACGGAACGTCGCTTCGTCGACGAGCGGCCCGACGGTCACGCCCTCGTCCAGCCCGTCGCCGGCCTTCATCTCGCGGAGCTTGGCGATCAGCCGTTCGGCGAAGGCGTCCCGGATACCGCGCTGCACGAAGATGCGGTTGGCCGCCACGCACGTCTCTCCCGTGTTGCGCATCTTGGATGTGACGCAGTTCTGGACCGCGGCGTCGAGGTCGGCGTCCGCGAAGACGATGAATGGCGCATGCCCGCCCAGTTCGAGCGAGAGGCGTTTGACGGTATCGGCCGCCTGTTTCATCAAGATCTTGCCCACCTCGGTCGAGCCGGTGAAGGAGACCTTGCGCACGCGACGATCCGCCATGATGGGCGCCACGATGTCGGGCGCGTCGAGGCCGACCACGACCGAGAGCACGCCCGCGGGCAACCCGACCTCCTCAAAGATTCGGGCGAGTTCCAATGCCGAGAGCGGTGTTAGCTCTGAGGGCTTGATCACCATCGTGCAGCCGGCCGCGAGCGCGGGGCCGAGCTTGCGCGTGATCATGGCCGCCGGGAAGTTCCAGGGGGTGATGGCCGCCGTGACGCCGATGGGCCGCTTGAGTACGAGGAGCCGCTTGTCGGGCGAGCTCGACGGCACGATCGTCCCGTAGACGCGGCGGGCCTCCTCGGCGAACCACTCCAGGAACGAGGCGGCGTAGACGATCTCGCCGCGCGCTTCGGCCAGGGGCTTGCCCTCCTCCAGCGTCATGAGGCGGGCCAGATCCTCTTTCCGCTCGTGCATGCGCTGGGCCGCGGCCCTCAGGATACCGGAGCGCTCGGCCGCGGTCGTCGCCTCCCAGGCCGGCTGCGCGGCCACGGCGGCTTCGATGGCCCGCCGCATGTCGGCCCTCCCCGCGTCCGCGACCGTCGCGAAGGGCTTTAGGGTGGCGGGATTGACCACCTCGAACGTGCGGCCGGACGCGGCCTCGTGCCAGGCGCCGCCGATGAAAAGCTTGTAGGATGTCGCGGTTGCTGTCGTTACCATAGTGTTACTCCAATCGATGTTCGGGGGATTAGCCGTTGGGTTGTGTGACCAGCTTGCCCCAGGTGGCGCGGCTGCCGATCAGGGCGAGCGCGGCCGGGACCTCCGTGAAGGGAACGTCGCGGAAGATCAGCGGCTTGATCTTGCCCTCCCTGTACAGGCGCATCAGGTCCTGGTGCGTCTCTACGATGACCCGCGGCGCCATTTTGCGGTAGAGGCCCCAGTGTAGGCCGACGACCGCGTAGTTCTTGACCAGCGCGTGGTTCGTCGGCGCTTCAGCCATGCGGCCGCCGGCGAACCCGACCACGACGAGGCGGCCCTCGAAGGCGACGCAGCGGCGCGAACGATCGAACACGTCGCCGCCGACCGGGTCGAAGATGACGTCGGCCCCGCGTCCCCCCGTCAACTCTTTCACGCGCTCCACGAAGTCACCCTCACGGTAGTCGATGGCTTCCTCGGCTCCGAGTTGACGGCAAACCGCGACTTTCTCCGCGCGGCCGGCCGTGGCGATGACGCGCGCGCCGGCCGCGACGGCGAGTTGGATCGCGGCCGAGCCCACGCCGCCCGCCCCCGCGTGTACCAGCACGACCTCGCCCGGTTGTAGTCGCGCGCGGCGGTGCAGCCCCACGTAGGCGGTTTGGTAGACGATGAAGTGCGCCGCCGCGTCCTCGAACGGCATGGCGTCGGGTATGGGCAGCATCGCCGCCGCCGGGACGGCGACGCGCTGGGCCAGGCCGCCGCGCGGCAGCGGCGGCATCGCCAGCACGCGCTGTCCCTCGCGCACGGTGGTCACGCCGTCGCCCACGGCGCGCACCGTCCCGCCGACCTCGGCCCCCGGCGTGAAGGGCAAGGGCGGCTTCTCCTGATACGTGCCCTGACACAGCAGGATGTCGAAGAAATTGAGCGACGCCGCCCCGACCTCGACGACGGCCTCGCCCGGCCCCGCCAAGGGCGCGTCAACCTCCTCCAGCGTCAAGACGTCCAAGGGGTCGCCCAATTCGTTGACGCGCCACGCTTTCATCACTATGCTCCTTCTACACTAACCGCGCGCCGAGCGTCGCGCCTCATGCGATGATTGAAACCGTCTCCAGCACCTGGTTCGCAAGCGATTGATCTCCCTCCAGACGGGAGCGGGCGCCGGTCCCGCCCATGAGACCGGCTCGCCAATCGCGGTGGGATCCAGGTCCCGGACATACGCCGCCAGTGCGGCTCCCGTAACGGCCAGCAGTTCACACAGGAGGCGGGGGCTGATGCGCCGCGTCGCCTCGACCCAGACCGCATTGAGTTGATTCACGAGCGCGGCCAACTCCGTCCACTGCAGTGGAGTCTCTCCCGGTGCTATGGTGGGCGGATCGTGAAACCCGTTGCGCCCTCTGGAGAGGACACCGATGTCCACGCCGAGCACATGCAAGGCCACATCCTTTACAGTCCATCCCGGACAGATCGTCGGCGTGGCCCACTGGTCGTCCGAGAGCGCCGAGAGGAGTTGCAGCAGGTGATCTCGCTCCTCTACGAACAGGTTGACAACATCGATCGGGTCCACTGGTTTCATATCGGCGCTTTCCAATCACTTCCAGACGACACATTGCCAAGGACGCGCCTGTACGAATATATGTCTCTGTTCCCATAGTGTCACGTCTTGACCTATATCATGTGGGCCACAGCGGTTGACGCACGATCAGGCCGGAGATGCGCCGGAACTCGCGCACATTCCAACGCGATAAACACGTTGGAGTCGATCAAGACGGCCATGCAGGCGCCTCGAGCCGAGGCTGCGCGGTCTTGGCCGCCTCCACGTCATCGGCGAAGCCATCACCGGGGAATCCAATCTCCGCGAGGAGCTCCGCCACCTGGCGCCATGTCACTGCCCCTGGGACCTGGACTGGAGACAAAACGGCGATCGGTTCTCCCACGCGGTCAATCGTGAGACGCTCACCGCGCAGGCGTACGCGATCCAGCGCCTCTGGGAGACGCCGCGCGAGTTCCTCTTCTGTAATTGTACTGTCCATGATGATCTTACTCCTTACCGCTTGACATGGTTCATGTGACGTTCCGCCAAGTCTGACAGGTCAAGCCGCCACCAGGCGCGACACGGCTACCTCCTACATTCTACCGCAAGCCTATAACCGTTCCTTGCTCGGACGCGGTTCAATCGGCTCCAGGGTTCGTCCCCGGTCCATCCCCGCTATAGTTCTTCAGGCGCAGGCCATCCCTTGCGAAAAGGTGGCCTGTGCTCACGGCAGCCAGATTTACGCCGGCTATTATTCATCCCATCACCGCCGCCGCGCCGTGCCGCCTACGGTTAGCGTGCTCGACATCTCGCCGTAAACCGTAATAGTGTAAAATTGGCGCTGGACTTGTTCTTACCGGCTCAACTTGCCGAGGGCGGTCGGCGAGCGATGTTCGTGAGCGTGAGGTGGACAATGCCTGAACCGCTGTATCCGACGCCGTATGCCGGCGTTAACGCGGTGCTGCGCGATTTCTTGGCAAGTGCGCAAGCCATCCTGGGGGACCACTTCGTCGGGATGTATCTGTATGGCTCCCTCGCTCTTGGCGCCTTCGACCCACATGGCAGCGATATTGACTTTGTCGTCGTGACCGACGCCGAACTCTCAGACGAACTCTTTGTAGCGCTACAAGGCCTGCATGCCCGCTTCGACGCCGGTGGTTCGCCGTGGGTGGCGAAAATAGAAGCCGCCTACATCCCTCGGGGCACCCTGCGCCCCGACGTCCCGACCACCGCCCGCTATCCGCAGATCGAAAAGGGCGGGACGCTTGTGATGGATCACCTCGAAAGCGGCTGGATCGTCCAATGCTATACCCTGCGCGAGTATGGCGTCGTTGTGGCAGGGCCCAATCCGCGTACGCTGATCGATCCTATTGATCCTCAAAACATGCGGCGCGCCGCCGCCGTACACGCGGACGTATGGGTAGAACAGGCGCGCCATGATCCCGCGTGGTTGGCCTGGGTGTGCCACAGAGAGAACCAAGCTTTCGTCGTCCTGACGCTATGCCGGATGCTCTACACCCTCGACTCGGGGGCCGTGGCCTCCAAGCCGATGGCCGCGCGTTGGGCGCGCAAGGCCCTGGATAAGCGATGGGCCAGGCTCATCCAGCGTTCTCTGGCGGGTCAACACGATAGCGGGGAGACGCCGGACAGTGACGTACACGACACGATAGCCCTAGTCGAGCACACGGTCGCCCGGAGCCAACAGCAAGATTCCCCTCCCTCACAAGTAGGATGACTACGCGTCCGCTCTTTTTGGCTGCATGCTGGCGGGAAACGTTCCGGCGTCGACGATGGCCTTGCTCAACGGACGCACGATCTCGCGTAGCCGCGCGCAACGGTCCGCGCCGAGGTGGTCCCACGGCGCGCGGGCCAACTCATCGGTGCGTTCCTCGATCCCGGTGCGCCGCGCACGGCCCTCCGCGGTCAGCGCGCCGTCCGCGTCGAGCCAGCCCCGCTCGCGCAACCGCGCCTCGGCCGCCGCCCACTCCTCCTCAGACCACCCGCGCGTCTTGCGCAAGCCCGACGGCGACGCATTGCCCGCGGCCGTATAGGTGATCAGCGCCTCGATGCCGGAGAAGCCTTCGACCAGCAAAGCGGCGATGTGACCGTCGCCGCGATACTCGCGCAGCAACGTAATGGCGTGCCACAAGGCCAGGTGCGGCGCGTCGGGCCAGGGCAGCGCGGCGTGGCCGGCGTAGAGCGCGCGCCCCTGGAGCGTACACGCCGTGCTCGCCTCGCGCGCCAAGTCCGCCGCCTCGGCCACCGCCGGACTACCTATATCATGACTGTCGGAGCCGGGGCCATCGTCCAGCATGCGCCGCAGGGCCAGGTCGACCGCCTCGATGCGCGCGACAATGAGCGCTTCCGGCGTGGCGCGCTGCCATGCGGCGGGGATGACGCTATGTACGAGGGCCGGGCTGAAGTTGTAGAACGTGGCGATGACTACCTCAGCCGAGACAGGACCGAGCGGCGCGGCGCGCGAGGCGAAGTAGCCGCGGGACCTGTCTTCCAGGCCGGCGCGCGCATAGGCTTGTGGGGCCTCGGGAACGAAATAGATCATCGCGTGGTAGGGCTCGAGCGTCTGATACATCTTGCGCGCCAATGGAATGTCCTGCGCCACTATATATATCCCCCTAAGCATGAACGCCTTTTGCACCACGGAGACACGGAGACACGGAGATTTTTACGGGCGTGATACCGCCTTGCCTCACGACAAAGCAGGGATATTCGCTCTTGTTTCTCTCCGTGCCTCCGTGTCTCCGTGGTGAATAATCTAGGTTAATACGCCTCCACGCCGCCGGGCGCGCCAGCGGCCTTCTCGATGGTCTCAATGGCCTGCTCCGGCTTGCCGGGATCGAGCCGCGAGAGGTCGGCGGGCGCCGCCTGCCGCACGGCCAGGTCGGCGGGAGTCAGGAGCAGGGCCTTGGTCTCCAGAAACTCTTCGAGACCGTACTTGCCGAGTTCGCGCCCGTGGCCCGACTGCTTGTAGCCGCCGAAGGGGGCCAGCGGGTTGAACGGACCGCCATTGATCTCGACCTGCCCAGTGCGGATGCGCCGCGCCACGCGTTGCGCCCGCGCGGGGTCGCCTGACCACACGCCGCCGGCCAGGCCATACATCGTGTCGTTGGCGATGCGCACGGCGTCCTCCTCGTCCTCGTAGGGCATGATCACCAGCACCGGCCCGAAGATCTCCTCTTGGGCGATGGTCATGCCGGGGCGCACGTCGGAGAAGACGGTCGGGCGCACGAAATAGCCGGTGTCCAGGCCTTCGGGCGGCTCCGCGCCGCCGGTCACCAGCCGCGCGCCCTCTTCCACACCCTTGGTGATGTAGCCGCGCACGCGTTCGCGCTGCGTGTCGGACACGAGCGGGCCGAGCGTCGTGCCCTTGGTAAAGGGGTCGCCAGGCGTGTAGCCCTCGGCCACCGCGCGGGCGATGTCCTCGGCCTCGGCCAGCCGTGAGCGCGGGACCAGCATGCGCGTGAGGGCGCTGCAGGTCTGGCCCGAGTTGAGGTAGCACTTGCCCACGCCGTCCTTGATCGCCCGTTGTAGACTTTCGCCGTCGAGGTCCTCGAGCAGCACGTTGGGCGACTTGCCGCCGAGCTCCAGCGCCACCTTCTTGACCGTTTGCGCCGCCAATTCACTGACGCGCCGGCCGGCGCGCGTCGAGCCGGTGAATGAGACCATATCGACATCGGGATGGGACGCGATGGCCTCGCCCACGACCGGGCCGGTCCCCGACACGAGGTTGAACACGCCTGCCGGCAGTCCGGCCTTGTCGATGAGGTCGGCCAGCATGAAGGCGTTGAGCGGCGCGACCTCGCTGGGCTTGAGCACGACCGTGCAGCCCGCCGCCAGCGCCGGCGCCACCTTGGCGGCGATCTGGTGCAGCGGGTAGTTCCACGGCGTGATGCAGCCGACCACGCCGACCGGCTCGCGCACTACCAGCGCGTTGCCGACCTCTTCCTCGAACCGGAAGTCCTGGAGAATGCCGGGCATCGAGCCGAAGGTCGTGGTGGGCAGGCCGGCCTGGATCGCCACGGCCAGCTTGAGGGGCATGCCCATCTCTTGCGCCACGAGCGCCCCGATGTCCTGCATGCTCTCTTTGAGCGCGGCGGCGACGCGCCCGAGGTACATAGCGCGCTCCTCGACCGAGGTTTGCGCCCAGCCGGGGAAGGCGTCTTTGGCTGCCGCGACCGCACGGTCGACGTCGCCGGGCACACCGTCGGGGATGTGGCCCATCACTTGCTCGGTCGTCGCGTTGACCACGTCGATGGTTCCGGCGCCCTCCGATGGAACCCACTGCCCGCCAATGTATATCTTGTCGCGTACGTGCCTCTTTGTCGTGTCGTCTTGCATTAGTCCTGTTGCCTCAACTGTTCCACGAGCCGGCGCAACTTGGCCAGTTCGTCATCCTTGCGCGCTAGTTCGTCGTCCCTGCGCGCCAGTTCCGCACGGGCGCGGGCACGCTCCTCCGCCACCTCGCCCTCGCGGAGTTGGCGCTCACCAGTGAGTGTATAGACCGCGGCCAGCACGCCCTCCAACCCGAACGCTACCGCGATCTGTCCGCTACGCCAGCGCCCATCCACGTCGGGCTGCCACGGGCGGTACGCATCGCCCTCCAGGCGCCATCCACGCCCCTGTTCCGGCACTATGTCGCCGGTTGGGTCGAGTACGAGGTATTCCTGTACGCCCGCGCGCGCGTAGCTGTAGCCCTTACCCTCATCGAGGTCAAGGTCGACGTCATACGTCGACTCGCTGAGGACCTCGACGATGAGCGCCGGCGGCCCGTCGCCGGAGATCGTGACGGACCCACGGCACTGGCCGATGGGATGAAGATAGACGAAGATATCGGGCATCGTCTTGTAGCGGGAGCCGTCGAGGCGATGGAAGCCCAGTATCACCGTCTGACTGAGCGCCTGCCACGGCGCCGCCCCACCGTGCGGGGTCAGGGTTCGCGCGATTTCATTGATGCCCCAGCGCAGGTTCATGATGGTCATCTGGTGCAGATCCGTGCCCACCACACTCTCCTCGGTGTCGTCCGGCGGCCAGACCTCCACGCAAGAACAGGAGCGTGGGGGACTATATGCCTGGTTCATAATTGTTGTACCCCCCCTCCACGAGTGACGAGTGACGAGTGACGAGTGGCTAGTTGGTTATCGTGAACAAACGTGCCGGCTTGTCGAACTAAACACTAGACACTCATCACTAGACAGTTGGCTCCTCGATAATCAGCCGCACGTCGATATTGCCGCGCGTGGCGTTGGAGTAGGGGCACACCTTGTGGCCTGCCTCGACGAGCGCCTCGGCATCGGGCCGCTGTAGGCCCGGCAGTTTGATGTGTAGCTCGACGTCGAGCCCGAACGCGCCGCCCTCCGCTGGGCCGATGCCGACGCGCGCCGTCACGGTCGTCGCGGCCGCGTCCAGCGCCATCTTCTGTCGGCGCGCCACGGCCATGAGCGCGCTTTCGAAGCAGGCCGCGTAGCCGGCCGCGAACAACTGCTCGGGATTCGTGCCCACCCCGCCAGATCCGCCCATCTCTTTAGGCGTGACCAGCGACACGTCAAGGTTGCCGTCCGATGAGACCGCGTGCCCCTCGCGCCCACCCGTCGCCATCGCCTCCGCTGTGTACAGGATCTTCATAGTACCCTACCTTTAATCACTCGCCACTCCCATCTCAGGTTATAGACCCCCGACGAGAAAGCCCACGGCTTTAGGCGCGAGATGAATCGGCGTCCATAGAGCCCGACAGGGCGACCGCCCCTTTGCCGACCGGACTCTCGCGGATTAAGCGCCTAATCGCCGCCGACAGGGGCACGCCCCATTCCGCCGCGATGCGCTCCACCATCGCGCGTTCGTCGGCGTCCATGCGCACCAGAACTTGCGTGTCTTTTCGCCGCTTTTGTATATCGCTCATATCTCCATTGTAGTATACTGTAACTATGGCTTTCTGTCCGTGCCGAAGATCGGACGCGTGAAGGTTCGGCAAAGCCAAGACGTTGAGGGCGCGACCAAGAGCGCAACGTTCAAGCGGGACGCGTGCGGCCATTGGTTCGTCAGCCTTGTGTCTGAGATGGAAATGCCCGCCGTTCTATTGCCCGCGCCCTCCGTTGATAGGACGGTTGGTGTGGACCTAGTAGCCTGTCAAGCGAACTTTGAACAGTAGGGATTTCATGAAAAGCCGCCACGTCAGGCGACCTGCGTGGCGAACTGGTCGAGGTCGGCCGGTGCGGTGGCCTGGTCGTGGGCCAGCAGCGT